>Ga0335081_10005374_pt1 | contig 20272 bp, 20 predicted proteins | sample Lox_Sample_35_FD_206713 | JGI IMG/M metagenome (GOLD analysis project Ga0335081, IMG submission 206713) | Soil microbial communities from Loxahatchee National Wildlife Refuge, Florida, United States - Lox_Sample_3.5 | ecosystem: Environmental > Terrestrial > Soil > Wetlands | place: USA... | reverse complement strand
AGGACGTGATCCGGGTGAACCACACGCTGCCGGCGGAGCGCCTCGCCGAGGCCGGCCGGGACGTCGAGGCGCAGGTCCTGGCCCGGGCGGTGACCTGGCACGCGGAGCACCGGGTCTTGCTCAACGGCGACCGGACCGTAGTCTTTCACTGACAACGGCGTCCCCAGGCTGTCCTGCTCGGGCTGGAAGGCGATCCCGTAGCGGCCTCGCCGTCAACGTCATAGGGTGCTAGCCCCGGGCCGAGCTGGAGCGGCACCGGCCGGCATCTCCCGGCAGCTCTGGGATTGCGGCGGCGCCGTGATGTCGCCGAGCATGTCGGTAACCCATTTGTGGAAGGCGCCGATGTGGTGCTGTTCGGCACGAGCATGCCACCGTGCGCGTAGAGCCGTGACGACATGTTGGCTGGCAGCGTTCGCATGCGTCAAAGTCCTGCTCGTTGACGCGGTGGAACAGCTCGACCGAGCGCGAGAGGTCTCTTCCCCGGACCACGACCGCAGGGGAATACAACCAGTCGCACTCCACGATGGTGCGGTCGGCGGCGACCGGATACATACGGTGAAAGATCACGTGATCCGGTACCAGGTTGATGAATACCTGCGGCTGGACCGTAACGGCGTAGTAGCGCCGGTCATGTTCCTCCCCGAGGCCACCGATCTGGCCGAACCCTTCACTGCCGTCGACCGTGAACGCTTCGATCTCGTCACCGAACTTCGCGCCGTACCCGACGTAGTACTGCGCCACCACGCGGTACGTACGCACCGGCCGCTTCGCAGCCGGACCGCTCACCTGCCCGGTGCGCAAATCGAAGCATGACGCCTGCAGCGGGCACTCCACCACGCAGCCCTCCAGCCAGCCGTCGGCCAGGGAAGCGTCCTGATGCGTGCAGGTGTCGTCGATCGCGTAAAGCTCGCCGTCCGCGTTGAACACCGCGATGGGAGTCGGCCCGTCGACGCGCACCGCCTCACCGCTGGGGATGGCACCTAGCTCACAAACCGAAATCATGTCGGGCTTCTGTTGAATATTAAGCAACTTATGGCATAATAAGAAACAGTCTGCCGGGCAGACCGAGGCATGTCAAGGGCTGCAGGCAGCAAAGGATGCGTCAAGCGAATAGAGTTGCGCGATGGGAAACAATTCGGCGGCCCGCCCGAAGCGGGCCCCGGAGCAGGCCACTGCTGACGGCGGGGGTGGGTTCGGCCCGGCTAGCCCGGTGCAGTCGGTGGACCGGGCCCTGACCATCCTTCAGATGCTGGCCGAGTCCGGCGAGCTGGGTGTCACCGAGATCGCCGACCGGCTGGACGTCCACAAGTCCACCGCGTTCCGGCTCCTCGGCTCCCTTGAGCAGCACCGCCTGGTCGAGCAGCTCGGCGAGCGAGGCAAGTACCGGCTCGGCTTCGGCATCGTCCGGCTGGCCGGGGCGACGACCGCCCGGCTGGACCTCGCACGTGAAGGCGGGCCCGTCTGCCGGCAGCTGGCGGGCGAGATCAACGAGACCGTCAATATCGCGGTCATGGACGCCGGGGCGGCGGTGAATATCACCCAAGAGCAGGGCAGTGCCGCGGTCACGGCCCAGAACTGGATCGGGCAGCGCACGCCGCTGCACGCCACCTCCAGCGGCAAGGTGCTACTCGCCTGGGCGGACGCCGATGCCCTGGCGGCCGTGCTCAAGGCCGGCCTGGAGCGACGCACCCCGGCCACCATCACCGACCCGGAGGCGCTGCGCGCCGAACTTGACCGGATTCGCCAGCGCGGCTGGGCGTGCACGGTCGAGGAACTCGAGACGGGGCTGAACACGGTCGCCGCGCCTGTCCGCGGCGCCGACGGCTCGGTGGTGGCCGGCCTGAGCGCCTCGGGGCCTTCCTACCGGCTCGGCACGCAGTCGTTCCCGGAGCTGGCTAAGAAGCTCCAGGCCGGCGCCGATGAGATCAGCTCGCAGCTCGGCTACTACCGCAGTCAGAAGGCACCGTCTGACGGGTGACCGGGGCCAGGCCTGCCGGGCGAGCCCGCCGATCGGCGTCAGCCGCGGATCCGGGTCATCTCCGGGTCTACGAGCGGCTCGGCGGCGACGGTCGCCGGGATGCGGGTGCCGAAGTACTGGATCTCGACGCTCGTGCCGACGGTCGCCGAGGCCGGAAGCCAGGCGTAGGCGATCGGCCGGCCGACGGTGTGCCCGAAGGCCGCGCTGGTCACGTAGCCGGCCGGCCGGCCGTCGAGGAAGACCGGCTCGTGGCCGAGGACGACGCTGTGGCCGTCGTCGATCGTCAGGCAGGACAGCCGGCGGCTGACCGTGTCGTCGCTGATCCCGGCGATGGCCTGCCGGCCGGCGAAGGCGCCCTTGCGCAGCCGCACGGCGAAGCCGAGCCCGGCTTCGTAGGGGTTGTGCTCGGTGGTCATGTCGTGACCCCAGGCGCGGTAGCCCTTCTCCAGCCGGAGGCTGTTGAACGCCGCGCGGCCCGCGGCGATCACGCCGTGGTCCTGGCCGGCGGCCCATAGCACGTCCCACAGCCGCTGGCCGGCCTCGGCGCTGGCGTAGAGCTCCCAGCCGAGCTCACCGACGTAGGACAACCGCATCGCGGTTACCGGCACTCCCCCGATCCGCGCCCGCTTGGCGCGGAAGTACTCGATGGGCGAGTGAAACTGCGCGCTCCACGCATCACGCGACGGCGGGATCCACGCCGGCGGCAGGTCGGCCACCAGCGGGGCGTTGGCCTGGTACCAGTGCGGCCGCTCCCAGCCGCCGGCCTCACCGAAGACCGCGCCGAGCTGCTCCTGGCGGGCGTGGAAGGGGCTGACCCGCAGGTTACGCGGGGACAGCCGCGGCTGCAGCGGGTGCGTGATGTCGTAGATGTCGGCGAAGTTCTGCTGCGAGGTCTCGCTCACGTACTCCGGCGTGAGCTGGACGGGCTCGAAGCGGTGCACGTCGCAGCCGTGCAGGTCGATCTCTGAGCGCCCGTCGACGAGAAGCTGAGCCACCGCCCGGGCCACGCCCGCGGAATGGGTGACCCAGACCGCCTCGGCGATCCAGAACCCCTTGACGTCGGCGGACTCCCCGACCAGGGGGCCGCCGTCGGGGGTGAACGAGAAGACGCCGTTGAAACCGGAGTCGACCTTCGCCGCGTGCAGCGAGGGCAGCAGCAGCCGGCTCTGCTCCCACGCCGGGGCGAAGTCTTCCTCGGTGAACGGGAGCATCGAGGGCATCGACGACTCACCGATGTCGTCCTGGGGGAGGTCGCGCAGGTCGACCGGCATCGGCCGGTGGGCGTAGGAGCCGATGCCGAGGCGGTCGACGCGCTCGCGGTAGTAGAGGTCCTGGTCCTGGTGGCGCAGGATCGGCAGGCTGGCCTCGCTGAGTTCGTCGTTGCGGGCGACGAGGCCCGGGACCTGCCCGGTCCAGGCGAACTGATGGGCCAGGGGCAGCAGCGGCACGTCCAGGCGGCCATCGCGCCTACCTCCCGTCCCCAGAAGCCGGCGCAGCAGACCACGATGTCGGCGGGGATGACGCCGTGCGGGGTCCGGACACCGGCAACCCGGCCGCCGGCCTGCTCGATGCCGGTCACGCGGGTCGAGCCCAGGAACCGGGCGCCCCGCGCTTCGGCGCGGCGGGCCAGCGCCATGACCGCCCGGGATGCCTTGGCCAGGCCGTCGCTGGGCACGTGCAAGCCCCCGAGGACGCGCTCGGCGTCGATGAGGGGGTGTAGCCGGACGCAGTCCCCGGGGCCGACTACCTCGGCCTCGACGCCCCAGGAGGTGGCCCACCCCTGCCTGCGGTGCAGGTCTGCGAGCCGCTCCGGCGTAGTGGCGACCTCGAGGCCGCCGACCTGGTTGATGCACCAGGCGCCGTCGACGTCGATGTTCTTGAGCTTCTCGACCGTGTAGCTCGCGAACTCCGTCATCGTCTTGGAGGCGTTGGTCTGGAAGACCAGCCCCGGCGCGTGCGAGGTAGACCCCCGGTTAGCGGAAGGGGTCCCTGGTCGACCACGGTGACTCCGCCCCAGCCACGGGCGGTTAGCTCGTCGGCCAGGTTGGCGCCGACGATCCCCGCTCCGATGATGACCACGCGGGGGGTGGTGGGCATGGCTCTACTCCTGACTGCCGTTGGACGCGGGGGTGGTGAACTCGAGGGCCGCGTCCAGCAGCCAGTCGGCCAGGTAGCCGGCGAAGGATGACCGAACGAGCACGAGGTATTCGTCGCCCGCGTCGGAGAGGGCCAGCAGCACGACGCCGGCCCGGCCGAGCGTGGTCTGCGCGCTGCTCCCGCGGCGGAAGACCCGCGGGTGCAGGTCGATCGAGCAGCCCTTGGCGAGGACGTCGCGCGCCCGAGGCCCGGCCAGCCGCAGGCCGATCCGCTGGGCGGAGACGTCCGCCGCGGCGCCGCCGAGCGGGACGACAACGGCACGGACCAGGGCCTCGAGCTCGTCCGGCGCCTCGGTGGTGCTGGTCAGCAGCCACTCGTCGGGGCCGAGCCAGACGGCCCGGCCGGTGCCGACGGGTACCCAGGTGTTGGGGACCGCCGGCAGGTCGACGTCCAGCCACCTCGGCGATGGTGTTCATGTACGCGCTGGCGCCGCTGGCACTCGGCGGGCTGCGCCGCGAGGACCCCGACCGATACCGGCCCTACCGGCTGCCTGCCGCGCGCGTGCTCAGCCCGCTCGCGTTCATCTTCGCGAACCTGCTGGTGTACTTCGCCGGGTTCAGCACCGTGTTCTGGCTGGAAGTGCTGATCGTCCTCGGCTTCATCGCCTTCGCCATCTACCAGGTCAGGCTGCCCAGGGCCCGCCGGACCATCATCGACCCGCGGGCCGCGGTGTGGGTCTTGCCCTGGCTGGCCGGCCTGCTCCTGTTGTCCTGGCTGGGCCGCTACAACGGCTCGCCCCCCACCGTGTTCGGCGTGACCCTGGCGGCCACAAACCATCTGCCGAACTGGTGGGACCTGGGCGCCATCGCCGCGTTCAGCCTGGTGATCTACTACTTGGCCGTGCACTCCACCCTGCCCCAGGCGCGCATCAACGCCGCCGTAGAGGACGTGGAGACCGAGGCCTCCGTGGAACTGGAAAAGTCGCTCGTCTGATTACCGAATGCCGGGCGGGCTGGAACCCGAGGATCCAGCCCGCCCCGGCCCACTCAGCCCCCGGACCTAACCGGATTGCCTAGAGCGGTGGGTGGCCAATGTTCGCCGGGATGGCGGGCTTCCACGCATCGGTAGAGGTCTTGGCCTCCGCCGTCGCGTCGGCAAAGCGGCGCGGCCGCACGGCGTCGCCGATGATCGTGTGCGCTACCCCGAGGGCGTTGAGTTGCGCGCTGAGGGTCAGGTCGAGTTGGCCGCCGTTCCAGGTGACGAGGTGGTCAGCGGCGATTGACCGGCCCGGCTCGCCGAAGATGCCCTCGAGACGGACGTGGCCATGGCCAATACCGGTGAGCCGGACCCGCTCCACGATCGCGACGCCGGCGTCGGCAATGGTCCGCAGCATCGGGTAGAAGGACGTGACGCCCTCGCCCTGGCCGACATGGATGCGTGCGGTGGCCAGCGTCTCGCCGACTGGGCGCCTTGCCCCACTGCGCCAGCCGGCCGCCGAGGTCCGGGCTGGCCTCGAACAAGGTCACCGAGGCTCCGCGGACGGCCAGGCGGCGGGCGGCCTCCAGGCCGGCCGGCCCGGACCCGACCACGACGGCGCGGCTGCCGCTCAGCGCGCCCGGGTCCTCGGCGTCCGCCGAGTCTGCGACGTCCGGGTTGACCGCGCAGCACAGCGGCTTGCGGTCAAGCAGGCCGTTCGTGCAGTGGTTGATGCCGACACACGGGCGGACGTCCCCAGCGCGACCCGCGTTCGACAGCGGAATCAGCTTCGGCTCGGCGATGTGGGCGCGGACCATGCCGACCAGGTCGGCGTCGCCGGCCTCGATCAGGTCGTTCGCCAGGGCCAGGGTCAGGATCCGCCCGACAGCCGCCACGGGCTTGGTCACCACCTCGGTGATGACCCGGGCCTCCCCCCGGAACAGGCCCGGGTGGGCCGGGGACGGCGGCCAGTGCCGGACGCGCGACTCGTAGCGGTTGTTGTTGCCGACCATCACGCTGATGTAGTCGACCCATCTCGACCTGCACCGGAGCATCTGGTTCGCCTCCGGGAACGCCCTGCTCAAGCGCATCTGGTCCACCATGGAGGCGCAGATCAACACCGCGATCAGCGTCGACGAAGACGCACGTGCCGATCCCGAGCGGGCTCTTCACCTCCATGAGCGGCTGATCGACGCCATCTTCAGCGGAGACCCCGGTCTAATCGAAGCAGAGGTCGAGCGCCATACCAGGGCGAGTGCCGACGAGCTCATTAAAAATAGTTACTGAGCGCGATCGCTGAGGCACGCTGTCCTGACCATGACCGGCGCGGGTTCGGCGAGCGTCCCGCCGACCGGGACGAGTACGTGGCGCGCGTCGTCCGGACCTTCCGCAGCCGGCCGGACCGCTACCTCAACGCCTTGAACCACCTGGACCAACGCGACTTGTACATATGTCGAAAATATAAACCGAATCGTTGAGCATATGTACATGGTCAACTGCGGCGCCCGATCCTACGCTTGGGCCCACGGGCAGCGCCACGCTGCCTGAACCAGCAGCAGGAGGACGCGCCGATGACCACTACCCAGCCGCGATTCCCGGGCGTGCTCGCCGCGACGACGACGCCGTTCAACCAGGATCACGAGATCGACCTCGACGCGTTCGCCGAGCACTGCGGGTGGCTGATCAGCGAGGGCGTGCATGGCCTCGTCCCCTGCGGCTCGCTCGGAGAATACGAGACGATGACCGACGATGAGCGGTCGGCCATCTTTGCCGTAGCTGCCGAGGTGTCCAAGGGCCGGGCCCAGTTCGTGCCCGGAGTGGCGGGCAAGTCCGCGCGCGAGGCGGTGCGGTGGGCGCAACGTGCGGGCGAACTCGGTGCCGACGGCGTGATGTGCCTGCCGCCGACCTCGCACTCCCCGACCGGGGATGAGGTGGTCGCGCACTTTACGGAGGTCGCGGCGGTTGGCCTGCCCGTCATCGCCTACAACAACCCCTTCTCGACCCGCGTTGACCTGACTCCGTCGCTGCTGGCCCGGCTCGCCGGGATCGGCGGCGTGGTGGGCGTCAAGGAGTTTTCGCAGGATGTCCGCCGCGTCGCCCAGATCCAGGAGCAGGCACCGTCGCTGGAGGTTCTCGTCGGGTGTGACGACCTGCTGGCCGAAGGCGTGCTGATGGGCGCAACCGGCTGGATCGCGGGCTTCGTCAACGCGTTCCCGCCGCAATCGGTCCGGCTGTTCGACCTCGCGTCGAAAGGTCAGTGGAACGACGCGCTGCCGCTGTACCGCGCGATGCTCCCGGCGCTGCGCTGGGACGCCATGCCCGAGTTCGTTCAGGCGATCAAGCTCGGCCAGGAGGAAGCCGGACGCTACGGCGGCCCGGTGCGCCTGCCCCGGCTCCCGCTGTCCGCCGCTGACGAAACCCGCGCCCGGCGAGACGTACAAGCGGCGCTGACGGCGACCTCGTGAGAGCGCGGCAGATGTTCACCGCGGTGGACAGCCACACCGAGGGCATGCCCACCCGTGTGATCACCTCAGGCGTCGGCGTGCTGCCCGGCGAGACGATGGCCGACAAGCGCCGCTACCTGATGAGCGAGCGCGACGACCTCCGCCGGCTGCTGATGACCGAGCCGCGGGGCCACTCGGCGATGTCCGGCTCGATTGTGCAGCCGACCTCGCGTCCGGATGCCGATGTGGGCGTGGTGTTCATCGAGGTGTCCGGCTGCCTGCCGATGTGCGGGCACGGCACGATCGGGACGGCTACGGTGCTGGTCGAGACGGGCATGGTCGAGGTCAAGGAGCCGGTCACTGATATCCGCATCGAGACGCCGGCCGGGCTGGTGCGTGCGGCCGTGCACGTGGTTGACGGGCACGCCCATGCCGTCACGATCCAGAACGTGCCGTCCTATCTGCACCTGCGCGACGCGAGCGCCGAGGTGCCCGGGATCGGACCGGTCACCTTCGACCTGGCCTGGGGCGGCAACTTCTACGCGATCCTGCCGGCCGCGTCGGTCAACCTGCGCGTCGAGCAGGTCCAGCACGACGCGCTCGTCGACGCCGGGCTGCGGATCATGGCCGCGATCAACGAGCAGATCGAATTCGCCCATCCCGGCCAGCCCGAGATAAACGAGTGCCGGCACGTCATCCTGACCGAGCCGCCGGTCGACGGCGTGCACCAGTCGGTGGTGGCGATCTACCCGGGCTGGGCCGACCGGTCGCCGTGCGGGACCGGCACCTCGGCACGCATGGCCGCGCGGTACGGACGCGGCGAGCTCGCCCTCGGCGCCGACTTCGTGCACGCCTCGCTCATCGGCTCGCGGTTCACCGGGCGCCTGACGGGTGAGACGACCGTCGGCCGCTACCCGGCGGTGATCCCCACCGTCACCGGGCGCGCGTGGATCACCGCGCTCGCCACGTACGTGCTCGACCCAGACGACCCGTTTCCCGCCGGATTCTTGATGGGCCAGGCGTGACGAACGCGCCGCGTGGTGCCGATGTCGTGGTCGTCGGCGCCGGCATAGTCGGCGCGGCGTGCGCCGCGGCGCTGGCGCGATCGGGCCTGCACGTATGCGTCATCGATCGTGCCGATCCGGCGGCGGGCTCGAGCTCGTCGGGTGAGGGCAACCTGCTTGTCTCGGACAAGCTGCCCGGCCCGGAACTCGAGCTCGCGCTGCACAGCCTGGCGCTGTGGCGCGAGTTCGCGCAGACGTCCGAGACGCCGTTCGAGTTCGAGGGCAAGGGCGGGATGGTTGTCGCCGCATCGGCCGGGGAGCTGACCGTGCTGCACGATGTCGCAGCCGGCCAGCATCACGCCGGGGTGCGCACGCAACGGATCGCTGCCGCCGAGCTTCCCGAACTCGAGCCGTACCTCGCCCGCGACCTGGCCGGCGGCGTGTTCTACCCGGATGACTGCCAGGTACAGCCGATGCGCGCCGTACGGGCACTACTGCGATCAGCGGTGCGCGACGGCGCGCAGGTCGTCACCGGCTGCGACGTCGTCGGGGTGCGACGCGGCGGTGACCGTGTCACGGGCGTGCGTACCTCCCGCGGCGTGATCATGGTATCCGCCCTGGTGATCGCGGCCGGCGCGTTCAGCGCTGACGTCGCCAGGCTGGCCGGCGTCGAGCTCGAGGTGGTGCCGCGGCGGGGCCACGTCCTGGTCACCGAACCGCTGCCGCCGATGGTGCGGCACAAGGTTTACGAAGCCGGCTACGTCGCAGATGTCGAGAGCGACGAAGCGGGCTTGCTCAGCTCGTCGGTCGTCGAGGGGACGCAGAGCGGCCCGATACTGCTCGGTTCGACTCGCGAACTCGCCGGGTTCGACCGGCACTTCGACGTGCGGGCGGCGGCGCTCATCGCGCAGCGCGCGGTGCGGCTGTTCCCGTTCCTGGCCGACGTGCGGATCATCCGCGGCTACCTGGGTTTCCGGCCGGCCACTTCGGATCACCTGCCGATCATCGGCACGTGCCCGGCTGCCCCCGGCGTGTGGTTCGCCACCGGCCACGAAGGCGCCGGCGTCGGCCTGGCGATGGCCACCGCCGACCTGATCCGCGCGCAGATCTGCGGCGCAGCCAGCCCGCTGGATGCAACACCGTTCGCGCCAGACCGCGCGACCCTGACCGTGCGGGCCGTCCATGGCTGACGCGCCGGGCCGGTTCCGGTTCGGCGACCGGACGATCGAGTTCACCCCGGGCCAGTCGGTCGGCGCCGCGCTCTGGAAGGCGGGCGTGCGCAGCTTCCGCAGCACCCGCCGGTTCGGCCGCCCGCGTGCGATCTACTGCGGCATCGGCCAGTGCTTCGACTGCCTGGTCCGGGTCAACGGCGCAGCGGTCGTGCGAGCGTGCATAACCGACGCCCGGGACGGAGACGTGGTCACGCCCGGCGATGCCGAGCCGGGCGGCGGCCAGTGACTGACCCGGTCGTCGCCGTCGTGGGCGCGGGCCCGGCCGGCCTCGCCGCGAGCCTGGCCGCGGCCGAACGGGGCGTACGGGTCGTGCTGCTCGACAGCGCGGCAGCGCCCGGCGGGCAGATCCTGCGTCAGTCCGCGATCGCCGGGCACTCGGCGCACCGCCCGGCCATCCTGCGCCGGGTCGCAGCGCATCCGCGCATCACGTTGCGCTCGCGCACCGAAGTCGTTCACGCGCGCGTGTCGGCGTCGGGTGTCGATCTGCTGGTGCGCGCCGAGGAGCAGTTGCGCACGCTCACCGTCGGCGCCGTCGTGCTCGCCCCGGGAGCCAGCGAACTCGCGTTGCCGTTTCCCGGCTGGGATCTGCCGGGTGTGCTCACCCCGGGCGCGGCGCAGGCGATGCTGAAGGCCCATGCCGTCCGGGCCGGCTCGCGGGTCGTCGTCGCGGGAACCGGCCCGTTCCTATGGCCCGTCGCGGCCGCCCTGGTCACGGCGGGCGCCCAGGTTGTCGCACTGGTCGAGGCGGCGTCGTTCCCGACGGTAGCCCGCCGCGCCGGACCGCTCGTCACCCACGGGCACGTCGTCGCCCAGACGGCGCGGTACGCCGCGATCCTGGCTCGCGCCGGCGTCCCCGTCCTCTTCGGCCGCGCCGTCGTACGGGCCGAAGGCGGTGACCGCCTCGGCCGCGTGGTCGTCGGACGCACGGATCAGCCGGGATCCGCGCCGCAACACGCCGCTATCGAGGCGGACGCGGCCTGCGTCGGGTGGGGGTTCGTACCGTCGATCGAGCTGGCCCGATCGCTCGGGTGCGCCGAGCGATCCGATCTCACCCGCTCGTACGCGGTCGTCCACGTGGACGAGGATCAGGCCACCAGCTTGGCGAGCGTCTTCGCCGCCGGCGAGATTACCGGCGTCGGCGGGGCCGCACTGGCCGCGGCCGAGGGCGAGATCGCCGGGACGGCCGCGGCTCGTTCGCTGGGGGCATCAGGAGGTATGGCACTGCGCCGCGCGCGCCGCGCGCGGCGCCGCGCCCGGCGCGCAGCGAGCGTGCTCGACCGCGCCTTCCCGCTGCCGGCCCAGTGGGCCGACCGCCTCGAGTCCGAGACGGTCATGTGCCGGTGCGAGGAGGTCACCTGGGGCGAGATCGCCGCAGTCGTGGACGACGGCGTCGTCACCGCGCGCGCAGTGAAGGGTCAGGTGCGCTGCGGGATGGGCTGGTGTCAGGGACGGATCTGCGGCGTCGCGGTGCAGCAGGCGATCGCCGCCCGGGCCGGAAGGCCGACGGCCGAGGTGGGCGACCTGGGCGGCCGGCCGTTCGCCGTCCCCGTGCGCGCTGGCGAGCTGGCGGACCTCGCCGAGCCAGCGAGGGATGAGACACGCGCCTAAGCCGGGTAACGGCCCGCCAGACGCGCGATCTTGAAGCCGAGATGCAGCGACAGCCGGTCGTTGCCGTCTCGCAGATGCAGCCCGCTGAGCTTCTCGGCCTTGTCGAGACGGTAGTACAGCGTGCCGCGATGCAGGTTCAGCTCACCGGAGGTTCGCTGGACGTCGCAGCCGAGATCGAGGTAAGTCTCCACGCTGCGCAGCACGTCCGGGTCGGCCTCGCGGAACAGCGCTTGCACGCGCGGATCCAGATCGGTCTCACAGTCCCACGACGGGAGCTGCGCCAGGGTGCGGAACACGCCGAGGTCGCGCCACCGCGGGCACGTGCTTCCGGTCGACACGACGCCGGCCACCTTCGCGGCCAGGCGGGCTTGCCGGTACGAGACGTACGCCTGATCGACGGCCGACTGCGGGTCGCCGGTGCCGCCGGCGACCCGCAGCCCGGCGGCGTGCTCGCCGAGCCGGCGCTCGAGTGCCGCCACCGCAAGCCGGCCGATCTCGGACGGTCGCTCGTCGTCGTCGGACCAGCACGGCAACAGCAGCACCGCGTGATCGGTGAATGCCATATGCAGTGAAGCAGAGCCGACCGTGTCCAGCGTGACGTATTCGAGCGAGGTGACCAGGGCGTGCTGCGCAAGCGCGTGACGTTCGTCATGGAGCCGTGCCGAGCGGGCCTCAGACACCGACATCACGACGGCGCAGACTCGCGCGCCGCGTGGCCAGTAGCCGCGATCGGCGATCGACGCCGCCGCGGCGACCTGCAACTCGCGCACGTCGGACAGCAGGTGCGAGACGACCTGGCTGCGCAACCGGTCGGCTAGCCGGGATTCGTAGAGCAGCAACCCGACGCGGGTGACCTCGGCGGCGATGCGGTCGAGCTGGTTCTCGAAGATCGAGCCGTCTTCGTCGAGCACGAACAGGAAGCCAAGGAGGTGATCGGCGTACCGGACCGGCGCGCAGACCCGGCCGGTGATATCGAGCTCGGGGCTGGGCGGGATCTTGATCGGCTCGCGCGCCTGCCCGATGCCGAACTGGGCGAACCATTCGACGACATCCGGTCCGGCCTCGCGGCGCAGGATCGAATCCCTTCGCACTCGGTCGACCGGACCATGCTGGGCGGAGTACACGATCATGCGCTGCTTGCCGTCCTCGAGGACGACGGCAGCACCGAGCTCGGCCGCGAGCCGGTCGATCATTGCCTGCAGCTCGGTAGTGATGAGAACGCTCCGGGTAGTCAATCGTCAAGTCGGACGATCATACGGCTGGCCGGATGGCGCGACAACGCATCGCAGCGTGCTTCCTGCCGTGCCGGCGGCGTCCGGCGGTGGCGCCGGCTCAGATGGTGAGCGCAAGCCGGCGGGCATCATATATCGCCGCGTGGATGTTGCGGCTGGCGACGGCGTCGCCGATGCGGAACAGCTGATAGCGCCCCTCGAGGTCGGTCTGCAGCTGCTGCGGCGTGATACGGACGAAAGCGTCGATGTCGACCTCGCCGCGGTTGGTGGACCCGTCTTTGAGTTCGGCGTATACGTCGTCGTTGGGAACGGTGCCATGCTCGACCACGACCTGGTCGACGACGCGGTCCACCGACTCTCCGGTGTATTCGTTACGCAGCACCGCCACCAGGCCGTCTGCTCCGGGGCGGACCTCGCGGAGCCGGTGGTCCGGGGTGAGCCGCACGCCGGTGCGGTAGAACGCGGCTAGATACGCCGGGTACAGCGTGCCGGCAATCTCGTGCCCGACCAGCCGGTCCGGCGTGACGATCTCAACCTCCGAGCCGGCCGCGGCGAGCCGCTCCGCCGTGGACAGCGCCTGGTCGCTGCCGTGGTCGTCGAACACGAGCACGCGCCGCCCTGGTCGTGCCTCGCCGCTGAGGACGTCCCACGTCGACACCACGAGGCCATCCCCGGTCGATAGCGCCGGGGTTTCCGGCAGCCCGCCCGTGGCCATGATCACGACATCGGGCTTGAGCGCCCGGACGCCGCCGGCATCTGCGTACGCGTTGAGACGCACCTCGACCCCGAGCCGTCGCGCCTCGGAGTCTAGCCAGTTGACGATGCTCAGCAACTCCATCTGCCGCTCGTTCGCCCGGGCGGCGAGCTGCACCTGGCCACCGACCCGGCCCGCGGCTTCGAGCAGGGTGACCGAATGGCCGCGTTCGGCGCAGACACGGGCCGCTTCCAGCCCCGCCGGGCCGGCCCCGACCACCACGACGCGCTTGCGGTCCGCCGCCGGGGGCGCCACGTGCGGGATCAGCTGCTCACGGCCGGTGGCCGGGTTGTGGAGGCACAATGAGTCGAGCCCGATGTAGATCCGGTTGATGCAGTACGACGCGCCCACGCACGGGCGGATCCGGTCCTGTTCACCTGCCTCGAGCTTTCGCACGATGTGCGGGTCTGCGATGTGCGCGCGAACCATTCCCACGAGATCCAGGTAGCCCTCGCGCAGCGCGTGGCGCGCGGTGGCCAGGTCGGCGATGCGACCCGCGTGGATCAGTGGGAGATGCACCTTTTCCTTGTACGCCCCGACAAGCGGGAGGTGTCCGCCGAGCGGGGTGCCCAGCGGCTGGATTTGCTGGGCGAGTTCCGCGTCTGTCGTCGGGGAGCCGACGGCCAGGGATATGAAGTCGATAAGACCGGATGTCGCCAGGGATTGCCCGATCGTAACGGCGTCCTGCGCGGTAAGACCGCCCTCCGCGTTCTCGGTGGCGCTCAGGCGGACACCCACGATGTAGTCGTCGCCGACCGCTGCCCGGATCTCCTCGAGCACCTCAAAGGCGAACCGGAGCCGGTTGTCAAGGCTGCCGCCGTAGCGGTCGGTTCTCCGGTTCATCCGGGGCGAGAGGAACTGGTCGATCAGGTGTCCGGCGTACGCGCTGACTTCCACGCCGTCCAGGCCGCCGTCCCGGCACCGGCGGGCCGCCTCGCCGTACGCGCGAACGACACGACGGACGTCGAAGTCTTCCATCGCCTTGGGGAAGCTTCGGTGCGCCGGCTCCCGCAACGTGGACGACGAGAGTATCGGCAGCCAGTCAGCGGTGTCCCACTCGGTGCGCCGGCCCATGTGGGTGATCTGGCTCATGACCGCCGCGCCATGGGCGTGCACACGATCGGCGAGCTGCCGGAAATACGGGATGATCGAATCATCGCCGACGTAAAGCTGACCGAAAGTTGACGGGGAGTCGATGGCGACGTTCGCTGATCCGCCGATCATCGTCAGTGCGATGCCGCCCCTGGCCTTCTCCTCGTGGTAGAGCTGGTAGCGCAGTTTCGGCATCCGGTCTTCGGCGTAGGCCGGCTCATGACTAGTACTGACAATCCGGTTGCGCAGGCGCAGGTGCCTGAGCTGGAACGGTTCCAGCAGCGGATCCATGGACACCAAAGTAACTCCCTGGAGCGTCCTGTGTTGATGGCGGGCAAGCCGGGGCTCCATCCCGGAAACGGAACGCGGCGCCGTCGCCGCGAGCCATTGATACGCTAATATGTGATCACAGATCTCACAAGACCCAGGACGCCCGGACCATCTCGGCCGCCGATGTCGAGACTAGGCAGCGCCACAAAATGACGGGTCCTGCTGTACGGTCACAGCACCGTCGTCTTCCGCTGACAGCCCGGGGTGAGGAGCGGCCGACCGGACTGTTCCCAGATTCAGGGTTCCGAGCTGGTATGCCCGAGTGTCTCGCCATCAGGTGCTGCGTCTTCGCGTTTACGAGCGGCGATCTCTCGCAACGCATCCAACCCGGCGGCGATTGCGGGCTGGTAGCTGGAGCCGGCGCGGACGGCGGCCAGGATGTGGCGCATCGGTGCGGGTTGCTCGGAGAGCGGGATGCGCACGATGGGGTAGTCGCTGGGCAGGCGGGCCCACCGGGGCACAAGCGCAACGCCGAATCCGCGGGCGACGAGGGCGGCGCCCAGGTCCCATTCGTCGGCGTAGTGGGCGATGCTGGGGGCGAAGCCGGCGCTGGCGCAGGCCAGCAGTACGAGCTGGTGGTAGGCAGTGCCGGGTGTGCCCGCGATCCAGGCGTCCCGCGCTGCCTCGGCCAGTGCGATGCTCGCGCGGACGGCGAGCGGGTGGTTGCTGGAGACCAGCAGGTCCAGGGGTTCGCTGTAGAGCTTGTACTGGTCGAATGCGGGGTCGCCGGCGGAGGGCATGCCCGGAGTCGCGACGACGACCGCGATGTCGGCATCCCGCGCTGACAACAGGCCGAACGCGCGTTCGGGCTCGGCCTCGCGGACCTGTACGGTCAGGTGCGGATATTGCTCTTGTAGCTGCGCTGCAGCGGCGGTCACGAGCACCGCCCCCGCGGTGGAAAACCCGCACAGCCGCAGCAGGCCGGTGATCGTGCTGCTCCGGTACGCGGCCAGGTCCGCCTGCGCGCGTTCCCAGCCAGCGACCAGAGCATCCGCGTGCGTGAGCAGCGTGTTCGCCGCCGCCGTCAGTCGCACGTTACGACCGGTGTGCTCGAGCAGGACGACGTCGAGTTCCCGGGCCAGGGCCTGCAGCTGGTGCGAGACGGCAGACGGAGTCAGATGACAAACTTCCGCGGCCGCGGTGACGGTCCCGTGCCGCGCCAGCGCCCGCAGGACCGTAAGCCGCCGGTCAATCATGTACAGACGGTACACGATTCCGTGCTTGTTCTTGCGATAGACATGGACGATTGCGGGAGCGACCCTGAAGGCACCGGGCTGGCCCGTCCGGCCGTTACCGACCCCGTGTTCGGAAAAGAGTTTCACACCTGACATCCACGCCCGAGGAGGAAGCTGCCATGGTCACCCCTGCCCGCGCCGGCGCATCGATACGGACGCGGCCGCGGCCGCTGCCGGCCGAGGCGTTCACCGACGAGGCGACCTATCTCCAGACGCGCCTGCCGGTGGATCTTGCCGCCACCCTGATTCCGGATGCTTACACGTCTGGTGAGTTCTTCGGCCTTGAGCGGGAGCGCGTCTTCGCCAGCAGCTGGGTTGCGATCGGCACCACCGACCAAGTCGAGCAGACCGGGCAGGTCATCCTCGCCGAGGTGGCTGGGCGTCCGCTCTTCGTCACCCGCAACCGCAACGGCCAGCTGCGCGGGTTCCACAACGTCTGCCGCCACCGCGCCACCAAGCTGCTTGAGGGGGTGTGCAGCGTGGGGCGCAACCGCAGGATCCGCTGCCCGTACCACGGCTGGACCTATGACTTGGACGGGAACTGCCTGGGCACCCCTCTGTTCGAAGGCTCAGACGTCCCGCCCGACCAGCAGGGCGTGTTCGACATGTCCACGGTCAAGGGTTTCGACAAAGCCGACTACGGGCTGTTCCCGGTACGTGTCGAGGCGTGGGGCTTCCTCGTGTTCGTCAACCTCAACCCCCAGGCCGACCCGCTGGCCAGCCAGCTCGGCGACCTGCCGGACCGGCTGGCCGGGCACCGGCTTGAACAGTGGCGCGCCCAGCGGCGGCGGCGCTATGAGGTGGCGGCCAACTACAAGCTGATCGGCGAGAACTTCATGGAGTACTACCACCTGCCGTGGATGCACCCTGAGCTGATCAAAGTTTCCCGGCTGGCCGACCACTACCGGTGGCAGGGCCGCGGCATGTACACCGGCATGTGCACCACCCCCATCTCGCGCAACAGCGCAGCTGGCGGCTGGGAAGGCCTGGCGCCAGTGCCTGGCCTCAGCGAGGCCGACGCCACAGCGGGCCGGTTCGTGTGGCTGTTTCCCAGCACAGCCATCGCCGTGTTGCCCAACCACGCCTTCGTGCTGTTCGCCCGACCCGAGGGCCCGGGCCGCACCGTGGAGGAAACCGTGATCCTGACCCACCCCGACTCCGTGCGCGACGCGGATGCCAGCGAGGGCCTGGACCAGCTCGAACGCTTCTGGGACCTGGTCAACCGGCAAGACCTCGAAATCGTCGAACGGGTCCAGCAGGGCGTCACCGACCCGGCCTATACCGGCGGCCGCATGTGCTACCGCTTCGAGGAGCCGCTGCACCGCTTCCAGAACATGATCATTGACCGGATGGTGGGCATAGACCGCGTGCCCGCCGGCGACGACGACACGATGACCCCTATGTTCATGCCCGCCCAGACCACCGGGCCGACATAGTGATCCCGTGGAGACCGTCCGCCAGCCACGTCCAGCCTCGTAACACCTGACCAGGCAGCACATCCAGCCATATCTGGCATCAGCCAGCCACCTTATGGTTCTGCGTACTGGGGCGTGCCTGGAGCGTATGATGCGCTCGCAGGCGTGCATGTTCCCCGGGTCACTACAGGTGGCACGGCGACACGGCAGGGAAGAGGCAGGGTCGTGATTCCGTCCGGCACCGGGACCAGCCGCAGCGTGTATCAGATGAGCGTGGCGGCATCTGACCCGGAACAGGCGACGACCGTCGTCGCACGTATTCTCTGCCCGGACCCCGATCACGCACCGCCGTGCCCGGTTCCGTGGGAGAGCAGGAGCAGCATCGCCGGCGGCTCGGTGGACTTCGTGTTCTAGCCACGGATGACCAGGCCCGGAAGATCCTCGCCGACGTCAGCGCACAGGGTTTCGCCGGGGTACGGCTCTTCACGTCTGCCGGTGAGGATGGCCAGCCAATCGACGGCTCGGCTGTGATCGAGCAATTTCAGATAGAGCAAGGCCATCCCGAGGGCTGAAATCCGGCAGGGCACGTCAGCTCTTACGCCGAGGATCGGCGGCTCTGGCTCGGATTACGTGCGGCTTTTCGGTACACGGCCCACGCCGCAGCCAGGACCGGGAGCACCAAGGCCGCGTTGAGCCACGCGAGCGGGAGATCGAACCCCCACCAGAAGGGCGCGCTGAGCAGCATCCCGAGAGGGACGACGACGAATCCTGACGGGCGCAACCAGATGAGCAGGAGGCCTCCGGCGAACTGGACGAGGCAGGCCGCGAGGAAGGCCAGCAGCAGCGGCACGGTGGTCGGCACCCCGATCCGCTCAAAAGGGCCATTGCCGTACGTGGGATTCCCGAAGACGTAGAGGATGCCGTGCCCTCGGGCGACGCTCACGATCGCGGGAATCGTGAAACCGCCGAACCCCAGGGGGCAGACGATGCTATTGACTCCGGCGAACCGGACGAACCAGGCGGCCGGGCCCGTCACAGGCGCGCGGCCGCGTTGGGCTGTCACGCGCCGTATGGCCACGCCGCGCCGCTCAAGCTGCTGTTCATACCTATTTGTCGTGCCGGGCGTCGCAGAAGGATTCACGTACAGGCCAGTTTCTCGGCCGGTCCTGTCCCGGATGGCGGTCTGCGCGGCCGGTCAATCTTGCACCAGGTGGCCACGAACACGATCGCGGCCGGCGCCGCACGGTCGTGGCGCGCTCGTGAGGTCAGCCCGGTGTCCGGCTGCTCACGTGGTGGATAATCCAGATATTCGGTTCCCAGTACTCGCCGGTGTCGTTGTCACGGTCGATATGAACGGTGGCGAGCCCGGCGGGAAAGACGTAATCGCCCGTCTCGGGGAAGCGCATGCCGGTCCATGACTCCCAGTCGCCCACGCTGCCGGTGATGTGCAGGGAGCGGGGAATCGCAGGTCCTATCCGGGCGCCCAGCTGGGTGTGCACCCGCATCCAGGGATCGAACGGGGTCCCATCGGGGCGGGTCCAGCGGGCGTAGCGTTCGATGGGAATGGTCGGATAGCGGTCTTTCAGGGTCGGGCGCACCGGCGCGATCAGGTGGGTCAGCCCGGCGCCGCGGGCCAGGCCGGCCATGGCCTCCAGCATCACCTTCGCCAGGCCCCGACCCTGGTGACGGGGCGGGATCTCGGCGGCCAGCGCGCTGACCGCAGTGGGTTGCCCGCCCGCTGCCCGAAGGTCGAAGGCGGCGGCAGCGGTCGCATCAATGCCCGGGCCCAGCCCGGTGTCGGTGCCGTCCCACGCTACGGGGATGGTGTGTCCCTCGGCCAGAACTGTCTCATCGCCGGGATCGTAGAGGACGAACTGCCAGTCCGGGAAGACCTCGTAGAGCTGATCCCAGTAATGGTTGAGCGTCGCGCCATGCTGGTTGTACTCGGGCCAGACCTCACCGGACAGGCCAGTAAGAGCCTCCCAGAGTTCTGGGCGCTCGCTGTAACGGACAACCTGCAGGCCCACGCCACCAGTATTCCCGGGCGCCTTCGCGATGGGAATCGGGGCCGGGGGTCCTGGGTATGGCGATGCGCCCTGGCCGCCATCACGCGTCCCGGCGGTCCAGCAGCGTCCAGGCGATGGCGTACACGATGGCGACGAACAGGCACATCACGCCGAAGCCGGGCCAGGGCTGGAGGGTGTGGGCGGAGTGGTGGACGCTGGCGAGCTGGCCCCCGGCCTGGGTCGGCCAGAACTCGGTGACCGGGTTCCGCCACGAGTCCGGCAGCGCCTGGGCGATCGCGGGCAGGACGAACAGGACGGCCATCATGGCGGCGATGGCGGCGGCCGGGTGCCGGAGCAAGGCCCCCGCGGCGACACTGAGCACCGCCAGGGCGGTCAGGGCCAGCCCCGCTCCTGCCACCGCCCGGGCTACCCCGGGATCGCCGAGCGCCGCGCGGGGGGCATGGCCGCTGATGAGGGCCTGGCCCGCGAAGAACGCCGCGAAGCTGGTGGCCTCGCCCACGACGAAGGTCACCACGGCGAAGACCAGTGACTTGGCGGCCAGTATCCGGCCTCGCTTCGGAACGGCGATCAGGCTGGTGCGGATCATCCCCGACGAGTACTCGGAGCTGATGAACAGCACCCCGAGCACGGCGATGGCCAGCGTGGCGATGCCTATCCCATCCAGGCTGACCGCGGTCGGGTCCCAGCTCAGCTTGCCGGAGACGCTGCTCTTGGCGTAGCCGTGGGCGGCGGCCGCGCTGATGACGGCCCCCAGGCCGACGCCGAGCACGACGGTCACGGTCAGCGCCCAGAAAGTCGACCGGACCGAACGGAGCTTGGTCCACTCCGAGCGCAGCACGTCGGCGAAGG
>Ga0335081_10005373_pt1 | contig 20275 bp, 11 predicted proteins | sample Lox_Sample_35_FD_206713 | JGI IMG/M metagenome (GOLD analysis project Ga0335081, IMG submission 206713) | Soil microbial communities from Loxahatchee National Wildlife Refuge, Florida, United States - Lox_Sample_3.5 | ecosystem: Environmental > Terrestrial > Soil > Wetlands | place: USA... | reverse complement strand
ACCAACGGGACCTCAAGCTATAACGGCCTGCAAATCGATCTGGACCGCCGGCTCTCCAGCGGCATACAGTTCAATGCCGCCTACGCATGGTCGCATACCATAGACGATTCGCCTGGCACGCTGGACAGTCAAAGCAGCTACATCGATCTGTTCAACTTCCGGCATGAACGTGCCAACTCGTTGCTGGATATCCGGAACCGATTCGTGCTGAACGCAAACCTGGAACTGCCCTTCGGCCACGGCAAAATGTGGGGCAACAACTTTAACGGAATCGAGCAGCAGATTCTCGGAGGGTGGGCGCTGCTCCCGGTGTTGACCCTGCAAAGTGGCATGCCCTTCGATGTGTTTGACAGCAAGAACCAGCCGAATACGCGGCCGGATATCGTTGGCCCGCTTCATCAGACCAACCACATTGCCAACACCGCGGCAAACAACACCTGGTTTGATACGACGTCCTTTGTGGATCCGACGTCGGTCAACGGGGTTTACACGGCGCCTGGGACAGCACCCCGCGATCCCTTCACCGGGCCGGCGCGCAAGTTCCTCGACCTGACCATCAGCAAGAATTTCAAAGTGACGGAGCGGGTCAATACCGAGTTCCGCACCGCCTTCTATAACATCACCAACTCCCCGCAGTTCGGCACCCCGACCGGGGACCTTAACAACGGAAATTTCGGGCAAGTAAAGAGCATCGTTCTGGGGTCGGAGCGGCAGATTGAATTCGCTCTCCGCATCAGTTTCTAAACGAGGTAAAGGGGACCGGAACATCGGTCCCCTTTTTCGCTCGATGTCTTTCTGCAGGACCGGCGTAGTGTTTCAAGCGGCGGCCGGTTGATCCTGACAGCTACATTCTGTTCTCTCGGGACAAAGATGCTTCCGATCAAGCGATCAGTGCGGACAAGGTTCTTGTCGTGTTGCTTGCTCCTGCTTCTCGCCGTCGGCAGTTATGCCTCCACGGTTCCAACCATCAGCAAGATCGATCCTCCGAACTGGTGGGTCGGCCTGCCGAACCCGCTGCTGTTGCTCACGGGCAATGAGTTGTCAGACGCTTCGGTCACGACCGATTCCAAGGATATAAGCATCACTCGCGTCCAGCCTAGCGGCAGGGGACATTATCTCTTTATTTGGCTTGACACCAGTCATGCGCGTCCCCAGAAGGTTTCACTCACAGTGGGAAGTCCCGCAGGCCGAACCGCTTTCTCATTCCCATTACAGGCAAAAACAAAGGCTCAAGGATTTCAGGGTTTTGGCCAGGACGACGTAATCTACCTGATCATGCCGGACCGGTTTGCTGATGGCGATCCGAGCAACGACCAACCTCCGGCGTCGACCGGCATCTACGATCGTGCGCAACCCAGGGCTTATCACGGGGGGGACCTGCGCGGTATAAGAGAACATCTTCCCTACCTCCATGATCTCGGCGTTACTGCCATCTGGCTCACGCCCATCTGGAAAAGCGCCAGTTCGGACTACCATGGCTACCATCCCGTCGATTTCTACGCGACCGACGACCGCATGGGCTCGCTGCAAGAATATGAAGATCTGGTTGCCGAGGCTCACAAACTGGGCATCAAGGTGCTGATCGATTACGTGGTCAATCACACCGGCCCGGAGCATCCCTGGGTGCGGCAGCCGCCATCTCCAAGCTGGTTCCACGGCACGCCAGAGAAGCATCTTGCTCCGCTCTACAATTTTTCGACGCTGACCGACCCTCACGCTACCGAGGACGAGAAGCGAAATGTTTTGGAAGGCTGGTTTGTGGACCGGCTGCCCGACCTCAACACCGACGATCCAGTCGTGGCCGAGTACCTGCTCGATAATGCGATGTGGTGGACCGAAAGCGCACATCTCGATGGGCTCCGCCTGGACACATTTCCTTATTCATCGCGGCGATTCTGGAGCGGGTGGCTGCAGCGATTCAATGAAACCTATCCGCAGGTAAACAGTGTTGGAGAGGTTTCCGACAACGATGTGACGATTGCGTCATTCTTCGACGGCGGCCGTACTCAGTTTGACGGTATCGACACGCATGTCTCGACCATTTTTGATTACCCTTTGTACTACGCGTTGCACGACGTAATCCTGCTGGGCCAGCCTGTGAGGCGTTTGATCGACGTTCTGCAACGGGACTGGCTGTATGCACATCCGGAGACGCTGGTCACATTCTTCGGAAACCATGACAAACCACGTTTTGCCGGCGAGGCAAACAGTTCGATAGAAAAGTTGAAGGCGGCGTTTGCTCTCGTACTCACACTGCGCGGCATTCCGGAAATCTACTACGGCGATGAGATTGGCATGAAAGGAGGAGACGACCCGGAAAATCGCCGCGACTTCCCCGGAGGATTTCCTGGCGATACGCGCAATGCTTTTGTTGCCAGTGGACGGACCGCGGAAGAACAGCAAGTGTTCCATTGCGTTCAGGATTTGTTGAGGCTCCGGCAAGCGCATCCGGCCCTCCGTCACGGGGCACAATGGCACGTCAGCTGGGATGACACGTACTACGCATTTGTCCGGCAGAGTTCGGAAGAAAGGCTGCTGGTTATTTTCAATAACGCGGCTACGCCTCGCGACATTCCAATCACGACTGAGAGCGAAGCGTTACAGGGGACGCATCAGTTGGACAAGATTTTCGGTGAGGGACAAGCACAAGGGAAAGACGGCGGCTGGCTAGTTTCTGTTCCCGCCACGAGTGTGAGTGTGTATCAGGTGAAATAGCTGTAGGCCGGCGCAGGGTGGCCGGACGCAGACAGACTCTCCATGAACAAGCCGCCCCGCAGCTTCTGGCAAATCTGGAACATGAGCTTCGGGTTCCTTGGCATTCAGTTTGGCTGGGGGCTGCAGATGGCGAACATGAGCGCCATCTATGAATATCTCGGGGCGCGGGCAGACCAGATTCCGATCTTATGGCTGGCGGCCCCGCTTACCGGCCTCATTGTCCAACCCATTATCGGCCACGCCAGCGATCGCACCTGGGGAAGACTCGGACGGCGGCGTCCTTATTTTCTGGCTGGCGCGATTCTCAGTTCCCTTGCGCTCATTCTGATGCCGCGAAGCTCGGCGTTGTGGATGGCGGCGGGGCTGCTGTGGATCCTGGACACCTCGATCAATATCAGCATGGAACCGTTTCGCGCCTTCGTCGCCGATCTTCTGCCCGAGCAGCAACGAACTCAGGGTTTCGCCATGCAGAGCCTGTTCATTGGGTTGGGAGCAGTTGTGGCTTCGGCGATGCCGTGGCTCCTGACGAATGTTTTTCACGTTACAGGCACTACGGCCAGCGCGATTCCGCTCACAGTGCGTCTTTCTTTTTATCTTGGAGCCGCCGCATTCCTGGGAGCCGTGCTGTGGACCATAGTGAGCACGACGGAGTATCCGCCTGAAGATCTCGAAGCCTTTCGAGATGGGAAGGCGGAAAGTACTGGCCTCATCGGCAACACACGAGAGATTTTCAATGCCATTCGCGCCATGCCCCGAACCATGCGACAACTGGCGCCGGTACAACTCCTCACCTGGCTGGGCTTGTTTTGCATGTGGCTCTATTTCCCGGTGGCTGTGGCGCGAAATGTCTTTGGCGCCATGGATCAAGCCTCTTCGATCTATACGGAAGGAGTTGAATGGGCAGGACTTTGCTTTGCGATGTATTCGGCGGTCTGTTTCGTAGCATCCTTCCTACTTCCTCCCTTGGCCCGCGGAATCGGTCGGACAAATGCCCACAGTCTTTGCCTGCTATGCGGCGGTGCCGGGCTTCTCTCGGTTGCCGTGATTCATGACAAGTACATTTTGCTGCTGACTATGATCGGCGTCGGGATTGCCTGGGCAAGTACGCTCTCACTTCCCTATGCGGTTCTCGCTGGATCACTGCCGCCTGCCAAGACAGGGACCTATATGGGAATTTTTAATTTCTTTATCGTGATCCCGGAAATCCTGGCATCGTTATTTTTCGGTTGGGTGATGAATCATCTACTGCACAACAATCGTATGGCGGCCGTGATTGCAGGCGGTGCGTTCATGGTGGTGGCTGCGGCCCTGATGCAGCGGGTCGCCGATGAGGACGGAACCGCAAGGACCCGCTGGCGATAGATTGCTGTCGACGAAAGGAGCTGTGCATGAATCGTCTTGTAGTTTCGACGTTGCTCGCCTGTCTGACGACGATCACTTCGCTAGCAGCAGACTCTTCATCCAAACCGGATTTGTCCGCCTGGTGGCGGCACGCGGTCTTCTATGAGATTTATCCCCGCAGCTTCGCTGACAGCAATGGTGACGGCATTGGCGACCTTCTCGGAATCAAGGCCCACCTCAGCTACCTGCAAGATCTCGGGATCGACGCCATCTGGATCACCCCCTGCTATCCATCTCCCCAAGTCGACTTTGGTTATGACGTTTCGGACTATCAGAATATTGATCCGGTCTACGGAAGCCTCAAGGACTTCGACGACCTGCAGCGCGATGCACGCAAGAAAGGCATCCGCATCATTATGGACTTCGTGCCCAATCACACCTCCGATCAGCACAAATGGTTCATCGATTCGCGCTCCTCGCGGACCTCGGCGCATCGCGATTGGTACATCTGGCGCGACGGCAAAGGCCCTGGGCAACCTCCAAACAACTGGCTGTCGATTTTTGGCGGTTCAGCCTGGAAGTTCGATCCGGCCACCAGTCAGTATTATTATCATCGTTTTTATGTCGAGCAGCCCGATTTGAACTGGCGAAATCCGGCGGTCGAGAAAGCCATGTTTGATGTGACCCGCTGGTGGTACAAGCGCGGAGTTGCCGGATTCCGTCTCGATGCAGTGGATAATTTGTTTGAAGATCCCGCGCTGCACGACAATCCGGTACTTCCCGGGGTGAACAAACTGGGAGATCCCAATACTCAAGACATCTACAATGACAATCTCCCCGAAGTTCACCAGGCACTTCGCGACTTGCGCAAAGTAGCAGATCAGTATCAAGCAGTACTTATTGGTGAGACCTGGGCCGACACTGCCTCTGCTTTGAAGCAGTACTACGGTGAACACGAAGATGAACTGCAGATGCCGATGGACCTCGCCTTCACCAAGATCCAGCATCTGTCGGCGAGCGAATTCCGCCGTCACATCGCCGCCGTCGAGGCATCAGGGGAATGGCCTGTCTACGTCATCAGCAATCACGACATCGTGCGCTCCTATGTGCGTTACGGTGACGGCCAGCACGACGACGCAATCGCCAAGCTGATGGCTGGCTTGTATCTGACTTTGCGTGGAACGCCGATCATGTACTACGGCGAAGAGATCGGCATGGAAAACAACGATCCAGTGCGGAAGGAAGACGTCAAGGACCCGGTCGGGCGAGTGGGTTGGCCCACGGACAAAGGTCGCGACGGCGAACGCACTCCCATGCAATGGAACGACACGGCCAACGCTGGTTTCACCCCTGGTACGCCGTGGCTGCTAATTCCTGCCACGTACCAAACTCACAATGTCGCTTCTGAACTCAATGACCCGGACTCGGTGCTTAACTTTTACAAACGGCTATTGAGTTTGCGGCGAAAGAGTGCGGCTCTCCTCGATGGCGATTACGTACCCCTCAATCAAAACGATGTGAATGTGCTCGCTTACTTGCGCCGGACAAAAGAACAGACTGTGCTGGTCGCCTTGAACATGTCGGGCGAGCGGCAGACCGTGCGCTTCGATCTACCCGCGGGCGCGAAGCCCCGCACTCTGCTGACTACCATGAAAGAGCAGGTTGAATTCGAGGGCTGGCCACAGGTATCGTTGGAACCGTTTGCGGTATACATGGCCGAGATCAAGTAATCGGCCGGCGCTTAGAATCGCTGCGCTTGGGGTGAGAGGCGGACGAGATGGTGCATGTGACGCACAAAGCTCTGACCACTGCAGACCTGATCATTATTGGAATCTATTTTGCGGTGGTGTTCGGCATCGGACTCTACTTCGCGCGCAAAGAGCGGACTTCAACGGACTATTTTCTTGCCAGCCGCAACGTGGGTTGGTTCGCCATTGGCGCTTCGCTCTTCGTCTCCAACATTTCGACCGAGCACTTCATTGGGCTTGCTGGATCGGGAGCTACCACAGGCCTGGCGGTCGGCCACTTTGAGTGGCTTGCCTGCTTGATTTTGCTAGTTCTTGGCTGGGTTTTTGTTCCCTTCTACCTGCGCTCGAACGTGTTCACCATGCCGGAGTTCCTGGAGCGGCGATTTAATCGGCAGTGCGCCGTCTACCTGGCGGCGATTTCGATCATCGCTTATGTCTTCACCAAAATTTCCGTGCATCTCTACGCCGCCGCGGTGGTGTTGGACCGGGTCGTGGGATGGAGCCCGCTGACTGCTGCTGTCGTGCTAGTGGTCGCAACCGGAATTTACACCGTCGCCGGCGGGCTGGCCGCGGTGATTTACACGGACCTCGTCCAGACTCTGATTCTCATCGCCGGAGCGGTGATCCTGACGCTGATCGGACTGCACAGAGTCGGGGGCTTCGCCGGCTTGCACGCAGCGGTTCCCGCTAACTACTTTCACATGATCAAGCCCGTAAGCGATCCCGAATTCCCCTGGACAGGAATTTTTCTGGGAGCGCCCATCCTGGGTATCTGGTACTGGTGTACGGACCAGGTTATTGTGCAGCGAGTGCTATCGGCCAAGGATGAGGGCCATGCGAAGGCAGCCACCATCTTCGCCGGCTTTCTGAAAATCCTGCCGGTTTTCATGCTGGTGCTTCCCGGTCTCATTGCTTTCGCGCTTTATCGCGACCTGTTTCGGTTCGGACCGAACGGGCAAGTCACCAACGGTGACATTGCGTATCCCACGCTGATCATCAATCTATTGCCCCCGGGCTTGGTCGGCCTGATGATCGCAGCCCTTCTGGCGGCACTGATGGGCGCGATGAGTTCTGTGTTTAACTCTGCTTCGACGCTGGTCACGCTCGACTTCTACAAAAAGATTCGGCCAACTGCGACAGAACATCAATTGGTCAGCTTCGGACGCGCAGCCACCGGAGTCATGGTCCTGCTTGGTCTGGCCTGGGTACCGTTCATTCACCTGATCAGCAGCCAGCTTTACATTTATCTGCAAAGCGTGCAGGCCTACATCAGCCCGCCGATCGCCGCGTGCTTTATCCTCGGGATCCTGTGGCCGCGAACGAACGGAGCGGGAGCGATTAGCTCGCTGCTGGCGGGCTTTGTCATGGGCTCGGTGCGCTTCATTCTGGAGATCGCCGATCGCGCCGGATCGGGTCATTTCACCTCGCCAGTAGCGCGGTGGCTCATTGACATCAACTTTCTGCACTACGCTATTTTGATGTTCGTCATCTGCGCCTTGGTGCTGGCCGGGGTTAGCTTGCTGACTCCCGCTCCGGAACGCCGGAAACTGGCAGGCCTGACGTTTGCAACTGTAGATGACAAGCTCGAAACCGTGGCTGTTCCAATGCAACGCAAACCCGCCCACGAAACCGCCGCTGAACATCGCGTCAATATTGTTTTTAGCTTGGCACTGGTGGCGACGGTCGTGGGCCTGTGGATCTACTTCCGATAAAAAATGAAAACTATCGCCAGCCTGAAGCCGAACATAAGCTGTGAAGCAGCTGCACGCCAGTTTCAGTGCGCGCGACTATCCGCTTTTTGGCGAGGGCCACTGCGCTCTCTAGCCCTGGTGTACATTCCGTTTCGCTTATTTCGCGTGGAGATTGCGAACGGCGATAAGCGCGAAACTCGCTGGCTGGCACAAGACATGGTGAGCGGAACCTTCGACCCTTACCTCTTCGACGCCGCGCTCGCGACCAATCAGCTTGACCAGGTGGCCACACGCAATCAGCTTGCGGCATCTCTCTCGCCGCAAACGGCGCAAGAGATGTTGCGCACAAAGGTCTGCCGGTCCATTTTCGGCCGTGGCTTTTTCCGGCTTCGCGACTTCAAGATCGAGGTCCGTCCGTCGGATCCCGAATTTTATGTCCCTTACTGGGCAGGATTCCGCGGGTCAGGTTCGAAGGCGCAGCTTGCGGTCATTGACGCGGTCCGCGGCCAGCTTGAAGGGGCAAGAGTCCGGCGCCTTCTGTCCGACTGGCTGCAACAATAAACAACAACATGAGGTTCCCTCGCTCCAGCGGAATTCTACTTCACCCAACGTCGCTACCCGGCCCTCACGGCATCGGCGACTTCGGACCGGAGGCGTACCGCTTTGTCGACTTCGTCAAATCCTGTGGCATGCACCTGTGGCAAGTTTTGCCATTGAACCCAACCGGATACGGGGATTCTCCCTTTCAATGCCTTTCTGCCAGCGCCGGAAATCCGCTTTTTATTAGTTTGGACCGGCTGGTTCAACAGGGAATCTTGCAACAGAACGATCTGAAGGCCGCGCCGGCATTTTCTGGCGGTCAAGTGGAGTACGAATCCGTGATCGGCTTTAAGTTCCCCGTGCTGGAAAAGGCTGCGGCGCGGTTCCTGGGTGCTGCCTCCACCGCCGATCGCCGCAGGTTTGAAGGCTTTTGCCAAGCCAACGCAACCTGGCTGGATGACTTTGCTCTTTTCATGGCAATTAAGAATAGCCACGGTGGCGCTTCCTGGGCGCAGTGGCCCACGGAACAAGCGCTCCTGACTTCGCAGGTTCTCACTAAGCTCGGAAATCAGCTGGCGCGTGAAGTTGAGATGATCAAGTATTGGCAGTTTGAATTCTTTCAGCAATGGCATGAGCTCAGGGCTTACGCCCGCGCGCGCGATATTCGGATCATCGGCGACATTCCCATCTACGTGGCGCACGACAGCGCCGACGTTTGGGCAAACCGCGAACTATTTTGTCTGGACGCAGCCGGTAATCCCTTGAAGATCGCCGGTGTGCCGCCGGACTATTTCAGCGCGACCGGACAATGTTGGGGCAATCCGATCTACAACTGGGACCTGCTGAAAAAGACCGGTTACAAATGGTGGATCGAACGCTTTCGAGCGGCGCTCCGACTTTACGATATCGCGCGCATCGACCACTTCCGCGGATTCGAGGCCTACTGGGAAATTCCCGGCACGGAAACCACGGCAGTGAATGGACAATGGGTGAAGGGTCCGGGAGCCGACCTTTTTCGCACGCTGCAAGCCGAATTCAACGAGCTTCCAATCATTGCTGAAAATCTGGGCGTGATTACTCCTGAAGTAGAGGCGCTGCGGCTGCTGTTCGGATTCCCCGGTATGGCCATCCTGCAGTTCGCATTCGGCAATGATCCGCAGGCGCCAGGTTTCCAGCCGCACAACTATGTTCGCGAGCTGGTCGTATACACGGGAACGCACGACAACGACACGGTGGAAGGCTGGTGGAGCAGCAGGGGCACCGACGATAGCACTCGCGCACCCGAGGACGTCGTGAAAGAACATGCCTATGCTCGCTCCTATCTTGGAGCCACTGATGAGCCCATGCATCAAGTTCTAATTCGCGCAGTGCTGGGATCCGTCGCCAATACCGCGGTCATCCCCCTGCAAGACATGCTCGGTTTAGGCCGGGAAGCCCGCATGAATCTGCCTGGTACTTCGCGTGGAAACTGGAGATGGCGTTATGAGCCGGGCGCCCTGACTTCGGAACTAGCCTCGCGGATAAGAGGGTTGGTTGACTTGTATGATCGCTGAGATTTTTCCCTCGCCTGCTGCAAATCTTGCTGTGAGTTGTACGCTCCGTCCGCACTTAATTCGTATTCACCTCGCACGTCGAAGCTCATGCCGCCATCTGATGAGGGCTGGGCTGTGTAAGTTCCGTGCCCCTTCAAGTGCTTCAGGCTGCCAGTACCTCCGGTGAAAACCCATGTGCCTTCCAGGTGTTCAGGGCTGTCTCCATTCATCGTCGCAGTGCCTTTGTAATGCAGAAAGTACCGGTCGCCGTTCTTCATGGTCCCAACTGCGTAGCCCTGATCCACTGAGTGGCCATTCTGCACGTCGTCCACGCCATAGGAGACGTACTCCGTGCCCGCGAGTTCGCCAATCTTGACAGGCGGCTGCCAGGTGCAGGGCCGTTGTCCGAGGCTGATCGAGTGTCCTCTGTCATCATTGATCACAACAGTCTGCCGGACGGTAGCAACGCCGCAAGACGAGTTCGCCGTGAAGGTGTGCCCGGCTTGAGCACCAGCGGAGAGCGTGCATAGGCAAAACAGCGCAAAGTACAGAACGTAACGCATGGACGCAGGCTCCTGATTCGGAATTAAGCGAAACGAGTGTAGCAGAACGATTCTTGGCGCTTGGGAGATAAAGCTTCCGGCGATGAACGGTGTGCGTCTACTTGATAGAAGCGATTCCCGGTTGCAGCCAGGACACCAGGAAACTTGACCATTGGGGAAAGACGGTAGTGAGCAGACCCAGGAGCGGGGCGGCGCCATACCCTATGAGCTTGTACCAGAACTCCGAGCCCAGTTCACCAGGAGTGGTGTTGGTGACGTGGCTCAGCGTGGCATCGCGATGCATGTCGGCATAGACAAACACGACCGTCCCGCCAAAGAGCACGAACAAAGCGAGCATCACGCCCGTAAGCGCTGGCCTAGGATCAAAGGGATAGCTAGCCATCGCCAGAGTCATCGCAACAAACAATGACGTGGCAGCAAGAGCCTGCGTCCGTATACGCCCCAGCAGGTTCTGAACGAAACCGAGATAGTTAAGGCAGACGAACTCTTCCGCGTTACGAACGTGTTCGTCCTCCGATTGCGCCGGATACGGCTTGCGGTCAGCTTCCGTCTTGTCCGGATCGACCAAGATAAGAGAGTGCTCTTCCTTCCGCCAGGCCGGAAACAACACATGTGTTAGCAGGTAACCCGCCGTACCCGCAATTCCCTGCTGAAGCTCTTCAAATCGCTTCAGGCCGGCGGCTCGTGGATTGCTGTAGTTGGCGGAATACCATTTTGCAAACTCAATGCCCACGTTGCGAGTATGGTCGATCGTGTCCGACCAGGTCTTGGCAGATTCCCGTTCTTCCTGGTTCCCTCCCGCTTTGGACAATGTTTCCTTGAGTTCATCCAACGACGCCCGTAGATGATTCAAGCACTCAAGCTGTCGGGAAAGAAGTTTGTAACGGACATCTAACACATTTCCGCCCATCTTCCACACACTGCCCCAGGAGAATCCGCGAAGGGCACCCAATGTCCGCCGCAAAGCTGTGCGATCAAGAAAGACCAGCAACTCTCGCAAACGGCTCCAGGTATTCCATAGTTGCCAGCTCGCCGCGACAATGAGGGCGCAACAAAAGTCGAGCCAGAAACAAAGAATGATCGCGTAGGTTCTGGCGCCCAGACTGCGGATAGGAACTTCGCCTCCCACCATCCCCCAAACTATTGCCCAAAAAACGAAAAACAATACAAAGCTGAGCAGGCTGCTATGCCAAGCCAACGGAATCGCCGCGGCTTCGGCAGGTTCGGCGGCGCCTTGCTGGCTAAACATCGGAAGAAGATCCAGTTCCTGGTCCTTCGCCTTACAGTCGTCGGTCGACGGAAACGTAATGATCAAGGTCTCTCGTGGAGGCAGGCAGGGGCGATCCTCGCCGAACAATGCCAGGCCATGCAATGCATACCAGAACCAGATGTAGGCCCCGGCGGTCAACCATAAGAACGGCAGGATGGGAGAGACTCCGCTCGTGAGATTCATGGAACGCCAGTACACCAGAACTCTATTGGCACCAAGCAGGGCACACTCCAATTGATAAGCCCAGGTGTAATAGAACATTGCGAGCAGCAAACAGAATGCGACTAAGAATGCGAATCCACGCCATCGGATCGCAGCATCCCCATGGCTTGCACGGACGCGGTTGGCGGCATCCTCGTTCAGCTCCCTGGCGACGACAATGTTCACAAAGATTGAAAATGCCGAGAGAAGCCAAATAGCCCAGACGATGACTCGAACTTTAACGATCTCGAGGGGAGGATTGGGCATCCCGGAAAAGATTCCGCAACCCCAGCCGGCAATCAGGGCCATCAAAGAAATCAGCAGGCTCCCAAACAGCACGAGAAACCTGTGCCGGTGGCCGTACGTCGCAAAGTGGGCGCGGAAAGCTGGCTTCGCCGTGAACGAGGCTCCCCAGCAACACCACGCGTGAAACAGCGACAGAACGAGCAGCGCCAGCCAAAACAGCCTCATACCAAAAGGCAATGGAAGGTGTTCGGCATGGTCGTCGACATGCGAACCGGCCGACGCAGTTCTGGTGGTTTTCCCGGTCTTTCCGCTTTCTTCGACCGTTTGGTCTGGTCCGGCGAGGGCAGCTCGATCACACTTTTTGCCGAGAGTATCTTCGTTTAACGCTGCCAGAGGCCAACTTCCGCTCTTGGTGATCACCGACAACCAACTAGCGGGTTTGCACGACTCACTCGGCTGATTTGCTTGACAATGATCTTTCTGCATCCAATAGGGAGGGGCATAGTCAGGAAGCGGAACCTTCACGTTTGGCCCGCAGGTAAGCGATGGCAAAAAGACTTCCTTGTCGCTCAGAACCACACATCGATCCTGCACGTCGCCTTTGTCGGTCGACTGGGGTAATTGAAGCAACAGGCGCAATGCGATGTAGGTGGCCTCGGTGGAATTCTCGGGAAAAACCCGGTGGGAGTGTCCGTCATCATGTGAACCACCTTCCCAGTGCCGCAGCAATGGAAACAACGGATAAGTCGAGAGGGTAATCACGCCGGTGAGGGAGAGCGCATCCTGCCCTCTTTGAAAAAGCAGATCGGAGTTAACCACTACGATCCGCCCTTCCGGATAGTTACGACGAAGAAAGTTAGCCAGAAACAGCGGATCTAAGGTGTTGCTGCTCCGCAGCACAATGTATTGCGCCCGATGCGATCGCAGGGCCTCCACGATTCCAAGCAACTGCGCTTCCTGGGAGAGAGGAGTTTGATTGCCGGCATAAGTGCGTACCGTATCGTGTTCCCGGCCGGCAGGGTCGGCGAGATCGGTGGGAAGGTTCCAGCGCTGTGCGGCCTCCTCACTCGCTTGCGACTGTCCGGAACTAAACATCGACTCATGCTGGTAGGCTGCGCGCAACGTCGAGATATCGCGCGGATAATAGAGCCAGGTGGCGCCCCGACAGTACGGTTCTTTGTCGTCCGTTTTGGTGGTGCTATATCCATAGGCGGTCTCATCTTCGGAAAGGATCGCTAGTCTTTCCGGATCAAAATGATTGGTGCTCAGATATTGACAAAAGCGATTCAGCCCCGTCTCATCGTCCTGAAGAAAACTGTGAAAGTCGATTCCCGGATTCTTAGCAAAAGTGAGCGCATCTTCCTTACTGGTCGTACTGCCGCTGAAGATTGCAAGTTTGGGTCCACGATACAGATCCTTACTCAGACCGTCGAACTTGAGCATTTCCGTCAGCGACTGAAATGAGCCTGAGAACGTTGGCCCAAGAACAGCGACCGGGGCGCCGTGGCCGGTTTCACCTCTCAAAGCTTTGATCCATGCAACCGCATTTTGAAACTGTTTGCGGTGGATGCCGCGCGTCGGTTCTTCGCCCACCACGAATACTACCAGTGGATTTTGATAAGGGTGGTCCGTCTTTCCGCGAAACAATAGCACTCCGGGTTGGTCTTCCCGTTTATTTTTCCGCACTTCTATCGCATCCAACTCGGACAGCTGACCGAGCGATGGCTCCTCGGTCTCCCAGGGCAGCCAGGACGAGTCGTATTCGTAGAGCTCGTCCTGCGCCGCTTGTTGGATCGCCTCGACGAAGCGATCAAAGAGAAGTGAAAAATGCGTATGGAGCGGGTCCGGAAGCGTGGCAATAACAAAGCTAGGTTGAAATGTCTGTGCGGAGGGAGGCGTTGCGGCGGAAGGTACGCCGTCTGCGCCGCAAGTTGGGACTGGTCCACTGACCAAGAAATCCTGGAACAGCGCAATCAGATCGGCACACGGATTCTGGCCGCCGGGTTTCGCGGTGATCGTGCGGGCCGCTCTTCTCTGCCCTTCGCGAGGACTGCCATTATCCTGGGGTTTTCTCCCCGCTTGCGAGGAGATACCGATCGCTGCCAGCACCGCGAGCAGCGTCGCGGTGCCCCATCTCATGTCTTGTCTCATATCGCAGCTTCAACCGTCAGCTCGGGCGCAAGCTCTGCGGGAACATTTCCTCAATAGCCGGAACGGACAGCACAGCCGCATCTGCGCCCATACACAAAGTGACTTTTATCCGGAATTCGTAACAAAAAACTTTTACAAGGTTCCCTTCGGGTCAGGCAACGGGCCTAGGCTGGGGCATGTTGGTTGCCCCCGCCCACAAGTAATTCCCCTGAAGATCCGCATACCAATATGAATTGCCTTGTACCCGCTCACCCATGGTGAATCCAGCGACGGTAATGCTGGTGTTCGCCGGAATCACTCTTACAATCGGGGCCGAAGTGTTGGGCCGCGCCTGACGCAAGTTCGCGTTCTTCAACGTCTGAACTGTGCCTGTCGTGCCCGGCGAGGGCGGCGCCGGCTTGGGAATCAGCGAAAGCAAGTTGTCGATCTGCAGCCAGTTTCCCGGACAGGTTTTCGATGCCCGAATCTGGTGATGACGGATGACGTGCTCGTTATCGAGCAGAATTGCCCAACGGGATGCAATCTGCAGGACCAAGGCCGCGCTGGCGGCGAGCTGTGCATCGGGCCAGATATCATCGGGTTTACCTTCGTGCTCGATCCCGCAGGTGTAAAGATTCGGATTGACGCCGGGCTTGAGCAAATCCCAGGTGGGATTGACCACGATGCCGGCGTGAAAGGCGGTGTCATTCTCGTCGACATATTGATGGACCACGCCAGCTTTTGAAATCCCATAATGCGCCGACTTTTGCGTGGTCGGATCACGAAAAACCGATTCGCCCGCCTCGAAGCTGCCATCCATAATGTGGATGACAATGGCCTCGGGATGAAAACCAGCCCGCCCCACATGAAAATTCTGCGCCGGACATCCAATCCAGGTTGGAACCATGCGATTCTCCTATCCAGTTGCTGTAAGATCGCCGCGCTCGCCGAGTGTCAAAGGCGGGCCAGGAGCGGAGTCCGAACCGCCGGCGGTTTGACCAAGTTGTCGTTGCGAGCGTTGCACGTCATCCTTCTGCGCCAGCGTGGAACGCAATCCAATGAGATCTTTCAGAATGTTGTACCAAAAAGGCGCGCCCAGGCTTATCAGGCACATGGCGAGAATCATGCCCGGATACTTGCGCGGATCCTTGATCTGCTCTAGCCACTGATCGCTCACTGGAAGAGTGACAAGACCAGCGCTATTGAGCAGATTGTAATAAGAATGAGGGTCGATATTGTAAGATGACGTCGCCTCCGAGGCCTTCTTGGCGGAATCGTTCATAGATTTTGCCGCGTCGCTGACCACCGCATCGCGAAACTTATCGTCGATCGAGAGCCGATCGACGACCGCCAAGATATCGAGTTGCGTACCCAAGACCACTAGGAAGGCTGCGACCACAGTGACTCGCTGGGCATGCTTGGCAAACGCCTGGCTGACCCGGTCCATGGTCTGATCGAACCAGGAGTGGACCTTGGCGACGTAGTCCGTAGCACACTCCTCCAGGATCGCGGCGTCTTCGCGCACATGCGCGGCGATATCCGGGTGGGCAGATTCGAGCGACAGGGCCATCGTGCGGATGTTGCTGAGTGTCTCGTCGGGATTGTCGACACCGTTCTTCTTGAGCATCTCCTGCAGGGCAGTCTTCGCGTCGTTCTCAATCGTGCCGACGCTTTGACCGCTGGCTAGATCCATGAGTAACTTTGTGAACTCCGCGCGATGGACCACGGTAGCGAGTTTTCCCTCAATGGTCGCAATCGCGGGATGCTTGAGCACGGCTTGAGCAATCTTCTCCGCCGTGTCGCGCGAAGAGATGCCGAGTTGCTGCAACAAGCCCGACAGGCCCGCGAGCAGGTGCTTGCCTCGCTTGTCGAAGAAACTTGTAAACGCCTGGGTGATCACCGTGACTGCCATGCTGAAGATCAACAGCACGGTGGTCGCGCCGATAAGAATATCGAGTGTTTTGAGCATGTATCGCCTCCCTCGCGAGCTCAATGCCAATCCTGCCGTACTAACACCAGGTATCGTTAACCTATCAGCGAATCAATATCCTGCGCCGCAATCTGCTTCTCCCCGGCGAGAATCTGATCGCGTACCTGGTTGACCAGTTGGACCTTCTCCTCTTTCGTTCCAGACTTGATGCCCATGATGTCGGACCAGTTTGGGTTGTCTTCCTTCTTGGTGGCGACCTCCGTCATTGCCGTGACGTCGCGATTCATGTCGTCCTTGATTCTGGCCACCACAATCGACCGCTTCTCCTCTCCGGTCTTGGCTCCGGCCGTCCAATCTTTCATGTCGTCGAGGAATTTTTCTTTTGTCTTGCTCCCCTTGGTGCCATACGTTGCCCCTGCCACGTGACGTATTTTGTGCAAGTTAATGGCGAATCCTGCCTTTGCGCGACCTGCGGCCCGCTTGGCAAGTTGCCCCTCATCGCCTAACCTCTTGAAATACGGAAACTCGGCTGCCGCCTGGAGAATCGCTGCCTGCGGTTGATGGTCAGCCGTAAAGTCGTCCCCCGGTGGTTTCGGCATGGAGGCATATGTTCCGGTTACCCCCTCCAACTTGTATTTCTCCTTACTCTTTCCGATTGACTTATCATCCTGAACTAAACGGGAGAGCAGGCCTGATAACTGGACGTTGTGTTCAAGTAAGTCCCTTAATAAGCTGTCAATCGCGGGGTCGTCTTTGTTCCTTTTTTCGAGCACGTCAACCTTTGCGACGATCGCTTCTGCTCCCTTGATGGAAGCTCGAAGATCGGAGATGAGTTCGCTGTTGTCTTTCTTGAATGTCGCGCCTCGTTTCTCGACATAACTGTCAACAAAGGTGCCTATCGGCATGGGGGTGCTGGCCACGACTAAATTCGGGATCCCACCGCCGTCTTTCACGTAAACGGAGTGGGCCTCTCCATCGCTGTCCTTGAACCCGCTCTTCACGGAGTCCCACCCGAAGAGCTTCTTAACTTTGCCGACCAGGAACTTTCCTGCCTTCTTTCCCATACTGACGATCCAATCCACCACCTTGTCCAGCGCTTTATCGATCGGGTCGCGAATCTTCTTAACGATGTCGAGCACTTTATCTGCGATCTTGCCCAGCCCGAGAAATCCGGCCAGGAAACTGATGGCCAGCGTAAGCAGGCCGGCCAACGTGCTCTCCACCCTTTTCGCCGCCCCGCCAATCGCCCCGCTCACAATTTCCATGAGCGAATCGAGGAACGCCTTGGCCACCTGGATGATCTTGGCCAGCTTGTCAATAAAGACCATGATGGTGTCGTAAATGGAGATGATCGCCTGGATGAAGGCGCCGCCCGGCACCAGCATACTCAGGACCTTGGTCACTGCTTTCTTCACTACGGTCACGACAACGAAGTCCATGATGCTTTTCATCACCATGTCTTTCAGGTTACTGATCTCACCGACGATTTTGTCCCACGCTGCAGCGGGCCCATCCCTGACTAGGGTCACAACGATGTCGAAGCCGGTCTCCATAGCTTTGACCACAGGTTCGCCCACCGCCTTCACCAGCTTGCTGCGGATGTTCTCCCAGGTCAGGCCAAGCACAGACAAGACGAACAAAACAATTTCCCGAACGTCGAGTGACTTTGGCAGGTAAACGCCCTTCAGAGAACCCGTCAGCCACTCGATAAAACTTTCCTTCAGATGGGTGCCGAAATTATCGGCGAACATCTGAAAGCCAAGCTTTCCGGCCCTCACCAGGTTCTTCACGAAGCCGATGGGATCTTTCAGGATCGAGCGGAACGCCGCCCCCACTTTCTTGAGGTATGGAACCGCGCCCGGAGCAACCACCTCAAAAATAATCTGCAGCAGGGCCCAAACCTTTTCGCCCGCCCAGCTAATAAACTTGAGCGCAAAATTCGCGAACACTTTGATGACTTTGATAACGGCTTTCGGCAGTAGCACAATGTCTTCGATGGTGAGCGACTCAAGGGCCTGGAGGAAAAGCGAGGGTATTTGCGTGACAAAGCCCAGCAGTTCCTTGAGCGCGGTTTTGAACCAATTCCAGGCGCGGGAGATCGCATTGGCTTTCTTGATGTTGTTCCAGACTTCGTCCTCATGAATGAGCTTCATGAAGCCGCCGATCACGGCTTCGGGGCTGCCGTCCACCTTCTCACCCGTGATGGGATCATGGCCGAGAACGGCTGTCAGCAAATCCCAGGCAGAAGTTTGGTCCCTGATCAGCTTCGCCAGCGGAACAAGAATGGCCTGCTTGAGCATTTCGAGAATGTCGCTGATCACATCGGCCACGAACTTTCCGATACGCTCAATGGCACGCGTGAAAACCCCCAAGGCATCATCGATAACTTTGCCGGGGTGGCGGATGTCCGTCCAGCTCAGACCATCGACGAAGTCGTCCCAATCTTTCTTGATGGCGTGGCCGACGGCAAACATTTTCTGAATCTGCTGTTCGATCCAACTGCCGATCTTGTCAAAGACACCGTACTTATCGAGTGCTTTCACAACCTGGTGTCCCACTACCGGGGCGAGTTCGACGATGCCCCGCAGAATGTTAGCCGCGCTACGGTCAACGTCCTCCCACGTGATCGGGTCTTTCCCGATCAGCACCGTCAGCAACCGGTAACCGGGAATGTTGTATGCCAGATCGGAAATGTGCTCACGCACCCACTTCAATGGAGACCACCGCTGCACACGAGGCTTGCTGACCCGGCCCGTAATGGTGAACTTCTCGCCGCGCATCACGGCCGCTGCCGCCTGGTTGGCTTCCATTTCGAAGGCGTCGCTCTGGCGTGGCGCCGAGCGCAACACGGTGGGCACGCTTTGCTGCTGGACCACATGCGCCGCTTCATGCGCGATCAATTGCAAATCTTTGAGCTTTTCATTTCTGCCGAGAAAGATGTGCTTTCCAAAGGCAAATGCGCGAGCTGAAAAGAACGAGGCTGCCTCTTGCGCCGCCGGGTCAGCGTGGATTTCCACGCCGTCCAGATTTATCGAGTAGCTGTGCTCAATTGCTCCCTTGATCTCGGATGGAAGAGCATGGCTGGAAGGAGACGCGCTCATCGCTTTCGGCGCCGGCGGTTTCGGCATTTCTTGCGATTGGATCGGCTGAGGAGGTCTACCTATTGGTTGCCGCAACGATGGAGGGGGTACAGCGGACGAATCTGTGCGCACAGCTTGCAAGTGACGATCTTCATTATGGCGGTTCGCGAGTGGTGCATGAACTGAGGTGGCAAGTGCGGCCGGCGGGGCTGACGAGGCCAACACCGACATTTTCTGGGTGGCAGGAGTCTCGATCTTCGCAGATGGAGCCGGCTCCACAAGTTTTGGCAAATGTGGGGCAGCGACCTCGGGGTGGTGCGAAGGCGTTGCCAAGCGGCGCGAATGCAGAAAGGCTGGAAGCGTGGAGGCCGCTGGCTTTGTGGCTGCCGCCGCCGGCTTTGGGGCGGCAGGCTTCGCTGTGGGAGCTGCAGGCTTTGCCTTCGCAGCGGACGGCTTGGGCGCCAGACTGGCTACGGGTGACATGGCCTTGTTCTATGTGAGTGCCGGCACTCCTGCCTCTCGCAGTTCGTTCGGCAACTGCCGGCTTAACTTTCGGTATTCGCTGCTGACTCCGATCACTAAGTGTCGGTAGAGAATGCGTTTGCCATCATGCGCAGCCGCTACCGCGCTGCGCAACACTGCATTTCGAATTTGTCCGCCCGAGAGCTCCGCCACCGCAGCCAGGCGGTTCAGTTGCTCCAGGCTAACGTCGTGAGCCGTACCCAGATGCGACAGCCAGAGGGCACGCCGCTCCTCTGGTCCGGGAAATGGGAACGAGAGGATAGCATCAAAGCGGCGCGAGAAAGCTTCGTCAAACCGGCTGCGTCCATTGCTGGTCAGCACCGTGATGCCGTCGTAGCTCTCCATGCGCTGCAGCAGGTAATTGGTCTGTGCGTTGGCAAAGCGGTCATTGGAGTCACGAATGTCTGTGCGCTTGCCGAACAGCGCGTCTGCCTCGTCAAACAACAGCAAGATTTCGTTCTGCTCGGCGCGTGCCAAAAGCTGGCTCAGGTTCTTTTCCGTCTCGCCAATGTACTTTGAAGTCAAAGCCGACAAATCGACCCGATATAGGGGCAGCCCCAGGCGGGTAGCCAGCCAGCCGACAGCGAGCGTCTTTCCCGTGCCGGAAGGCCCGACAAATAGCGCCCGCACCGAAGGGCGAAAGCGCGCCTGGATCGAAGGTCCGAGCGCCTGGGCAAACTGCTCTCGCATCCGGCAGCGCGTGACCAGGGCTTCCATTTCCTGCCGCAGTGAGGCAGTTACAACCAGGGCATCATCTTCGATCTCG
>Ga0335081_10005372_pt1 | contig 20276 bp, 16 predicted proteins | sample Lox_Sample_35_FD_206713 | JGI IMG/M metagenome (GOLD analysis project Ga0335081, IMG submission 206713) | Soil microbial communities from Loxahatchee National Wildlife Refuge, Florida, United States - Lox_Sample_3.5 | ecosystem: Environmental > Terrestrial > Soil > Wetlands | place: USA... | reverse complement strand
AGTATGGATTGTCTTTGTACAGGTTGATCAGAATGAACAGCCTGCCGCGGGGCGCCATTACGCGAAACAGCTCGTGGAGCGCGCGATCGGGATCGGGATAGTAGTAGAACGATTCGACCGATAGCACCTTGTCGAAGTAGTTTTCTTCCCAGGGAATTTTCTCTGCCGAGCCCCACACGTACATGATGTTCTCGAACTCCCGCGAGGCGGCGCGGGCGTGGCGGATCATCTCGTCGGAGATATCGAGGCCGACGATCTGGCCGAAGCCGCTCGGGCCTTCCGAAACCAGCCGCGCCAGAATGCGGGTGGCCCATCCCGCGCCGCAGCCGAGATCGAGCACGCGCTCTCCGGGCTTCAAATCCATCAGCCGCAGCGTGGCTTCCGTGATGGGCAGATGGTGCTGCTCCATCTGCTCGCCGCGGCCATCCTCGGCCCAGCGGTTGAATTCGTGCTGCAGGATTTCGTCGTTCGTCATGAGAAGTACTCGGTACCCAGTACTCGGTACTCAGAACCTCGGTTCCGACGTTTACTCGTCACCAGCGGCTCGCTTTCTTACGGAATCCAGGAGGGCGTTGAGGATGCGCCCCTCCTCGGCAGTCGCCCGGAGCAACGGTAACGCCTCTTTTTCGTCGATGTACTTAAGATTGCAGGCAATCTGGATTTGGGTCTCCACCTCGGCGAGGGAGCCCCTCGCATTTCGCAGGAAGTGATGGAATTCGGCATGGGAATACCTCGCCTGCCCCTCGGCGATATTGCTCGGAATTGACACCGCTGCCCGCCGCAACTGGCTGGTCAACCCGTACAACTCGTCGCGCGGGAAGGCGCGCGTGACTTCATAGACCTGGGTCACCAACTCCATCGCCTTTTGCCAAGCGATGAGATCTTTGTAGGTCTGCGCCATTTTCTGAGTACCGAGTACCGAGTACTGAGTACTGCTCTTATGCTACATTCTGCCGCACTATGCCGGAAAGACCAGCTCCCGAGCCTGAGCCGCTCTACTGTCCGAAGTGCGTGCGCGAGGTCACCGATCCGCTGACTTGCGGCGACTGCTCGGCGGTGATCTGCCGGGTGTGCGGCACGCCGCTCGAGTCTCCCGACGAACTGGGGATCGGGTGACCGCTCCCACGCAAGCCACCGGCAGCGCGCCCGATGCGACGCTGGTGCGCGGGCTCTCCCTGCTCGACTCCGTGCTGCTGATGGCAGGTGGCATCATCGGGTCGGCCATCTTCCTGGCCGTGAGCGACATCGCTGAGCCTCTAGGCAGCCCGGCGCTGTTCATCTTTGTCTGGATTCTGGGCGGCGCCATCACGCTGCTGGCCTGCTTCGCCTTCGCCGAGTTGGGCGCCATGTTCCCCAACTCCGGCGGGCAATACGTCTACCTGCGCGAAGCCTACGGCGAGTTCTACGCCTTCCTCTTCGGATGGATGGTGCTGTTTATCAACTTCAGCGGCACGGTGGCGGCGCTGGCCGTGGGCTTCATTACCTATCTGGATGAACTTCTGCCGTTCGGCGCGAAGGAAGAGCTGTTCCGCGCCGGGCCGTTTGCGCCGACGCGCGGGCAATTGCTGGCGCTGGTGGCGATCGCGTTCATGACCTGGGTGAACGTGGTGGGCCTGCGCCGCGCAGCAACATTGCAGAACGTCGCCACGTGGATGAAGTTCGCCGCCATCGCCATTTTCGTGGGCTTCGGATTCGCGCTGGGCAAGGGCTCGACGGCGCACTTCAGCGCGCCGGCGCCGCCGGCGCATCCGCTGCCGCTGGTGTTTGCCATCGGGCTGGCGCTGAACGGCGTGTTCTGGGCCTATGACGGCTGGAACTATGTTGCCTGCGCCGCAGGTGAAGTGAAAGATCCGCAGCGCAACATTCCCCGCGCGCTGGTGCTGGGAGTGGTGGCGGTGGGGATCGTCTACATCAGTCTGAACCTGGTTTATCTGTACGCCGTGCCGCTGGCCGCGATCCAGCCGGCGCGGACCATCGCGCAGACGGCTGCGTCCGCGCTGTTTTCGTCAGCACTGGGACGCTGGATGTCATTGTTAGTCGCGGTATCGTGCTTCGGCGCGGCATCGTGCTGCACGCTGGCAGGCGCGCGCGTCGTCTACGCCATGGCATGCGACCGCGCGTTCCTGCCCAAGCTGGCGTATGTACATCCGCGCTACCACACGCCATCGCGGGCGCTGATTGCGCTCGGCGCGTGGTCGGGACTGCTGGCGCTGAGCGGCCGCTACGACGAGCTTTATACGTATGTGATGTTCGTGGGCGTGGTTGCTTATGTGGCCACCGTGGCGGGAGTGTTCGTGCTGCGGCGCAAGCGGCCGGACGCGCCGCGTCCGTACCGCTGCACGGGTTATCCGTGGGTGCCCGCGCTGTATCTGGTGATCGGTACAGTCTGGGCGCTGATCGTGGCGTACGAGCGGCCAAAAGAAGCGGTGGCGGGCGCGGTGATCATGCTGATCGCGGTGCCGGGGTATCTGTATTGGAAGCGCCAGAAGGCGGCGATTGAGAGTTGACTCGTATCAGGGCACGGCTTCAGCCGTGCCGCAATTGCGCCCCAAGAAATGTGGCTTTAGCCGCTGCGGGCTGATTGCAGGCGCTAAAGCCCAACTCCCTTATGTCCCACGTACGGCACGACTGGAAGTCGTGCCCTGATACGAAGCTTCTTGCGAGCGGTTTTCTATCCGCGAGCGAATGCTGTAATCTGTCCGGCCATACCTCCGGCAACTGACAACTGGCAACTGACTGTCTATGCGACTTCTTGTGATCGGCGCAGGCATGATGGGATCGGCGGCAGCCTATGACATGGCGCGCGCGCCTGCGGTCGAGGCGGTCACGCTGGCCGATAGCGACATGGGCCGCGCCCAGGATGCCGCCAAGCGGGTCAACAAGCTGACCCGCGGTAAGAAAGTCACAGCGAAGCGCCTGGACGCGAGCCGCGAGTCCGACGCTGCCAAGCTGATGCGCGGACACGCCGCGGCGCTCTCGGCGGTGCCGTATTTCTTTAACGTTGGCCTGGCGCGCGCGGCCATCAAAGCCGGATGCCACTTCGCCGACCTCGGCGGCAACAACACCGTGGTCCGGCAAGAGCTGGCCATGGAAAAGCAGGCCGCCAAACGCGGCGTGGCGCTGGCGCCCGACTGCGGGCTGTCTCCCGGCATGGGGTCGATTCTGGCGGGCGAGTTGATGCGCCGCGTCGGCGGCCAGGCGGACGCGCTCAAGCTCTACGTCGGCGGGCTGCCGCAGAATCCCAAGCCGCCGTTCAACTATCAGTTGGTGTTTTCGGTTGAGGGGCTGATCAACGAGTATGTCGAGCCGGCGCGTATCCTGCGCGGAGGCAAGCTGATTACCATCGAGCCGCTGAGCGAGCCCGAGGAATTCCATCTCGAAGGGTTTCCGCCGCTTGAGGCATTTCAGACTTCGGGTGGCACTTCCACTCTGCCCGAAACCTTCGCCGGAAAAGTCGGGGAGTGCTTCGAGAAGACCTTGCGCTATCGCGGGCACCTGGCGCTGATCCGCGGCCTCTACGATCTGGGAGTATTTTCGAGCGAAAAGAAGAAGTTCGGCAAGATGGAGATCGCTCCCCGCTCGATGATTTCCCGCCTGTTCGAAGAAAAATTTGCCGGCAACCACGCCGATCTCGTGATCCTGCGGGTGGAAGCTCACCAGGGAGCGCGGGTCGCGTCTTTTACCTGTGTCGATCGTTTCGAACCGGCTACAAAGATGACCGCGATGATGCGGACGACAGCGTGGCCGGCTTCGGTTGTTGTCCAGATGCTGTCCTCGGGCGAGATCGAGAAGCGCGGCGGAATTCGCAGCGAGCGGGACATTCCCGCCGAGGCGTTTCTGCAGGCCATGGCCGCGCGCGGAGTACGCATTGAATATTCGAGTGACGCGAAATAGCCACTAGCTGCTAGCCTCTAGCTTCTAGCTAAAGCACAGCCGCTTCGGCTGGTAGCCAGTAGCTAGCAGCTAGGAGCTTACAGTGAAATTCCTCGACGCGAAATAGCTACTAGCTGCTAGCCTCTAGCTTCTAGCTAAAGCACAGCCGCTTCGGCTAGTAGCCAGTAGCTAGCAGCTAGGAGCTTACAGTGAAATTCCTCGATCGACTTCACCCCCTGGCGACCCTTGCGCTTCGTCTGGCGCTGGGCGCCATCATGATCTCCCACGGCGCTCAGAAGGTCTTCGGCGGCATGCCCAGATTCATGGGTATGCTCCAGGGCATGGGGATTCCTCCCATCCTGGGCTACCTGACTGCGGCGGCGGAGTTTGGCGGCGGCATCCTGCTGGTGGTGGGCTTGCTCACTCGGCTGGCAGCGCTCTCGATCGTCATCGACATGCTGGTTGCTATCGATAAGGTCCATTTCAAGAACGGCTTGAAGGGACCGGGCGGATACGAATTTCCAATGGCCTGCGCCACCATAGCGTTCGCGCTCATACTTCTGGGAGCCGGGCCCATCTCGCTCGATGGCGCCTTCTTCCGCGGCGGCGGGGGCGGTGCTGGACGAAAGTAACAAACAGGCTTGTACTGCGGTGCTGCCCCGGCAACTTGACGCCGCGCGTAGACCAGCGCATTCTAGGGGAAGAATGTGGGCACGCCTGAGAGTTGCGCTTATCGTCACGCTTTGCCTGGCGATTTTCGTCGTTTTCCTCACGCACAAGCCTGCCTGCAGCAGCAGCAATATGCTGCACAATAAACCGGTAGCCAAGTTCAAGGCGCTGAGCGCGGATACCTACTCGAAGATCGGAATTGAAGCGGTGCCGGCCGTGACGCCGGCCAATCCTGTAATCGCACCGGTACTGGCCGAAGCGCACACCTCTCGCGGCGATGGAGTTGTACAGCCGGGCGCGACCGCCTCCCTGGCTCTCTCCTGTTGTCTTCTCTGCTGATTCTCTGTTTTGGTTTCCCCGCACACCTGTGCCTCCAAGATCGAGTGCGGGGATGTCCCGGGGAGGTGACCTCTCTCTCTTCCCGGTTCGCGGAGAAATCGGCAGACCACGCCTCCGGTCCCCGTTTTCTCCGCTTTTTGTTTGGGACGAGCTAGAAGCCGGACAGATTGAGCATGGCCTGATAGAGGTCGTTGGCCTGGGGCAGGATCTCGTCTTCCAGCACTGGCTGGTAGGCGCAGAAAGTGTCCATGGCGGCGACGCGGCGTACCGGCGCGTCGAGGTGGTCGAACAGTTCGTCGGCGATGCGGGCGGCGATCTCGGCTCCGTATCCCCAGCTCAGCACATCTTCGTAGGCTACGATCACCCGGTTGGTCTTTGAAACCGTGCGGGCCACGGCCTCCCAGTCGTAAGGACTGAGCGTGCGCAGGTCGATGACCTCCACGCTGATGTGGTGTTCGCGATCCATGCGCTGGGCCGCCTGCAAGGCGCGCGGCACCACCGCGCCGTAAGTGATCACAGAGAGGTCATTGCCTTCTCGCGCCACCCGTGCCTTGCCGAACGGAATCATGTGGTCGGGCCCGGGATACGGGGCGCGTCCGTAAGTTTCGCGATAAAGGCGCTTGTGCTCGAGGAAGAGCACCGGGTCATCGCACCGGATAGCCGTACGCAGCAGGCCGTTGGCATCGAGCGCATTGGACGGGAACACCACCCGCAGTCCGGGAATGTGCGTGAAAATGGTTTCCCCACACTGGGAGTGGTAGATGGCGCCGCCGGTGAGGTATCCGCCGATAGCTACTCGGATCACCGCCGGACATGAAAATCCATTGAACGAGCGCCAGCGGATCAGCGGCAGTTCGTTGCGTAGCTGGTGCATCGCCGGCCAGATGTAATCGAAGAACTGAATCTCGGCCACTGGTTTGAGCCCGCGTGTGGCCATGCCTATGGAGCGGCCGACGATGCTGGCCTCCGCCAACGGTGAGTTGAAGACGCGGTCGGGACCGAACTCCATCTGCAGGCCGGAGGTCAGTTTGAAAACACCTCCCTTGCCCTTGACCAGCTTCTGCTTCAAGTACTGCTCCCGGCTGCAGTCGGCAACATCCTCGCCAAAAATCACGATGCGAGGATCGCGGCGCATCTCGTCCTTCAGGCAGGTGTTGATGAGGTCCGCCATGGTCTTATCCACCGTCGCTCCCGGCTTGGCTGGGGCGGGCGCGGGGGCGGGGGGAACGTTAAACCGGCCGGACACGGGATCGAGGTCCGGGGAGTAGATGAACTCGAGAATCGTTTCCTTCCCCGGCAACGGCGCTGCCAGGGCCTGGTCGCTCGCTTCCTGAACCTCTTCCGACACCTGCTTTTCGATCTCGCTTATGCCTTTCTCGTCGAGAATGCCTTCACGGATCAGAAACATCTGCAGGCGGGTGATGGGATCGCGCTTGATCTCATCCTGGCGCTCCGATTCGGGCCGGTACAGGCGCTCATCATCGGACAGCGAGTGCGAATAGGGACGGATCACGTGGCCGTGCACGAATCCCGGCCCCTTGCCGGCGCGAATGTGTTCGACCGCGCGCATGATGGCGGCATAACTCTCGACCGGGTCGGTGCCGTCGCACTCCTCGAAGTGGATGTTGGGGAAGCCGGAGACCAGCCGCGAGATGTTGCCGCCGGCGGTCTGCACCTCGCAGGGCACGGAGATAGCGTATTCATTGTCCTCGATCATGAAGAGAACCGGCAGCTTCAGGTTCGAGGCCGAATTCAGCGACTCCCAGAACTCGCCCTGGCTGGTGGTGCCTTCGCCGGAGGAGACGTAAACCACCTCGTCGCCGTGGAAGGTCACATCCTTGAATTCGCGGTAGTCGCCAGGCGCCTTCTTGGCCGCCTCCGGATGGCGGGAGAAATAACGCCCGGCTTCGGCGCACCCGATGGCGTGCAGATACTGGCTGCCGGTGGGCGATGATCCGGTAACGATATTGAGCGCGCGGTTGGACCAGTGCGAAGGCATCTGGCGCCCGCCGGAGCAGGGATCGTCGGCCGCGCCCACCGCCTGCAGCAGCATATCGAGCGGCTTCATGCCCAGGGTGAGGGCCAGTGCGCGGTCGCGATAGTAGGCGAAAAACCAGTCGTATCCCGGCTTTAGAGCCAGCCCGGCAGCCACCAGCAGGGCTTCGTGCCCAGCTCCGGAAATCTGGAAGAAAATTTTTTGCTGGCGTTTGAGCAGGATTTCGCGGTCGTCGATCCGCCGCGACAGGAACATCAGCCGGTAGGCCTCGATGAGTTGTTTGCCGGTGAGGCCCTGATAGGTCTTGTCCGGGGTTTCCAGCGCTTTGCCAGCGGGCTTAGGTACGGTCTTAGTCGCCATTGGCTCCTCTGATGCTGCCGGGCCCCCCACGAACAATACCATTACGCCACAAAATCGGGCGTATGGCGATACGGGCGTCATTGTAAAACGGGCCAAGGCCGTGCGGATATACTGATTGGCTAACCAAAGTCACCACGACGGATACTTCCGTGATCACCGTCCATCGTCCCATCCCGAGCGAGCAGATCAAGCTGCTGATCTTCGACCTGGACGGCACCCTCATCGACTCGCAACTGGACCTGGCCAATTCTGTCAACGCCATGTTGCGACACTTCGGGCGGAAGGAGCTTTCGCGCGAGGTCATCGCCACCTATATCGGCGATGGAGCCCCCATGCTCATCCGCCGCGCCCTGGGCGATCCTGACGACGGCCAGTACATGCGCGAAGCCCTGGATTTCTTCCTCCACTACTATCGCGAGCACAAGCTGGATAACACCACGCTCTATCCCGGGGTTCGCGAGGCGCTTGATGCCGTGCGCTGGATCGATGACAACGGCCACCGCGTCGAACGTCGCTTCGCGGTTTTGAGTAATAAACCAGTCCGGCCATCCAGCCAGATTCTGGAAGGCCTCGGCCTGCGCGATAGGTTCGTGCAGGTCTATGGCGGCAATAGCTTTGCCACCAAAAAGCCCGACCCGATGGGCGCCAACGCCCTGCTGGCAGAGACGGGAACGCCGCCGGAGCAGGCCATCATCATCGGCGATTCGGAGATCGACGTCATCACCGCGCGCAATGCCGGAACCTGGAGCTGTGGCGTGAACTATGGTTTCCGTCCGGACACCCTCAAGGTTGTCCCGCCCGACGTGGTGATCGATCACCCCCGGGAGCTGCCGCTGGTGTTTACCAAAGACTATGAGGAGGAATTCGACAATTAGACTTCCCTCCAAGACCTTCGGCTTCACCTCCTCGGAGCTGCGTACCATCCGCGCCATGAAAGATCCGAACGGCGTGCAGAAATTCCTGAACAGCCTGCCGTATCATCTGGCGCTCACTTGCTGGTCGCCGCGCAAGGTGCTGCGCGAGCGCACGGTACATTGCCTGGAAGGGGCGATCTTTGCGGTGGCGGCGCTGCGGGTGCTGGGCTATCCGCCGCTGATTTGGGATCTGGAGGCCGATCGCGACACCGACCATGTTCTGGCCATCTTCAAAGAGAACGGCGGCTGGGGCGCAGTGGCAGCGTCGAATTTTGCCGGCTGCCGCTATCGCGAGCCGGTCTACCGCTCGCTCCGCGAGCTGGCTATGAGCTACTTCAACCTTTATTTCAACCTGGCGCGGCAGCGATCGTTACGGCGGTATTCACAGCCGGTGAACATGGCGCGCTTCGACCGCCTGAACTGGATGACCAGTGAGAAGGACGTGTGGTATATCGCCGACTATCTGTGTGACATTCCGCATCGCCGGCTACTCACCCCGAGGCAGGAGAAATCTCTCCATGCTGTGGACGAACGCCTGTATCAAGCGGAGCTGGTGGGGCACCGGTGGAAGTGAAGCGGATACGCTTAATGTTCTAATGACTGTCATCCCGACCGAGGGCTTCTCCGGGGTCCCCGGAACGCCCGATTTTGGCGTTCTGGGGTGGAGGTCGAGCGGAGGGACCTTGCGCTTCAAACCAGTTCGTTGCCAGGTCGCTTTGCTTTTCGTTGCGCTCTGCGCAGCGGCGCAGAACGCTCCCATAAAACTCCCCCGCCCCAACCAACCGCGCACGCTGGCGAGCGAGGAAGTCCAGCCGCTCATCCGGGCGGTGGCGGAGAACGACATCGCCAATGACCTCAAGCAGCGCGACTACACCTATCTGCAACGCGAAGAGGAGCGCAAGCTCGATGGTCAGGGCGGCGAGAAATCACGGGAGACCCGGGACTACGAGATCATGATGCTCTACGGGCAGGGAGTGCGGCGGCTGGTGGCGCGCAACGACAAGCCGCTGAACCCGGAAGAGTCCGGCAAGGAGGAGAAGAAGGTCCGGAAGATCATGCGCGAGCGCGAGCAGGAGACGCCCCAGCAGCGCGAAAAGCGCCTGCAGAAAGAAGCCAAGGAGCGCGAGGAGGAGCGGGCATTCGTCCGCGAAGTTGCCGACGCTTACCTCTTCAGTTTGGTGCGGACGGAGTTTCTGAATGGCCGCGAGACCTACGTCATTGATGCCGAACCCCGCTCCGACTTCCACCCCCATCTGAAAGACGCCAAGTACCTCCCCAAATTTCGCGGCCGGATATGGATCGACAGCGCCGAAACCCAGTGGGTCAGGCTCGAATGCGAGGCGATCGATACGGTCACGTGGGGGTTGTTTCTGGCGCGGATCCACAAAGGGTCGCGAATCGGCATCGAGCTGATCCGCGTGAACGATGAGGTCTGGCTGCCACGATCCGTTTCCCTCAGGCTCTCGGCCAGGCTGGCCCTGCTCAAGAACCTGAACGTCGTCGAGGACGTGAGCTATCGCGACTACAAGAAGTTTCGCACCGACGTCAAGATTGTGCCGGTACCGGACGAGCCACGCTGAAGCAACACCCTGCGAATGCCATTTCTTCAATTACTGTCATCCCGAGCGAGGGGCTTCAGCCGCGAGCCGAGGGACAATGCCTTTGACCGGGGCTATGCAGTTCGCGTCGCCCGTTACCAGCAATTTTTGCCAGCGATCTGGCGGCGCATTGGTTTGAAAGGCACTGTCCCTCCGCTCGGGCTTACGCCCTCGGTCGGGATGACAGTTCTTGTATATTTGAGCCAAGAGCCGCATTCATGGACTTCAAGCTCATCTCCGATTACAAGCCGCGTGGCGACCAGGGCAGGGCCATCGAGCAGCTCACCCGCGGTGTGCGCGATGCGGAAAAGCATCAAGTGCTGCTGGGCGTCACCGGATCGGGCAAGACGTACACCATGGCCAAGCTGGTCGAGCAGGCCAACCGGCCGGCGCTGGTGCTGGCGCACAACAAGACGCTGGCGGCGCAGCTCTATCACGAGTTCAAGACCTTCTTCCCACACAACGCGGTCGAGTACTTCGTCTCTTACTACGACTACTACCAGCCCGAGGCCTACATTCCGGCCGGCGACGTGTATATCGAGAAGGAAGCCACCGTCAACGATGAGCTGGACAAGCTGCGCCTTTCGGCCACCAAGTCGCTGTTCGAGCGGCGCGACTGCGTGATCGTGGCCTCGGTGAGCTGCATCTACGGCCTGGGCTCGCCCGATGCTTACTACGGCATGATGATGTTCGTCGAGAAAGGCCAGAAGCTCAAGCGCGAGGACATCACCCGCCGGCTGGTCGAGATCCTCTACGAGCGTTCCGATACTGACTTCCGCCGCGGAACCTTCCGCGTGCGCGGTGACATCATCGAGGTCTTCCCCACCTACGAAGATATGGCTTACCGCATCGAGCTGTGGGGGGACCAGGTGGAATCGCTGGCGCAGATCGATCCGCTGTTCGGCACCGTGAAGCAGAAGTACGTGCGCCTGCCGATTTATCCCAAGACGCACTATGTCATGTCGGCGGAGACCAAGTCGCGCGCCGTGCAGTCGATCAAGGAAGAGCTGCACTGGTGGGAAGCCGAACTCGAGAAGCAGGGGCGCGTGGTCGAAGCGCAGCGCGTACATCAGCGAACGATGTTCGATCTGGAGATGATCAAGTCGGTGGGCTATTGCCACGGCATCGAAAACTACTCGCGGCATTTTTCCGGACGCCTGCCCGGCGAGGCTCCGCCCACGCTGCTCGATTACGTCCCACGCGATTATTTGCTGTTCATCGACGAATCGCACCAGACCGTCCCGCAACTTCACGGCATGTATCACGGCGACCGTTCGCGCAAGGAAACACTGGTGGAGTACGGCTTCCGCCTGCCTTCGGCGCTCGATAATCGTCCGCTGACTTTCGAGGAGTTCGAACATCGAGTGAACCAGGCGGTTTACGTCTCGGCCACGCCCGGCCCGTACGAGCTGACCAAGGCGGCGGGAGTGGTGGTCGAGCAGATCATCCGGCCCACGGGATTGGTCGATCCAGAGGCCGAGGTGCGCCCGGTGAAAGGGCAGATCGACGACCTGCTGCATGAGATACGCGAGCGCTCTACGAAAGGCGAGCGCGTGCTGGTGACCACGCTGACCAAGCGCATGGCCGAGGATCTGGCCGAGTATTACAGCGAGGTGGGCGTGCGCTGCCGCTACATGCACTCGGAGATCGAAACCCTCGAACGCATCAAGATTCTGCGCGATCTGCGCAAGGGCGAGTTCGACGTCCTGATCGGCATCAACCTGCTGCGCGAGGGGCTCGATCTGCCGGAGGTTTCGCTGGTCGCGATCCTCGATGCCGATAAGGAAGGCTTCCTGCGCTCGAGCGGCTCGCTCATCCAGACCATGGGCCGCTGCGCCCGCAACCTGAACGGCAGAGCGATTCTTTACGCCGACCGCATGACCGACTCGATGCAGCGCGCCCTCGACGAAACCAACCGCCGCCGCGCCATCCAGCAGGCTTACAACGAAGAGAACGGCATCACGCCGCAGTCGATCGTGCGGCCGGTGGAAATGTCGCTGGCGCAGATTGTCGAAGCTGACTATGTGGATGTGGCCGATTCCGCCGAAGGCATGCCCGAGTTCAAGTCGCAGGAAGAGCTGGACGCTTACATCGCAAAGCTCGAGAACGATATGCGCGAAGCCGCCAAGCGCTTCGAGTTCGAACAGGCGGCCAGGCTGCGCGATACCATCAAAGAACTGCGGACCAAGGAATTCCTGTTTGCATGAGTGCCTCAATGCGCACGAAGCAGTACGGAAGGGAATGCTGTTAATAGGGGACCGACTGTGAAGCTGGCCATTGCTCTTCTGGGGGTCGCGGTGCTGGTTCTTGTGGGGATCATGCGGACGCAGTCGGGCAACATACAGCAGCTTCAGCGCGAGATTGGCGATCTCAACGCCAAAGTGGCGGAAAGCTCCAAGCTCCAGCAGGCTCAGGGTAATTGCGCGGAGCAGGCGCGCAAGGCTTTTGACGCCTTGGGATACTCAAAACACGAATTCGCCGCCTACGAAGGTCACTACGCTGCCGGGCTCAACAAGTGTGTCCTGCGGGTGCTGCATACCGATGCACAGACGGTCCGCGGGAAGGCTCTGTGGATGTACGTAAACGTGCTCGATGCGGCCGACGGCAAAACCTATGGCACTTATGCCTGGCATACCGAAACCAGCAAGAAGTTTGTTGTGGTACCGCCTGTCACCTGCGAAGTGATGCTGCCCACGGGCGAACAGAAAACCTGCCGTTCCATGGAAGAGTTTCAGGATCTGGCCAGCGTCTACATGGAAGCGAACTAGTCTGAACTCCGCATGATCCCTAAGGAAAACAAGTAGTTACGTTAGGGAACTCAGTCCCGTGGCCCTTTAGCGCGGCCCGCATCGGTCCGAAGAATCCGCACAAAAGACGGGAGATGTATCAAAGTATGAATTGCCACTTCGGGCGGCTGGGCGAAAACCGGCCGGCCGCCGGAAGGAGAATCATGCACGAACAGGTCTTTTTTGGACTCAGCCCGGCACAGGTGACCGCCTGGGCTTCGGTCGTGAGCCTGATTGTGACGGCAATCCTGGCGGGCATCGTTCTTTACCAGGCGTGGTACGCCAAGCAGCAGGTCGATGCCAGCATCAAGCAAGCCGAGGTCACCAACAAGCTCGCGGAATCGACGCAGCAGGCCCTGACCGCACTGCTCGAGCAGCAGCGGGAGCGTCGCGAGATGGACATCTCGCGCGTCTCCTTCCAGCTGGAGACCGCCATCCAGACGGTGGACGGATGGAAGGACCGGCTCAATCCCGGAAGCATGGAATTTCCGCAGTTGCCGGAGAGGGCCGCGGAGGTCCGCCCGGTCAACTTTATCGACGCCACACGCAGCGCCGATTCCATTGATCCCGGGGCCGCCAGCTACATGCAGGTGGGGCTGCACTTCATCACCGATGCCGAGATTGCCATCAATCTTCTGCGCGCCAGCGACCCCGATGAGCAATCCTGGGTGCCGTTGAGAGATAAGGCCGTCAACATCCTCGGGGTGGCCCGTCTCAAGCTGGATGAGGCGCGCACGCGCCTCAACGGGCTGCGGAGATTTGCATAAGAGAAGAGAAGGGCCCTCCACAGGGTCCTCGCCGTGAACAGCAGGCGAGCCGGGTAGGCGAAAGAGGTGCAAACAATGCATCGCGCTAAGCAGATATGGCAGTGGATGAAATCGTTACCGGCAAAGATGTGGCAGCACGCTCGTCCGTTGAATACTGCGCTATCAAAACTGGTGAAGCAGGCGGGGTCCCGGCATTCGCGGGAGATGATTCCCACTGTGGGTGTCCTTCTGGGCGCCCTTGCATTCGGATTATGGTGGCAGAGCTTCGCGGCTGCCGTATTCGCAACCATCGTGCTGTTGTTCCTGGCGGGGATTTACAGAAGCAATCGGCGGCTTCTTGCCGCACTCCGACAGTCGGAGAGCAAGGCGGCTGTAGAGGTCGAGGAAGAAGTGGAGTCCGTCGCAATCCCCGAGCCGGCGCCGGAGAACAGTGCGGCCGTGAACGAGGCCGTCCAGTACCTGCAGCCGTGGCTGGCCAACGAAGTTGCGTTGACCGAGGAAAGCGTGCGCGACCGCTGCTCGGTTCTGGTGGACTCCGTGCTGGAAAAGGCCCGCCAGATGACCAGCGTTTCCTAAGCCGCGCCGATAGGACGTCGCCACCAGCGAACACTGCGTCTACGCTCGCGGCCACAATGCCGCTTTACCTGGGCCCTCCGGCCGCGAGCGCATAGCCTCCGAAGCACACGACTACGGACCCGCCTGAAAAACTTCCCGAGAGGGGCGGTCCGAATGTCTGGGAGAGAGTCACCGCATCACCAAGCTTGCGAAAATTGTGTCTTTGGCCTTGAAAGATGAAATTCGAGGCAGAAACCAGGTCGAAGGTGCCGGCCATGGTGTACGTGGAGCCGGCCGCGGTGCCCAGGGAACCCTGTGCTTGGAGAGTGCCGATCAACTGGCCGTCGGAGAAGGTATCCGGACTCTGGAAGTTTCCGTTCGGCTGTCCGTTGAAGTAGATGCGGACCTCGGTGGCTGCGACGTCCACCGGCACCGACAGTAGATGAACAATGTTGCCGTTTGGGATTACCTGCGTCCGGAATCGCGTTGATCGAAAGGTGAAGTAAGCAGTTGCCTCGCTAGGTTCTCCCGAGAAGAACGGACCCGGGATACCAGCCAGATAGGTGTAATACCCGACCACCTGGCCTTCCCCACTGGCATCGATCAGCAGCCGTCCAACGATTTGCGCCGCAACCGCACCAGGTGGGATTCGCTCGCCGCTTTTTTCAAACTCCAGCTTTCCGCTTGACGTCGCAGGGCTGGCCCAGACACAGAAAAAAACAATCACACATACCAGGATTCGTTTCATGTCTCCCTCCGGAAGATCAGGCTGACCCGGGAAAGAGCCGTCAAACACTGACTACGGGGCCGGGGAAGAAACGATGGACAATGGGGGCGCGTACCGTACTACAGATTGCAAAAACCATGCAACCTGTTTTTGGTAATCTCGCGAGGGTTACTCGAGGCGTTGGCGGGCGTGAGCGTCCGCGACGCCGTGCTTCGGCCAACGTGTCGAACCGCTCTTGGTGGACCAGAATCCACGGTCCGCGTCCGCGGTTGAAGCCGTCTGCCCCCGCTGGTGCTCTGCGAGTCGACTATCGACGCAGTCGGCACAGCCGATGTAGAACCTCTCAGTTCTCTCACTTTGCAGGATGTAAACCGAAGGCATTCAGAGAGAATTTGGTGGACCTGGTCGGGTTCGAACCGACGACCTCTTCCATGCCATGGAAGCGCGCTCCCAACTGCGCCACAGGCCCACTACGGCAGGATTCGCAGCCTTAATTCTGCGCTGTGGCAGGCGCTTAAGTCAAACCGGGCGTGCCCCCTTTTGCGGAAGCACGCCCGAGTATCGGCCAGTTAATGTCTTGGAAACTGCGCCCTAGCCCACCGGGCTGCCGATGTTCAGGCAGTTGGAGGCGCTATTGGGATCCACCTTGATGTTGAAGCTGTCATCGGTGCAGAAGTGGCGGCTGCCGCTGGTGCCCGGCGAAACCGGATCCCCCAGCCACTGATAGCTGGTGGTGATGCCGTTGTTTGTGCTGCAGACACCCGGCGTGAACAGGTACCCACTCTTCTGGCCGCTGGCCAGATTGGCGTCGAGAATCGCTGCCGCAGCCGAGGACGGCGGAGTAGCGCCACTGGGCGGTCCCAGCGCTGCCAGCGAGCAGGTATAGCTGTTGTAGGTGGTGTTGTAGGTCACCTGCGCGTTATTAATCGCGCGCAGCGAACCCACGGCGGAGGCCTCATTGGCGGCAATTCGCGACTTCAACAGGTTAGGAATTGCGATTGCCGCGATCACCAGAATGATCGCTACTACGATCAGCAATTCGATTAGGGAAAAACCGTGTTGTTTGCGCATAGACTTGCGTCTCTTTCGGCGGTTCTAAAACAGGTTTATGGCACTCTCAGGAAGGCAGTTTTAGGGCCAGCCGGGAGGTCGAGCGGCTCTCTGTAAGTGGCTCAAATACAATGGGTTGATGACACGACGGCACGGGTCATAAAAGCTCGTGAGTTTGGGCTGACGGAATCTGTCAGTGGAAGCGCCGTTTCTTGTCAGTTGACGGGATTTGCCAGCCTCAAGCAGCGCCTAAACTGCGGCAGGCCGGTTCGCGTTTGCAGGGCTGGCTTCCGCCGGCGAAGGGACACCATCCCGGTAGCTGACGGTATAGCCGGAAATAGCCGCCACGCGCTCGCCGGGCACCAGGATTCCGACCAGATTCAGGGGATCGGCCGCCGAGACGCTGACCGTCTCGTTCGCTGGAGGGAGATTGCGGGTGGCGCGCAGCGATTCCACCGCCATCGGCAGCGCGAATTGCTCGCCGATAAAGCCACTGATGAAGCGGCCGCCGCGAATTTCGCCGCGATCTTCCAGCCTGCGGAAGCCCAGAAGCAGCTCGCGCCATTTCGGGACCACCGACTCGCGGACGAGCAGATCGCGGAAGACCACGCCGTAACGATTGAGAAGCATCCAGCAGGTGGCCTCGACCGCTTTTTGCCGGTCGGATGTTTCAACCCCGTAAAGCACCGACCAGCGACCGGAGCTGTGCCGCGGCCGCGAGGCGCGGCCCGAGCCCTGGCCGCTGCGGCGTTTGGGATCGATCAACGCACGCAGGTTGTCGAAGCCATCGGCGTTGATGAGCCCGGCGGCAACCAGCTCCCACAGGCCGGTTTCAACTTCGGATTTCAGCTTGCCGGTGCCGCGAACGATATCGGCGAAGAAAGAAGCGCCACGCGTCTTGAGGAATTGCAGAACCTCGCGGCCGCCGGGGCTCAAGCCGCGCAGCTCACCGTCGTCGGCGTGGCGGGGGGTCATCCAGTCGGCTTCTTCGCGAACGAAGAATGTAATCGGCGCGACGCTGGTGGGGACGACGCGGCGGCCGCCGCTCGAGTCGTCGAGCGTCGCCGGATGCGGCGAAAGCCGGCCCCAGCCCACCGCTCCGGTGAGCGATAGCTGGTCAAGGAACGCGGGATCGTAGTTGGCCACGCGCCGCGCCAGAATCTGCCGCTCCCACGCGACAGCGGGAATCTCGAAGCCCTGCAGTTGCCGTAGAACTTCCAGCGTGCCGCGCTCGCCCAGCACCTGGCTGCTGGGCGCCACATGCTGCCAGCGCAAGAGCCAGCGCATGAACTGCGCCGCCGTGATGGGCTCGATCTGCTTGCGCAGCCGACCGAGCGTCAGCCGGTGAATGCGCGCCAGCAGGCGCCGATCGCACCACTCGGCCTGCGTGGGATCTCTTTTCTCGAACTGGCCGCGAAGAATCGCGCCGCTGGCTTCCAGGCGAAGCAGAGCTTTGTCGATTTCCGAGGCGGGAAGACTGAGTGTGCTGCCGAGCTGGACCGAGGTGGTGGGGCCGATGTGCTGCATCCATCCGCGAACCATCGCCAGCAGGGCATCGTCGGGTGAAGGCGGAGTCGCTTCGATCTCCGGCAGCTCGCTTTCAAACTGCGCTTGCGGAAAAACGCTGCGGAAGCTCTTGGCGCGATCGGCCGCGATCCAGTAGGTGGTTCCGTTCTGCTTCGCCCGTGCGGCGCGGCGCTCGGCGGCGAGCCGTTCGAAATGCTGAGACCACTGCGATGCCAGCGATTCCGGGAGCGCAATCAGTGTTTGCAGAACGTCGTGCATCTCGTCAGCATCGCGCGCTTCAGGCCAGGCGTCCTGTCGCACCTCGGCGATGGCCTCGGGATCGAGCGCGCCGACCTCGTTCAGCACCGATTCCGGCAGCGTGCGCCGCATCTCGACCGCGCGGGCCCGGCGTTCTTCCAATGGCGCATCGTCTAAATATGCATACGGATTGGCGTTCAGAATTTCGTGTGAAAACGCCGATGGCACCGGCGTATCGACGGCGAGGCAGCGAATCGCGCCCGAGCTGATTCCGCGCAGCACCTGCTTCAGGCCGTCGAGATCCATGGCCTCGGTAAGCACGTCCTTCATCACCTCGCGCACCAGCGGATGGTCGGGAATCTTGATGTCGCCCTCGATGTTCTCCTGGCAAGCAGCCACGTCGGGGAAGACCGAGGCCAGCAGGTCGTCGGAGCGAATGCGCTGAATCTGCGGCGGAACTTTCTTGCCGTGGTCGAAGCGCAAGAGCGCCAGAGCGCGCTCGGCGTCCCAGCGCCAGCGCGTGCCGAAGATGGGCGAGCCCGTGAGCACCGCCTGCTCCAGCACCGCCTGCACGCTTTCCACTTGCAGGAAATGGAAAACGTCGGCCAGCGGAAAGCTGTGCTGCTCGGCCAGCGCGATGTTCAGGCCGTTGTCCGTGGCCGCGGCCTGCAACTCGAAGTTGAACGAGCGGCAGAAGCGCTTGCGCAGCGAGAGTCCCCAGGCTTTGTTGACGCGCGCACCGAAGGGCGCGTGGATCACGAGCTGCATGCCGCCGCCTTCATCGAAGAAGCGCTCGGCGATGATGGTCTGCTGCGTGGGCACTTCGCCCAGCACGGCGCGGCCTTCAACGATGTATTGAATGGCCTGCTCCGCGCCGGCGTCGTCCAGACCGCATTCCGCCCGCAGCCACTCGATGGCTTTCTCACGTGCAGACACATTCGTCTGAGAAAGGTTCGTATCAGGGCACGACTTCAGTCGTGCCGAATCGGCGTCTTTAATAGATGGGGCTTCAGCCCCTGCGAGGCCGTTTTCAGGGGCTAAAGCCCTATTCATTTTTTCGCGCGCTGGCGGCACGCCTGAAGGCGTGCCCTGATACGAGGCTTTTTGCCGCGAGATGTTGCCATTCCCCGCCTGCGGGGCGCCTGAATACGAGGCGGATCGAGGAGACGGGTTTGCCTCCGCTGGCGCGCGGTCGAGGAAGCCGGGGCGCAGGTCGCGCGTGAGATCACTAATCCGCGCCCGCAGCTCGGCCACCTGCTCGGAAAGCTCGGCGGTGCGGCCCGGGGCTTCGCCACGCCAGAAGGGAATGCCCGGCGGCGCGCCGTGCGCATCTTCGACCAGCATGCGGCCCGAGGCCTCGATGCGGCGAATCCGCCACGAGGTGTTGCCCAGCAGCATGATCTCGCCCTTCATCGATTCAACCGCGAAGTCTTCATCCACCGTGCCCACCACGATGCCTTCGGGCTCGGCAACGACCGTGTAGAGCGCATTGTCGGGAATGGCGCCGCCGCTGGTGACGGCCGCGATGCGCGCGCCGCGGCGTGCACGCAGGCGACCATTCACGCGGTCGCGGTAGAGATACGCGCCGTAACGCCCGCGCCGCGCCGCGATGCCCTCGGAGAGCATTACCAGGATGGCTTCAAACTCCTCGCGCGGCAGCTCGCGATAGGGATACGCGCGGCGGACGAGCGCGAAGAGCTCGTCTTCTTTCCACTCTTCGGCGCTGCAGGCAGCCACGATCTGCTGCGCCATCACATCGAGCGGCGCCTCGGGAATCATGATGCGGTCGAGCTCGCCGTGGCGGATCGAGCGTACCAGCGCAGCGCACTCGAGCAATTCGTCACGTGTGGTCGCAAAAATCCGTCCCTTAGGAACGGCGCCGCGCCAGTGGCCCGACCGCCCGATGCGCTGCAGGAGCACGGCGATGGATCGCGGCGAGCCGAGATGGCAGACGAGATCGACGAAGCCGATATCGATGCCCAGCTCCAGCGACGCAGTGGCCACCAGCACCTGCACTTCGCCATCCTTCAGCTTCTTTTCCGCCGCCAGGCGAAGCTTGCGCGCCAGGCTGCCGTGGTGCGCCGCGACCGCGTCTTCGCCCAAAATTTCGGCCAGGTGATGCGCCACGCGCTCGGCCATGCGCCGCGTGTTGACGAACACCAGCGTCGAGCGATGCTGCTGAATAAGTTCTGAAAGGCGAGAGTAAATCTCGTCCCACATCTCGTTTGAGGCGACGGGGCCGAGTTCGCTGGCCGGGACTTCGACCGCGAGGTCCATCTGCCGCTGGTGGCCGATGTTGACGATCGCGGGATCAGGCCGGCCGGCACCGGTGAGGAAGTGCGCGACCAACTCAATTGGTTTTTGCGTCGCGGAGAGTCCTATCCGCACCGGCCGCCGATGTGTCAGCGCGTCCAGCCGCTCGAGCGAGAGCGTAAGGTGCGCGCCGCGCTTGTCGTCGGCCACGGCGTGGATTTCGTCAACGATTACCGTTTCCACGTCGCGCAGAATTTGCCGGCTCTTCTCCGCCGTGAGCAGGATGTAAAGCGACTCGGGCGTGGTGACCAGGATGTGCGGCGGGCGCTTGAGCATGGCGCGGCGCTCGTGCGCCAGCGTGTCGCCGGTGCGGACGGCGGTGCGAATCTCCGGCATCAGCAGACCGCGCTCGCCCGCCAGTTGCAGGATTTCGCTCAGCGGGACTTCGAGGTTCTTCTGAATGTCGTTGCCCAGCGCCTTGAGCGGCGAGACGTAGAGGACTTCGGTGCGGTCTTCGAGATGGCCGGCCAGTGCCTTGCGCACCAGGCGATCGATGCAGGCCAGAAATGCAGAGAGCGTTTTGCCGGAGCCGGTAGGGGCGGAGATCAGCGTGGTGCGGCCGGCG
>Ga0335081_10005371_pt1 | contig 20277 bp, 20 predicted proteins | sample Lox_Sample_35_FD_206713 | JGI IMG/M metagenome (GOLD analysis project Ga0335081, IMG submission 206713) | Soil microbial communities from Loxahatchee National Wildlife Refuge, Florida, United States - Lox_Sample_3.5 | ecosystem: Environmental > Terrestrial > Soil > Wetlands | place: USA... | reverse complement strand
CCCCCGTCCTGACTACGGACAATGCGCGCCGCCCGCCAGGGCCCCGGTCAGTACAGGAGACTGACATACGCTCACGAGGATGCAGCGGGGGTTACCCGGCAAGGAGCCCCGGGTCCAGTCTTAACCACGGCCACGAACGGTCCAAAGCGGAACGGACACGACGGACGGCACGCACCCGCCACAGTGCACCATCCACACCACCCGCCGCCACCACAGCCCCAGCAAGAACCCCGGCCCGTCGCTCACCCGCAGCCGCCTACGGCGCGAAGGGACCCATAGTTCATCCGCCACGGCAGGACCACAACGTGGTCCATGAATTTCTTAACCTGTGGGCACTCCCCAAGTCAGGGCCCATTCCCCCAGGCCATCCCCAAACGTGAAGACGTCACCAAAACCGGTGAGAAGTCCCCAAAACGGATTTGCATAACGCTCATAGGCTCTTGTCAGCGGCACCTGAGTTCGCGTGTTGTTGAAGCTCTGGTGTGACGTCCTGGGCTGGAACCGACGGGCTGCGGAACTGCCCAGTTCGGGAGCCTGGAACTCAGGCCAGCGGCCCAGGACGTCGGCCAGCGTCTGGCGGGCGTTCAGGTATGTGACTTGGGTGGTCGCGCGAGTCCCCTCCGTGGCAGCGCCCGCCAGCCAGGTCTGGGCATCGGTTCCTGCGGGCACCGCGTACCGGCGGATCGGCGTCGCCGCAGTGCCCGCAGCCTGGGCGGCGACGTTGGCCACTTGGTCGGAGAAGGTGAGGGAGTCGGCGACGGGCTTGTTTTGGCCCGTCATCGTTTCAGTTCGTGAGCGCGGCACCGGTCATTGGCCACTCTGCTGAGTATCGGTGCCCGGGGGGACGACCTTGCCTTTCTCGATGTCCTGCGCCAGTTTGGCCTTGGCGGTCAGAGCCCGCTCGTCCAGCACGCCGGAGCCCGCCGCCCGGGAGATGGCGTCGCCGCCGCGGCCGCGCAGCACGAACGCAAAGCCGACGGCGATCAGCGCACCGGCGATCGGCCCGGCCAGGTACACCCAATAGCTCGTCCAGTACCCGCTGACCAGCGCCGGGCCGAAGGAACGGGCCGGGTTCATCGAGACGCCACTGACCGGAGCCGCCCACAGCCCGGCCAGCGCGATGTAGCCGCCGACACCAAGCGCGGCGATCGCGCCGACGTTCTGCGCCGCGGACGCGGTGCCCAAGATCACGCTCACCAGCAGCGCGGTCAGCACGATCTCCATCAGCAGAGCCTGCCAATCCTGATACCCCGGGCCTGGCAGCGTCGCCCCCAGATGCTCCACGTTCCCGAACACCCAGCGCAAGAACAGGCACGCCAGCGTCGCGCCGATGAGCTGGTTGACGATATAGCCCGGGACACGCCTCCACGGGAAGTCCCCCCGCAGCGCGAACGCCAGCGACACCCCCGGGTTCAGGTGCGCACCGGAGACCGCGCCCATGAACAAGATAATCGCCATCACCATCAGGCCCGGCGCGACGACCGCCGCGGCGAGGCTGATCTGCCCCTTCGCGCGCAAAATCCCCCCGCCCGAGGCGACCAGGACCAGCGCGAAGGTACCCAGCAACTCCGAGAACAGCCGCCGCCATTCCTTGCGCGGGTCATCGAAGTCCTTCCGGTTCCCGAACTCGAGCTGAAGTATGTGATGCGTGCGCGGGAAGGTCGCCCGCAGCTCCGCCAGGTCGGTCTGCTGGGCCGTTGCCCCGCTCACAGCATCCGTCCCCGGCGCGGTCCCGCGCGTCCCTGGGCCGTCCTCCCGGCTACCAGGCACATGGTCTGCCATGTCCCAGTCCCTCCATCAACAGCACCGAAGAAGCTTCACGATGAGGATCGCATGTGGCCTGCAAGTCGTTCGCGGATGGTTCTCACCTCCGATGCCGCGGACCCAGAACACCACGGACCGTTTCGGTCAAAGATCTTGAACTAACGAACGGATCGCGGTGCTACGGCCGACGCCAGGCTGGCCGGTCAGGCCCGCTTGCGCTTGCCCATCAGCCGCAAGATCATCGGGGTGAAGATCAGCTACGTGGCCAGTTCCATCTTGGCCCTCGGCGGCGGGAAGGCACGCAGCTGCAAGCCCTGATGCATCCCTCAGAGCAGGCCAGGAGCTGCATCGCCACATCCGTAATTAACGAACTACTGCTAGACGTATTGCCAAGTACAGCCCTCGCTATGCTCATGGTGCCGAGAGCACGGCGCGAATCGGGCCGGCTTTGACGTGATCTTGGACATCGTGGTGCCGCGCGCATTTGACGGTCCCGTCGCGAGGAACGACCTGGCCTGGCTTGTAGGTTTCGGCCGCTGGCGCGCTCTCGGCGCGGCCAGGCATCAGCGCCGCCGCCTGCAGCAGGTCCTCGGCGAACCGCGTCGCGGATGTCGTCGGCCCTGCCCATTTCCCGCACCTTCCGTCGACGGCCATTCAGCGGATCATTTCTTCCTTCATCAGTCCATACCCGCGGACTTGCGATTGCCAAGAGCCGCTGTCTCCGGCGTCATTGCGCCCGGCTATGCCCGTGGCTGCGGGCGCACCGCAGGACCGGCTCAGTCCGCTAGGTGGAAGGGCACGCTGGTGACGACTACCCGCGGCAGGGACCGCAGGGTGGGCTGCAGCCTCTCGGCGACGTGCTCGTGCATGATGCGGTGCCACCAGTGCCGGTCCACGAGTTCGGGGACGGCAACGGTCAGGGTGAGGTCCGGCCGTTGCTCGTGCAGGATCCGCAGGTAGTTCACCAGCGGGGCGACCACGGCGCGGTGCGGCGAGACGATGATCTCGAGCGGCAGGTGGTCTCCCCAGGCCCGCCAGTAGCCGAGGAACCGGTCAGCCTCCTCGGCAGTGGGGCTGATGTGCAGCGCGAACGCGGGCTGGCCGAGTGCGGCGGCGTACGCCAGCGCCTGCAGGCCGGCCCGGTCCATGACTTCCACCGGGACGATGGTGAGGGCGTTGATCTGCCCGGGCTGCTCGGCGCTCTCGGCCTGGGAGCCGGATGCGGCCGCATCCTCGGGCCCGCGCGCGGGCCGGCTCGAAGGCGGCCGGGGAGCGAACTTCGCGCGCAGCACAGCCGGGGCAGCGGCTTCCTCCGCGCGAAGGGTTAGCTGCTGGCCGATCCTGGCGTAGTACCGGCGGGTGCGCAATGCGGTCACGGTGATCGCCGTGATGAGGACGATGGAAACCCAGGCGCCGGCGGTGAACTTGGTGACGCCCTCGATGACGAACACGATGCCCGACAGCGCCGCGCCGGTGGCGTTGAGGGCCAGGCTGCGGCGCCAGTTCGGCTGGTCGCGGTGGCGCCGCCAGTGCATGATCATGCCGGTCTGCGACAAGGTGAACGCGAGGAACACCCCGACCGCGTACAGCGGGAGCAGGGATTCGGTGTTGCCGCGGAATGCGATGTAGATGGCGGCTGAGGTGACCGACAGCAGCAGGATGCCGTTGCGGAAGGTGAGGCGGTCGCCGATGCGCAGGAATGAGCGCGGCGCCTGCCGGTCGCGGGCCATCAGGAACAGCACCCGGGGGAAGTCGTTGTAGGAGGTGTTGGCCGCCATCAGCAGCACCGCCGCGGTGGCGGCCTGGATGAAGATGTAGGCCGGCCCGTCGCCGAAGCTGAGGCGGGCCAGCTGGGACAGCATGGTCTGGCTGGTCACGGGCACGATCCCGGCAAGGTGGGTGATCACCAGGACGCCGCCGAACATCCCGATGAGCAGCCCGATCATCCAGCTCAGCGTGATCCGGGCGTTGCGCCACTCGGTCGGCTGGAACGACGGCACGGCGTTGGAGATGGCCTCGATGCCGGTCATGGCCGTGGCGCCGGACGCGAAAGCGCGCAGCACCAGCAGCACGGTAACGGCCTGCACGATGGGCAGGTGGTGAACCGGGACGGGCTGAAACCCGCGTCCTGCGGCGTGCACCAGCCCCGCGATCACCAGGGCGGCGATCGCCGCGATGAAGGCGTACGTCGGCACGGCGAACATGGTCCCTGCCTGCCGGACCCCGCGCAGGTTCCCGGCCAGCAAGATCACGATCACGCCCACGCCGATCCACACCGTCGCCGGCTGCATCGCCGGGTACGCCGAGGTGATGGCCGCCACGCCGGAGGCGATCGAGACCGCGACGGTCATGACGTAGTCGATCAGCAGGCCCGCGGCGGCCATCAGGCCGGGGACGCGGCCGAGTTCCTCGCTGGCGACGATGTAGGACCCGCCGCCTTGCGGGTAGGCCCGGATCGTCTGCCGGTAGGAGACCCCGACCGCCAGCATCAAGACCATGATCGCCGCGCCGACGGGCAGCGAGTACGACAGGCCGGGCAGGCCGGCCAGGACCAGGACGGCCAGCATCGCCTGGGGCCCGTAGGCGACCGAGGACAGCGCGTCGGCCGACAGCACGGGCAGCGCCACCAGCTTGCGCATCCGCTCCACCGCGATCGCGGTGGCGTCCAGCGGCGGGCCGACGAGCAGCCGCTTCAGCGCCTGGCCGGCCCGGCCCAGCGGCGTGGGCGGCGTCTCGGACACGCTCGTCGTCTGGATCGGCGGCAGCTGCCCGTCTCCTCCCGCGACAGGCACGATCCGGGTGAATCGGCCCGGGCGGATATCGCTGGCCTCGGGGTATTCACCCAGGGACGGGTCGACCGGCAGCGCCTGCCGCCATACCTGCCGGTCAGCGGACACCCGGTCCCACTCGCGCCCGACCCCGCGCAGGGCGGCAAGCTGACCCTCGTCAAGCGCCGGAACCAGCGCGTCGGGACGCGGCGTACCAACATGGTCCTGACCGCCGCCCGACGGACTGTCCCCGCCAGCGTTCTGCAGCGCCTGTCCCGCTCCCGGCCGCCCGCCATGAGCCATGCCGCCGCTACCCGGTGCGCGCTGGCCGTTCTCAGACATACCCAGTCATCCTCACGATCGGCCGCTTCGCTGAGCAGCGGTCTTCGCCTCCCGCTTCGGCAGTTCAGTTGCCCAGTGCCGACGACGGCTGGCCGGGCTGGTAGCCGCCGGTGATCGCCCGTCGCCGTATGATCCGCGCGGCGGTCCCGTTGACCAGCGACCCGATGGCCGCGCCGAGCACCAGGTTGATGACCGCGGTGGCCACCTTCTGGGACAACGGGGCCGTGGTGCCGAACGGGTACACGACCGCGATCACGGTCGCCAGCCCGATGATCCAGGTGAAGAACGTCTGCGGCCGCGGCGTGGCGATCAGGAGCAGGTGCATGATGGCCGTCGCGGCCAGCGCGGCGGCGGCGGCCGCGATCGCGTACCCCGCGGTGGACGCATCGCCCCACGCCCCGTCCTGGCGCGGCGCCAGGACGGGGATGCCGAACAGCCACCGGCATACCAGGATGCCCACCAGCGCTATCAGCGCCGCCACGACCGCCGTCGCCGCGCCGCCAGACCACAGCGCTCTGGCGTCCACCGCGCGGCCCGGGGAGCTTGCCCGCTCCGAGGAAGATCCCTGTTGCCTGGACATGGCTCAGGCCGCCTTCTGCTCCGGCTTTCCCGGCGTGACGGCGTGCAGGGTCTTCCCGGTGCGGCGCAGCTCGTTGCCCTGCGCCAGCATCCAGATCCCGTAGATCAGGTTGAACAGGCCGAACAGCAGCGCCAGGGTGACCGCGCCGATGCCGGGGCGGGCGCACAGCACCACGCCGAACGCGACGGTGGCCAGCCCGCCCACGATGAACATCGCCCGCGTCCCGGCCCGCTCGCCGGAGCCGAAGGCGGCGAAGAACTCCACCAGGCCGGCGATGACCGCCCACACCCCCACGATCAGCACCAGCACCACCGCAGTGGGCGCCGGCCACGCCAGCGCGATGATCCCGGCGGCCAGGTCGACCAGGCCGAGCAGCAGGTGCCCGATGACCGGCCCGGCGGAGCGGCTGGTGAACCCGCGCGCGGCCTCCATGGCCGAGGCCATGAACGCGTACACGGCGAACACGATGACCAGCGCCAGCACCGTGACCGAGGGCCAGGCCAGCGCGATGACCCCGACCACCACGGCCAGGATGCCGCGCGTGATCAGGGACGTGCTCAGTGACTTGAACATGACAGTTCCTTTTCTCTGGGTTCGCTGCCCGGGTGCCCGGGGTGCCTTACCCCGCCGGGCCAGCTGTTGGCAAGATCTTGAATTGTCCGACGGGTGTTTCGATGCTGACCCGGCCGGTTGCGGGCCGGGCGGTGGACGTGCCACCCGGGAACCAGTCCACATCGCGGCCGCGCGGCGGTACAGGTGATGCCCGCTCTCGTCCTATAGGCTCGGGCTATCGGCCGAGTCGCTGTCGAATCAGCTGGTCACAGGCCTAGAGAGCGTCCTTTGCTGGACCTCGATCCCATAGCGGTCACCGTTGCTGTGTCTCCTCATGCACTATCGCCGTCCCACGCGGAACTCAGAGGTACTTGAGGCGGGCCTGGCGGGGCATGTCGCCGAATTTGCCGGAGCGGAAGTCGTTGAACGCCTGCGTGATCTCGGCCTTGGTGTTCATCACGAACGGCCCGCCCATCGCGACCGGCTGGCCGATCGGCTGGCCGCTGTAGGCCATGACCACGCTCTCCCCATCGCCGTCGCCGGAGGCCAGGGTGATCCTCGAAACGGCGGCCTCGGGGACGGGATCAGACCAGGCGATCTGGCCAGCTCGCACGGGTTGGCCGGCGACGGTTACCTCACCGGACAGGACATAGAAGAAGGCGCGGTCGCGGCCCGGCAGCAGGTGCTCGAAGCTGCGGTTGGGCTCCAGCGTGATCAGAGTCGCGGAGATCGGCCAGTAGTTCAGTGCTGGCCCTGAGGTACGATCAACGGCACCGGAGATCAGGTCGATCCGGGCGCCGTCACGCTCGATGACCGGGCGGTCGGCCACCCGCAGGTCCTGGTAGCGGGTGCCGACCATCTTCAGCTCGCCGGGCAGGTTCACCCACAGCTGCAAGGTGTGCGTGCGCTCGTTGCGGAACGCAAGCTCGCGGTGGATGATCCCGCGCCCGGCGGTCATCCACTGAATGTCACCTGAGGTCAGCGCGCCGGCGTTGCCGAGGTTGTCGCCGTGCTCGAGCACGCCGTCGAGGACGAGGGTTACGGTTTCCAGGCCACGGTGCGGATGCCATTCAAACCCGGTTGCGGAGAAAAGGTCCTCGCTAAGCAGCAGGAAAGGGTCGGCGAGCATGGAATTCATCGGCGTGATTGCCACGTTGCGGTCGTCGACCTGGGAGTCTCCCCCCAGGTGGATCCGGTCTTCGACACGGGCGACGGTGCGCCGCGCCGTCTTCTCAGTGGTCTCCATGACGTGAGCCTCCGGTATGTACTGACACATCGAGGTGACGCATCACCTATGCCAACGAGTTGATGTATCAACCCATTCCCGTATGATGCTGACTGTGAAGGCAGCAGAGCGGCCGCTGAACGAGCGAGAGATGATCGCCTGGCGGACCTTCTATGAGATGCAGGAAGTGCTGCGCAGCCGTCTTGAGCAGCAGTTGCAGGCGGACAGCGGGCTCTCGAACGCCGACTACACCGTGCTCGTCGCCCTCTCCGAGGCCCCTGAAGGGCGGCAGCGGGCCGTCGAGCTCGGCCGTCGTCTCGGGTGGGAGAAAAGCCGGCTGCACCACCAGCTCACCCGGATGTGCCGGCGCGGCCTCGTCGAACGGCACAGCGGCGACGGCCGGGCCATCTACGCCGCGATCACCGCCGACGGCCGCGCGGCGCTCAAGGCCGCAGCTCCCCGCCACCGGCAGCAGGTCCGGCGCCTGGTCCTCAATCGGCTTACCTCACAGCAGATCGACCAGCTCACCGAAATCTCCCGCACGATCCTCGACGGCCTCGATGCGTCCTGATGCCTGCGAACGGCAAGTTATGCAGGGCCGAGTTACCACGTGCCGGCGCTGGTCAGGAACCCGGCGATGTCGGGGTAGGTCTAGCCCAGCCGCCGGTGATCCACGAGCCGACCGCTACCGCCATGAAGGGAGCCGACGCCGTCATCAGCGTCCTCGGCGCCAGAGGACCGGTGATCGCCGCGGCGACCCGCGCCATCGTGGCCGTGGCCGAGCAGGAGGGTCCCCAGCGCATTGTCATGATGTCCTCCTACGGCCATCGCGCGTGACCGGCTCACGCCCGCCGACAAGCTCCTGACCCGCATGGCCATGGGTGGCCAGATCAACGACAAGACCACTGGCGAGGAAACCCTCCGCGTCAGCGGCCTTGACTGGACCATCGTCTACGCCACCAAGCTGACTAACGACGCGAAGACCGAACCTAAGGTCATCCCCGAGACCACGCAGGTCGGCATATCGCACAGGATCTCACGCGCAGCCGCGGCCTCCTTCCTCCTGCAAGCGGCGACGGACGGCCTTTACAGCCACCGCGCCGTCGTCATCACCGGATAACCAGGACGGGCAGTAGGCAGCAAGGCGTCGCCAACGTCCAGTCCCGGAAAAGGCCAGCCCGCTCCTCGCCAACGCGCTCCGGCAATCGCCCGGTCCATGGCACGACAGTCCTCGTCGCGTTGCGCTGACGGAGGGGACGGGGCGGCCGGATTCCGGCTAGCCCCCAGGCCCGGTGGCGGCGACCCTCCATGTCAAGACTCACGCTTGCCTCAATGGAATGCCGCCCAGACAGGGGCAAGCTCGCTATATGCGGCCCAGCCAGGGCCGGGACAGCCGAGCCGGTCAGGGGAGGCCGACGATGTACCCCTGCAGCATCCAGACTCTCCACGCCGACGCCTTGTTCGCGTCGGCCCTGCAGCGCAGCGATGACCTGAGCATCATCCACATCCGGCGGGCCATAGCCATGGCCCTTGACGCATACGGCGCCGGGGGATGCGCCGGACGGGTCGCGCAGGAATTCGGCGACCACCCGGAGACCGCGGCCATCCGCATGCGCTGGGCCCGTGCCTCGGCCGCTGCCCTGGATAGTAAATCCGTTTCGACGATACGGCGGATGGCCGCCGCCGACAGGCACGTCTTGGGCAGGAAGCCGATGGCGGCGCTGTCCGCTGTCGGGTCGGCGTAATCCGCCCGGCGAGCGTGGTCCAGCCACCGGTACAGGTAGCCGAACTGGCGGTCGAGCTCGGCGGGGTGCAGGTCAGCGGCCGGCACGGAGACGCCGAGCTCGCATAGCGAGTCCAGCCCCAGGACGAACGCTTCCGCAAACCGGTTCCGTTGGGTCAGGCTGCTCATCTGCACCCACGTCGCGTCCGAATGATCCAGCGCCGTGGCCGACAACCTCTCGATCGTGCGGTATTCCTCGTCCGCCTCCTCCAGGCGCCCCAGGCCGAACAGGGCAGCATGCCGACCGCTGCGAGTGTCGGCTGATGCCCGCCTGACGCCAGGCCGGACTCCATCATCGGTGCGCCTCGACGATGTCATCGAAGCTGAATACGTTCAAGAACAAGCCCCGGCTGAGACCGGTAGTGGTGCGGCTGACCGCCCAAGGCAGTCTGGAATTGCTCGAATGACGCGGTAAGGGCCCACATAATGATTTCCATGGTCGCGGCCTGGGCGCGGGAAAGGGAGAAACTGTGTCCGCCCGCTAGGCCACGGCGGGCGCAAGTCGGTGGCTCTCGTCGTGGATTGCGACGGCAATCTTCTTCAGGGCGGACGCGTGCTGCCTATTGTGATGCGCGCAGAACAGTAATTCCAGGCGACTGGGCAGCAGGACCCGGACGTAAGCCCGGGCACCGCAGCGGTCACAGCGGTCCACGACGGTCAGCATCTCGGCGGGAGCCAGGGTCTGGAGCTGCCTGCTCGCGCTCCGGCCGATTGGACCTGCCTTTGGGCCAGAATTTCTTTCCGTTCATGATATTCACCTTCCTGGTTCTGCTTTTCTCTAGTCCACCGCATTCGACCGTCAACGGGAAGGTGATGGCACCTGTCATGGCATAGCCGAGCGCTATGGCGGCTGACGGCGCGGATGTCGTTGCTCATGGCATTCCTATGGTTTCCGGTCGACATGCAGCATCTCCGCCACCATGGCGACAAGGCTCGGCACGGGCAGGTTGGCCAGCCCCAGGTGCCGCAGTCCGGCCTGATCACGCCATCGGGACAGCGGAGCCGCTAGCGGACGCCCCGGGTTCACGTCGCCTTCACGGTAGGCACCCACCAACAGCAGGCCGTCGACCGGCTCCGCGCTCAGCACCAGGTCGACCACGCCGATCGCGGTGCGCCCGGCCCACTGTAGGTCATCGATGAACATCACCAGGGGCTGGTTCGGCGAAGCGACCGCGCGCAGCACCGCCACCGCCGCCCGCTGCGCTCGGACCTGCGCGGTCAGCGGATCCCCCGGATCCGGCGGCACCGCCAGCAGCGCCGCGAACTCCGGCACCGTCGCAGTCAGCAGGCCCGCGTTCGGCCCGACCGCATCCAAGATCTGTCCGCGGACCTTAGCGAGCTCCTCGTCCGGCTCGGCCAGCAGCAGTCGGCCCAGAGCCCGCAGCGCCTGGTTGACCGCATCGAATTCCAGGTCGCGCCGGTACTGGTCGAACTTGCCCGCCACGAACCAGCCATCCGCGCCGGTCACCATCGGCCGCAGTTCATCGGCCAGCACCGTCTTGCCCACTCCCGGCGCACCGGCCAGCAGCACCCCCCGGCACCGGCCCGCCAGCGCATCCTCGAACGCTCCCTGCAGCGCCTCCACCTCGCCGTCACGGCCCACTAGCCGCGACGGCGGCAGCAGCCGCGGCGGAACATCACGCTCGCCGACCCGCCATGGCGCCGCTTCCGGGCGCGTGCCCACGTGAGGCACCCGCTCCAGGTCGTAGATCACACCCTCGGCGGTCTGGTACCGGTGATCTGGTTCCTTCTCCAGAAGATGCATGATGATCTCGGACAGGAACCCCGACACGGCCGGATTCAACTGGGCCGGCGGCACCGGGACCCGGGCCAGCAGATCATGAGTGAGCCGCAGCGGGTCCTCGGAACCGAACGGCGGCCCGCCGGTGGCCAGCTCGTACAGCACCGCGCCCAGCGCGTACAAATCCGCCCGCTGATCCACCGGTCGGGCGGTCCGCCCGGTGGCCTCCGGCGCCAGGTAGGCCAGCGTCCCCACGATCTCGGCATGGTGGGTGAACCCAGGGCGGATCTCGGCCAGCGACGTCGCCATCGCGAAATCCACCAGGCACGCGGCGCCGTCGTCGGAGACCACGATGTTCGCCGGGGTGATGTCCCGGTGCAGCACCCCCGCCCGGTGCATCCCCGCCACCGCCCGGGCCAGCCCCAGCCCCAGCCCGGCCAGTTCGCTAGCCGCCAGCGGCTTGGCCAGTCCGGCCAAGGTCGCGCCGCCCGCGTCCGCGAGTACGATCGATTCAGGGTACTGCAGCGCCTGCGCCAGTTGCGCGACCCCTTTGATGCCGCGCAGCCGTCGCAGGACCGCCGCCTCATGCCGCACCCGGCGTTGCGCGTCCGGCCCCAGCGGCTCCTTACGGATGACCGTGCGCCCGGCAAGAAACAGCCGGGTAACGCGCGTGCGCGCGCTTTCATTTACCACCTCTGCCCGGTCAGGCGGATTCCTGTCCGGCAGCACCCCGCCTGCCACCATACGCACCTCCAGGCACGGCCAGAGTCACCCCATATCCTGCTTACCCGCGATGGAGGGCGAAGGCGACTATTCATCACACGCGGGCGGATCGAAGTCCCGCTATTACGGAACGTGATGATCTACCGAGCCTTACGTGTCATCAAATGATAATTTAGCCTCTAATCAATGAGACCGGACCCTGGTCGCCAGCTGTGTACCTACGCCGATTCGGCAAACCAGATGTGCGCTATCTTCCGGCTGATAGTTGGCGGGTCGGCCGCCGTGGTCTGGTGCAGCCGAGGTTTGATCCTGACCCGGACTTGTCGCATGGTTTGTCTCCTTCACTGGTTCATGGGCACGCTGTCATTCAATGACGAACGGCGACTGAGCCCGCGACACCGAGCAGAAGGAAGCGCAGCCTCCGCGTCTTCTAGCAGCATGGCGCAAAGGGCCGGGAACCGGCATTGCCGCCACCAGCCATCAGCGGGGGACGCTGGTAGGTATCTCCGCATTCCAGCTAGCCGGTATGGACACCCGGTCAGCAGCGTCATGCACCCGACCCCAGGAGTTCAAGCACGCCCGAGATCACGGAGCGACTTGCCCATGGACCCAGCACGCGGGCTACCTGACATCCGGGTTTCACGGCTCGTCAGCGGAGATGAGGCCAGTCTGCTATTGCTTGCGGAACTTCGCCTTCAGCGCGTCCACGCGCAGGTGACGGGTCTCCTTGCGTTCATGCTTCTTTGTGTGTCATCACCCTCGGGCACGTGTAGGTGGCCGTCCTTGTCCCACTCCACGGTGGCAGCCGAGCGGATCTCGAACCCGCCCGGCACTAAACAACTTGCTCAGCGCCTCATAGGCGGTACTGTTCTGCGGGAACGTGATCGTCACTGGCTCTTCTCCCACCCGAGGCGACGGCCGAGCTCGGCAGCCCGCCTGTCAGTACGCTTACCGCTTGGGGACAAGTTCGTCTGGGATTGCGAGCCCGCGGGCTAGGAGCGGGTTGACCTTTTCCGGGACCTGGACGTTGGCGAAGTGGCCCTCCCCGGGGAGGACGTGCAAGGTGGCGCCGGGGATAGCCTCGGCTATCTCATGGGCACGGGCGACGGGCACTGTGGCGTCTTTGTCGCCGTGAATGATCGTGGTCGGCACGGCGATCTCTTTCAGTCGGGAACTGACGTTGAACGCGAATGTGGTTTGCGCTTCGCTGCCGTCACGCGCCTCGGCGAATCCGCCGGGTTCTGTGCTCAACATCGCAAGACCTCCTTGGTTTCGTTCGGTGCAGGACCTTGCCTTGTTTGGGCCCTGCCAGTGCAGCGCAGATCGCGCTGCCCGGCCAACAGCCGCCGCCTACATGGCAATCGACTTCGCCTATCGATGGCCGACCGGGCTCTGCTGGGCTCGGCTAACCGGTTGCCAGAGCGTGATTGCGCCCCGTCTGCCCGGCCAGCGCGGGCCAGTTGTGCGCGGTCAGCGATGTCGAGTTTGCGGGACACCTTCCTGAGGTGGTAGTCGCGCCGGAGGGCCTTGCGGACCCGGCGCAGCGGATCTGGCCGGGCTGATCTCCCCAGCATGTGGCGCCTCTGCGGGCCGGGAAGAGGTGAGCGCGAAATGACCGCCCAGGCCGATGTCACAGCAGTGCGTGATGAGCCGCAGCAGGCCATCGGCCAGCGGCGGGTGCTGGTGATCATCGGTGCGCTTCTGCTGGGGATGCTGCTGGCTGCGCTCGACCAGACGATCGTCGCGACGGCGCTGCCAACGATCGCGGGCGACCTACACGGGTTGTCGCACCTGTCCTGGGTCGTCACTGCGTACCTGCTCGCCTCCACGGTGTCGACGCCACTGTGGGGCAAGCTCGCCGACATGTACGGCCGGAAACAGTTCTTCCAGGCCTCGATCGTGATCTTCCTGGCCGGTTCCGCGCTGTCCGGGCTGGCGCACTCGATGATCGCGCTGATTGCGTTCCGCGCCCTTCAGGGGCTGGGCGGCGGCGGCCTGATGGTCGGCGCAGACCATCGTCGGAGATATCGTCCCGCCTCGTCAGCGCGGCCGCTACCAGGGGATCTTCGGCGCCACGTTCGGGGTCGCCAGCGTGGTCGGTCCGCTGGCCTACCTGCCGCAGTACATGCAGGTCGTCCGGGGCGTCTCTGCCACCGTGTCCGGGCTGCGGTTGCTGCCGATGATGGCTGGGGTGCTGCTTACCTCCATCGGCACCGGCCAGCTCCTCAGCAGAGCCTGACGCTGAAGGAGGTGCCGCTGCGGGACACGGTACCGACGGTGGACCGGGCCCAGAGCACCGCTGCCACGTCCACGCCCGCGACGCCCAACTCCGCGCAGGAGATGGAGCGGGAGCCCGGCAAGATCCCGGAGTTGCGCCGTCCGCTCGGGCGGATCACCACCACGCCGGTGGTCACCGACAGGACACCGGAGCGGGACGGAGCCGCCCCGGCCAGGTAACCTTCGCCGCCTCAACCAAGGGAGTGCGCAGGCTCCTGGGAGGCGGGTGCAGGTCAGGTGAAGGTGAATTGGTGGTGCGCGAGATCGGTCAAGGCGGCTTGGCGGTCGCCGGTGCGAGTGGTCCACTGCAGCACCCCCTCGCCGCTGTCGAGGCGGGCGATAAGGCGGGCGGCCTGATCGCCGTTGGTCCAGGCGGCCTGCAGGTGTCCGCCGGACGCACTGATTTCGAACGCCCCGTCGAAGGCGGGGTGGCTATTGCGGAACCGGATCAGCCCGAGCAGCGCCTGCACAACCGGCCGGCGCAGCTCGTCGTTAACCTCGGCCGCGCTGTAGTGGTGGCGGTTGACGTCACGGCCCACACCGCTCTGGCGGAGCAGTTCCATGTCGTTGCGTCCGGCCAGCAATCCGGCGTAGTAGACCTGGGGAGTACCGGGCGCCCAGAACTGCAACGCCCTGGCCAGCAGGTAGCGCTGGTCGTTCGCGCCGAGCGCATCGTAGAACGTGCAGTTCACCTGGTACAGGTCCACGTTCGACGCGGCGGTGCCGGTGGCGAGCTTGGACGTGCCACCGCTGTTGCGGTGGATCGCCGTGACCAGCTGGTCGGCCTGGGCCGGTGTGAGCAGGCCGGGCCGGGACCGGTCGCCGCCGTCCGCGCCAGCATCGATGATGCCGATGCCGTCGTGGGTGTCCAGCACCGTTACGGCGTTGCCAGGCCGCAGTTTCATCCAGGCCAGCAGCGGCTGAGGGTCACCGGTGGTCAGGGCGTGCAGCACCAGCGGCGGCAGTGCGAAGTCGTAGACCTGATCCACCTGGTGCGCGATCTCGATCTGCCGCCGGTAGTAGGAGTGGACCTCCACCAGCACCCTCAGGCCGCGCTGGTGACACCACCTGGTGATCTCGCGGATGAACCGGAACGTCTCCGGCGTCATGAAGCAGGACAGGCCAGGCGTCTTGACGGCATACCCCACGGCATCCAGCCGCACCCGGGAGACCCCCGCGGCGGCGAACTGGTCCAGGACGCCGAGCAGGTAGTCCCGGGTGACCTGCTTCCCGACGTCGATGTCGATCTGCTGCGGGGTGAAGGTGGTCCAGACCAGGCGCTTGCTGCCATCGGCGAGGGTGTACGCGGTGAACGGCAACCCCGGCCGCGGCCGGTACAGGCGCAGCAGATCCTCCTGCCGGGCACCCTGGGGGAATACGGACCCAAAGGTGAGGAACATCCCGTCGTAAGCCGATTGCGGCCCCTTGGCGAGCCAGTCAGCAAACTGCGGGGACGTGCAGGACAAGTGGTTGACGATGAGGTCGGCCATGACCGTGTACCCGTCCCGCGCCAAAGCCGCGATGTCATCCCACGAGCCAAGCCTCGGATCGACCTTCGTGTGATCCTGAGGATCGAATCCCGCGTCCGCGCCGTCGAATGGCACGTAGAAAGGCAGGACGTGGACCCCTGCGAACAGGCCCGCCAGAGGGCCGGCCAGGATTTCCCGCAGTCGGCCCAGTTCACCTCCCAGTCTGGACGCATATGCGATCAGTTCCACCGAAGCGGCCACGTACCACCCCCTGGAGAGCAGGCAGAGCGCACATTTGGCCGCACGGGCGGACGCCGGGAGACCATCCGCGCCGAGCCTAAACCAGCGCTCACGACGACCGCCAGAGCCCCCTATGCCGCCCACCTGGGTGCCGCTGAAGATCCGCGAGACGCGGGTAGGTCCAGCCCATAACCGGCACTCCACCGCAGACGCCTGGCCCCGTAAGGCGGCGCTGGCTGTAGTGGTATTGACCCATGCTATGGCGACGTGGCGGAGACCGCGGCGGGCATATGCAGGACCCGCACGTACCCGGTCCGTCCAGGACCGCAGCCACGGGTATAGCAGGGCGCAATGACGCCGGAGACAGCGGCTCTTGGCAATCGCAAGTCCGCGGGTATGGACTGATGAAGGGAATGATCCGCTAAATCGCCGTCGACGGAAGGTGCACGAAAATGGGCGGGGCCGACGACACCATCCGCGACGCGGTCGAAGATCAGCTCACCTTCGACCCAGACGTCGATGCGGCTGAGTCTGATATCACGGTCAAAACCATGAACGGAGAGGTAGCGCTAGAGGGGACCGTGCCCAGTTACCCGCAGTACATGGCGGCGGAAGCGGCCGCAGGGCGCGTGGCCGGCGTGAGGAACCTGTACAACCAGCTGGAAGTCGTGCTGCCACCAGGTGACTACCGCGACGACCAGGCGCTGACCACCACGGCGAATGACGCCCTCACGCTGAACGATACCGTGCGGGTCGGCGTCATGGCGGCGGCTGTGAGCGGTGACATCACACTCACGGGCACGGTGCGTGACCGCAGCGAGCGTGCGGCGGCAGAACTGCTGGTTGCCGGGCTTACCGGTGTACGCAGCGTCAAGAATAAGATCCAGATCCGCGCCGACGCGGACCAGCCGACGTCACGGTGAAGGGCCGCGGGTTCCAATGACAAGCAGCTATGTACGGGTGACGGGGCTTGCTGACCTGCTCGCCGCGGCCAGGGAGCTATCGGTCAGGACGCTGATCTTCGACGTGGAACCGCTCGTCGCGCCCTGGCACAGCAGCCAGGAATCACTTGACCAGGGCATAGGGGACATCCTCAGCGACGTCAGGACGGTCCCGTCGGTGCAGATGGTGGTCTTTGCCACCAACTCGGCACGCCGCCCCTCGGGCTTGGCCCCCGGTAACGGCATTCGCGTCAAGTACCTGGCGTCCGCCGAGAAGCCGCTGCGCATCGCGCCGTATCAGGGCCTTCCCCGGCCGGGTGCCGTGGCCGGTGATCAGGTCCCCACCGATGGAGTGCTCGCCTATCGGCTCCGGTTTACCTTCCTGCACTACATGCCGGAGCTGACCGGCGTTCCGCTCGGGCCTGGGCTCATGCATCGCTGGGGCGAGCTGGTGCGCCCGCTGCTGTTCCGGCGGTCAGCTATTCGCGGATCACGTAAGTGAACAGGCACACCCGGCCGTCTGGATCATTCTCGGCGTGACGCACGGGGGAACCGGCGACCAGGTCCAGCGCAAGTGCCTTCGCTTGGGCCCGGCACCTCAGCCGCGGTCTCCAGGAGCGGGCACGGCGGCGTCAGGGTTGGTCCCGGCACGCACCACCGTCCGTTCGGGAAAATAGATTATCCCGGACCGACCTGGGTGCTTGCCGCCGGATCCCACCCGGCCGACTTGAGGTCCTGTTTTCGCTCGGACACGATGAGCAGCGACACCGCCTCGATCAGGGCCAGGTGCGTGAACGCCTGCGGGAAGTTCCCCAGATGCTCGCCGTTTGTAGGGTCGATCTCCTCTGCGTAGAGCAGAAGCGGCCCGGCGAACGACAGCAGCTTCTGGCACAGCGCTCGTGCGCGGTCCGTCTCGCCGATCAGCGCCAGCGCCGACACCAGCCAGAACGAGCAGATGGTGAACGTTCCTTCCTCACCGGAGAACCCGGTGTCGGTGCCCTCGACCCGATACCGCAGGACCAGGTCGTCCCTGGTCAGCTCGTCGGCGATGGCCAGGACGGTCGCTCTCATGCGCTCGTCGCCAGGGGGCAGGAAACCCATGAGCAGAAGCAGCAGCAGCGAGGCGTCCAGATCGTCGGTCTCATAATGCTGGCGGAATACGCCCCGGTCTGACACGCCCTTCTCGAGGACCTCAGCCCGGATCTCCTCGGCGCCCGCCTGCCACTGCTTGGCGCGCTGGTCGCCGCGCTGCCTGGCTAGGTCGGCACCGCGTGATGCCGCCACCCAGCACATCACCTTGGAGGCGGTGAAATGCTTCGGCTCGCCCCTGACCTCCCAGAGCCCCTGATCCGGCTCACGCCAGTGCTCCAGGGCAGCCTGCACGAACCCAGCCAGGCCCTCCCATAGCGGCGCCTCGATCTGGGAGGCATTCCGCCGGAACTGGACGTCAACCGCGTCGAGAATCATCCCCCATACGTCGTGCTGCCGCTGGTTCCACGCGGCATTACCCACCCGGACCGGGCGGGCACCCCGCCACCCCGACAGGTGATCCAGGGTCCGCTCGGTAAGCTCCCGCTCACCGCCGATGCCGTACATGATCTGCAGCTGAAACGTCCCGTTGCCGTCGCCTCTGCTGACAGCGTCGATGATGAAGCCGAAATATTCGACCGCCTCCCAGCCGAAACCGAGCTCATACAGCGACCGGAGCATGAACGCCGAATCACGGATCCAGGTGAAGCGGTAGTCCCAGTTGCGCGCCCCGCCCGGTGTCTCGGGCAGCGAGGTGGTCGCTGCGGCCATGATGGCGCCGGTCGGAGCGTAGCTCAGCCCCTTGAGGGTCAGCGCGCTGCGCTCGAGGTAGGGCCGCCACGGATGATCGGGCACCCTGGCCGCCCTCAGCCAGTCACGCCAGTAGCCGACGGTGGCGTTCAGCGCGGCGACGGCCTCCTCCCAGCTTCCGGGGACGCTGCCGGCGCCCCAAGACAAGGTGACGTACGCCGACTCGCCGTCGGTCAGCATGGTGCGGCCGTAGCAGCGGATGCCGAACACCCCGAGCCCGATGTTTCCGGCCAGATCGAGCCGGAGGTCGCCATCTCCCGGGGCGAGCGTCATCGACACATAGCCCTCACCGCGGTAGCTCCAGGTCCCGCCAGTGGCCCCGTAGCCGAACAGCGGAGCGCAGTCCACCATCACCTCCACCTCGCCGCCGATACAGGTGGCGGTACGCAGCAGCACACCGGTGGCACCGAAGTCGGTCGGCCCCCGGCGGTACTCCGCGCGGCGGTGACTGACGTCAGTCCGGCCGACCGCCAGCAGGTCATGAACGACCAGCCAGCCGGTAGGTGTATGCCAGGTCGTCTCGAGCACCATGGTGCCCGGCACGTAGCTGCGCTGATGGGGCACCTGAGCACTGGTAGGACCGAACCTGAACTCCCCCGCGGTCCGGTCCAGCAGGGCCCCGAACACACTCGGCGAGTCGGGGCGGGGCAGGCACAGCCACTCGACTGAGCCGTTCGGCGCGATCAGGCAGCTCTGCTCGCAGTTGGACAGAAAGGCATAGTCCGCAACGGGCGGAAAAGTACTCATAAGCCCATAACCCTCCGCAGGCAACAAAACACGCAGCCGTGATAGGCGGTGCCGACCGGAGCGTCTCATGGCGAGACTACCTAATCGTGGCGCGCCCGACCAAAGCCCATCGCGGCTGCCGACGTTCTGGCACGTCGGTCAGTGGTGAAACCAGCCGATCGTGTACCAGAAGGCCGTCCGAGGGTGGATCTGCGCTCCCGGTGGGTCTGTCTCGCTATCAGGTATCCGCGCGAGACGTGTACGTAACCCGGCCTCCGGCCGCCGGTCCATGCCGTAGGAGCGACGAGGCGGCCAAGCGGATGGACCGCCCGCACATCCGCGTCATCCCGGAGTGGTTCGGCGGCGGGACCCTGCCGCGCAAGGAGCTGCACGAGGCCGCCGAGCAGCTCACCGCCAGCCAGGCCGGGCTCATCGCGCTCGGCGAGCCGACCATCGCCTGCCGTCAGACAGCGGAAGCATCTCAAGAACTTCTTTCGCAGAGCGCGGCGGCCGGAGTGCAGACGACGCCGCCGTCCTGCCTGCCGACCGCCTGGCTCACGAGCCCAGCTCAGGCCGCCTTCTTCTCCGGCTTTGCCGGCGTGACGGAGTGCAGGGTCTTGCCGGTGCGGCGCAGCTCGATGCCCTGGACGAGGGCCCAGGTCCCGTGTTTCACTCATCGCGAGCGAAGACGATGGACCGAACTCACGCGGCCTCCGAGCAGCGCCGTGTGCCGTGCACCTCACCAGCGTGCGAGCCCTGGCGACGGCGACTCGCTGACCAGTCTCGCGGTCCAGGCCCGGCATGTAGCCCGTTAAGGCGCCGAACCCCAGGAGGCGGTCGTCATGGGACTTATCAGGAAGGTTGCCAGCATCATGATGCTCGGCGGCGTGAGCAGCCCCACCAGGCGCGAGCCGCCGGGGAAGGCCGAACGGGCCCGGGCGAAAGCCGAGAGGGCCCGCGAGAAGGCCGCGCAGGCCCAGGCCGTGCGGGCCGAGACTGAGGCGAAGGTGGCCGAGGAACAGGCCGCGGTCCTGGCCAGGGCCTTGCACGAGGACGAGGCGCATCGGCAAGCGGACCTGAGGGAGGTCGCCGAGAAAGAGGCCGAGGCCATGCCAGAGGAGCCCCCAGACCCCTGACAGCGGCATCGATGCTCAGATGCCCGCCTGGGCCTGCACGCGCCCGGAGGCAACCGCGTCGGCCAGTGCCGCGTGGTCGCGTTCGGTCTGGTCAGCGTAGGTCTCGGCGAAGTCGGCCACGGCCTGGTCGAACTTGCCGGACCCGCCGAGGTAGGCGGCGATCGCGATCCG
>Ga0335081_10005370_pt1 | contig 20277 bp, 17 predicted proteins | sample Lox_Sample_35_FD_206713 | JGI IMG/M metagenome (GOLD analysis project Ga0335081, IMG submission 206713) | Soil microbial communities from Loxahatchee National Wildlife Refuge, Florida, United States - Lox_Sample_3.5 | ecosystem: Environmental > Terrestrial > Soil > Wetlands | place: USA... | reverse complement strand
GTCGGACGCGCTCAGATCCGGCTATGGAGAGTGGAATGATCACATAGGCCGATGCTCCGATCCTGAAGGTGAATCACATGAATATCCCCCTCCCCAAGTCTGTTCTTCGTTTGATCCTCGTCGGGTTCCTGCTGGTGACGCTGCCCCTGGCTTTTGCGCTTCTGAACGCGACCCTCTACGTGGATCGCCTGGCGGGGCAGGGACAGAATGCCATCCTTCAAGCCGTTCAGGCGACCAAGGAGAGCTCCCTCATGCTGGAGCAGGTGACCGCCATGGAACGAAGCGCCAAGCAGTATCTCGTGCTGGGGGACGCGACATTATTCGGCGTGTATGAAACAACACATGACGCGTTTCAGGCCTCGGCGAAGAAACTGTTCACGCTGCCGCTGGAAGAGGCCCAGTGGCGGATCTTGAAGGAATTGGTGGAAAAGGAGCAGGACCTGTACACTGTCCTGCGCGACCATCCGTACAATTCCGACGTGAGCGTCGCGGCGGTCTCGGGGTTTGAGAAGCTGCGCGACCTGGCGGCGTTTATTGTGGCGGAGCGCGGCCGTCTGATTGATCAGGAAATGGGAACCATGCAGCACACCGCCGGGAAGGCGATGCGCATACTCACGTGGCAATTGATCGCGGTGGCGCCCGTGGTCGTGGGCCTCGTGGTCGTCTTTGCCGTCCTCATCTCCCGCCCCATCCGACGAATCAACGAAGCGATCCGCCGGCTGGGCGACGGAGAGTTTGCCGCCCCGATCACGATCTCGGGCCCGCATGATCTGGAGGATCTCGGCCGGCGGCTGGACTGGCTCCGTCTGCGACTGATCGATCTGGAGGAGCAGAAGAAGAAATTTCTCGATCATGTCTCCCATGAGCTCAAAACGCCGCTCAGTTCCATCCGTGAAGGCTCGGAGCTCTTGATGGATGAGATCGCCGGGCCGTTGACCGACGCCCAACGGAAGGTGGTCGGGATTCTCCGCCAGAATAGCGTGCACTTGCAACGGGTCATCGAACAGTTGGTGAATTTCAGGGCCGTGTTGTTGCGCCATGCCGCACTCTATCTTCGCGAATTCCGCCTCGATCGCGTCATCGAGAAGGTCGCGGCGGATCATGGATTGGCCATGATGGCGAAAAACATCAAGCTTGAGTTGAGCCTGGCCGATCTGTCCGTGTACGGGGACGAGGAGAAAGTCACGGCCATCGTTGACAACCTGATCTCCAACGCGGTCAAATTTTCGCCGTATGAAGGACTCGTCAGAATCAAGTTGAGCAGCCAGGAAGGCCTGGCGGTGCTCGAAGTGATCGATTCCGGCCCGGGCATCGCCTCGGAGGAGCGGGACAAGGTGTTTGAGCCGTTTTATCAGGGGCGGATCACGCCGAACGGCTACGTGAAAGGCACGGGCATCGGCCTATCGGTCGTGGCGGAATATGTCAAGTTGCACAGCGGGACCATCCAGGTCATCGATGAGCAGGTCGGCGCGCGATTCCGCGTGAGCCTCCCGGTTCAGTCAGGGTAGGCCGTTCCGATGCGACCGAGGGAGGTGCGCCAAATCACCATTTTCAGCGCCTGTCTAATGACCGCCGCCGGATGCGCCGGCTTTGATGTTATCAGCCACGGGCCCTTCCACGCGTCGGAGTCGGGAACTCCCCCGTCGGCCCAGGAGCGTGTGGAGGTCGCCTCCCTGCTGGAGTATGCCCGGGGGCTCGAGGTGCTCAATGAGGCGGCGCTGCAGGAGGAATTCACGCGCGCCCAGCAGGCGGTGACGGAGCGTCATCAGCCCGGCGACCGGATCAGACTGGCCCTGCTGCTCGGCGATCCCCGCGCGCCATTTAAAGATTACGATCGATCCCTGGCGCTGCTCGACGAGGTTGTTGCCGATCAGACCGGTCAGGATGACGCCTCCAGGGCGTTGGCGGGCTTCCTCTCCTCCATGGTTCGCGAATTCAAAAAACAGGGCGACCAGTACCTCAAGCTCGACGCCAAATACAAGGAGGAGAAAAAGCAACGGGAGCTCCTTCAGCAAAAACTCGACGAATTGACGACCATCGAGCAGAAATTGCTTGAGCAGGGGACCAAGAAAAGCCCGTGACCGGCGCGCCGCACACCATCCTCATTGTGGACGACGACACCGACCTGCTCCGGTTGTTGACGATGCGGTTGTCCTCGGCCGGCTACCGGGTGACCTCGGCGGAGAGCGCGGAAAAGGCCCTGGTCCAGTTGGCGGTGATCATCCCGGATGTCGTGATCACCGACCTGAGGATGACCGGCATGGACGGGATGCGCTTGTTCGAGACGATTCATCAGGCCCATCCCGCGCTGCCGGTCATCATCATGACGGCCCACGGGTCGATCCCCCATGCCGTCAAGGCGATGGAGCACGGCGTGTTCAACTATCTGACGAAGCCGCTCGACGGCAAGGTCCTGATCAGCCTCGTCCAGAAAGCGCTGCAGGTCAGCGCGCACCGTCCCAGGAGCGACTCGGGGGAGCAGGATCTGGCGTGGCGGAAGGAGCTCATCACACGAAGCCCGCTGATGGAGGAAGTGCTCCACCAGGCGCGGTTGATTGCGGCCAGCGAGACCAGCGTCTTCATCCATGGGGAGACCGGCACCGGCAAGGAGTTGCTGGCCAGGGCGATTCACCTGGCGAGCCCGCGAAGCCGGAAACCGTTCACGGCCGTCAATTGCAGCGTGATCCCGGAACAGCTGTTCGAGTCGGAATTGTTCGGCTACCGGAAGGGAGCGTTCACGGGCGCGGTTCGAAGCAATCAGGGATTGTTTCAAGCGACGCATGAAGGGACGCTGTTCCTCGATGAGATCGGCGATATGCCGATCCTGTTCCAGCCCAAGCTGCTGCGAGCCCTGCAGGAAAAACGGGTGCGATCGATCGGCGCGACGGAGTCGACGCCCACCGACGTCCGCATTGTCTCGGCCTCCCACCGTGATCTTGAACAGGAGATGAGGGCCGGAAAATTCAGGGAGGATCTCTACTACCGGCTGAACGTCATGACCCTTGAAGTCCCGCCGTTGTCCAAGCGCCGCGAGGACATCCCCCTGCTGGCCGCGCACTTTCTTGCCCGCATGGCCAAGGAGAATGCCAAGGAGATCGCGGGCTTTTCCCCCGAGGCCATGGAGCTGTTGCTGGCCGCGCCGTGGCCCGGCAACGTGCGCCATCTCCAGAACGTGGTGGAACATGCCGTTGTGCTTTCGACCGGCCCCGTCATCTCCGCCGCGATGATCCAGGCCGCGCTCCGCGACAGGCCCCAGCCCCTTCAATCGTTGGATGAAGCCAGGGACTGCTTTGAGCAGAGCTACCTGATCCAGCTCCTGCAGATGACGCAGGGCAATGTCAAGCAGGCGGCGGGGCTGGCCAAGCGCAATCGAACGGAATTCTACAAGCTCCTGACCCGCCATAAGTTGATTCCTTCGCTGTTTCGTTCCGCTTCCGACGGTTGACGTCGTCTTTTCCAGACAAATTAACCTGTTGTTTTTAAATGGATGGCTCATTGATCGTATTCTTGCGTCGTGATACCACGACAGACCTTAAGAGCCTCTATGATCTAATCCATTGATTTCTCATAGAAACGTTTGTGGCATTGGGTTTGCTTTGTGAATATTCTCGCGCAGAGCCGGTCTCCCATGAGTCCGGTCTTTGCCTGCGGGCGTTACAGGAAGCGGCTGTGAGCGCGGAACGATCAGAATGTGGAGGGCGGTCATGGGGGGACGAGGGTTTCCATCGATGGAACGGGTTCAGTGCGTTGAAGAAGACAATCAGCAGCGCGGACGGACGAAATTGGTGCTGTTGGCAACCGATGACGACCGGCCTGGATTCATCAAGAGCGCGACATTTCATTTCCCTGGATGGGCCGAATTATCGGAGACCTTTGATGTCCTTGCCGAGGTGGCCGGGATCGTGCAGGAGACGTGTCAGCCGGAGAGCGAGCATGCGTGGGCAGGAGGTGATTCATCAGTGGCGCCAGAGGCCCGCTGTTCCGTCATCACGCGCGTGGCCGGCCTCCACATGCCGGGGCGGGCGCCGCACTATGAACCTTCAACCCGCGGCGGCGCAGGCGGCCACTCGAACGGTTCTGACCCATTCTAACTGCCACGACCGCGCAGTGTGGTGTGATCAACGCGTCCCGTGCCGGCTCGGCGCGCGCAGCTCAGCGCGGCCGGCTTGGGGAAGAAAGGAGGTCTTCAGACATGGGGATACGAATGATGCTGGGAGCGTGTGTCCTGCTGCTCATCGTGAATCTGTCCGGGTTCGCCCTGGCCGAGACGTTCGACGGCACCCTGAAAAAGATCGACGGCTCCGTCTATGTGGTGAAGGACAACCGCAATGGCATTGAACGGCGGATCGTGAGCAATCAATCCACCGTGAAAATTGGAGAGCTCAAGGAGGGGGCGCCGGTGGAGGTTGAAGTGGATGACGCCAGCGGATATGCGAAAGTGATCAAAGCCAAGAAATCATAGTCACCGCCCCCCTTCGGTGGCTATGGGGGCCCGACCGGCGTTCCGCCGGCGGGCCCCGTTCGGCGCGTTCGGCGGCTGCCTCGTGACGGCTGTTGAAATTCCTTGGCGGGTGATCCGCCTTGTCATATACTGTTCCCCGAGCGAGTCACGTATCCTTCAAACGAGAGGAGATCATGATGGCACGATTCCATGCTGAACGTGTGTGGCCATTCATCACGCCCCTCCTGGTCGCGGTCTGCGTCATCTCGGCGGTGTGGACGGGGACGGCGGCGGCGCAGGCGGCGCCGGCATCCCCGCCCCCGTCTCAGGATCGATTGTCAATCGGAGTGGCGACGGGATTTCACGCGGGGACGGCGGACGGGACGGTATTCGGTCTTTTTATGGACGGCAGGTATCAGCTTGATCAACATCTTGCCATCGGTCCGCTGCTGCAGATCGGCGTCAGTTCGGACTACACGCTGGTCGGCCTGTCCGGGCAGTTGACCTATTCGATGACTCTGCCGTCGCAGCCGCATATCATCCCCTATCTGCAGGGCGGCCTGGGCTTTGTGGTGATCGATGCCGACCAACCGGGCCGTGATGATGACGCAGGATTCCTCATCCCCGTTGGCGCCGGCGTCGATTTCGAGCTGGCGAAGAACCTCCTGCTCGGCACGGAGATCGTCTTGAATTACACCTCCGTGAACGTCAACGGACAGCCGTCGGTCTACATGTCCTGGCTCTTTGGTCTGCGGTTCCGCTTTCCGGGGTGACGCGTCTCCACCGTGCAGGGTCGGATTCCCTCGCCCGAATCTGGGGCGGGGGAGCCCGACCGGCGGGACCGCGGCGCCCCTCGCCTCCGCCGGTTGCACGGAACCTCGTTCAAATAAAGAGGAAAAACAGGGAACTATGCCGGCCGCTTTCTTCACGCCTCTTGGCCCCATTTTTGCTATTTTGAATCACAGGACGCGGCCTTGGGCTGATCCCGGTGTCGTGGGTGATCAGCAGGCTTTGGGGGGAGAAGGGAGCGGGAGGCATGACCTGCACGCGCTGCGGAGGCGTGATGATCGAGGAGGAGTTTTCCAACGGCACCGATGGAGGGGTGCCCTGGTGGTATCGGGGATGGCGCTGTCTGTTCTGCGGCGATGTCATCGATTCGCTGATTTTGCGCCATCGTCGGCTGACGGCGAGGGCCGACAAGCCATCATTCCTGCGCCCTCGCCGCCGGGCGGCGGCCTGAGCGGGCCATGTCGCGCATCGGCATTGTTCTGGCGGCGGGAGAGGGGCGACGATTGCAATCCTTCATCCGCCAATGGCGGGGGGACGATCTGCCCAAACAGTATGTCGATTTTACCGGAGAGGGATCGCTCCTGGAGCGGACCTGGCGCCGGGCCGAACAGTTGCTGCCCGCCGAACGGCTCCTGACGATCGTCAACCGCTCCCATTTGTCCCATCGCGAAGCCTGTCGCCAGCTGGCCAGTCGCGGCGCATCGACCGTCATTATCCAGCCGGAGAACAAAGAGACGGCGGCGGGACTGTACCTTTCGCTCCTGCACCTGTACCGCCGTGACCCCCGCGCCGTGATGGTCGTCTTTCCCTCCGACCATTTCATCGAGCAGGAGGCGCTCTTCATGGGCCACGTTGACTTGGCCTGCCGGGAGGTGGAGCGGGATCCGGCGGGACTCGTGCTCCTGGGCATTGAGCCCGCCGGCCCGGATTCGGAGTACGGCTACCTCCTCCCCGGCCGGCGGAAGGAGGATGCCGGGGACGGTTGCATGAGGCGGGTCATTCGATTTGTGGAAAAACCGGATCGCGAATCAGCCGGCGCCCTGATCAAGGCCGGCGCATTGTGGAACGCGTTTGTGATGGTGACGAGGGTGGAACGGCTCTTGTGCCTGATGCGTTGGGTGGCGCCTGCGTTGTGTCGCGTGTTCGAACGCGTGGAGGCGGAGATCGGGACGCCCCGCGAGCACGAGACGGTGGAAATCGCCTACCGGCAGCTCAAGCCGGTGAATTTCTCCTCGCACATCTTGCAAGCCGCCGCGTCACAGCACATGGTGCGGTTGTCGGTGCTGCCTGTGCGGGGCGTCCGCTGGAGCGACTGGGGAGCGGCCGACCGCCTCCTGGCCGACCTTCAGCGGCTGGGCAATCTCACCTGGCTGAGGCCGCTGGGCGCCGTCGCCGCGAGCCCAACGATCATCACCTGAGGAACGGATCCCCGGCTACGGTTTTCGTGCGGCCACAATCCGGATGGCCATGGGAATGGCGAGGCCATTTCCCCGGCGGTACTGTTCGGCGGCCCCTTTGATCTCCGCCTGGGCCTTGGCCTTGTCGCCGGCGGACAGTGTGGCGAACAGCGGTTGAATCGGCGCCGCAGTCTCCATCAAACTATTGTAATATTCATCGGCCGAAACGTAGCACGCCTCGCCCGTCAGCTCTTCGTCCTCCACTCCCCGCAGGCCGGCCTGTTCCGCCATCCTGGAAAGGTCGCCCGCCCTGGCCAGCCGGAAAATGCCCGGCTGTTCCGGGTCCGGCGGAGGCAGGGTCAGATGCGACGCGAGCACCTTCATGGGGATGGTAATAAATGGATTCTTCTCCGGCGCCGACCAGACGGCGGCGGCCAGATAGCCCGACGGTTTGAGCACGCGGGCGATTTCGGCCAGGGTGTTCGGAATCTCGGGCAGAAACATCAGGCAGAAGCGGCTGATGACCGCATCGAACGACGCCGCCTCGAAGGGCAGGCGGGTGACGTCGGCAGTCTGGAAGGTGACATTCGACAGGTGCAGAGCGGCGGCCTTGCGACGGGCGACGGCCAGCATCCGCTCGGCCAGATCGAGGCCGATCACGGTTCCTTCACGCCCCACCGCTTCCGCGGACAGGAGGGCGGGGTACCCTGTGCCGGAGCCAAGATCGAGCACCCGCTGGCCGGGGCGCAGCCGGCTGTCCGCAACCAGCCGGTGACAGACGAACGCCATGTTCCCGTCCAACCGGCGGTCCCATTTCTCCCAGGCGGGCGCGACCCGGTTCCAGTCCTCTCGTTGCGTGTGAATGACCTGCTCGGGGGTGGGGCGCGCGTCAGGGGGCATGGGGCTCCGTTCGCGGCGGCAGGGGTGACAGGTGTCCGGTAAACCATCGGGCCGCCAGCTCGGCAACCTGTTCCAGCGTGCCCGGTTCCTCGAACAAATGGGTGGCGCCGGGTACGATGGTCAATTCCTTCTTGCCACGCAGCTGTGAGAAGGCCAGCCGGTTGAGGGCGATCACCTCCGTGTCGAGTCCTCCGACGATCAGCAGCGTGGGCGCGGTGACGCGACCCAGCGAATCGGCCAGATCGGGACGGCCCCCGCGCGACACGACCGCGCCGACCGCGTCACCCAGTCGCGCGGCGGCATTGAGCGCCGCCGCCGCACCGGTGCTGGCGCCGAAATACCCGACGGCGAGGCGGCGTGTGGTCGTCTGCGCGCCGACCCACCGGGTGGCCGAGACCAACCGGCGTGTCAGCAAGTCGATGTCGAAGCGCGCCTCGTAATCGCGGTCCTCCTCCTCGGTCAGCAGATCCATGAGGAGCGTGGCCACGCCCGCGCGTCGTAGCACTCTGGCGACGTAGTTGTTCCGGGGGCTGTGGCGGCTGCTGCCGCTGCCGTGGGCGAACAGGACGATGCCAGAGGCGGATGGCGGCACGCCGAGCGAGCCCTCAAGCGTGACGGAGTCGCCGGTGATCATGACCGGTTGTTCGTGAGGGTCGTTCGACTGAGATCGCGCCTGTTTCATGTGATGTCACTGCCATGCTACTCAACCCAGGCGGTCATTGCAAGCCGCCGCCTTCCCGGCTCGAACCGGCGTAGAAGTCCTTCGCATTGACCGGCACCATCTATTATTTATTAGATGTGGGGGCCCGTGCGGAATGTTCAGAGAAAGGTCCTCCGTTGCCCCCACACCCCAAGCCGGCCACGGTTGACTTTTCAGCGAAAAAGATTTAAACAGGATGGAGCTGTACGTCGGTCCTCATCATCGCTATGCATGTCGGAGGAGGTAACGATGGCACAGTTGATGCGCACCAAGCAATCATCGCCCGGCAGACCGAAGGCCGGCGTCCCGTCGGTGGATCCGGACACCTTGCACCAGCGAATCGCTGAACGCGCCTATCAGCGCTTTCTTGAGCGAAACAGGGTTCACGGCCATGATGTGGATGACTGGCTGGAAGCGGAGCGGGCGATTCTGGCTGAACGTGCACCACGGAAGAGGGGCCGCGCGTAGCGCCCCCGGTCCCGATCGGCGCCGCCGGAACGGACCGTTCATTCCCCGGCTCATGTCGCGGGCCATTGTAAATCCATTCAGCGTCGCGATACACTGTGTGGACGCGAGAGGCCGGATTGACGGACAGGCGATGATGCGACCACGAGAGTGCCCAGTCGAGTGAAGCCCGACCGAGCGTTGACCAACCACCCATCGCTCCTTTCTAATTGAAGAACCCCATCGTCTCCATCGTCCTTCCCCTGCGCGCCATTCTTGCGCTGATCGCCTGCGTCGTTTCTCTCTCCTGCGGATCGAGCGGCAATTCAAACGCCCTGGCGCCGCCGGGAATTTCGACCGTGGTGATCACGAACATCTTTCCGGCGATCACGCCGCCCACGAGCTCCCGGGCGCAGGCCGTCGCCATTCAGGCGGACGGCAAGATCGTGGCGGCCGGCTACGCCGATGACGGGACAAAAAATGTGTTTGCCCTGGCCCGCTACAACAGCGCGGATGGGAGCCTGGACCCCGGTTTTGGCACGGGCGGCATCGTCACCACGCCCGTCGGCTCGGTGGACGCCGAGGGCCGGGCGCTGGCCATTCAAACCGACGGAAAACTGGTGGCGGTGGGCTTCTCCTTCAACGGGTCGCAAGAAGTGTTCACCCTCGTCCGTTACAACGAGGCGGACGGGAGCCTGGACGGCGCCTTCGGTTCGGGCGGGGTCGTGACGACCGCCATCGGCTCACTCGACGACCGGGCTTTCGCCGTGGCGATTCAACCGGACGGCAAGATTGTGGTGGCCGGTTATACCAGTGCCATCTTTAATTCTGCAGTTCAAAGCAGTATCGCAGTGGTTCGCTACAATACGGACGGGAGTCTTGACACGGCCGGCTTTGGAACGAACGGCGTGGTGATCACCACGCCTGACGCCGTCTCCGCGTCAGGCGCCGCCGCCAACGGGCTGGTCATACAACCGGCGGATCAAAAATTAGTGGTCGCCGGGGTTGCCAGCGGGGCGCCGGTGACGATCGGCTCCACGACGATCTATGAGGATACGTTGCTTGTGGCCCGTTACAATCCCAATGGGAGTGTCGATGCCACATGGAATGGCGGCAATCCCTCCAACCTGACCGGCCTTGTGACCACTGCCATTGGCACGGCCTATGAGAAAGACGAGGCCTCCGCCGTGGCGATCGATCAGAACGGCAAAGTCGTGGTTGCCGGCTCCACCTATGTCACGCTGAGAACCCTCGCGGTGGTCCGGTACAATACCGACGGAAGCCTCGATATCACGTTCAACGGCACGGGAAAGGTCAGCACGACGATTCAGGTCAACGCGGGCGCGACCGCGCTGAGCTTGTCCACCAACGCGCAGCTCGTCGAGCAAATCGTCGTCGCCGGCGTGGGCTATAATAACACCTATCCTGAATTCATCCTGGCCCGTTATAATCCGACCGGCCAGCTGGACCCCACGTTCGGATCGGGAGGCACGGTCTTTACGGAGATCATGTACGGCGCCGAAGCGTTCGGTCTGGCGATTCAGTCCGACGGCCAACCCATCGCCGCCGGTTATTCCCATGGCTTTCCTCAGTCGCCGCCACAGCCCCTGCCGCCCCAGCAGCCGGATATGTTCACGCTGGTCCGGTACACGACCTCGGGAATTGTGGATACGACCTTCCCGCCCCCGCCGCCATAATCCGGCGGTCGGCGAGGGGAGGACGGCTGCGCTTGACACGTTTTTCGAGGCAATGGTATTCTCTCAACGATCATTCAGGCTTACGGTGATTGAAACAAACATCATGGCCCCTCGCCGACAACCGGCTCGGGGCAAAAATTTTGTTTCACAAAATTTTTGGGGCTGTAGCTCAGCTGGGAGAGCGCAAGGCTGGCAGTCTTGAGGTCAGGGGTTCGATCCCCCTCAGCTCCACCAGATCTCTGAAGGCCCGGCGCAAGCCGGGCCTTTCGCATCTCACCGGGTGACTTGTTCATTGTCTATCCATCCCTTGACGGAAGGCAACATGTTCGCATTTGTCTCATCTTGACACTCTTCCGTCGACTCTGGCATAGTCCCACTGTCTTCCTGGCGGTTCGCGTTCCGGGATGTCCGAGCCCGCCGAACGGCGGGCCTGTTCTTGCGCCGGCGAGGGGGCCCGCGCCGGTTTTATTGTCCGATCAAAGGAGTTGCCATGGCTGGAAAGTCCCGTTGGAAGGTGGAATCGACGAATCGCGCCCAGGCGGCGCTCGGCGCGGCCAAGACTCTGCTCCAGCGGGAGCAGAGGCTCGCCCAGTTGACGGAGGCGGAGCGGGAGGCCTGGCGCTATCTCATCGCCGCCTATCCCGAACGGGGCCGGGCCGCCTACGCCGAGGAGATCCAGTCCGCGCTGAACTGGGACGATCTCAAGGCGGCCGAGCAGGCGATCGCTCATCTGGAGCAGCTTGATCTCATCGCGTTGCAGGGCGGGCTGGTGGCCACGGTCTATCCCTATTCGGTCAACCCGACGCTGCACGAAGTCCATTTTCCTTCCAAGCCGGAGTGGCAGCCGGTCTACGCCGCCTCCGCGATCGACGCGCTGGGCGTCTCCTCCCTCGTCGAGCAGGAGGTGGCGGTCGAATCGAAATGCGCCTATTGCGACGCGCCGATTCACGTGGGATTGAAGGGGGGCGAATTGGTGGAGGCGAAGCCGGAGGCAATGCGGTTGTGGGTCGGCAACCAGCCCCCCGCGGGCGGGGCGCGGGCCGCGGCGGCCTTCAGTGATGGGGCGGTCTTCGCCTGCTCGGATCAGCATCTGGCCGCGTGGCGCGGCCGCGCGGGGCAGCGGGAGGGATTTCTGCTCACGCTGGGCGAGGCCGCGTACGTCGCCAAGGGCTTGTACGCCGGATTGTTACCCTCTGGTTGAGTTGGCGCAAGCCGGGCCAATTCGTCGGCACGGGCTTGGCTGCGCTTCCGGTGCTCGCCAGCCCTCCGCTCTCAGCCGCCTCGTTATCGAAGCCATGTGATGGGGCGGCTTCCGAGAGGGCACTCCTCATTGGCCCGGCTTGCGCCAGGCATCGCCCTTGACTTCTTTTTACAGAGGGGAGAAAATGAGCCCCGACGCTCTGTCGTCACGGTCAGAGCGTTTTTTCATGTGCCAGGGCTTTTTTGTGAGGGAGCGCACGAACGGCTATGCCCAATATCGTGGTGGTGGGAACACAGTGGGGAGATGAGGGCAAGGGCAAGATCGTCGATCTGCTCGCCGAGCGGGTCGATTGCGTCGCCCGCTACCAGGGCGGCCACAACGCCGGCCACACGATCGTCTACCACGGTGAGATCTGCGTCCTGCACTTGATTCCCTCAGGCATCTTCCATCCGGGCAAGCTCTGCGTCATCGGCAACGGGGTGGTGGTTGACCCCGCCGCGCTGCTTGCCGAAATCGCCGAGGTCGAGCGGCGCGGCGTCTCCGTCCGCGGCGCGCTGTTCGTCAGCGACCGGGCCCATCTGATCCTGCCCTATCACCGGGCGATCGAGCGGGAAAGCGAGAAACACAAGGGCGCCAGGAAAATCGGCACGACCGGCCGGGGGATCGGGCCGGCCTACGCCGACAAGGCGGCCCGGATCGGCATCCGGATGATCGACTTGATGGAGCCGTCCGTCTTCCGCGACCGTCTGGCGACGAATATCGACGAGATGAACGCCGTGCTCCGGCATACCTTCAAGGTGAAGGGGTTCGAGCTTGACGCGATCTACAAGGAATATTGCGGCTACGCCGACCGGATCCGGCCGCTGGTGACCGATACGACCGCGCTCCTCAACGAGGCGATCGACCGGGGCAAGTCGGTGCTCTTCGAAGGGGCGCAGGCGACGCATCTGGACGTCGATTTCGGCACCTACCCCTACGTGACCTCCTCCTCGGCCGCCGCCGGCGGCGCCTGCATCGGCACGGGCGTGGGGCCGACGAAGATCGACCGGGTGCTGGGCGTGGCCAAGGTCTACACGACGCGCGTCGGCAGCGGTCCCTTCCCGACGGAGCTCAACGACGGGCAGGGTCAGGAGCTGCAGACGGCCGGCAGGGAATTCGGCGCGACGACCGGCCGCCCGAGGCGGTGCGGCTGGTTCGATGCGGTGGTGGTCCGAACGGCCGCGCGGATCAACGGCCTGAGCGGTCTGGCGATTACGAAATTGGATGTCCTCGACCGCTGCCGGGAGATCCGGTTCTGCACGGCCTATCGCGTCGGACGAACGGTCACGGCCGAGATGCCGGCGGCGCTGTCGGCGCTGGACTCGTGCGAGCCGGTCTATGAAACGTTGCCGGGGTGGCTGGAGCCGACGACGAACATCCGCACCTACGCCAAACTGCCGAAGGCCGCCCGCAATTATCTGGAGGCGCTGGAGCGGGCCGTCGGTTGTCCGATTGAATTGATCTCGACCGGCTCCCGGCGCGAGGAGACGATTGCCCGGTCATCCCGCCCCCTCCGCCGGGGAGGGTCGGCCTCACCGGCGCGCAAGCCGGGAAGAGCGACCAGAAAGGTGGCCAGATGAGCAAACGAACGGGACACGCGGCCTCTCATGGATTGAAGCTGCACAGCTGGGAAGTGACCGAGGGCGCGGAACGGGCGCCGCACCGGGCGATGTTTCACGCGATGGGGCTGACCGACGAGCAGCTGGCCAAGCCCCAGATCGGGGTGGCCAGCTCGTGGAACGAGGTGACCCCCTGCAACATCCACCTGAACCGGCTCGCCCAGTCTGCCAAGGAGGGGATCCGCCAGTCCGGAGGCGTGCCGATTGAGTTCGGCACGATTGCGGTGAGCGACGGGATCGCCATGGGCCACGAGGGGATGAAGGCGTCCCTGATGACGCGCGAGGCCATCGCCGACTCGGTCGAGCTCGTGGCGTTCGCCGAGCGGTTCGACGGGCTGGTGACGATCGCCGGCTGCGACAAGAGCCTGCCGGGGATGATCATGGGCTGCCTGCGGCTCAACCTGCCGTCGGTCTTCATCTACGGCGGCACGATCATGCCGGGCAGCTTTCACGGCCGCGATGTGACGATCCAGGACGTTTTTGAAGCCGTTGGCGCCCACGCGATGGGCAAGCTGCCGACCGACGAACTGCATGCGCTGGAGCAGGTCGCCTGCCCGGGCGCCGGCTCCTGCGCGGGGATGTTCACGGCCAACACGATGGCGTCGGCGGCGGAGGCGATGGGGATGTCGTTGCCGGGGAGCGCCTCGGTGCCGGCGGTGGACGACCGGCGCAGTCAGCTCTGCGTGGCCAGCGGCCACGCCGTGCTGCGCCTGCTCAAGGAGGGCATCCTGCCCCGTGACATCATCACGCGCAAGGCGCTGGAGAATGCGATCGCCGTGGTCGTCGCGATCGGCGGCTCGACCAACTCGGTGCTGCACCTGCTGGCGATTGCGAGGGAAGCGGGAGTAAAACTCCGGATCGAGGATTTCGACCGGATCAGCAAGCGGACGCCTCACATTGCCGACATGAAGCCCGGCGGGCGGTACGTGATGGCCGACCTCGACCGGGCGGGCGGCATCCCGGTTGTCATGAAGGAACTGCTCGACGCGGGCCTGCTCCACGGCGACGCGCTGACGGTGACCGGCCGGACGGTCGGGGAGAATCTGCGCGACACGCGCCTTCCCTCCGGTCAGGACGTCGTCCATCCGGTCAGGTCGCCGATCAATCCGACGGGCACGCTGGCCATCCTCAAAGGCAACCTGGCGCCGGAGGGATGCGTCGTCAAAACGGCCGGGGTCAAGCTCCTCCGCCATCGGGGGCCGGCGCGCGTCTTCAACCGGGAGGAGGACGCCTTTGCCGCCGTGAAGCGGAAGACAATCAAGTCGGGCGACGTGGTGGTGATCCGGTATGAAGGGCCCAAGGGCGGCCCCGGCATGCGCGAGATGCTGGCCCTGACGGCGGCGCTGGTCGGGGAGGGGCTGGGCGACAAGGTCGCGCTTCTGACCGACGGGCGCTTCTCCGGCGCGACGCACGGCCTGATGGCCGGCCACGTGGCGCCCGAGGCGGCGGTCGGGGGGCCGATCGCGATCGTGAAACACGGCGACATGATCGAAATCGACGCGGTCAAACGGCGGATCAACGTCGACCTGCCCGCGCAGGAAATCCGCCGCAGGCTCAAGGGATGGAAAGCGCCGAAGCCCAGATTCGCGCACGGCGCGCTGGCCAAATACGCCCGATTGGTCCAGTCGGCGTCGATCGGCGCCGTGTGCGGGTAGGCGGGATGGTCCGCGCCCAGGCGTGGCTCCTGGCGTGTGCCCTGTTCCTGTCCTGTGGTTGGCCGCCGGCAGCCCGTGCGGCGGCCGCTCCCCCTCGCATCCGACTTCCAATCGAGTTTGAGATCAATCAGGGTCAGACCGATCCCCGGGTTGCGTTCCTGGCGCACGGCGCGGGCGCGACCCTTTTTCTGACCACTGAAGGTGAAATGATCCATTTGGGTGCGCGGTCCATCCGGCAGGCCGGGCCGCGTGCGTCCGCCGCTCCTCCGGCCGCGGTCCTCACGACGACGTGGCTCGGCGCCTCGCCGCATCCGGTGATCGAGGGGCTGGATCCGCTGGAGGCGAGGAGCAATTATTTCATCGGCCGCGATCCATTGCGCTGGCGGACAAACGTTCCCCATTACGCCAGGGTGTGGTATCGAGGGCTCTATCCCGGGATCGATCTGGTTTATTATGGGAGTTCTTCAAGAGGGGATGGCAGTTCTTCAAGAGGAATTGGGAGCGCGTCGAGCGGGCGGAGTGGGGCGCAAGGGCTCGAATATGACCTGGTCGTGGCGCCCGGCGCAGACCCGAACGCTGTCCGGCTGGCAGTGGACGGCGCCGAATCGGCGGTCGTTGATGAACGGGGCGATCTGCGCCTGACGACCCCGGCGGGCGTGATCGTCCAGCGCCGGCCGGTGATCTATCAGGCGATCCATGGCGCGCGCCAGCCGGTGGCCGGGTTTTATACGCTGCGGCAGGTTCAGTCGGTCAAAGACGGGCCTCAGAAGCGGTACGAGGTCGGCATCACCGTGGCGTCCCATGATCCGGCTCTGCCGCTGGTGATCGATCCGATCCTGGATCTGTCGTCCTATTGGGGCGGCACCTTGGATGACGTGGCAACCGGCGTTGCCGTTGATCCCAATACCGGGGCGATCGCGCTCGCCGGCTATACCGATTCGGTGGCTGTGACCTCGCCGTTGCCGAGGGTGAACCCCATCCCAGGCGCCAGTGTGACGGGCGGCACGAGGTACGCCTTTGTCACCTCCTTGAATCCGTCGCAGACGGCGGTGAGCTACTCCACGTTTCTCGGCGGCAGCGGCATCACGGAGGCCCTGGGGATCGATATGGACGGCTCCGGCGCCGTCTACGTCGCGGGCTGGACCAACGCGGCGGACTTCCCCATCTGTCCGAATCCGAATCAGACTCCATCGACCGTCTCCTGCATCGATAACGCCGCTGCTACTTCAAACCCGTACGCGTTCCAGGTTAATTATGGCGGCGGGAGTTCCGACGCGTTTGTCGTGAGGATCAACAATCTCGGCGACGCCCTCCTCTACGCCACGTTCCTGGGCGGCACCGGTCCCGATCAGGCCAACGCGATCAAGTCGCTCAACGGCAACGCCTACGTGACGGGCACCACCTCGTCGACCGATTTCCCCACGCAGGCGCCGTGGCAGAGCGTCTATGGCGGGGGAGCGTCCGATGCGTTCATGGCGGTGGTGAACGGCACGGGGAATGCGTTGATCTATTCCACCTACCTGGGCGGCAGCGGGGAGGAGCAGGGGCTGGCGCTCACGCTCGAAACGAACGGGGTGAGCACGGTGACCGGGTGGACGAACTCATCGGATTTTCCCACCCATTCGATCTACAACCGGCCCTTTCAGCCGGTCTATGGCGGCGGCCAATCCGACGCGTTTGTGACGCGGTTTACCGGCGACGGCAAAAGCCTGATCTACTCCACGTATCTGGGCGGCGGCGGGGATGACATCGGGTATGCGATCGCCGTCGCCAGCGAAGCGGTCTTTGTGACGGGTTCGACGACCTCGACTGAACCGATCGATCCCAAATATCACCCCATCCAGGCCACCAACGCCGGAGGGAAGGATCTCTTCATCGTCAACCTCCAGCCACAGGGCGAGGCCCTGAATTTTTCCACCTATCTGGGCGGCAGCGAGGATGACGTGGCCTACGGGATCGCGAGCAGCCCCGAAGGGTTCATCTACATCACGGGCGAGACCCTGTCGGGCCCTACCGATCCGATTCCGTTCCCGATCCTGAACCCTCTCTATAACAGCTCGTACGGGGGGAGCGGCGATGCCTTTTTGCTGCGACTGAATATCGACGATACACTCGATTATTCCACCTACTGGGGAGGGGAAGGGGAAGACGTCGGTCGCGCGGTGATCTTCGACATCGGCGTCGCCTATGTGACGGGCACCACCCTGTCGACGAATACTTTTCAAACGGTGAATCCGATTGTGCTGACCAACCCGCCGTATGACGGCAGCAAGGCGAGCGGGGGTATCGATGCGTTCCTCCTCAAAGTCGACGACAGTCAGACCAGCGGCTGTGACATGGCATCGTCCGGACTGCCCTTCGATCGATCCGGCCGATTCGATCTGGGAATGTCGGCAGCGATCGCGGCCGCCGCGGCGATCAGCCTGATACGCCGGCTGCGGCGCGCCCGGCGGGCGTCCCCGACGGGGCGGGGGATCTTACCGCCGTAACAACCCGCTCGCCCAGACGCGCAGCGCGATCAGCAATTTGGTCGGTGCGGAGAGGCGGCACTCCTCATCAAACACGTTGTACCGTCTCGCCTCGATGTCATCCAGGATCCGGCGATAAATGCCCCCCATGATCTCCGAAGGCAGCATCGTCCGGCGATCCACGGCGGGCAGCAGCCCGGCCGCCTTGTCATAATAGGCCCGGGCCCGTTCGCACTGAAAGGCCATCAGCGCGACGAACGCCTCGTTATACTGATGCGCGAGCAGCTCCGCCTCCCCGTAGCCAAATCGGGCCAGCTCGTCCATGGGAAGGTAGATGCGGCCTTTGGCCGCATCGATTTTAATATCGCGCAGAATGTTGGTCAATTGAAACGCCATGCCCTGGGCGATCGCGTAGTCTCTGGTCGCGGGATTCCGGTACCCGAAAATCTCAATGCAGATCAAGCCGACGACCGAGGCCACCCGGTAGCAGTAGCGGGCGAGCTGTTCGAAAGTCTCATACCGCCGGCGGGTCAGATCCATCTCCACGCCGTCGATCAGCGCGTCGAAGTGCTCCCTGGGCAGCCGGTAGCGTGTGACCGCCGCGGAGAGCTGGCGGGCGACCGGGTGCTCCGGCGACCCGGAGTAGACGCGGTCCAGCTCGGCACGCCAGCCGGCAATCGCCTCTTCGGCGGCCAGCGGGGAGACCGCCAGGTCGACGGTATCGTCGACCTGGCGGGCGAACGCGTAGACGGCGTAGAGCGCCTCCCGTTGCGCCTTGGGGAGAAACAAAAAGGCAAAATAAAAATTGGTCTTGCTGCGTCTGGTGATGGCGGCACTGGATAACGACACGGGTTCCGCCTCCGGTGTGGTTCGCGGTCTATTGTACACGCCCCCTGTCCTTTACTCAATGCACCGATTTGCCTATAATGGGTTACCGATTCCCTCCAATGTCACACCCCTCATTCACCCCAGACGAGCAAGCCCGCCTCGCGCCCTTCTTTACCAATCTGGATCGCGACGTCTTCGGTCTGAAGCTGCCGCAGGAGGTGGCGGGCGCCCTCTTTTCCCGATACAGCCGGTCGGCCAAGAGCCTGCGCGACGTGTTTCTGGAGGAGTTCGCGGGAGACGCGGCGGCCTACCGTCCGGCCGAGGGGCGGACCGATGGCGAAGACGGGGCGTCGGTGAAACGGGCGAGGGAATTTTACGACCGTGTGCTGATCGGCTACGGCGACGATTCCGTCGCGCAACTCGGCGGCGCGCACCTGGCGTGCGAGAATATTTCCAACGTCGCCGCCAATGTGATCGAAGATGCGCGCATCGGCATCGCCCCGCTGGAAAAATCGACCCGTTACGTCCGGTTCGACCGGAAGGACGCGCAGGGACGTGATCCCGTCTATGACGAGCCGACGATCATCGCCTCGCCCCATGCCGGGAAGTACCGCGCCCTGATGGCCTTGCTCTTCGACACTTATGCCCGGCAGATGGAGCCGATGCTCGTTCACGTCGAACGGTCCATGCCGGTCGAGACGATGGAGTTCACCCATCCGAGCACCGGGGAGCCGGTTCGATACGGGGAACTGGCCTACGGGACGGACCGTCAGTGGGCCGATCGCGCTTATCGGGCCACCGTCCGGGCGCACGCCTGCGATCTGCTGCGGGGGTATCTGCCGATGGCGACCAGGACGAACGTCGGGCTGTTCGGCGTCGGTCAGGCCTTTGAGCATCTGCTGAACAAGAGCTCCTCGTCGCCGCTGGCCGAGATGCGCGGCCTGGCCGGGGCGATGCATCGCGAGTTGAATGAGTTGATCCCGTCATTTGTCAAGCGGGCCAGGCCCAATCCCTACTGGCAGCAGTCCTCCGCGGCCGTTCGGGCGCAGGCGGAGCGGATCGAGCCGGTCGCCGCGGCTCCGGCGCCGTCCGGTTCGACGCTGGTCGAATTTGATCCCCAGGCGGAGGAGAAGGTGCTGGCCGCACTGCTCTACCCCCACACGCATCAGCCGTTGGCCGCGTTGCGCGAACGGGTGCGGGGGATGGATCGGGACGCCCGCAGCCGGCTGCTGGCCGACGCGCTGGGCGGCCGCCGCAACCGGCGCGACAAGCCGGGGCGGGCGCTGGAGCAGGCCGTCTACACGTTCGATCTCTGCTGCAATATCGGCAGCTATCGCGACCTGCACCGTCATCGGATCGTGACGAAGGACCGTCAATCCTTCACCGTCGAGCACGGGTACGACATGCCCGAGGAATTGGCCGAGTGCGGCTTTGACGTCGACTTCCGGCGCGCCATGGAGGAGGCCGCCTCCGTCCACCGGCTCATCGCCCGCGACCACCCGCTGGAGGCGCAATACGTCGTCCCGTTCGCCTACCGGGTCCGCTGGATGATGACGGTCAACCTGCGCGAGCTCTATCACATAGTGGAATTGCGGACCATGCCGCAGGGCCATCCCGATTACCGGAGGCTGGCGCAGGAGCTGTGGCGGCAGGTGGAGGCGGTGCATCCTTCACTGGCCGAGCATGCGACCTTCGTCAACCGGGGGGCCTACCGGCTCGGCCGGTTGCACGCGGAGCTGCGCACGGAGTACAAACGGTCAGTGACGCCCGGGTTGCCCGGAGCGTCGGGTCGGGCATGAACCTTCTGCAAGTCGATCACGTGGGGATTGAAGTGAGCGATCTGGCGCGGGCGGAACAATTTTACGTGGGCCTGCTGGGCATGGACGTCTTCATGCGCCTGCCCGACCAGCTGCTGTTGCAATGCGGCCCCCAGCGGATCGCGTTGTTTAAAAACCCCGCGCGCCGGCCGTCAGGATCGGAACAGATCCGCGATCCCCGCGGCAGGGCGCATCACGCCTTCCTGGTGTCCAAGAACGAGTTGTGGTCCGCGAAGGCGCTGTTCGAATCGAGACGGGTCCCTTTTCATTCGCCAATCGACT
>Ga0335081_10005369_pt1 | contig 20278 bp, 18 predicted proteins | sample Lox_Sample_35_FD_206713 | JGI IMG/M metagenome (GOLD analysis project Ga0335081, IMG submission 206713) | Soil microbial communities from Loxahatchee National Wildlife Refuge, Florida, United States - Lox_Sample_3.5 | ecosystem: Environmental > Terrestrial > Soil > Wetlands | place: USA... | reverse complement strand
CTTCGCCAAGCGCCTCAGGACCCTTCGTGGTCTCACCCCCTATGAGCACATCTGCAAAGCCTGGGCAGACCAACCCAGCCGATTCAGATACGATCCAACCCACCTCACTCCGGGACTGAACACCTAGTCACGTCTATTTCTCAGGCCACTTATGAAGAATTTTCTCGACTAGCGGGTCATAGATGCCTTTGGTCCGTGACAGACAATCTCTCTTGTTCCCCGCGGAGTAATATCCTCATAGTAGGGAATGCCGATGAGTCGGCGATCAACAACATTTATTTGATTGTTCTCCTCTTTAACATAGAAGCGCCATATGGCGCCACTTGTCCCCTGAAAGCTCTTTGGTAGCTCAAAACCAAAGTCTTTGGTGGGCTCGTAGTAAAAGATGTCGTACCCCTTCAGGTATCTCATCACGCCAAGTTTGGCGCCACCAAAGATTGCAGTAAATTGTTGACGACGGACAAATCGCTTTTCGGAAGGCACGTCGGTCGTGAGTTCATGGATAATCCCGATTATCACATCGACATGCGATTCAGTTGTCTCTTTTTGATTAAGGACGTCTAGCTGCCGCTTAAGGACGTTATAGAAAGACCTCTGCGCCTTGAGCCATCCGACTGTCTCTTCGGGAAGTCGCAGAAAAGCCAAGTCAGGTCCGACTTCAGGATTTGTTACCTCGCGCAAGGTCACGCAGTCCGTATGTTCCATGCGGATTGTCTGCCGCTGAAATTTTGATGGGTCTTCAATCCCTACGACGAGACCGACCTCCCCCGCTTTCGGCAGGGCCTCTATAACGTGCGCTGCGGTCAGAATACCGTACGATGATCCGACCGTTACGAGAGACCCCGATCCGGCACACACAGCCTCTTCCACGGTCCCCTTGAAAGAGATCGTAAGGAAGCCGATCGAATAAAAGGCGGTCTCCTTACTGATTTGTTCCGTGCTGAGCACGAATGGTCTTGGTCTTGGCATTTAGGGGCATTAGTAGAACGTTTTGTCTTTGTAGAAAATGATCCACAGTCATCTATCGCGTACGTAAACCGAATTACCAGCCCTCAACTGGACAACTTCGGCTTCCGGCCGTCCAGTCATGGCAGCCAAAATCCGCTCTCCCACCTGATCGCTGAGCATCCGCACCGGATCATCGGCGCGGTTCACATAACGACCTGTCATTGCTAAGTTCTTGTGTCGAAGTAGATCTCGCACCATGAAGGCGTTGGCGCCCGATTGCGCCGCGTAAGTTCCGACCGTGTGCCTAAGATCGTGCAGGCGCACGTCGTCGAGCTGAGCAGCGGCTCGTAGCTTGGTCCACGCAGCTTCGATGCCCGCCTTCGATAGCGGCTGTTTGTTATTGGAAACGGACGGCAGCACCCACTCAGAACATTTCTGGGATTCAAGCTCCTTTAAGACCTGTCGGGCTGGCGCATTCATTGTCACGCGTTCCGGGCGCCCAGACTTGGTCGTCAACAAAGTGACTTTGGCGTCGGCGAAGTCGATCTGATCCCATTTCAGGTTCAAGATTTCTGATAGACGACAGCCAGTGAACAACGGCAGCTCCACGGCAGCGGTAGTGACGCGACGGTACAGCGTTGGGACGCCATTTTTTCGCAAAAGGCCGCGACTTTCAGCCTCCCGCAAAATAGCGCCTAGCCGAGCTAACTCCTCAGCCGACAAAAAGCGCTCCCGATGTCTCTCACGATAGCGCTCGATCTTTCGACAGGGATTGCTGCCATCCGGCCGCATTTCCCAAAGCTCGGCCAAATTGAATACTTTCGAGCATACTGACAGTATCAAGTTGGCTTGGCGGGGCGTTGCTGATTTCGCAGCATGCATCTTGTGCAGGTCCTGACGCGTAACAGCTGCGACCTTCAGATGTCCGATCTCTGGGCGTATGTTGCGCTCCACAATTCCCTTGAAGGATTCGATTGTACGGGGCCGGCATCGCTGCTCTAGGTGCTCTTTGACGTAACGATCAAGCAGATCGTTCACAGTCGGCGCTGCCCGGAACGCCTCGCGCTCGCCGGACGGATCACGGCCCTCCACTGCCACTTCCTGCAGCGCGCGCTGAGCTGTCGCGCGGGCTAAATCGGCCGTGACCTTCCCGTGTTCGCCGATGGTGAGCCATCGAGAGCGACCGTGCTTGTTACGATACCGCACGAAATAAAACCGCCGGCCACTGGGCATAACGCGCACACCGAAACCGGCAAGCTTGTCATCATTCCAGCGCACGGCGGATGCGGATTTGGGCACAATGGCCTCGACCGATCGCTTGGTGATTCTGATGCGGTTCGCGGGCCGAACGCGATCGACCATCAATTTCTGCATGGCTTATCTCCAGCCGAGCAAAGGGCCTGGGCGGTTTTTGGACGGCGCAGGGCGACCCCGAGCCTCGATCGAAAATTAACGGCTCAGCGGGCATCTCTACGGTTCTGGACGGCGGCAACGGCATTCTCCTGTCACTAGCTCATTGCCGAGCCAGGGCACCAAACGTGAACTCCATTCTCGTGCACGCACCGTGCACGCAGGCGCGATAGAACTAGTGCGAACGTGATGCAACCCAATCGTATGAAAAATCCACTGTTTTCAATGTTTTGTGCAAACCAGCGTAGTCCATCGCTCTCCATAGAAACGGCTTACAACAGATGGTTAAACGGGTCTTAACCTCAGCCCTCCTATGCTATGCAGGCGCCCATGCCGGCGGGCAGCCCCGCTGTAACCGATGTACAGGATGACCCGCCCGTCTGACCCCGCTCCCGCGCCTGCCGCGCCGCCTGCGCCCGCGCCGGTCCGCGCCACCGGCTCGCGCTCGCCGTTCGTGCGGCTGCGCGAATTGATCGACCGTTTTCCGGGCGGCCGCGCGCCGGCCATCAGCCTCGCCGTCGGTGAGCCGCAGCATCCGATCCCGCCGTTTGTCGGCGCGGTGCTCGCCGCCCATGTCAACGAGTTCGGCCGCTATCCGGCCAACAAGGGCCTCGACGAATTCGGCGTCGCGGTCGCGGGCTGGCTCGGCCGCCGCTACGACCTGCCGCGCCCGGTCGATCCGGTCTCGGAGGTGCTGGTGCTCAACGGCACCCGCGAGGGCCTGTTCCTCGCCGCGCTCGCCGCCAAGAACTGGGTCGGGCCGCGGGCGGGCGAGCCCGCCGTGTTGATCCCCAATCCGTTCTATGCCGCCTACGCGGCGGGCGCGATCGGCGCCGGCTGCGAGCCGGTCTATCTGCCGACCACGCGCGAGACCGGCTTCCTGCCCGACCTCGACGCGCTCGACGAGGCGCTGCTCAATCGCACCGTCGCCTTCTACATCGCCTCGCCGTCGAACCCGCAAGGCGCCGTCGCCGATCTTCCTTATCTGAAGCGCCTCACCGCGCTCGCCCGGCATCACGGCTTCATGATCTTCGCCGACGAGTGCTACTGCGAGATCTACAGCGACGATCCGCCGGCCGGCATGTTGGAAGCGGCCGGCGCCGACTTCGCCAATGTGGCGATCTTTCACTCGCTGTCGAAGCGCTCGAGCCTGCCCGGTTTGCGGGTCGGCTTCGCCGCCGGCGACAAGAGCTTCATGCAGAGCTATCTGGAGCTGCGCAATGTCGCGGCGCCCATGGTGCCGACGCCGCTGCAGCATGTCGCCATCGCCGCCTACAACGACGAGCAGCATGTCGTCGAGAACCGCCGGCTCTATCGCGAGAAATTCGACCTCGCCGACCAGATCGTCGGCGACCGCTACGGCTACCAGCGCCCGGCTGGCGGATTTTTCCTCTGGCTCGACGTCGCGGCACAGGGCGGCAGCGAGGCCGCGACCTTGAAGCTGTGGCGCGAAGGCGGCTTGCGCGTCGTGCCCGGCCGCTATCTCGCCCGCGAGCAGAAAGACGGCTCCAACCCCGGCGCCGACTACATCCGCGTCGCCATGGTGCACAACAACGAGATCACCGCCGAGGCGCTGCACCGCCTCGTCGCGGTGTTGGGTGATTGAGCATGATCGAACATGCGGCCGCAGAACAACCGCTCGTCCCCGCGAAGACGGGGACCCAGATGACGCGGAGGCGCTGCAGCAAGTTGACCTGGATTCCCGCTTTCGCGGGAATGAGCGGATAAGGACAAGCCATGTCCATGCTCGACCGCAGCATCGATGGTGTCGCCGTGCTGACCGGCCAGTTCGGCGCCATGGTGCGCCGGCGGCTGCGCGAGGTCGGCGGCCTCGCGCTGATCGGCCTCGCCATGATGGCGGTGCTGGCGCTCGCCACCTGGTCGGTGCAGGACCCCTCGCTCAGCCACGCCACCAATGCGCCGGTGCGCAATCTGCTCGGCCTGCCCGGCGCCATCGCCGCCGACCTGATGATGCAGCTCCTCGGGCTCGGCTCGCTGGCGCTGCTGCTGCCGGTGGCGATCTGGGGCTATCGGCTGCTCGGCCACCGCTCGCTCAGCCGCGAGCGGCTGCGCGTGATGCTGTGGCTGTTCGGCGCGGTGCTGGCCGCGGCGTTTGCGTCGAGCGTGCCGCGCACCGCGCACTGGCCGCTGCCGTGCGGGCTCGGCGGCGTGATCGGCGACGCCGTGCTGCGGCTGCCGACGGAGCTGTTCGGCCTGCCGATGACCGGCACCACGCGCCTCGCCGCCACCGTCGTGCTCGCCGTCGCGGCGCTCGTCGCCTTCGCGGGTGCCGCCGGCATGATCTGGCGCGACGACGACGAGGACGACAGGGATGACGAGGACGAAGCGGACGACGCGCCCGCCGAAGAGGCCGACGACGACCGCGCCTGGATTTCGCTCGGCTGGCTCACCCACGAGATGCTGAGCCTGCGCGCGCGCTTCGCGCGCCTGTTCCGCGGCCGCGCGCCGGCGCCGGCCGCGCGCCCCGCGGCGCCACGGCCGCGCATCGAGCCGCGCTTCGAGGCTGCGGCGCCCTACGACGCCGACGAGACCGACGAGGACGCCGAGGAGGCCGCGCCGCGCGTGCGCAAAGCCCGCGCGCCGCGGCCGCGCCGATTGAGCGGCGGCTACGTGCTGCCGCCGCTCGAGCTGCTGGCGCAGCCGAGCAAGGTCGGCCGCGCCACCGTGAGCACCGAAATGCTGCAGGAGAACGCCACCGCGCTCGAAGGCGTGCTCGGCGATTTCGGCGTGCGCGGCGAGATCATCAATGCGCGGCCGGGCCCGGTGGTCACGCTCTACGAGCTCGAGCCCGCGCCCGGCATCAAATCCTCGCGGGTCATCAGCCTCGCCGACGACATCGCCCGCTCCATGAGCGCGCTGTCGGCGCGCGTCGCGGTGGTGTCGGGACGCAACGCCATCGGCATCGAGCTGCCGAACCCGACGCGGGAAAAGGTCTTCCTGCGCGAGCTGTTGGCGTCGCGCGATTACGCCGACACCCAGCACCGCCTGCCGCTCTGTCTCGGCAAGTCGATCGGCGGCGAGGCGGTGATGGTCGATCTCGCGCGCATGCCGCATCTGCTCATCGCCGGCACCACCGGCTCGGGCAAGTCGGTCGCCATCAACACCATGATCCTGAGCCTGGTGTACCGGCTGCAGCCCGACCAGTGCCGGCTCATCATGGTCGATCCGAAAATGCTCGAGCTTTCGGTCTACGACGGCATCCCGCATCTGCTCACGCCCGTGGTTACCGATCCGAAGAAGGCGGTGGTGGCGCTGAAATGGGCGGTGCGCGAGATGGAGGAGCGCTACAAGAAGATGTCGAAGCTCGGCGTGCGCAACATCGACGGCTATAACGCGCGCGTCGCCGAAGCCGCCGGCAAGGGCGAGAAGCTCACCCGCACCGTGCACACCGGCTATAACCGCGAGACCGGCGAGGCGATCTACGAGAGCGAGGATCTCGAGCTCGAGCCGCTGCCCTACATCGTCGTCATCGTCGACGAGATGGCGGACCTGATGATGGTCGCCGGCAAGGACATCGAAGGCGCGGTGCAGCGGCTGGCGCAGATGGCGCGCGCCGCCGGCCTGCACGTCATTCTTGCGACGCAGCGGCCGTCGGTCGACGTCATCACCGGCACCATCAAGGCAAATTTCCCGACCCGCATCTCGTTTCAGGTCACCTCGAAGATCGACAGCCGCACCATCCTGGGCGAGCAGGGCGCCGAGCAACTCCTCGGCCAGGGCGACATGCTCTACATGGCGGGCGGCGGCCGCATCAGCCGCGTGCACGGCCCGTTCGTCTCGGACGAGGAAGTCGAGAAGGTGGTGCGGCATCTGAAAGCCCAAGGCGTGCCCGAATATCTCGAAGCGGTCACCGCCGAGGACCCGACCGACGAGGACGGCAATCCGGTGTTCGACGCGACCGCCATGGGCGCGCCCGAGGGCGGCGACCTCTACCAGCAGGCGGTGCAGGTCGTGCTGCGCGACCGCAAGGCCTCGACCAGCTACATCCAGCGCCGCTTGCAGATCGGTTACAATCGCGCCGCCTCGCTGATGGAGCGCATGGAACAGGAAGGCGTCGTCGGCCAGCCCAATCACGCCGGCAAGCGCGAAATCCTGATCGAAAGCGCCGGCGAAGAAGCCTATTGAGAATCGACGGCGCGACCTTTAATCCCCCTCCCATCCCTCGCCCGCAAGCGGGGGAGGGTAGGATGGGGACAGCAGCCGCGAATTCGCCATAACGCCCGCGTAGCGGATAGCGGCAGTCGCGGGGCACATCACGGTTCGGCAGGAGAAGACGATGGCGGGACGGCACGCGACGATGATGCTCGCGGCGGCAGTGTGGACTGCCCTGGTCATTGTCCCGTCCCATGCCGAGAACGTGCCGCTGCCGACACCGGCGCCGCAGCCCAAGACGGGTACCACGTCCGGCACCACGTCCGGCGCTGCGCCGACGCCGCCGGCCGCCGTGCCGGCGCCGCCCGGGGCCGATGCCGCACCGTCGCGTCCGGGCTTCTTCCCGTTCTCTGCGCTGTTCGGCAAAGACAAAGATAAAGACAAGCCGCAAACGACGACCGCGTTCGACACCAAGCAGCGCGCCATCCTCGACCGCGTCAGCATGTATCTGTCGAGCGTGCAGACCATGGTCGGCAATTTCGTCCAGGTCGGACCCGACGGCCAACGCACTCAGGGCACGTTCTACATGCAAAAGCCCGGCAAGATTCGCTTCGAATACAATCCGCCGACGCCGATCGACATCATCGCCGACGGCTCGTCGGTGGTGGTGCGCGACCGCAATCTGGCAACGCAGGACCTCTATCCGCTGTCGCAGACGCCGCTGCGCTATCTGCTGGCCGACCGCATCGACCTTTTGCGCGACACCGACGTGGTCAGCGTGACCGCTGACGACACGTTCGTCACCGTCGTGGTCGAGGAAAAGCAGCTCGTCGTCGGCACCAGCCGGCTGATGGTGATGTTCGACGCCAAGGATCTGGCGCTCAAGCAATGGACCGTGACCGATCCGCAGGGGCTCGACACCACGGTCGCGGTCTACAATCTCGACGCCACCAAGAAGCCCGACCCGAACCTGTTCGTCATCAATTACACGCGCAATTCCGGCAGCGCCAACTGAGATCAGCGAACAGGCGTCGGGAGTCGGGAGTCAGGATTCAGCTTGGCAATTTGAGCTTGAGCGATTATTTCACCTCCACTTCCCGACTCCTGACACCTGATGCCTGTGACGCTCAAAGTCACGACCTGGAACATCAATTCGGTGCGACTGCGCATCGATCTGGTCGCCAAGTTCATCAAGGCGGTGCGGCCGGACGTGCTCTGCCTGCAGGAGACCAAGTGCCCGGACGACCGCTTTCCGAAGAAGCGCTTCAAGCGGCTCGGCTACGAGCACGTCGCGCTGAACGGCCAGAAGGGTTATCACGGCGTCGTCGTCATCTCGCGGCTGCCGTTCGAGCGCTTCGAGGTGCAGAATTTCTGCGGCAAGACCGACTGCCGCCATATCGCCGCGGTGCTCGGCGAGCGCGCCGGACTGCGCGATCCGGTCACGGTGCATAATTTCTACGTGCCGGCCGGCGGCGACACGCCAGATCCGACGGTCAATGTGAAGTTCGCCCATAAGCTTTCCTTCCTCGACGAGATGCGCGGGCACGCGGCAGTCAAGCCGGCCGCGTCCGAGCGCGCCATCCTGCTCGGCGATCTCAACGTGGCGCCGCTCGAACACGACGTCTGGAGCCACAAACAGATGTTGCGCGTGGTGTCGCACACCCCGATCGAATGCGAAAAGCTCGCCGCCGCGCAAAGCTCAGGCGGCTGGGTCGACAGCATGCGGCAATTCACGCCCGAGCCGGCCAAGCTCTACACATGGTGGAGCTACCGCTCGCCCGATTGGGCGAGCGCCGACAAGGGCCGCCGGCTCGATCATATCTGGACGTCGCCGATGCTCGCCGACCGCGTCAGCGCAATCGACATCGCCAAGAGCTATCGCGGCGCCGCGCGGCCGTCCGACCACGTGCCGGTCACCGCGACGATCGAGGCTTGACGACCGCTTCACCGATCGCCAATTGGCGCACTACACTTTGCATCGTTGCCGACGAAGGAGCGCCGCGATGATCGCGCGACCGTCCGTGCAGGCGTGCAAAAGCTTGGCCGTGGCGGCGACCGCGCTGGTGTGCGGCCTGTTGGTGGCGGCGCGCCTGGCGAGCGCGCAAAGCCCGACGCTGGCCGAGATCGCGGCCTATGACGGTCCCGACCGCATGGCGAAGCTCATTGCCGGCGCCAAGGCCGAGGGCGCGGTCAATATCCATACGTCGGAGACGGTCGAAGACATCGGCGCACTCGGCAAGGCCTTCGAGAGCCGCTACGGCGTCAAGCTCAACATCTGGCGCGGCAGCTCGGAGGATATCTTGCAGCGCGCCATCGTCGAGGCGCGCGGCGGCCGCTTCGACGCCGACGCCTTCGAGACCGGCGCCACCGCCATGGAACCGCTGCATCGCGAGCAGCTGCTGCAGGCAATCGAGGCGCCGGCCACGGAGCTCGCGCCGCAGGCGATCCAGCCGCACGGCGAATGGATCGGCACCCGCTACAACATTTTCGTCGCCGCCTATAACACGCAAGTGATCGCCAAGGCCGACCTGCCCAAGAGCTACGACGATCTCGCCGACCGCCGATGGAAGGGCAAGCTCGGCATCGAGGCCGACGACAGCGACTGGTTCGGCGTGGTGATCGACGCACTCGGCGAAGAGCGCGGCTTGAGCCTGTTCCGCGACATCGTTGCGGCGAACGGCATTTCGGTGCGCAAGGGCCATACGCTGCTCGCCAATCTCGTGGTGTCGGGCGAGGTGCCGCTGGCGCTCTCGGCCTATTACTACAAGGTCGCGCAGCTGAAGGGCCGCGGCGCCCCGATCGACGCCTTGCCGCTGGCGCCGGTGATCGCCCGCTTCGAGGGTGCCGGCGTCGCCCGCCGCGCGCCACATCCTTACGCCGCCGTGCTGTTCGAGGCGTTCATGCTCGGCGAAGCGCAAAATATCCTGGCCGCACGCGACTTCTTTCCGGCGAACACCGCGGTCAAGCCCATGCCGGCCGGCCTGACGCTGACCTTCCTCGATCCGGCGAAGGCCCTGGATCAGAGCCGGAAATGGAGTAAGTACTATCGCGACATTGTCACCCGGGCGGTGCATTAAGCGACAGGCGGGGCGGCGAGAGAGGAGACCTTATGGGCAAGCGCCAGCACGATCCGGACAAGGAACGCGTCTTCGTCCGCCCCATCACCGGCGCCTATAGCCTGACCGACGAGCTCAAGCGGCTGCGCTCGATGCCGCGGGTGATCAAGGGCGCCGAGACCAAGCTCGACGGCGGCCCGCAGCATTTCAGCCGGCACTATGTCGAGCCCGAGGACGGCCTGTGCCAGACGCTGCACATTCATCTCGAGGAATACGCGCCCGGTGGCACCACCCAGAAGCACGGCCACGTCAACGAGGCGGCGTTCTACATCCTCGACGGCGCAGGCTACGAGATCCACGACGGCGTGCGCTACGACTGGAAGGCCGGTGACGTCGCCATCGTGCACAACAACTGTGTCCACCAGCACTTCAATGCCAGCGCCCGCGAGCCGGCCCGCGCCTTGGTGATCAAGACCAAGCCCATGTACCTGTTCATGAACATGCTGTTCCAGCACACCGTGATCAAACGGCCAAAAACGCCGTCGCCGACGCAGGGCAATTTCGTGCCGCGCGATGACGAGGAGAATTTCAACCATCCCGCCGACAAGGTCGAGGAAGAGGTCTGACCATGGCGTGGGACGAAGCAACAGCCTGGCTCGCCGGCGCCGCCAACAAGGCGCTTTATCAAAACCTGCTCGACGACGCGACGACGCGGCCGTCGCGCATGGCGTTGCGCAAGAAGATCGTGCACCCCGACGAGATGCCCTGGGAAATGTCGCGGCAGGGACTGCTGAAACACCTCATCAACGAGCAGATGAACACCCGCATGGAGACCGTCGACGCCTATATGCAGCTGCTGCCGCCCGGCAGCCGCTCGGGCAAGCATCGGCACCTCGCCGAGGAGTGCCTCTACGTGGTCGAGGGCTTCGGCTACGACCTGCACCAGGACTGCGACGTCGAGATCACCGACACCTACGAATGGAAGCCGCAGGTCGACATCAAGCGCTACGAATGGGAAGCGGGCGACGTCATCTATATTCCGCCCTGCACCATCCACCAGCATTTCAACGGCGACCCGGCGCGGCCCGCGCGGCTGATTTCCTGCACCAACCGCATCTACAAGAATTCCGGGCTGAACGATCTGGTGCAGCTCGAAGACGCGCCGGAATACGACCCGAAGGTCGTGCTCACCGCGGAGCTGGTGCGGCGATATCTCGAGGGTAAGCGCGACAAGGTTGCCTGACGCGCCGCGTCACTCCGGCTCGGCGCCGGTGTCGGGGGTCAGCGCGACGCGGACGTTCTCGATCTCGCCCGCCCATTGATCGGTGCGCGACGCGAGCAGATCGCGCAGCCGCTTGGCGGCATCGGGAAAGCCCTCGAGCATGCGCATGAACATGGAGCGCGAGATGCGCAGCACGGTGGAATCCTCGCGCGCCCGGGCCGTCGCCGGCCGCTTGGTCTCTGTGATCAGCGCCATCTCACCGAGCAGCGTGCCGGGGCCGGCGACGATCTCGGAGTCCTTGCCTTGGTCGGTCGACAGCAGGAACGAGCCGCGCTGGATCACGTAACCGCCGTCGGCGGTCTCGCCCTGGGTGAACAGCACCTCGCCGGCATGCAGGCTGTAGCTCTCGGTGCCGATGGCGAGGATGCGCAAGCCGCCGGCGCCGAGTCTGCGAAAGATCGGCACCCGCTCCAGAAATGCGATATCGTCTTCGATGGTCATGATCGGGCCGGGCGCCGCTTACGGCACCAGTTTGTAGCCGCCGGCTTCGGTGACGAGGATCGCGGGCGCTGCGGCGTCCTTCTCGATCTTCTGCCGCAGCCGATAGATGTGGGTCTCGAGCGTGTGGGTGGTGACGCCGGAATTATAGCCCCACACCTCCTGCAAGAGCGTCTCGCGCGACACCGGCCGCTGCCCGGCGCGGTAGAGATAGCGCAGGATCGAGGTCTCCTTTTCCGTAAGCCGCACCTTGTTGCCCTTGTGGTTGAGCAGGAGCTTCGAGCTTGGCCGGAACGTGTAGGGGCCGATGGTGAAGACCGCGTCCTCGCTCGCCTCGTGCTGGCGCAGCTGCGCCCGGATGCGGGCGAGCAGCACGGCGAAGCGGAACGGCTTGGTGACATAGTCGTTGGCGCCGGACTCCAGGCCCAGAATGGTGTCGGAATCGGTGTCGTGCCCGGTCAGCATGATGATCGGCGCCTTGAAGCCGTTCTTGCGCAGGATGCGAACGGCTTCGCGGCCGTCGATGTCGGGCAGGCCGACGTCCATGATGACGAGGTCGATCTGGCCGGCCTTGGCGGCCTGCACGCCCTTGGTGCCGGTATCGACGCCGACGGCCTCGAACTCCTCGTGCAGGGAGAGTTGCTCGGTCAGCCCGTCGCGCAGCTCGGCATCGTCGTCGACGATCAAAATCTTGCGCGTATTCGGCATTCAGCCTCCGCTGCCTCGCCCGCTTTGCCGCGCCGCCCGGCGCGAAGTAGAAGGGGCAAGATACAAGAGCACGCGGGCGTTGGGAATCCGGCGGACAAGCCATGGGACAGATAGCACTTTCCCGCGTCCGCATCCGCGCGCGGCCGGGCCGGCCGACGCAGGGCTGGCTGTTCGCCGACGCGCTTGCGGCGCCGGTCGCGCTGGGCCGCACTGGCATCAAGGCCGACAAGCGCGAGGGCGACGGCGGCACGCCGCGCGGCCGCTTTCGGCCGGTTCGGCTGTGGTGGCGCGCCGATCGGCTGCCGCGGCCGCGGACCATGCTGCCGGTCCGCCCCATCGGGCGCAACGACGCCTGGTGCGAAGACCCCCGCGACCGGCGCTACAACCGGCCGTTCCAGCGCGCGGCGCGTGAGACCGGCGACCGGCTGCGCCGCGACGATCACCTCTATGACCTCATCGTCGAGATCGACCATAACACCCGGCCGCGCATCGCCGGCCGCGGCAGCGCGGTCTTCATCCATCTGGCGCGGCCCAAATTCGCGCCGACTGCCGGCTGTGTCGCGCTGCGCTTGCGCGACCTGCGAACGCTGCTCGCCCGCCTCAACCCGAGTACCATGATCCTGATCGAGACTTAATGGGCGGCGCTGCGCGCGCCGAAAATCGCCGTGCCGACCCGCACATGGGTGGCGCCGAACGCGATGGCTATTGGGAAATCGGCGCTCATGCCCATGGAAAGAAGCTTCAGCCCGTTGCGCTTGGCGATCTTGGCGGTCAGCGCAAAATGCGGCGCCGGCGCTTCGTCAGCCGGCGGAATGCACATCAGGCCGGAAATGACGAGACCGTAGCGGTCGCGGCAGGCGGCAAGAAAGCCGTCGGCCTCCTGCGGCAGGACGCCGGCCTTTTGCGGCTCGGCACCGGTATTGATCTCGGCGAACAGAAGCGGCTTGCGACCCTGCTTGGCAATTTCCTTGGCCAAAGCCTCCGCCAGGCTCGACCGATCGACCGAATGGATGGCGTCGAACAGCGCCACCGCCTCCTTGGCCTTGTTCGACTGCAGCGAGCCGACCAGATGCAGCTCGATGCCGCCGTCACGCCCCCCGTGCTGCGCGATCAGCGGCGGCCATTTGGCCTTGGCCTCCTGGACGCGATTTTCCCCGAACACGCGCTGGCCGGCGTCGATCACCGGCACGATGGCCTCGGCGTCGAAGGTTTTCGATATCGCAACCAAAGTGACCGTCGCCGGCTCGCGGCCGGCATCGCGGCAGGCGGCCGCAATCTGGTCGCGCACGGCAGACAGGCCGCTCAATCGGGTCATGGCTTCCATTTGGTCAAGGTCCGTACCAAAGCTTCAAATTTTAGCGAAACTGCGAAGACCACTTCACGTGTATCCGCTACGGTACCTCACTGGGACCGCGGGTGCACGTGCTGGACAATGAAGCAAAGGCGCGCAAGCTGTCGCGGCCGCGCAAGCCACCGATGCCGAGGCGATCGGACCGCTCTACCTCGAAGGCAGACATTCGGCGCATGTGATCGCGAGCGCTATGGCAGTGCGTCACATTTGATGTCACTAAATTGAGAATGGCTCGTAAGAACGGCGGACAGGTGCTGGTCACGGGGGGCAGCGGCTTCATCGGTCAGCACTTGGTCGGCGCGCTCGTAGCGCGCAACCGCCGTGTTCGCATTCTCGATCTTCGTCCACCGCGCTCTTTCCAGCCGGAAATTCAACATGTCGTCGGTTCGGGGGGTGATCCAGCCACGGCGGAGGAAGCGCTCAACGGGGTCGATGAAGTCTACCACCTGGCAGGGTTGCCCGGCATGTGGAGACTGGACAGGGAGGATTTTACTTCGGCCAATGTCCGTTGCACCGAAGTGATGCTGGCCGCTGCCCGCCGCCGCAACGTCGCGCGCTTTCTGCATTGCTCGACGGAATCGATACTATTCGGCGCAATCTCTGACGATTTCGTCACTGAGGAAACCCAAAGCCACATCGAGGACATGCCTGGCGTCTACACGCGCTCAAAGAAAACTGCGGAAGATCGAGCGCTGTCCGCCGCAGCAGAGGGCTTGAACGTGGTCATCGCAAATCCAACGATGCCGATTGGACCCCATAATTATGAACTGACCCCGCCGACAGCGATGATCGAGTATTTCCTTGGCAGACGAATTCAGTTCTATGTCAATTGTGCACTCAATCTGGTGGACGTGCGAGACGTCGCGACAGGGTTGATGCTCGTTATGGACCGCGGCGAAGTGGGCGGGCGCTACATACTTGGCGGCCAAAATACCTCGCTGCGGCAGCTCCTCAAGCTCATCGCCGCATTAACGAGCACGGCGCCAGTATCAATCCCCATTCCTGGAATGGCGGCATTGGCAATTGCAAGGGCGATGGAGCTTTCAGCCAATCACGTCAGCCAGCGTTGCCCTGCAGCCACCGCCGAGGGGGTAAAAATTGCACTACGCGCCAAGCCAATTTCAAGCGCCAAGGCATTCCGCGAGCTCGGTTATACTTCCAGAACGCTGGATGTTGCGGTGCGCCATACGATCCACTGGCTCGACAACAGAACCGATAAGTCTGCTGCCACCGCGACGTAGGACTATTGCGGGGTGGGGAATCGCCGGCGCGACCCGTCTCGGGATTTAGCGCGTCACGCGGTACAGCTTAACAAATCAGCAAGGTCACGCCGGCGGCCAAGCGCAACCAGCACTTTCGCGGTGAGGAACATCGGGCCAATGAACAATTGCGAAAGATCATCGAGAAATGCCGGCTTGCGACGTTCAAAGATGACATGCCCGACAATTTGAAATAGCCAGCCGATCACAAAGCCGCTCGAGCCAAGCACGAAGACCCGTGTCGGGCTACTGTTTCGCCCAAACCATTCTGCCGCCAGGGCAAGTGGCACCATCGCCGTAAGCATCGCGCAGCCGATCCCGACATCAAGGGCAATCCACGCCATTATGGCGGGAATGAGCAGAAGAGTACCGACAGATATCTCACCGCTACCAATCGGAACGGGCCAAAGCGCCAGCACCAGAAGAACCGAGAAGAAGATAGTGGGAATGCCGAGCCAATGCGCGACGCAGTTGTGCGTGTCGCAATGATAACGGCTATAGCTTGCGAGCTGACGGCAAAAATATCGATTCATGAGATGGACTTCATGACATAAACGACCATGTCAGCTTGCGCATCATGATTTTTTTCATGTCCTCGCGGATGATCTTACCCATGTCGTTTCGCGGAATGCGTTCGACCTGGAACAAGCGGTCCGGAGCCATCCCAGCGAGCTTGGCACGACACGCGTCGAGTACCGCGAGGTCTTGCAGTTTGCCGTCATACACGATTGCCGCCCAAATTTGTGAGGTGCCCGGCACCGCAAATACGGCTGCGTCCACAACCTGCGGAAGCTTGCGGATGACTTCCTCGATCAATTCGGGCGCAGCCTTCTCGCCCCCGCGGTTGATGATCTCGTCGGAGCGGCCAGTGATGATGAGAACGCCATCCGACGACAACCGTCCAGTATCGCCTGGATAGAAATATCCCTCCCTGAATATCTTGGCGTCATCGGCAGTAGGAATGAAATAGCGGTCGATATGATCGCACTTGATCCGCACGATGCCTTCCTGGTCCGGTCCAAGCACTCTGCCCTCATCGTCGACGATCTCAATCTGTTCGTCGGGCATCACGAAGCCGGTTGCTCCCTCGATTCCACGCATTCTTGCCGCCGGACCGTAGGCGACGAGCCCGAGTTCGGTCGAGCCGTATGCGCATATGACGTTAGGACAAAGTTGCTGGCGGACCTCGGCGATCAACGAATTGGGTAGCACGCCACCAGCCAGGAAGACTTGCCGAAGCGATGGGCATTGCAACCCGTTCTTAGCTTGAACATCCAATAAGATGCGGATCTGAAACGGTGCCGCGACCAGATGCGTGACGTGAAACAGGGCGATGACCTGCAGGACATCCTCCGGAGTACCCGCAAAGCAGAGTGAGCCACCGAGCGCCAGCGCAGTCATCAGCGTCTGGTAGCCACCCAGTGTCGAAAATCCCATCATGGATAGACAACGGCCGCGCTCGTTGGTCAGCGCCGAGCGTCTGAAGCGATGCTCAAGGGTGCGCTCGGACACCGCAATCACTTTCGGCGCGCCGGTGGTGCCAGAGGACAAAACGAGACGACATACATCGTCGGGATTATCGAAGCCGCTCACAGTCAGTGTCGGGGCATTCGGCGGGGCGAGCCAGTCTTGGCTGACCAATGTCAATTGGAAACTGCTGCCGGGCGGCTGATACCGGTCGCTGAGCAGGCGATCGACCTTGAGGTTCGATTGTTCTATCAGATACGAGGTCTGCAATGTCAGCGAGGCAATCCCGCAGCGATGCAGTGCCAGAATTGCTACCAGGTGCAGCAGCGGATGCCGTAGCTCGAGCGCGACGATGTCCCCCTTCTTCAATCCGGCGCGCAGGACATGCTGGGAAGCGTTCTCGATGCAATCTATAAGGCGGCTGTAAGTCGCCATTCCACCGGGAAATATAATGGCAGGCTCGTCCGGACTTAATTTTGATTGGAACCGGATCAACTCAAACCAACGCATCGACACTCCGTCAACAAAGAAGAGCTAGGCGGGGAAGATGACGTCCGCGGATTTAGGTTTCTGCGCCTACCATTTGAAATTGACGCCGGCCCGCACAATATCAAATGCGTTATTAAAGCGCAGAATGGCGGAGCCGGGCGGATTGCCAGCTTGAATGTTTGCCGTCGTGGCGGCCGCTGAAATGTCGAGTTTACTATTGCCAAGATCGACGTGGAGATACTCCAATTTGACTGTCCAGTTCTGGGCCAGCGCGTACTCCCAGCCCGCACCGGCAGTCCAGCCTGTGCGGGTGCCCACGGTCGAGAAATACCCGGATGAACTCGTATTGATTTCATTGAAATAGGTATCGTGGACACGGCCAAATGCCACGCCGCCTGTGCCGTAAAATAGAGACTGACCCGCGGCGTAGCCGAGGCGCCCGCGCGCTGTCCCGAGCCAATCATAGCGACTGCCGATCTGATTGCTTTTCCCGGCGTCGACGCTTGGGAAGTAGGAACTGCCATGGAGGTCGAGCGCGCTCCAATCGACCGCCGCCCCAACAACCAGGTTTTGGTACTGCCAATTCGCACCTGCCTCGGCGCCGAACAACCCGCCGGACGATTTCAGGCTGGGAAACCCGATGCCTTCACAGGGGGTACCTATCCCCGGCGTGAAAGCACAATTGGTCGAGTTATTGGCCCATGCGCCGCCGCCATTGAGGCCGACGTAAAACCCAGTCCAACTAAATGCCGCAGGAGCCGGGGCCGGAGGCGCCTTCACCGGCATATCGGCCGCCATCACCGGACCTGCCACCAATGCCGGCAACGCAGCAGCGCTTAGCAGCAGACGGCGTCTGACGGACCGCATATTCCCCTCCGTGCGGTGCAGTATAATGGAAGCGGGGCGCTGCGGCTGTTGCAGAGGAGCAACATTTAACGGAAAAAGAGCCTCGGCTTCTGTCGCAGGTCCGTTCCGTCCACGACGCGCTTGAAATGGTGCGACGGAACAAGCGTTGCAAAACTCCACTATCGCCTATGTCGCGAATGGGTGGTCCTCAGGTTTGAGGACGCAACGGCAGCTATCTCGCGCAAGAGATGATCCAGGCTCAGCAGGCCAGCACGCTGGATTACCAGCACACATTAGCCTTTCGCTTGTAACTGCGTACCCTGACGCACGTTCAGCTTTTGGGTTTGCGCTTCTGCTTCGCCTTCGGCGGCGCCCAGATCATGGCTTCGAGCTTCATGCCGTCGGGATCGGCGAAATAGACCGCATAATAGTTGCGGCCGTAATACTCGCCCGGCGGATCGATCACGGTCATGCCGTTGTCTTCCAGGAAGCGGCCGAGCTCGTCGACCGCGTCGCGGCTCGCAAGCTCGAAGGCATAGTGGTGGAAGCCGATATCGCCCTTGCGATATTTGCGCTTGCGGCCCTGCGCATCGGCGGCGGCGATCCAGAACAGCGTCTTGCCGTTGCTCCAGCCGGCCATGTCGCCGTACTCGTGCTTCAACTTGAAGCCGAGAAAGCGCAACAGCTTGTCATAGAATTCCTTCGAGCGCGCGAAATCGCCGACACTGAGCACGAGATGGTCGATGCCGACGACGCGGGGCATGGAACGTTCCGCTGGAGCCAGTATTGCCTTCAACCTTCGAGCCGCCCATCATAGCACTCCCATCCGCGACGAGACCAACGCCGATGCCGCGCACTTTGTTCGACAAGATCTGGGACTTTCATCTGGTCGGACAGCGTGCCGACGGCCGCGATCTCATCTATATCGACCGCCACGTCCTGCACGAGCTGCATGCGCACCATTCGTTTGCGCAATTGGAGAAGCAGCACCGTCGAGTGCACAGGCCGGACCTTACCTTCGCGGTGCAGGACCACACCGTCGCCACCAAGCCGGGCCGCGATGACGACACCAATCCATCGGGGACGGCCTTTCTCAAGGCCATGCGCGAGGGCACCCGCAAGCACGGCATCAGGCTTTTCGACATCGACGATCCGGAGCAGGGCATTTCGCACGTGGTGGCGCCGGAACTCGGCATCGTGCTGCCGGGCGCGACCCATGCGGTTCCCGACAGCCATGCCAGCACCGTGGGCGGCGTCGGCGCGCTGGCGTTCGGCTGCGGCACCAGCGAGCTCACCCACATCCTCGCCACCCAGGTGATGGCGCTGAAGCGGCCGAAGCGGCTGCGCGCGCGGCTCGAAGGCCGGCTCGGTCCCCATGTCAGCGCCAAGGACGTAGCCTTGCGGCTCATCGCCGAGCTCGGCGTCGCCGGCGCGCGCGGCCATGCCGTCGAATATGCCGGCGCGGCCGTTCGCGCGATGCCGATCGAGCAGCGCATGACGCTGTGCAATCTCAACATCGAAATGGGCGGCCGGTCGGGCTTTGTCGCCCCCGACGATGCGACCTTCGCCTGGCTGCAAGGCCGGCCCTATGTGCCGCAAGGCGCGATGTGGGATCGCGCCCTCGACTATTGGCGCAGCCTTGTGACGGACGACGATGCCGCATTCGACCGCGAAGTCGTGCTCGATTGCAGCGCTCTGGAACCGCAAATCACCTGGGGCACCGATCCGAGCCAGGTGGTCGGCATTTCCGGCCGGGTGCCCGATCCGGCGGCGATCGATCCCAACCGGCGCGCCGCGGCGCAGAGCGCGTTCGGCTATATGGGCCTCGCGCCTGGCACGCCGCTCGCCGGCTTGCCGGTCGATCGCGTCTTCATCGGCTCGTGCACTAACAGCCGGCTGCCGGACCTTGAGGTCGCAGCCGCGGTGGTGCGCGGACGGCGCGTCGCCGAAGGCGTCGTCGCCATGGTGGTGCCCGGCTCCTCGACGGTGAAGCGCGAAGCGGAAGCAGCAGGCCTCGACCGGGTGTTCCGCGACGCCGGGTTTTTCTGGGGCGAGTCCGGCTGCTCCATGTGCGCGGGAGGCAATGGCGACCGCGGCCAACCCGGCGAGCGCTGCGTGTCGACCACCAATCGCAATTTCGAGAATCGCCAGGGCCCGAAGGTGCGCACGCACCTTGCCAGCCCGGCGACGGCGGCGGCGACCGCGATTGCCGGCCATATCGCCGACGTCCGGCAATTACTGTTGGGAGCGACGTGATGCAGCCGTTCACCAGCCATAGCGGCATCGCCGCCCCGCTCTTGCGCGACGACGTCAACACCGATCAGATCGCGCCCATCCTGCAGTCGCGCAATCTCAAGGAAGATTACCGGGCGATGCTGTTCATGCGCGCGCGCCAGCGCGACGACGGCAGCGAAGATCCGGATTTCGTGCTCAACAAACCGCAATTCCGCAAGGCGGGCATCCTGGTGACCGGCCATAATTTCGGCGCCGGCTCCTCGCGCGAGTCGGCGGTGTGGAGCATGCTGGCCAACGACATCCGCGTCATCGTGGCGCGAAGCTTTGCCGACATCTATCGGGAGAATTGCCTGCAGAACGGCTTGCTGCCGGTCGTGCTCGGCGCCGATGACGCCGACGCATTCACCGCCCGGGTCGTCGCCGTCGACGGCGGCGCGCCGTTTACGGTCGACCTGGTCGCGCAGCGCATCACCGGGCCGGACGGCTTCGCGCTCGCTTTCGAGATCGCGGGGGCCGACCGCATGCGTCTGCTCGAAGGCCTGGACGATATCGGACTGACGCTCAAGCATATGGACGAGATCGTCGGCTGGGAGCGACGCGCGGCGGCGGCGCAACCGTGGCTGCAGGGGGTGCAAGACGGCCGGCGGTGATTTTCTCGTTACGCCCGCTTCCGGGC
>Ga0335081_10005368_pt1 | contig 20279 bp, 14 predicted proteins | sample Lox_Sample_35_FD_206713 | JGI IMG/M metagenome (GOLD analysis project Ga0335081, IMG submission 206713) | Soil microbial communities from Loxahatchee National Wildlife Refuge, Florida, United States - Lox_Sample_3.5 | ecosystem: Environmental > Terrestrial > Soil > Wetlands | place: USA... | reverse complement strand
GCATAAGCCGGACGAGCGCGTCGCAATTTTTACGCTGACAGACAGGTTGTCCCTCGTGCAGGATTTTACGGGCGATGCTGCCACGCTCGCGGCGGCTTTACAGAATCTCAATCTTTCGGAGCCAGAATTGTCTAGAACCGCTTCAGGCGGAGCGTCGCAATTGCGTGACCTTCGCGTGAATGCGCAGCAGTATCAGACGTTGGTGCAGGCCTTCGGAAGATTTCAGCGATCGCAATCGCAATACTCGATCGATCGCCGCGCAGAAGTGACGCTGGATGCAATGCGCCGACTTACGCGGATGCTTGGTGGCCTGCCTGGCCGAAAAAACATAATCTGGCTTTCGGGCGGATTGCCTTTCACCCTCGATCCTGACGTTGCCTATAACGGCACCGAGTTGGCAGAGAACTTTCAGACCCCTATGCGAGTGACTTCCAGGTTCGGCGCTCAGGAAACTCTAACGTCGTCTCAAAGTTTGTTCTATGGCGAAAAGATCCGTGAGATTGCATCGCAAATGGCCTCTGCCCAGGTTGCGATATATCCGATTGATGCGCGCGGGCTGCTGCTTACCGCCTCCCAAACTGACGTAGACGTCCAGGAAACCATGAGGGAGATTGCCCGTCAGACTGGAGGTCGGGCGTTCATCAGTCGCAACGATATAGATAACGGAATTGCCGTCGCTCAACGCGACAGAAAGGGGACCTACACTTTGGGTTATTACCCGACGAACAGGAAGTGGGATCACAAATTCCGCTCGATTGATCTGAAGGTTAACCATCCGGGCGCAGAGGCTACTTACCGGCGTGGTTATTTCGCGGTCGAAAACGCCCACCCCAGCGATGAAAAGCTGGACCAGGCCCTTGCGGAGGCTTGGGAAGACGAGGCCCCGGATACATTGGTTGTGTTTGAAGCGCAGCTCAGCGCCGCGGAAAAGGGAAAAACCAGAGTCGATTTTTTGGTGGATGCAAATTCCGTTTCCACCACAGATGAAGCGGGTAGCAAAAAATTTGATGTAGGATTTTATGTAGCGGCCTTGTCCCCTGACGGCAGGGTTTTGCAAGTGAAAGGAACCAAGCTGGAGCGTGCTTTTCCGCCGGATGTTTACAACCAGATGTTGCAAAAGGGCATACACATTCATCTCGAGGCCGATACGCCGCCAGGGTGCCGCAACTTCGGCTTGGCCGTGAGAGATAATCAAACCTCGTACATCGGTACGCTTCACGCACCACTTCCGGCAAAACCATAATTTCGATATTGCGGAAGTGTTAGTTCAGAGTCAGCGGCGCCGTAGCGCTAACACTTTCCCCTTGAGGTTTTTGCGGACATCCGCCACAGTTGGACGGCACTATCACGAGTTCGTTTGGCGAGATTGGCCGCGTAAAGCTTGGGTGTCTTCGAAGCACCACCCCGGCACGCCAGTGCGCCCCCGACAATCGGCAGGAGTCATTAAAAGCACGCCCAAACTGGCTCCAAATGCCGTTCGAAGGGCCGTTTGTCTTTTAAGCAACAGCGGCGTATATTAGAAAACTGAGAACTGCTGTGTACCGGCATTTGGCGAAGCACACCAGTGGGCGCAAGCCCACTTTTTAGTTGGAGCCCCGCGGTGTTGCAGCCATCCGCCAGTAAGTCATTGGATTCATGGCGCTTGACGTTGAACGTGTGCGGCAGATTGCGGATCGCGTTGCCGCCTCGAGCGGACTCGAAGTCGTAGAGATCGAGTTCCTGGGCGGGGGCAAAGCCCGTATGTTGCGCGTTTTCCTTGACAAGCCCGCGGCTGAAAACGATCCGTTGGCCGGAGTTACGCATGAGGATTGCGCGAACTTCAGCCGCGAGTTCGGCGCAATTCTCGATGTAGAGGATCTGGTGCCCGGTTCGTACACGCTGGAAGTTTCTTCGCCGGGTCTGGATCGGAAGTTGGTGAAGGCCGCCGATTTCACACGGTTCAAGGGAAGTCGCATGAAACTGATGACGCGGCAACCGGTGGATAACAATCGGCACTTTGAGGGGCGTCTGGAAAGTTTTCAGGATGGCCGGTTAACGCTGGACCTGAGCGTGGCCAGCCGCAAGTCGCGCAAGAAAATGGGCGACGCGGCCGGCAAGAAGGTCGAAATCGAGTTCGCCAACGTGGAAAAGGCGAATCTGGTACCAGAGATCTAAGGATTGAGTAATTTGCGAAATTTGGTAATTGAGTAATTGAAATCAGCCACTTTGCTTTTCAATTACAAAATTACTCGATTACACAAATTACCAAATTGTTTTCTTATGGCTAGCGAGCTCTACAACACAATCGACGCACTGAGCCGGGAAAAAGGGATTGATCCGCAGATTGTAGTCAGCGCGGTGGAAGACGCTATTGTCATGGCCACGCGCAAGTACTACAAGTCCCAGGAAAATCTTCGCGCCAAGCTCGACAAGGACACCGGCAAGATCAGCGCCTTTGCGGTCAAAACAGTTGTAGAGACTCCGGAGCAGGTGGAAGATCCCAACCTGCAGATCACGGTCGAAGACGCGCGCAAGGTCGATCCCTCACTCGAAGTTGGCGGTGAGTTGCAGATTCCAAAGCCAACGGAAGGAATCCTGGGCCGAATTGCTGCTCAGCTTGCCAAGCAGGTAATCTTTCAGAAGGTACGCGAGGCCGAGCGCGACACGGTTTACAACGAGTACATCGGCCGAGTTGGCGAAATTGTCAACGCAACAGTGAAGCGTGTCGAAGGTCCGGATGTGATCTTCGATATCGGCAAGGCCGAAGCTCGCATGCCGCGCAAAGAACAGTCACGGCTGGAATCCTTCGCTGTCGGCGAGCGCGTGCGCGTCGTGATCGCCCGGGTAGAACGGGCTGCAAAGGGTCCGGGAGTTGTCGTATCCCGCGCAGCGCCGGAACTCGTACAGCACTTGTTCCAGACGGAAGTTCCTGAAATCTACGACGGCACGGTCGTGATCCGAGCGATCGCCCGCGAAGCCGGCGAGCGCACCAAGATTGCCGTCATGTCCAAAGACAAGGATGTCGATGCTGTCGGCGCCTGCGTCGGCATGAAAGGCATGCGCGTGCAGTCGATCATCCGCGAACTCCGCGGGGAAAAGATCGACATCATTGAATTCCATGAAGATCCTGTGACGTTCGCCGAAAAGGCCCTGCAGCCGGCGAAGGTCAGCCGCGTCACGGTGGTTGATAGCGCCGAAAAGCATCTGGAAGTTGTGGTCGACGACAGCCAGCTCTCGCTTGCGATCGGCAAGAAGGGCCAGAACGTACGCCTTGCTGCAAAGCTTCTCGGCTGGAAGATCGACATCAAGAGTGAGGAAGAGAAGCGTCAGGAAGTCGAGCAGCAGATGGCTGCGATGGCTCCGCAGACAACAACTCCGCTCGACAACGTTCCTGGCCTGGGTGAAGGCCTGGTGGAGAAGTTGGGCGCCGCAGGTGTGGCCACCGTGGAAGCGTTGGCCGACATGACACCGGAACAGCTCGAAGCCATCGAAGGCATTGGGCCGAAGACGGTGGAAAAAATTAGCCTCGCAGTGAATAATTATTTTGCGAGTCTGGACGCCACGGCTGAAGAAAGCGCGGCAACCGCAGAAGCAGAGGGTGGCGAAGGCGAGTCCGTGCCGGAGCAAGCTGAACCCGTTGAGCCCATTGCGGAACAATCGGCTGCCGCTGAAACATCGGACTCCGAACAGACGCAAGAAGAAGATCAGGAGCAGAAAACGACCTCTGCTCCAGAAACAACCGAATAGTCATGGCACGCGCACATACTTTCGATCGTATGCGAGTGCAACAACGAGTCGACTCCGTGAGGGCTGCGATGAAGACCTAACGCGGGGAAAAGAAAGGCCGGATGAGTAAGGTTCGAATCAACGATCTCGCCAGAGAACTGGAAGTTAAAAGCAAGGCCATCCTTGACGCGCTTCCGCATGTCGGGGTGACCGAAAAGAAGACGCATTCCAGTTCGCTGGAGGAGCACGAAGCAGAAAAAGTGCGAGCCTATATCCGCGGCTCGGCTGAATCGCAGGGCTCGTCTGCGCGCACCGCGCGCCCGCTGCGCGCCGAAGAAGAAATCAAAACCAAGATTGATTTGTCGCACATCTCCCGTCCAGGCGACGTGCTTAGAGCGATCACGCAGAAGAAAGAAGCTGCAGCCGCTCCTCCGCCGAGGCCCGCAGCGCCTGCGGTTGTTGCGAAGCCCGTTGTAGCTCCTCCGGCGCCTCCCAAGCCGGCCGCACCGCCTGTTGCTCCGCCAACTCCGGTCGCAGCCCCGGTTGCACCCGCGCCCCCAGTTCGCACTGTAGTTCCGCCACCAGCCGCCGAAAGGCCGCCCGCACCGGCTGCCGTCTCCGGCCCGCCGGTAGTGGCTCCCCAGCGTCCAGCCGCGCCGCCTACTCCAGTGGTCGTAACGCCTCCGGCTCCAGTTGCGTCTGCGCAGCCGCCAATCGCAGCATCGGCTCAACCCGCGGCTCCCGTTGCTCCATCTCGCGCCGCAGCTCCTCCAACTCCGGCGCCGCCGCAGCAGCCGCCTGCGCCTCGCATGATCGTTCCGCAGACTGGACCACGGCCCGTTTATAAAGCGCCACCCCCGAGGCCGGCAGCGCCAGTATCCGGATCGCCGATCGGAATGCGCCCTGCACCCGGCAGGCCCGTTCCTGGCCAGCCAATTTTTCAGCGTCCGCGTCCGCAAGGACCCGCCGGCGTTGGTGCGCCCCGTACTCCGCTTCGCCCGGGCGAGCGGCGTCCGATGCACCCTACGCGTTCGGCTCCGACGGGCCCTCGCCCGATCGGTGTCGGTCCGGGTCTTCCGCCACCAGGGCCAGTTCGTCCGGGCAGCCGTCCGGGAGGGCCTGCGCGCAGGCCCGGTCAGCGCTATGTTCCCCGGGGCGTAAAAGAAGGACCGATGAAGGGCTACGTTCCACCACCGCGCATGGTGGTGTCGAACGAGCCGCTTCCGATCACGCGCAACATCACGATCACGGAAGGGATCAGCGTAAAAGATCTCGCGGAGAAGCTCGACATTCGCGCGAAGGATCTGATTTCGCGTCTTCTCGGGCGCGGCGTCTTCGCGACGATCAACCAGACGCTGGATGCGGAACTCGCCAGCGAAATGGCGCGCTTCTTCGGCGCCGAAACTAACGTGATCACCTTCGAAGAACAAGCCGCGAAGGATATTGATGCCGCTGCTGCGTCCGGCGAAGAATCCGCCGCTGAGGCTGTGCCGCGCCCGCCCGTCGTCACCATCATGGGCCACGTCGATCACGGCAAGACCACGCTGCTCGACTCGATTCGCGCCACAAACGTGGCCGAAGGCGAAGCGGGAGGTATCACGCAGCACATCGGCGCGTACAAAGTCCGGATCACTGACAAAGATTCCCCTGCGTACGGACGCGAAATCGTGTTCCTCGATACTCCGGGTCACGAAGCTTTCACGCGTATGCGTTCCCGCGGCGCGAAGGCGACTGACATCGTCGTACTTGTGGTCGCTGCCGATGACGGAGTCATGCCCCAGACGCTCGAAGCAATTGATCACGCTCATGCGGCTGAAGTCCCGATCATCGTGGCGGTGAACAAGATCGATAAGCCCGACGCGATGCCCGACCGTGTGAAGAAACAGCTGGGTGATCGCGGACTCGTCCCCGAAGAGTGGGGTGGCAAAACAGTTTTCGTGGACGTTTCGGCGAAGAAGAAAACCAATCTCAACCTTCTAATGGAAATGATTTGCCTCGTTGCAGATCTGGCCGAACTGAAAGCCACACCCGAACGGGCGGCCACCGGCGTAGTGCTCGAAGCAAAACTCGATCGCGGCCGCGGACCCGTTGCCACCGTGCTGGTTCAGAACGGCACACTCAATGCCGGCGACAATTTTGTCGTTGGCAACGTGTTTGGCAAAGTACGAGCGATGTTCGACGACCGGGGGGCGGCTCTTGAGTCCGCCCCGCCTTCGACGCCGGTTGAGATCCTCGGGTTGGAAAACCTGCCGCAGGCTGGCGATCAATTCGTTGTCGTCGCCGACCGCGATAAGGCACGGGGCATTTCTGAATATCGTGAGCAGAAGGCTCGCGAAGCCACGCTGGCCAAGAGTTCCCGCGTGTCTCTGGAAGGACTGGCTGAGCAGATCAAGACCGCCGGTACGAAGGAACTGAATGTCATCCTGAAGGGCGATGTGCAGGGATCGGTCGAAGTGCTCAGCGATCTTCTCTCGAAGCTCTCGAACGAAAAAGTTCGCCTGAAGCTTCTGCGGTCCGGTGTCGGTGCGATTACAGAGAGCGACGTGCTTCTTGCCTCGGCTTCGAACGCGATCATCATCGGCTTCAACGTTCGCCCCGAGCGCAAGGCGCAGGAACTCGCCGAGCAGGAAGAGGTCGATATCCGGCTGCACTCGATCATTTACGAATTGCAGGATGAGATCAAGCGTGCCATGACGGGCTTGCTTGAGCCGACGATCAAAGAAACCTATCAGGGACGCGCCGAAGTCCTCGAGACCTTCCGCATCCCGAAGGTTGGAACAGTCGCGGGATGTCGCGTGCAGGATGGGCTCATCAAGCGCGACTCCGAAGTTCGGCTCCTCCGCGACAATGTCGTCGTCTTCAAAGGCAAAGTCGGTTCGTTGCGCCGTTTCAAAGATGATGCCAAGGAAGTCACCAGCGGAATGGAGTGCGGCATCTCAATCGCCAATTATGGCGACATTAAGGCCGGCGACGTGATCGAGGCTTTCGCCACCACGCGGGTCGCCGCCGAAGTAATCGCGTAAAACGGTGCATAGTGATTAGCGGCTAGCTGTTCGGTGGTCTTTCTACCCAATAACTATCCGCGCTCGACTGCATGCCGATCGCTTTTCTCACCCTCGAAATTCACATCGAAGCTGCGCAATCACTCAAGGATCGACGTCAAGTGGTGCGCAGCTTGAAAGACCGGTTGCGCACGAGCTTCAATGTCTCCGTTGCCGAGCTCGATGGCGCAGAATTATGGAATCGCGCAACGATCGGCGTCGTCAGCATTTCGCATTCACGCGACTATCTAGACGGCCTGATGAAAAAAGTTGAGAGCGCTGCCACGCGCATCGCCAACAATAGCGGCTCTGAGATTTCCGATTCGTTTGTCGAATATTTTTGATCTGCTCGGTTGTTGTTCTTGATGGTTGCGCCGCCATCGTTTGGTGCTGCTAACATCTTGTTAACTCCAGACTTATAACATCCACGTGTTGATGCCGGAGTAGGGGATTTGAACCACTCCGCGGGTGCTGTCTTAATTAAGACAGCGCCACTCCGCGAACGGATCGACATTTGCACCCCCATTTCTGATATTCTCAAGCGTTTTACCTTAGGTGAACCGTGGAGAAGCGGGGGCTGAAACACCATCGCGGACGGGTCGGCGAAGCTCTGCGCGAGGAGATTGAAACTCTGGTCGAAGGTGAATTGGCTGATCCGCGCATCGGTCTGGTGAGCGTAACCTCAGTGCACGTAGCGGATGACGGCCGCTCCGCTGAAGTCTGGGTCAATGTCGAGGGCGATGACGTCGACGCGGACCGAAGTCTGGAAGGGCTGGAAGCCGCGCGCGAGTATATCCGCCACGAACTCGTCGAGCGCCTGCGAATCAGACGTGCTCCCGAATTGATTTTCCGCCTTGACCGAGCCGAGCAGGCTAAGGCGCGGGTCGAGGAATTGCTAGAGCGGTCCAAGAAACGCTCGAAGCCACGCAAGGATGCAAGTGGAGAGAAGCCGTAGCGACATGCTCGAAGATGTACTCCGGCAAATCGGACAACACGAGCGATTCGTGTTGACGTCGCACGCTCGTCCGGACGGCGACGCGGTCGGTTCCGCTCTCGCCTGCTGTCAGGTCCTGCGCGCCATGGGCAAACATGCCGACGTAATCATGCACGATGGCGTCCCGCGAATTTACCGATCGCTTCCTTATGCGGATGAAGTCGTGCAGTCGAGTAAAGTACTTGGGAACTATGAGGCGGCGATCATTCTGGAGTGCGACAGTATTCATCGTACCCGCCTTGAGGGTCTGGAGAATCGTTTTCTGATCAGTATCGATCATCACGTCAGCGGCCGGCCTTTTGCACATGTGAATTGGATTGACCCGCACGCGGTCGCGACGGCGGAAATGGTGTTTCGTCTTGCCCGCGAAGCGGGCGTGAAATTTTCTCCCGAAGTCGCGACGTGCCTCTATACCGCCCTGATGACCGACACTGGTTCGTTCATGTTCCAGGGGACAAACGAAAACACTTTTGCGTTGGCTCGGGAGCTTGTACTCGCCGGGGCGGATCCGGCCCACTGCGCGCGCGGAATTTACTTCGCGCATTCTGCCGCGAAGATTCGTTTGCTCGGCGAAGCTTTGCGCAACCTCAATCTTGAAGGCCACGTCGGCTATGTATGGGTCACTCGCAAGCAGCTGGAGCGATGCGGCGCAGCTGAGGAAGATTGCGAAGGCTTGGTGAATTATGTCCTCTCGATTGGAGGAGTCGAGGTCGCCGCGTTTTTCCGCGAGTTGCCCGACGGGCGTTACCGGGTCAGTCTGCGCAGCAAAGGCAAACTCGATGTCGCCCGAGTTGCCGAAAGTTTCGGAGGGGGAGGCCACGAGTGTGCCAGTGGTTGCTCGCTCGACGGCCCGCTGGCCGAGGCCGTTCGCCAGGTGATCCTCCAATTGGGACGCGGACCTTCCATACAATAGAATTCTCGGTTCTTGACGTTTGAATTCGTGATTGTGATGCCAGGAATTCTTCATTCAACAATCAACATCCAAAATTCAAAGAATTCTCCCTATGACCGCCCGTACCCGTACCGACTTGTTGCTTCTCGCCGGTTTCTGCGCATTTCTCTTCTTCTACGGATTAGGAGCATTCGGCCTCATCGGTGCCGATGAGCCTCGGTACGCACAGGTTGCGCGCGAGATGCTCGACCATCACGATTGGGTGACGCCCGTTCTCGGTGGTCAGCCGTGGCTGGAAAAACCTCCGCTCTATTACTGGCAGGCGATGATCGCATATAGCCTGTTCGGCGTCAGCGATGCAGTAGCGCGGATCCCGTCCGCATTCGATGCAACGCTCCTCGTCATGGTCGTTTATCTGTTCTTCTGGAAATTCCGGCGCGGCGTTGAAATCGATGCAGCTTTGATCACCGCGTCCTGCGCCGCTGTTATCGGCTATGCGCGCGCCGCTTCGACCGATATGCCGCTCACTGCGGCGTTTAGCATCGGCATGCTTGCGTGGTGGGCATGGCGCGAGAGCCGCCAAAGAATTTACCTGATATTGTTTTACGTATTCATCGCACTTGGAATGTTGGCGAAAGGCCCAGTTGCTCCGTTCCTGGCGGGACTGATAATCGTTGTGCTTGCCACTGCAACGCGCGACTGGCGCTTGATTCCGACAACTCTATGGCCGCCGGGAATTGCTTTATTTTTTGCGGTCGCTTTGCCATGGTACATTTTGGTTCAGTTGCGCAATCCCCAGTTCTTCAGAGAATTCATCCTTGAGCATAACCTCGAGCGCTTTTCTACGAATCTTTACCATCACCCCGAGCCGTTCTGGTATTACATCCCCGTCATTGTGCTGGCGCTCGTGCCGTGGATCGTTTTCGTAATCGCGGCGATTGCGCAATCACTGCATGTGTGGTGGTCGGAGAGAGAATCGTATCGAGAAGACCGGGAGTTGCAGTTCGGGATTTTTAGCTGCTGCTGGCTGGTGGTGCCGGTTGTCTTTTTCTCGTTCTCGCAATCGAAGCTTCCGGGCTACATTCTTCCTGCGGTTCCGGCGGGAGCCTTGCTCCTTGCCGCATACTTATTCAACAAGTTCGAGCAGGAATCTTCGGTTTCCCGATGGCTGATCCTCGCACATGCACTTGTTGCCTGTGCGCCGGTCCTGCCGGCGATCCTGATCGGATACATCGTCACGCAACATCGGCTGCCTCCAGGGAGGCCCACGATATACGCAGTCACGATCGCATCCGTGCTCTGCGCGGCGACTGTAGTGACACTGGTCAGCCGGATGCGCCTCCGCATGCTTCGCTTTGTCACGCTGATTCCGGTAGTTCTTGCAGTGGCAGCTGTACTAAAGATTGGCTCGACGGCCATCGACCAGAAACTCTCTACTCGTCCGCTGGCGGAAGAATTGGCGAGCGTGGAAATGCATAAATTGCCAGTTGCGGTATTCGGAACATCGCGCGAAGTGGAGTACGGTCTCTCGTTTTATCGGGATCAGAAAGTCCATCGCTACGAATCTCGAGAAATTCCTGCCGGTGAGCATCTGCTCATAGCTCCGACCACATGGATGGACAACGTCGAGAAGATTAGCTCAGGTCGCCGAGTGACTTGGCTGGGCCACTACGGTCCTCAAGGCCTGGATCTTTTCTGGATTTCCGCCGCTGGTGCGAAACGTTAGGTGGCCTGCACTTCTCCTATACGTACAAATCGGTCATATACCCAGAGTAACACCGCAGTAGCAAGCCCGACGCCCGTTACGGTCCACCAGATCAAAGCCGGTTCGTGCCGGACTTCTCCGAATACATGGAGTAGCGTTCCTCCGAACCATCCTCCGATCAACGATCCAATTCCTATCGGCAAAAACGCGAATCCCATATAGGTTCCCTGCTGATCGGGAGGCGCCAAGCGCGATATGTATTCGTAATAGCGCGGCGACTGCGTGATCTCTCCGAGCGCTAGAACGAACAAAGAGAAAATAGCACCCCAGACCGTTGGCTGTAACGCCAGGATGATCCACGCGAGCGAGGTCACGATCGTCCCGAGAATGACCGCAGCAAACGGCGGAACCTTGCGCGTCAGCAGATTGATCGCAACCGTCAGACAGATCACCGTCAACCCATCGGTTACGAGAATCTTCTCCACATCCGCAGAGGGATTGACAAACCCATGAATGTAACCAGGCAGACTGATGTACTGCTGCCAGAAGACAATCCAGTATCCGGTGAAGATCACCAGAAACCACATGAACTTGCTGATGCCGATAAGCGCAACCGCTAATAACACCACCCAAATCCACCAGGGAATGTTCCATCCCGGCCGGACCCACAATGCAATCCGCAGAACGAGCGCGACTACGAGCACGGGCAAAACGAGTTTGTAGTTTCCGAGAACCGTGCAGAAGTTTCGTGCCACCTGAGCGATCGAGGGAGGAGCCGCATCGCCCGGTTTGCGCGGCTCACGAAAGAAAATCAGCACTACAAAGAACATCGCAAAAACGCCCACCGCGCCTAGTCGATAGACATTTTCCACGCCCAGGTTACGGTGTGCCCACGACGCATACAGCGGTCCCAGCGCCCCACCAATGTTGACCATGGTGTAATAAATGGAGTAGCCGATCGAACGGACCTTTTCGTTCGAGGCCCGCGCCGTCGTACCGACGACCGACGGCTTTACGAGCGCAATGCCTAACGCGGGAAGAATCAGAATGACTCCGACGAATAAGCCGAGCGGCACGGCGTTGCGAATCGGTCCGAGCCAGGGGGCGCCGATGGACCCGATCAGAAAATATGCGACGGCAAGGATCAGGTAGGCGATCGAAAGAGCGCGGCGAAAACCGAGGCGGTCGGCGGCCGCGCCGCCGAAAATCGCCAGAAACCACACCATTCCGCCGAAGATCCCCGTAAGCGTTCCGGTTTGCTCGGTGGAAAAATTCAGTTTCTCCTGCAAATAGAGCGCGAGGGAGGCGAATGCGCCGTAGTAGGCTAGGCGCTCAAAAATCTCAGTAATGTTGGCGATCCAGAAAGGCCGCTCGAACCCGGTGAAAACTTCGTGGACACGTTCAGAGAAGGTCAAAATGGCTCCTGTGCTGCGTGGGCCGACACGTGCCGCGTTCATCCAGGCAATCGATCCTGGACGTATTGGGCAGTTATCCCGGTTACGCGAATCACTTTATTGCGGCTGGTCTGGCCGGACGCAATGGTAACGGAAGATCGCGGCACCTTCAAAATCTTCGCGAAGAATTCGATGCAGGCGTCGTTTGCCCGTCCCTTGATCGGAGGCGTTGTGAGAGAAAGTTTCAAGGTGTCGCCGATCACGCCGGTGATTGCATTCTTCATCGCTCGCGGATGCACTCTGACCGCGAAGGTAACGCCCGACGCATTCTGGATCACAGAAAGCATTTTTCGCACAATGGTCCAACAATCTTCGGAAGAACCTGGCTACGGTTCGGCTCTCTCACCGAAGATCGCGGTTCCGACTCGCACGCAAGTCGATCCTTCCTCGATCGCGACTTCGAAATCGTGCGACATGCCCATCGAAAGCACATCCATGGAAATCGACGGGAGTTTTCTCGCAACAAAGACCTCGCTCAATTCCCGCAGCTTGCGGAAAAAGGGACGAGCGGCCTCGGGATCCTCCATATACGGAGGCACCGTCATCAGTCCCCGAAATTCAAGCGCTTCCAATCCCGGCGCGGCCTGAAGCAAATGCTCGAGTTCCAGAGAATCAATCGCAGCCCCGCTTTTCGCCGCCTCTCCGCCCACGTTGATCTCAATCAGCACAGCCAGCTTTTTCCCCGTCGCCAGCGCCGCCGCATTCAATCTCTCTGCTACTTTCAGCGAATCCACAGATTCGACCGCCCCGAATAATTCCACGGCTTTCGCAGCTTTATTACTCTGGAGATGGCCAATCATGTGCCATTCGGCATTTGTCAGGTCTACGAGTAGCGTGTACTTTCCGGCGAATTCCTGCACGCGATTCTCGCCGAATAGTCGCAACCCAGCTTCATAAGCCTCGCGGATCTTCTGCGGAGGATGTGTCTTGGTTACCGCCATTAATGAGATTTCTTCAGGTGAACGTCCGGCATGCCGGGCGGCGACGTGAATCCGTTCCTCGATTGCAGCAATGTTGGACAATATCGACATACGAACCGAACAAAACCACAAAGGGCACAAAGTAGTACGAAGGAATCCTTTTTTCCCTGCGTATTACTTCGTGTCCTTCGTGGTCGAAAGCCTTACATGATGGCCGTCGGCGGTGCCGGTTCATCTGGACTGCCCGCGTTCGCCAGCGGAACGCGAATCATAACGAACACAAGTATTGCCAGTGCAGCCAGCGCCGCCCAGATCGAGGGCGTCCAATGAACGAGCGTGACGTCCCGGCCCGACCCGACGAGTCCGGCAATGACCAGTCCGCACAAGGCTTCTCCAGCGATGAGGCCCGAAGCCGTCAGAACGCCGGCATTGTCGACGCGTGCTTTTTGTGCATCGTTCAGACCGCGGCGATCGCGGATCTGATCCGTTACCCAGCGGATGATGCCGCCGACAAAAATCGCAAACGTCGTTCCCAGCGGCAGATACATTCCGACTGAAAACAACATCACGCTCTTCACTTCAATCATGATCATCGCGATCCCAAGCACGATTCCGACGACAACCAGCGGCCATGCCATATCGCCGCCGACGATCCCCTTCGACAGCATCGCCATGAGACCAGCCTGGGGGGCGGGCAACGCGTTGCTGCCGAAGTGATAGGCCTTATCAAGAACGGCTAGGGGAACGAACAATACGAATGATGCCACGACAATGCCGAACAGATCGCCAATCTGCATTTTTGCAGGCGTGCCACCCAGAATGTGTCCGACCTTTAGATCCTGCAACATCTCGCCCGCTACGGCCGAGGATACGCAGATCACGGCCGCGACGCCCAGCACCGCGGCTACACCGCCTGACCCTGAGACCCCTAGCGCAACCATCAGCAATGCGGCGATCAATAGCGTGCACAACGTCAGACCCGAGACAGGATTGTTCGACGAGCCGATCAAGCCAACGAGGTTGCCGGACACAGCTGCGAAAAAGAATCCAATAATTATCATCACTCCAGCCGCGACTAGGGATCCAGAAATGATTTTCGAACTTGTGAGATTCCCCGCCCCGCTGATGAAGTAGTAATACAGCACGATCATGGCGACGAATACCACCGATACACCGGCGAAGATCGCTTTTGACGGAAGGTCGCGTTCGATGCGGCTGGTCGCCGCGTGTGCAGCCGTTGATTTCTTCAAATCGGAAACCGCGCGGCTCATCCCCAATCCGAGTTGCTTGCGCATCTTGAAGAGCGTGTAGGTCGCACCTACGAGCATGCCGCCCACCGCGATGGGGCGCACGATGGAGTAGTAGATCGCGCTCGCCAGCAGCTCCCATCCGATCGGTTTTCCTGGCTGCAACGCCTGAATGTAAGGGCCAACCGTGAAAGTCAAAAGTGGGACGAGCAGTCCCCACGCCAGCAGTCCACCGGCGAAATTCAACGCGGCAAGGCGCGGGCCGATGATGTAACCGACGCCCAGGTATGCCGGGCTGATGTCAGGTGCGCTGAATAATGTTGCGCCGCCAGTAACAGTCGTCGCGACATTCGGATTCGTCCCAGTGCGGAGCAGGAGTTTTTTGCCGAGGTCGCTGATCTTCATGTGCAGCGTGTTGCTTGCACTGAAAACATTGACTGCGCCCAGCAGGTACATCAACCCACCGAATCCCATGTTCGCGAACAGAATTTTCGCCGCCTTTGCTCCCTGCTGCCCGGCTTTGTGAATCTCCGAAGCAGCGACTGATTCCGGATAAGGTAGTTCCGGATCTTCCACCATCACGCGCCGCAGCAGCGTCACAAATAAAATGCCGAGTGTTCCGCCGATCAGCATCAGCGCGACCGACTTCCAGTATTCCTGGCGCGTGAGGCCCGGCCACAAGCCTGCCATCACAAACGCCGGAATCGTAAACACGGCGCCGGCGGCAACCGATTCGCCGATTGATCCCACGGTTCGCGCGATATTCTCTTCCAGCAGCGATCCTTTCAGCAGCCGGAGAATCGCCATGCCAATGACGGCTGCCGGATACGTGGCGGCGATTGTCATTCCGGCCTTCAGGCCGAGATACGCGTTCGCCGAGCCGAGAATGGCCGTCAGGACCAGGCCGATCAGCAACGCCCGAAACGTGAACTCTTTCATCTCCATCGTTTCGGGGACGTACGGAACATGCTTCTTTCTTGCGGGAAGCTCTGAGACGGGGCTACTCATAAGTGGATCCTTTTAGGGCGTGGGATGGGACCAGATTCGTCTGTGTTGCCTATCGACCAGACGCAAACACCAGAACGGCGCAAGGTAGCACGCGGAACGGGCCGATGACAAGTGCGTCGCCCAGCATACAACCATTGCCAGGCGGATTCACTCCACGCACCCACGCTCGGCAATCGGCCGCATCGCGGGATCCCTTACCCAATCATCGTAATCCCTGACCGTGGAAGCGCCCGCCGAAGCCGGAGGCGTGTGCTTCTCCAAATCGAGCGCCCGCGGTTCCGCGGCGTGCTAGCCGTGCTATGGGTCTTTTGCCTGGTTTCGGAGGTGTGAAGATCAGGGCGGCCGGGAAAGTGACGGTCGTGGAACCTGCCTGCCATGAGAACCCCTCTTTGCGCTCGTGCCCGTGGTCCGCTGCGGCGAACGAAGGGAAGTTCGTTGCAACTTGAGTTCAAGATTTCGCTCCGGGGGACTCAGTCCTGTCCCGCTCCGGCTTCCTGTACGCTTGACGCCAGAATATGACGGGATCTGTTCTGATTCGGATCTAGGTTGTCTTTTTCTCCCGTGGAGTCAAACGCTTGTTCAACATCTGTTCCTCAATCGCGCTGTCCAGTTCCTGCATTAGGTCTGCCATTTTTCGCGGATCGTATTCGCGCGATGCTTCCTCAGCAATCACGCGCCATGGGCGAGGAGACTTGCATCCAGGATCGTCCGTCACGACTGCTACTCCCGTGGAAACCTCGGAATGTATCACTGACGATACGGAGTTAAGATTAAGGCCTTCGTGTTGCACCTCTGTTAATACAACCCGCAAGGTGTGCAAATGTTCCGTCCCGCTTGATATAGAATACGAATAATCTGTTCTTCGCCCCTCGTCAGCTTTTCTATTTCTGAGGTGCCAGTCTTATGAGTAGCTCCCCCGATGGACCTTTTTCCCAGCCATACCAGTGCCATGACTGCGGCAGTGAGACCGGCTTTCGTTCGCGCCGCCGTTCTCTGATAGAACGTTTCATCCTTCCGCTTTTATTGTTGAAGCCCGTGCGTTGCGGCGAGTGTTTCCGACGGGATTATCGATTGATATTTACCCGCGTACGCGAACGGTTCTCTTCCGGCGCGCACGCAATGCCGGTGAAGAGCGCGGCATCGTCCAATCGGAACGTTGCTTAGCTATGTAGTTCGCCGCTATACTGCTGTTTACGGGTGTTCAGACGCGGACTTAACAGGAGGCCGTCTTCAGCAGTAGCGAGGACCGAATCCGGACCGGCCATGCCAAAGCTGCAGCAGCTCGGCATTCTTTTGTTTCGAGGTGGGTATCATTGGGCCGCTCGGGTAGGCTGGCCCGGCGCACTGCCGAGAGTCTCTTCTCCGTTCTTTTTCCTTCCGACTGCCGCATCTGCGGTATTCCGTTACTCAATGTTTCCCGCTTACCCGTTTGTCCTGATTGTCTGAGTGGCATTGGGCCAGTATCCGGCAAAGTTTGCACTGTCTGCGGCGAGCGAGTTCTCTCAGCGTACGCGGAAGGCGATGCAGAAGGTTTTCGAGAGTGCCCCGCTTGCCGGCGGATCGAGCGGCCATTCGAGCGGGCCGTTGCTTACGGAAGCTATGATGGCGGCCTTCGCGAACTGATTCATCTTCTGAAATACAACGGCGTTAGTCCGGCAGCGAGCGTTCTTGGAAGAATGCTGGCTGAGGCGCTGATCCCGCTGCATGCAGTGTTTCAGCAGGAGAAGATTGTTGTCGTTCCTGTGCCGCTTTATAGGGGGAAACGCCGGCAACGAGGATTTAATCAGGCAGAACTGATTGCGCGCGCACTTGTGAAGGCGAGCGTCATGAGCGACCGGTTCGAATTGGCTCCGAACGTTCTGCGTCGAACGCGCGAAACACATTCGCAGATCGGATTGACCAGCCACCAGCGGCGCGAAAACCTGCGCGGAGCCTTCGCCGTGGTGTGTGCCGCAGGAGTCACTGGCCGCGAAGTGCTTCTGGTGGATGATGTCTATACAACAGGGACGACGGTCTCCGAGTGTTCCCGTGTCTTGCGGCGCGCGGGAGCTGCCCGGGTGTGGGTCGCGACGGTAGCCAGAACGCAGAAATTGGCATCTAAATACCTTGAAATGCAAGGTCTCAATGTTTCAAAGTCTCAAGGTGTCGACGCTGAGTATCGCTCGGTGGAGAATCAGGACATTGGGGACTTTGAAAACACCAAAGCTTTGAAACTTTAGATTTTATGTCTCTACGCATGGAACACGATGCAGGATCCCGGCATGCCGCCGGCCTGTTCACGTCGGCGGCTCCCCACCGCGCTGGCGACGGCCATGCTCTGCTGGCACCCGTGCTGGTCTTGAACGCTTCCTATGAGCCGATCAACGTTTGCGCTGCCCGCCGCGCCCTCGTGCTGGTGCTCAAGGGAGTTGCGATGACCGAAGAAGAGAATGGTCACTTCCTGCATTCGGCGCGTGTCGCGATGCGCCTGCCGTCGGTGATTCGGCTGCTGGAATACCGGCGAATTCCGCATCAGAGCCGCGCGCTCTCGCGGAAGAATATCCTGTTGCGCGATCGCAATACTTGCCAGTACTGCGGAACGGTTCTCTCGTCAAGCGAACTGACCCTCGATCACGTGATCCCGCGCTCGCGCGGAGGCGCGTCGACGTGGGAAAATCTCGTCGCCTGCTGCCATTACTGCAACCGTCGCAAGGGAAACCAGTCTCCCACCGAAGCCGGCATGAAACTGATGCGAGAGCCTCGCGCCTTCAATCTCCACACGAGCCGGCACATCATGCGCCTCATGGGCCGCTCCGACGACAAGTGGAGAAAGTATCTCTTCTACTAAAGTGTGAAAGTTTCAAGGTTTCGAACCGGTTCCTCGAAACCTTGAAACTTTGGCTCACTGCGGTTTCTGCGGCTGATCTGGTGGCGTCTGTCCCGGCTTTTTCTGTGCGTTCGGAATTTCCTTCCCTTCATACAGGATTCTGGAGTTCGCGCCGAACCGCTTGTAGTCCTCGTACTTCACGATTTCCTTGATATGGACGTCTTCCAGATTGAAGTGCAGTTCGTCATCGGCCTTCGTGTAAACCGGGAACCAGTATTGGCCGTCGATCTGCTGCCGCCACGTAGTGAACTTCGGAAATAGGTTCTGGTTGTCGGTTTTCTTTTTCACTTCGCTGCATGGCTTGTCATTGCACAGGTCGGGCACCGTCTTGCCGTAGGTCTTGACGATTTGTAGATCGTGGTCGTCGACCCAGACGCGTCCCTGGAAATAGCGCTTCTTGCCCTCAATCTTTTTGGGAGCAATATCGAAGACATAACAGTGCAACTCATCTTCCTGCTGCTGCCCCGCGTACAGGATGTTGTATTCGGGGAGCTGATCGGTGGTCAGAACGAAAGGCAGCATGTGCCGGATGTCCTGCATGTCTTCTTCCGACATGTAGATCTTGGTCAGACTTGACTGCGGCGCAAAAACCACGTTTTCCATGCGGTGGCCCTTGTCGTCGAACATAACGTCGAAGACTTCGCGATATTGGCCATCAACCGTGTCACCGTCGAGAGTCTCGACCTTCACGTCCTGGCGGTAGGTGTATTGATCGCGGGCCTTGGCAAATTCCGTTTCTTTCTCAGCGAAACGCTTAATGATGTCGTCGGGAGTAATGCCTTTGGGCTGGGAGCTTTCGAGAGGACCTTCCTGGGCGAATGCGGACAGGGCGGCGAGACTGCAAATGAGCAGCGAGACGGAAACCAGAAACCGGGATACCTTCATTGCTCTAGTTTATCGAAGTTGGAGCATGATTGGCGGAGACGTAACCCGCTACTGCCCGGTCGAGCCGGATCAATGGCTGGTTGCGTCTCCACAGGAGCAGGCACCGCGGCGACCCCACCCTCCAACCCCTCTCCGCTCAGTGAGGCCGGAGGGAAGGGTGCTGCAGTTCTGCCACTCAGTTGGATGCCTGACTTGGGAAGAGGTTGCCGCAGGGGGATGGGCAAGTTATGTGGAGCCGGGGCTCATGTTGTTATGGCAAATCGATTCTTTACAATCGGATGCCACAAACATTATCGGGTTGTTGAATAAGGCAAGACCTCGATTCCCAGGGCCGAACTGCTCTCAGTAGCGAGCCGGGGCTTGCCCTGCTACACTCATCCGTTTGCCGTTTGCGTAAAGACTCAGCTGCGTGTCTTGCTCCTGATGGACGGGATTGCCTGTGCGGGCAAGACGTTCGAGCAATGTCTCTACGAATTGCGTTGTGGAGGTGCATCGTGCGCCGTCTTCTTCTTTCTCTTCTGGCTCTGTTTCTTGCTGTTCCCGCTTTTTCGCAGGCGAAGCATCCGTTCACCTTTGAAGACATGATGAAGCTGAAGCGTGTCGGCGATCCGCAGGTTTCGCCGGATGGCAAGTGGGTGATCTTTAGCGTGGTCGATGTCGATCTCGCGGCGAATACGAAGACGCCGCATGTATGGATCGTGCCCACGGCCGGGGGGCAGGAGCGGGAGATCATCGCTGACCAAGATGCCGATCGCCCACGTTGGGCGCCGGACGGGAAACGCTTCGCGTTTCTCTCGACGAAAGAAGAAGGCTCTCAGGTTTGGGTCGCGGAGTTCGATGGAACAATCGGAAACGTGACTGGCGCGCGTAAGCTGACATCCATCGCCACCGAAGCCGGCGGCGAACTGTGGTCCCCGGAGGGGAAAAACATTTTGTTCACTTCGGATGTTTACCCGAAGTGCGATGGCGACCCAAAAAACGAGGGTATCTGCAATTACATGGAGGTTAACCATCAAAACGAGACGAAAGTTAAGGCGCAGATATTCACTCACTTGCTTTATCGCCATTGGAATTCTTACAAGGAAGGAAAGCGCACCCACATTTTCGTCGTTGAAGCGGATCGGGAGCCCAAGGTTGTTGGAGAAAGTAACGGTGTAAAGCAGCTCAAGACTTATGACCCGCCTCGCGACCTCACGCCAGGCGATTATGACGCGCCAGTGTTCTCGCTCGGTGGGCAGGACGACTATGCTTTCTCTCCCGACGGAAAGGAGATTTGCTACGCGTCGAATCACGACAAGAATCCGGCGGCATCGACGAACAACGATTTATGGATTGTTCCGGTCACCGGAGGTGCGGCTAAGAACATCACCGCCGACAATCTGGCGAGCGACACGTCGCCGCTATATTCGCCCGATGGACGCTACATCGCCTATCGCGCCCAGCAGCGTCCCGGATATGAGAGCGACCAGTTCCGACTCATGCTTTACGATCGCCAGACAGGCGAGAAGAAAAACCTGACGGAGCTGTACGGCCTTCCTCTGTGGGTGGGAACGTACACGTGG
>Ga0335081_10005367_pt1 | contig 20282 bp, 7 predicted proteins | sample Lox_Sample_35_FD_206713 | JGI IMG/M metagenome (GOLD analysis project Ga0335081, IMG submission 206713) | Soil microbial communities from Loxahatchee National Wildlife Refuge, Florida, United States - Lox_Sample_3.5 | ecosystem: Environmental > Terrestrial > Soil > Wetlands | place: USA: Florida... | reverse complement strand
GTGGCAGGGTTAACGATTCCGTGTTTATAACAATTGCTATAGCAATGTCTATACAGTTTGTGTACAATCGATCCATGCTCGATCATCGGCAGCTGACAACGATTCGCAAGAGGTTGGGCCTGTCGCAGGAGCAGATGGCTCGCCTACTCGGAGTATCGTTCGTGACCGTTAACCGGTGGGAGGGTGGTCATTCGAGTCCCACTGGTCCCACGCTGGACCTTTACTTGGCGCTGAATGCGGCACTCCGAGCGGGCCACGCCTCGGCGGCGATACTTCAAGCAGCAAACGGCGAACGTGGCGCTTTCCTTTACTCTCTATTCCGCATGGCGTACGGCCGCACCAGAAGGAGCGCATAGATGAACCTAAACATCGTGATTATTCGGCCTCTTCATTCGGGCGGCTACGGAGATCTGTTTGTCGCACAACGCCAGGACACAGGAGAACAAGTTGTAATCAAATACCTTCGCGACCCACACCTGACAAGCGCAAGGAAGGCATTTGCACGCGAAGTGCGCATTCTCGCGCGCAAACTTCCTGGGCTTGTTCGATTGCTGGCCTGGGATCTGAATGCCGACTGCCCGTTTTACGTGATGCCCTACTTGGGCGGGTCATTGAAGACATATGCAGGTAGGTTAACGTCCGAACAGTTGCAAGCAGTCGCCGGGGAGTTGGCGACGGTTCTGGCAAACCTTCACGCCCAATCAATTTTTCACGGGGACATCAAGCCGGATAACATTCTCGTGTCATGGGACGGTCGTCTCCAAGTCGCCGACCCATTAGGTAATGGTTTCGGCTGTACCGTCTTGTTCTCCCAAAACCGCGGGGGAACGCCGGGATATTGGGCCCCGGAAGTAAGAGGCGGAGCGCCTATACATGCCGCGGGGGATGCCTATTCTCTCGGCGCAACGCTCTACGAGTTATCAACTGGACAGAGGCCCGGAGATGATCAGAACCTTGATCCTGGCCCGTGGACCGATGCGAAAGTCCGCGAGATTATTTTGGCTTGCTGCAATAGAGATCCAGCCGAGCGACCGACGATGAGCGAAGTAATCCGACTGCTCGGACCCGAACGATGGAAGGATATACAGGCGCAGCGCCGGCAGCGTCAGGAGCTAGTGGGGGCATGCGTGCTTGGCGGTCTGGCGTTCCTCGGAATCCTTGTTCTAGCGCAAGGGTCCGAGAGCGCATAGCTGGCCATCCACGCGCGTTGCGTTAGGATGTTCAGGTTCTGGGCGGGGTATACGCTTCGAATCCCGGCTGCGGGATCGACTACGGACTATGAGCGGATTTCACCACGACGAGCTTGCTGACGTAAACCTGATCACAGATAACCTCCGCGATCGCTATAAGGACCAATTCTCGATTCTGAAAGAGCTGGTCCAGAACGCTGACGACGCACGCGCGCAGAACCTCCGGTTCGGTCTAGTCGCCGGAAACGAGGGGAATGCACATTGCTTGCTTCGCGGGCCAGGATTAGTCGCGGTAAATGATGGCCCATTCACCGACTCGGACTTTCACGCCATTTGCAGTTTCGGCCTGAACAGTAAAGCTGGCGATCTGGGCACCATCGGTAAGTACGGGTTGGGGATGAAAAGCGTCTTCCACTTAGGCGAGGCGTTCTTCTTCGTTGCGGAATCGCAGTCACGAACTTACAAGGAACTGCTGACTCCTTGGGGCGGAATTCGATCTGACTGGGACATCCCGGAGGAACAATGGTCCAGGCAACTCCCAAGTTTGCGTCGAAACTGGCTGCGAGCCGTTCGGTGGGCGGGAGACTCGGCGTCTTTCATACTTTACGTACCTCTTCGCCAGAAGGCTCATCTACAACTCCCTGACGGCCGTACCGCAGGGGCTATCATCGAGAACTATCCAGGCGACGACCATGGCTTGCTCACGCTCTTGAGCAGCGAGAATACGTGGGTACGCCTAACAGCCCTTCTTCCTCTATTGAGAGATCTCGTCTCTATCCAGGTATACGTTCCGGCCGACGACGGCAGCTCACGTCGCGTACACTCCTGCGAGTTGGACGAAAAGTCGATTCGGCCCCTGCGTGAGCACCACCCTGGAGATTCCGAGTTGCGGGCCGCGATCACGACGCGTGGACAGCAGGTGCTGTCCGCCGGATGGCAGCGTTTCCGCTTCACCGAGATCCTCGACCGGCTGCGTGCGGCCCCGGCCTGGCCAGCTAGTTGGATCAGGGACGGTTTGCAGGAACGCCGCGTGCCGGATAAGGCGCAGCCGCACGCGGCGGCGGTTTTCATGCGGGACACAGTTCCCGGCAAATTGACCATCCGGTGGGCAGTGTTTCTGCCTGTCGATGAGCACGAAGAGAGCGTGCCAATCGACCCGGGCATGGGCGGCTACAGTCTGACCCTGCATGGCCATTTCTTCGCGGACGCCGGACGGAACGGGCTATACGGGCTGGACGACTCCGATGACGCATCCTCTTTCCCCAACGAGGAAGCGCGGATTCGCAGGGAGTGGAACGTCGCGTTGGCCGAGAATTCAACGTTGGATCTCCTGCTGCCGGCAATTCAGTCTTTCTGCCAGAGCTTAGGGATGGCCGAAGACCGCGTCTCCGCGCTCACTGGGGCCATTAGGAACTCGAAGATGTGGGCGAGGAGGAAGGCAAGCATCGCCGCCAATCACAAATGGCTCCGCGTCGTGGCTCCGGGGGGATTGCATTGGGCGTTGGTCTCCGACGAACGAACGCTGCCCTTGCCGTCCGCGCCGGACAAGGATTCAGGCCGGCCCTGGAGAGTTTTTCCAGGGCTTGCCGGGCTGGGCAATCACGTTGTCCTGTTCGACCCTTGGGCCCAGAACCTAGTCGCTCGTGACAGCGATCTCGGATCGTGGGAGGAAGATGAAGCAGCTGATCTCATCGCTGGCATCGATGCGGCGCGCACCTTCGATTCCTCCGTGGATGCTGACTATGCCGCACGCTTCCTGGAGCAATTGACGGTTCTGCGATCCGGTGCAGTGCGACGCGAGCTTCGTGGGCTTCTCCGCAGAGCCGTGCAGGCGGTAGGGGTGGAAAGGCTCCGCAATATTGGCGAGCGGGTCTCTCGCATTGCCCAACTAATCCCGCCGGAGCTCAAGCTCCGCATTACGCTGCGCAACCCGAGCGTGGCAGAACTCCTTATACTGCAGGAAACGGAAGCGCTTCCCTGGCCGAAGGAACTGGACGGCGGTGAGGCTTCTTTCCAAGCCGATGTCGATACACTCCAGATTCTCCTGACGTCGCTCTCCGATCACACCGTTGATGCCGAGGCATGTCGCCTCTATGCCCAGGAACTCCTCGCTTTGGCGGAGCCAGACACGCGGCGAGCGCTCCTGAAACGCGCCGGCCACCTGCCCGTTCTGAATGCGTTCGATTGCCGGACCGGCCAGCGGGCATCCGTCAGTGCGCACTTCATCGCTGGCTGCCGGGAGCGCCGGACCCTGTTCCGCACCGGCCAAGGCATCACAGATCGCGACAGGGCGGAGCTTGGACCGCAACTTCAGGACGTCCTGCCGAAAGAGGCCGTTCTGGTGGTAAGTAAGGAACTTGCCGGGCTCGTCCTCGGCTTAGAAGAGGCCGACGAAATACCGCCTTGCAATGCGAAAGGCGTCCTCTCCTGTCTGGGCCACTGTTCGCGCGAGCTGGGTGACTCGGTGCCACGCCGCGAATTGCTGCGTTCATTGAAGCTTCCCGACCGCGATGCGGCTACGATTCGCGGAATGCGGTTCCTACTGCACGGCGCGCCCGAAAGCTTCGGCCGCAATGACCAGCTCTGGACCGGGCGCGGCAAAATCAGCGGAGTCTGGCGCAAGCTCTGGGAGGGCGTCAACGCGCCGGAGTTCCGATGGACGGTGATTGATCCGAGCCTGGCGGAATTGGTAACACCTGCGGACCAGGATGCCTTGAACCTGCACGACATCGAGCCGGAACACGTGATCAAGGTCGTCGCTGAACGCGGGTCGCCGGCCACTTTGGAGCTCAATGGGACCGAATGCGACACCATTCTGGGCTATTCGCATTGGGAAGAGGAGACGTGGAAGAGCCTACCTGCCCATCTCACCGCGCAGGGCAACCGGGTTCGGATCGGCGAGATGACTTATCTCGCCGACAGCAACGTGCAACTGCCGCCAGAACTTCTCTCGTGCGCCACGATCATTCAACAAAGCGCTAGTCCCGAAGTCCGCGAGCTGCAGTCCAGATGGATCCCGGAACTCGATTTGCGCGCGGCCGTCGCTCTGGCGCTCCAATCGGAACGCCCCGAAGTGTGGTGCAAACAGATCCTCGATTGGTTCTACCAGATGAAGGGAGAACACGGTCAGACAGACTGGCCTGGGATCCTCTACAGCACGCCATGGCTCAAGCTGCGGTCCGGCGGCGCCGTGAGTCCAAACAAGCTCATCGTGTTGCAAGAGGCTGAAAGCGAAACTACGGAACTCGCGAAGACTTCGAACGACTACGCTACGCCGTCGATGCTTGAAGAGGGACTGAGCGGCCACTCGGCGCTAGAACTGCTTAGTGACCGCGAGGGCAATCTCGGTGCGCTCCATTCCATGCTCCGCGACGAGGTGGGGATGACCCTCGGTAACATCGAACTCAAACCCGAGATCGTCCGTTCAAGCGCCGAGATGATGCAGTCCTGTCCGGATGAATCGGCGCGCGTCTGGCGCCTGATCGCCCGTCTGTGCTCGGCATACGGCGTTGAGGAAGGGCAGCAGGCATTCCACGCGAGCGCCAAGCCAATCTCCGCCGACCGCTTGAGAGCGATTCTCATATGGCTCGCGGGGCGGCCTGGCACCGACGCGATATTCACGGCTTACCTAACAGCCTTCGCAAAGACGGCGCAAGGGCCCGGGGTTCTGCGTGGGTTGCAATTGCGAACCGCCGCGGGGACATGGAAGGCCGCACAGGAGATCTGCGTGGACGTGCCCGGCGCCGATCGGGGATCCGTGCTTTGTGAGGAGCACTACGGCGCACTCATACAAATCGCGCGTCGAGGCTCCGGCAAGCAGGTGGCACAGCGTCCTCGCCGCTCCTCCGGAGCTTTCGTGGAAACCGTGCGCCAGTACTTCGCGCCATGGGCTAGCCGAAGCAACGCGATTCGTGCGCAGGCGGGGGTGCTGGTCACATTGCTCGCGGGAACAACCGAATTGACCACGGACGCCGACAAGATGCTCGATCCGCATCACCGCGAATGGGTGTTGAGCCATATCCCCTGGCAGAATCCATCTGCTGGTGGGTTCTTTCGCGCCGTAACGCCGTTGGACGCGCTCACCCTCCAACAGGCCATCGCCACGTGTACGATTCACTTTTCCGTGGAGAATGTGACGGATATCTCCTGCGTCTCCCTAACAGGCGACGTGTTGCGTGTCCCGATAGAGAGAAGGATCGGGACCTTGTTAGTCGGCAGGCCGGAGTGGATAGACGGAACGGCAATTGAGTACAACGTCAGCTGTCGGAAGCTCGATCTCAACACGTTCAGCAACACGGAACTGAGTGCGATCCTTCGGGCTACCGCCGAACATCTGATCCGGTATTTGTACCTGCGTCCCGCCAACCTTCACACAGTATGGTCCAAGCTCGACCAAACCGAGCAGCTACACCTCGAAACGGCCGAAAAACTGATTTTGGAGTATTTGCCCTTCTACCTCGGCCAGATCCGACCTGTCGGCGCTCCAGCGCTCACACGAAAGCTGGGCGAAATCGAGGAACTCAGGCGCCTTCGGATCGAATACTCCGACGACCCAGCCAGAGCGAGTGATTACCAGGGTCGACGGCACGGGTTGGGCAGAATGTTGAAGGACGATGCCGAGGTTCAACGCGCGGTCCTGGACGGCGTCCGCGCGCGACTCCGCGATCTGGAATACCAGGAATCCAGCATAGCCTTCGAGCTGTTTCAAAATGCCGATGACGCCTACGTCCAATCCGGCGAGATAAGCCGAGCTGGCGGCGAGAACTCTCGATCCAGGAACCGCTTCATCGTCTTGCTGGAAGATGGGGCCTTGGCGTTCATGCATTGGGGGCGGCCAATCAACTACGGCGGGCCTTCCGGCTTCGACGGGAGGGAGCGCGGCTATCACCGCGACCTGGAACGCATGCTCACCCTTTCCGGCTCGGACAAACAGGACATCGCGGAGGTGGGACGCCGGGTCACGGGCAAGTTCGGTCTTGGGTTCAAGAGCGTATTGCTCGTGTGCGACCGGCCGGAGGTTGCGAGCGCCGGACTGGAATTCGAGATCCGCGCCGGCGTTCTGCCGCATGTTCTGGATCCCAGCCAAGCCGAGCATCTTCGGAGTTTGGTGCAACGGTGGTCCCGCGAGGCGGCGGCTCCTGGCACGATTCTTCGCCTACCCGGCGTCCAGGATTCGAGCGCGATCCTCGACGATTTCCGTCGGAATGCCGGGTGTCTGTGCGCGTTCTCGTCGTCCATCCGCGAGATCTCGATTGTGGCTCCAGGGCGGCGCCAGGACGCCGCATGGGACGGACGCAAAGTCGCGAGCAACGGCTCGATCCAGGCTGGAACACTCCCGTTCGGGGAAGAGGAGGTCAACGCGCTTCGAATCCAGATGGACGACGCAGTGGCACTCTTCGGGCTCGGGGCGGAGGGGATCACCGACCTCCCAAAAGAGACGCCGTCAGTGTGGGTCACTTGCCCGACGCGCGAGGACCAACATTTCGGTTTCGCTGTATGCGGCAAGTTCCATGTGGACCCCGGCCGCGCCCGGCTGTCCAGAAATGCCGAAAACGAAACACAGGCGGTGCGGATCGGAACGCTGCTCGGTCAGCGCCTTCGCGAGCTCAGGCTCGCGCCTTGGGAGATCGTTCGCGGCGATCTGAGACTCGCGCAGGCGACCGCTGAATACGAATTCTGGGCCTCGCTCTGGAGGCTTTATCAGAGAACAATGAAGCAACCCGAGTCCGCGGTCGGGGCGATTTTGAAGCCCATCCTCACCGGAGCAATGAAAGCGCTGGCCAACGAGCTTGCCGTCGTGCCGAACGGTCTTCCGGGCGCGGCGAGAATGTTGACCACCGGCCCCAAGCTGCGTCACAAGCTATCCGGTGTGTTCGGCGTCGAAGGCTCGGTTAAGCCTCTGTTCGATTGGCCGGAATGGAAGGCTCGCGAATATACACCGGACACGCTGATCTCACAGGCGAACTCGGCAGGTTTAGGAGAGATCGGTGTCGATGGCGTGGCCTCGATTAGCTTGGCTTCGGTGGCCTCGTGGATGGTGCGGAAGATCGCGTCTCCAGCCGATGCTACGGCCTTCGGAGGTGTCTTACGCGCGCTGCCTAAGAAAGAAGACCGCCCGCAGGAAATAGCGGAGGACCTCAGACGCGCCGAGCGGACGCTCGAAGACGTGCAATTCCGGTCGGAGGGCAGAACTAGCGAGCAAGCGGGCGATCTAGTCACAGCCGCTTTCGGCGACGATGAAGCCCGCCGTGCAGCGTTTGCCCCACCGAACCGGCGGCTTTCGCTCGAATACGACGAGTCCGGGCGCGAGTTCTTCCGCTTCTGTCGCGGGCCCATGGGCGTAGGTGCCAGCGACCTCGCGCAGTGGGTCAGGCAAGCGGGAGATCCCGCCCCGCGCCGCGCCGCCTTGACCTACCTTGTGCGCGGCGACTTGGGCCTCCAAGTCCAGCGGCAACTCGCCATTCTGGGTACCGATGGCACGTGGCTCGCTGCGCTCTCGGAAGAAGAACTTCCCGCGGAACTGCGGAACGAGCTGCTGAGGCCCGCCGTCCAAGTGCGGCCGGCCCTACCGGTCACCGTGAGAGTGGCCGATCCGCGTCCTTCGCTCGAGAGGATCGAACAATGGTGGCAGCGCAACGCCGCTGCCCAGATCGCCGAGTACAACCAGCGCGTGTATCCGAACGGGCGAGCCCCGCGGCTGAAGCCGCCATGGCACGACGATTTCGATCGAAGCGACCGGAGCGAATGGCTCATCCTGTTTGCACGCGCCGCTTTCTATCGGGCGGGAAGAGTCACTGACGCGCAGCACCGGGGATTCATCGAAATGTCCCAGCGCCACGGCTTTTGGTCGGTATACTCGGCAGAAGATCCCAGAAGCAGGGCTGACGAGTGGATGAACGTGTTGGAACAGTTCTGCGACGATCAGGTGGATAGCGACATTTGGGAACACTGGATGCGTTTCTTCCCCCACTTGTATAAGCTCTCGCGGCGGCTTGACGAGTACGCCGAGCTCTTTCTGCGGCTTGAGGCAGAAGCTGGCGATTATGACCTGGATGCTGTTCTGGCACCCAGAGCGGATCCTGGCCAACACGGAGGAGGAATCAACCCGCCTCCGCCGAGCCTAGGCATTGGCGCCTGTTTCGTGGTCCGCGAACTGCTGCGTTTTGGGCACCTCGAAAGCCCGTTCTCTCACAGGCACGCTTTCGTTCCGGCTCGAGGCGTCCGCGAGCTGCTGCTGCGCCTTGGGTTGCTGGTAGACAATACTGCCGATGTTGCGGTCTCAGTACAGATCTACGAAGAACTCGCCCGCTACTTGGGCCCGGACCGGGCCACGTTCAGCATGGCGTTCGATATTCCGTTTCAGATTATTGCCGCCAATCCAGATCTGGAACACAGGCTGGTTTGGGAATCCGCTTCGGGAGCAGAAGCTTAAGATGCACGTAATGAGACAGCCCGCGTGGCCCGCGGGAACGCCCGTTTATCATGTGCGATTCGGCTTAGGCGAAGTCGAGATCGATCGGGGCGCGACGGTTCTTGTCCGTTTCGGCACGCAATACCAGAACTGCGAACCCTCCGCGCTCGAACCCCGCCAGAGCCTGCGGCAGGCAATCACAGAACTGGCGTGGAGCGAACCCGTTGAAGTCATCACAAAAGCGCAGGCCAGTGCCATTACCTCATTGAACGACTCCTGGGGCGTGTTCTCGCGATCGCGGATCGCGCTGCTGCCGCATCAGCTCTGGGTCTGCCATCGCGTTCTGCGCCGATGGCCTATCCGTTGGCTTATTGCCGACGATGTGGGCTTGGGCAAAACGATCGAGGCAGGCCTTGTCCTTTGGCCGCTGCTCTCGAAACGCATCGTCGAAAGGCTGCTCGTGCTCTGTCCCGCCAAGCTCGTCGAGCAGTGGCAAGAACGGCTGCGGGAGATGTTTGATATACGGCTGCATCGATATCTCCCCGAGTTGGACACGCGGCGTGCAGATTTTTTCAACAGCCATTCGCAAGTAGTTGCATCGCTGCACACTCTGCGCGCCGACCGCGATGGCAGGCATGAAAGGCTGCTTTCGGCTGAGCCCTGGGATCTGGTAATTGTAGACGAAGCCCACCATCTAAACGCCGATGAGAAGAGCGGGCAGACGCTCGGCTATCAGCTGATCGAGCAGCTCATGGCCCACGATCGCGTTGTTTCGTGCCTGTTCTTCACCGGTACGCCGCACCGCGGCAAGCAGTATGGGTTTTGGTCCCTACTTCGACTATTGAGGGACGACTTGTTCGATCCGGATCGTCGCGACCGCGAGCAGTACGAAAGCCTGCCCGAGGTGCTTATTCGCAACAACAAACAGAGTGTTACGGATATGCACGGCAATAAGCTGTTCAGACCGGTCCAGCAATATCCGGAGACATACAGCTATAGCCCCGACGAAGAGCGCTTCTACCGGACCCTAACGGAATTCATCGAGACCGGCCGGGCGTATGCGTCATCTCTGTCATTACAGAGCGGGCAGCAGGTGATCCTGGTGTTGATTGCGATGCAGAAGCTGGCATCGAGTTCCGTGGCCGCCATCCGGCGCGCGATCGAGCGCCGGCTTGATCGGCTTCGAAAGGGTAGCGCAACGCCCGCCGAAAAGCCGGATATTGGTGCGCTCAGAGCGCAGGATGCAGACCTACTCGATGAGCAACAACCGATCGTTGAGCAGGTGGCCTCCGTACCCGATCTTGAATTGGCGTTAATGCGCGACGAAATCCGGCACCTTGAGCAGCTTCTCGATGCGGCGCGTGCGGTTGTACGCGAGACGAAGATAGAACGCTTGATCGATATCGTGGAGCTGCGTTTTCCGAACGACCAGGTTCTCTTCTTTACCGAATACAAGGCTACCCAGGCAGCGGTGATGTCGGCACTGCAGAAAAAATACGGAGATGGCTGCGTCACTTTCATTAACGGAGACGAACAGATCGATGCTGTCGTCAGCCAGTCCGGCAAGATCGAGCAGTTGCGCGAACCGCGTACGGCAGCCGCGGAGGGGTTCAATTCCGCCCGGGTACGATTTCTTGTATCCACCGAGGCGGGCGGCGAAGGTATCGACCTTCAGCACCGTTGCCATTCGCTCATCCACGTTGATTTACCTTGGAACCCCATGCGGCTGCATCAGCGGGTCGGCCGCCTGAACCGATATGGCCAACAATATCCTGTACAGGTCGTCACTCTTCGGAACCCGGACACGGTAGAGAGCCTGATCTGGGACAAGTTGAACGAGAAGCTACACACGATCATGCTTGCCCTGGGCAGTGCGATGGATGAGCCTGAGGATCTGCTGCAACTTGTGTTGGGCATGGCGGGTGGCGCAGTTTTCGAAGAGATCTTCGCAGATGGAACCCGGGTCAAGCGGGAACAGGTCGGCGATTGGTTCGACAGCAAAGCGGGAACCTTTGGAGGGCAGACCGCGATCGATGCGGTTAAAGCTCTGGTCGGGCACGCTGCGAAATTCGATTACCAAGGTTTGGGGGATATCCCGAAAACAGACCTCCCGGCGCTTACGAGCTTCTTCGAGAGCGCACTCCGAAGAAATAATCGCAAGCCGATGTGGAAGGATAATTCTCTGTCATTTGTAACACCGGATGTGTGGCTCGTCGATCGCGGTGTGAGGCGAAAGTACGAAGGTCTTGTGTTCTCCCGTTCCGGGCGCGGTAATGATGTGATTGGCGTAGGACACCGTGCATTCGACCAAGCCATCCGGCAAGCCTTGGAATCACCCGGGAGCATCACCGCAATCCGTGAACTACACCATCCGACCATAGTCTTCCAGATCTTCGACCAGGTTACGGAGCATGCTAGCACCCTCCAGAATTCGGCGGTGGCAATCACAGTGGATGTTGATGAGAAACAGTGCCGGCTTCTTAAAGACCTTGAGCTTCTCGAATTCCTAAATCGGCTCAGCTTCGGCAGGAGCGAGCCGCACGTCACGCCGGCCGAGGTTCAACAAGCGCTTGATTTAGCGGAATCCAATATCGGCAGCCGATTGCACGAGTTGCATCTCCCATTCTCAGCACCCACTGCGCGCGCCCAACTCGTCCTGTGGCCTGGATGAACCTCGATGCTCTGCCACCATCGCGGATCGGAACAGCTTCCTTTACCTCCTCCGGAGCGCTCGCCCCAGATCGACTGCGCGTACAAACCCGCTATCCGTATCCGCATGCGCCGCGCTCCCCGGAGGAACCAGCGCGCTTGCTGGAAGGTAGTCGGCGGGCCTGCTCGTCACTACGATGATCTGGATGCCGTGGGCCTTGTCGGTCAGCAAAGTGCGGAACCAGTCCATACGAGTGTCGTCGCTCTGGACGAGCTGGTCGTCCAGGACGATCGCCGTCTGCAAATACTCCGCCAGGGAGAGCCGATACAAGGTGGACAATTGCTCGCGCGTGCCGACCGAAAGCTGCGCTGCCGACCTCACCGCTCCCGAAACCATCACTCCTTCCGTGCCAAGTTGCGCGGTCAGCCGCACGCTGTCATAGCGTCGCTGCGTCAGGTCCTGAAACCGCCCGGCGATAGCCGGCCCAAGCGCCTGTCCGAGGTTGCTCGCCTGCGCCGCATCGGCCTCCTTCATCTGGTCGAGCAACAGTCTCCAGGCTTCATATTCCGCCTCAGTCTCCCTTTCCTGACGCGCCGCCAGCTCGAATGCTTCGGTCGCTTCGCGCAGCCGCTCACGGGCCACAGCACCGCCAACCTGTTCGAGAGCGCCATGCGCCCGCTGAATATCGCGCTCGATGCCATCAAGCTCCAGTTTCACGGCAGTCGCGGCATTCCGAGCATTGGTGACCTCTTCCTCGGTAACGAGCCGCTCCGGAATGGGCAGGGCAGCGTGGGCTTCGGTTGCTTCACGGAGCTTGATCTCGGCCGCCGCCATATTCTCGGCATCACGCTGTTTTCGCAATTCGACCAGCCGGCCCTGTTCTTCCGCATGATTGGTTTTTGCCGTCGTTAACTGAGTCTGTGCTGTCTCGACGGCAGTCTTGGCGCTTGCTGCATTCGTACGCGCGCCGCTCAAAGCCTCGTCGATGCGCTTCTTCCTCGCCGCAATTGCTTGCTCCAGCGAGGCGAACTCAGTCGCAACCTTTTCCTTTTCTTTGGTACCGGCCGCGAGGGCGGCACGTGCGGAATTCAATGCCGCGTCTACTCCCTCCGGGAAGGCGGCCATCGCGGCATCCCGCGCGGCGATGGCTGCGTCCAACCCCGTTTTCGAGTTCCGGACGCGCTCCTCGGCGAGCGTACGGTCACTCGCTGCCTGGCTGGCGACCTTGCGCGCCTCCTCGGCCTCTTTTGAATACCGTTCGCGCCGCTTTCGCAAACCCGCGACCGCATCCGCGCCAAGCGCCTTGATGTCGGCTGCCAGTGTGTCAAGTCCAACGTCCCCGAGCGCCGCCCGGCACGTCGCCGCTCGCTCGGACGCTACGCGCAGCGTCTCGCCCACACCTGAGAGTGCGGTGAGCTGCGGGCGCAGTGACTCCATCTCTGCGTCCGTCGCCTTGATGTCCGCGTCTAACCCCTGAGCCTCCCGACTCTTCGCATCGAGGCCGTCGAGGTCCGCGACACCGGCGGCGACGAGATGCGGCTCGACTTCTTTCGTCCAGCGCTCCTCCAGACCCCTGGCTCTCTCCTGCGCCTCGCGCCGGCCACCACGGACATGCACTGTCGCGATGTCGCCGATAGCGACTTCGACTTCTGCCCTGGCTTCTATGTCGAGTGGCTTTGCGGTCGACGAAGACTCGACTTTCTGCCCATCCTTTCGAACCTTCAGATCGAGGCGACCCTTCGGAGCCACCGTCATCACGAAGCCGACGTCCAGCGCGCCCCGCGCGGCGGCAAGGTCGGTTGCGAGCTTACGCATGGGCGCAAGCGCGGCGGGGAGCGGGACCGTAATCGCTGCACGCAATCCGGCTGACTTGGCCCGCTCGCCGGATAGGATCTCCATGCGACCGCGCAGGTCAGCCTCTTTGTTGACGGCGGCTTGAGCGTCAGCAACCTGTCTATCCGCAGCATGAACGTCCAGAGCGCGCTCCAGCAGGTCGCACCGGCGAAGCTCCACGTCCGCTGCGCTTTGTTTCGCGGTCGCCTGGGTAGCAGTTTCAAGAGCGCTGTCGGCTTTTGCCTGGTGGTGTTCAAGCTCGTTCTGAGCTTTCGTCACGGCTTCCACAAGCTTCTGCGCTGCCAAAGCGTCACTTATCCGTTGCTGTGCCTCTCGCTCAGCCTGTTCCGCCTGTGACTTTCGAATTTCGATCTGCTGACGCACAACCGTGTCGGTCATGCCGGGATCTGATCCTTCTGCTCGGGCCGCTTCTTCCGCAGTTTTCAGTACGGTATCTGCTTTCTCTTGCTTGCCCCGCGCCGCACTCAGCGCCCTTTCCGCCTCCGTAATCTTTCTATTCAGCTCTCCGATTTTTCGCTCCGCCGTCTGGACGTCGGTCCGGATCTTCTGAATACGCTGCACATTTTCTTGCGCGAGTCTGACCTGTTCGGCCGCGACCGAACGGCATGTCGCCTGCGTGGCGAGCCTGTCGAGATTATCGACGAACTCGTTCGCAACCGCCACTGCCTCCTGCTTCACGGTACGCCGATCCGTAAGTTCGCGAAGCTGCCGCTCCGCACCCTCCGAGTCGAACACAATTCTCTCAAGCCTCTCCTTCTCGTCCCTTGTTTCATTGAGCCTGTCCGCCGCCACTTTGAAGACGCTCCCTTTCGCGGTCTTCTTTGCGCCCTTGTCGGTATAGGCGGCGTCGCGTCGCGCCTGCGTTTCTCGTAGCATTGCAACGAACAACGGGTCCTGTGCCACCGCCTGCAAAGCTGCGGCTATCATTTCTTTGCCGGTGCCGGTCGGGTCGTCCTGCAAGCTGTTGCGGAGAACGGCGCCCACATCCTCTTGCGGGGAGAGGAGCGCAGTTGCAAGGAAACTGGTCGGAAGCCCCTTGCCCCCACCAGTCCCGCCTGGCTCGGGAATACCCCAGCGCAGGATTTCCCGCAGCTTCCCGTCCACCTTCCTTCCACGCTCGACATCGTCGAAGTCCTGCCCATTCCTCGATTCCTGCAGAAGAGATGAGCCGGTTTTCCCGAACTGTTTTCGGATGCGCCAGATGCGCTGCGCCTCGGTTTCGAACGTCATTTCCACGACGGGATCACCGGCGCCGGTCCAGCCGACATACTGATCGCAGTGCGTCGACGTGTGAGGAAGCAACAGGCCCAGACGGATGGCCGACACCAGGGTGGATTTTCCGAGATCGTTGGGCCCATACAGCACATTGAGGCCGGGGCCGAACTCGACGTCCACGGTCTCAATCGCGGCGAAGCTCGCGATGCGCAGCCTATGAAGCCTCATACACTGCGCCCGCCTATCGCGTCGTGGCTCTGAAGCAGTTTGTAAAGATGCGCGAGTGCCCTGGTGGCTCTCGATTTTTCGGATTCGTCGACCGCCTCGGCGACCAGCCGGTCCAGACGCGCAACGGTGTCCTTGAGCACGGGCGGAAGGTCGTCAGGGAAAGCGTCTCCGGAACCCACTTGCAAACGCAGGTTTTCCAGATCCTCGATCAGCACACCCACACGACCGTGTGTCGCGTCGGTCCCCCGAAGGTCGCGCAGAATGCGCTCGACCTCGCTCTCCTCAGAAAGGGAGACTGTCATGTCGAGATGCAACCGGACGACGTGGCGGTCGAGATCCGGTGTGGTCAGCAAACTGCGAAGCTCGTTCATGTCGCGGCACCGCACGTCTATCCACCGCCAGAAAGCTACAGGTTCGTGATCGACGCGGGGACGCAACCCGCGCCTGAACATCGCGACGAGCGCAACGCGACCAGCGTCGATATCATCAAAACCGGTGGGTTCAGGGGCGCCTGGATACACCGTCGGCACCGAGAGATTTTCGGTAACATCCCGGAACGAATGTGTGTCGCCTATGGCGAGATAATCCAGCCCGCGCTGAACGCCGGCATCCCGGCGAATAGGAAAGTTCGTCTGGTATCCGTCGATATCAAATGTGGAGCCATGGACGCAGCCGATGCGAAGCCGTTCATCGCCGGCCTCGCGCGCCGGCAGCGCCATCGCCAAATCGTTCTCACCGGCCTTGGACCGGCATGGGCGCGCGTATAAGACCGCATTGGGCGCGATCTCATACGTAAAATCATCGCGGTCCACGACATGCACCCATTGCGGGAGCCGTGCTCGAAAGGGGTGAGTTGGAGCCCAAACGGACTCCGGCGTCAGGGGATCGTGATTGCCGGGAACCAGAAAGAGAGGGGGATGCGGCCCAGGATGCGCCTGGAATGTTTTTGCAAGCCCCTCCCAGAAGTCGGGAGCCGGCTCGGGGTCGTCGAAGATATCACCCACGCAAAGCACCGCATTGACTGCGTTGCGTCGCGCGACGTCGAGGATCCTTGGGACGACATCCATACGTGCCCGTGACAGTTTTTTCTGCCCCTCTTCGGGGAAGGACAGAAAACGCCTTCCGAGGTGCCAGTCGGCCGTATGCAGCAGCCTCAGCACGACGTCTCCGGCTTCGGTGCCGCTATCTTGAACACCGCCTGGAACAACCGGGTCACCTTTGGCGCCCGATAACGCAGCTCGTGATATTCGTCGCGCCATCTTTTATAAACCTCATCCTCTCTGGATTCCAATGCGCCGATACGGTGCTCAAGGCTTTCGTCAATGGTGGCCAGGCGGAGAATTTCCCCCTCTACCCGCTCGCGGGCAGTCGAACCAACGATCTCGTCACGTCGAGCCCGCGCGGAGCGCAGCTTCTCCGCGATGCTTGCCCGCTCGCGGCGGCACACCAGGATCTTGTCCTCGACAAATCGCTCAAGCTGCCCGATAGCTTGCTCGAAGTGGCTCTGTTCCGCTTCCTCGACCTGCCGCTGGTCAACAAATACGGCCTCGTCGACGGCATCGTCGAGCCATTGCGCATCCACCTCTACCTTAAAAGCCGCCCTGTCGGTCGCCTGCAGACGCAGGAGTTGAGCGGCAAGCGAAGGATCAATGGGAGCGCCGCCGACCACCGCGCCCGCAACGAGCCGCTGTACCGGCTCAAACCCAACGTAATCGACCACCGCGACACACATCACACCCGTTTTGCCCGCCAAGGCTGCAAGCTCCGGAGGAGAACCGGGAGCAGGCTGAAGAGTGAGGGAGCCGTCACCCGACCAGCTACGGGCCTGGTCGATGGCGGCGCGGACCAACGGATGCGCCAGATTCAACGACTCGCCATCTGTCAGACCTCTCGCATCCCCCGTGGCGAACCGCCGGCCATCCCCGATCTCAGCCGGCAATGCGGCGCCGGGCGCGATATCGAACACCACCCGGCCAGCCTCGTTGGAACGCTGGAATTCGATGGCACGCGCATTGAGATATCCATCCACGAGGTCGGCGAGATCTCGATCCAGGTCGGCGAGGCTGCCAGAAAGTTCCTCCCGCAGACGCTTGAACACTTTGCGCACACTCTCGTCGAACCGCGACTCGATTATCTGGGAAGTCCGCTCGTATTCCTTCTCGAAGGCCTCCCGGCGCCCGGAAATCTTATCCCGCAATGCGGCGATCTCGCGCGTGACTTCATCGAGTGTGCGGGAGCGGCTGTAGATGCTGCGCAGGTCGCTCTCGAATTCGACCGAAAGGGCAGATACCATGAGCTCCGGAGCGTCCGTGCGCGGCTCATGCAGGACATGGTCCGACGCGTCAAGCACCCGGCCGAAGAGGTCGAGCTTTTGGCTCAGGATCTCAAAGGTCAAACGGTGCGCCTCATTGTCACTGGCGATGAAATTAACTACCGTCACATCGCGCTGCTGGCTGTAGCGATGGCATCGTCCGATCCGCTGCTCGATGCGCTGCGGATTCCAGGGCAGGTCGTAGTTGATAACCGTCTCGCAAAATTGAAGATTCAGCCCTTTGGCTCCAGCCTCGGTGCATATCAGGACCTTCGAGCGTGTACGAAACTCATGCACGAGCGCAAGGCGCACGCCAACGTCGCGGCTCGGCTTCGTTCCGGAGGCAAGATGAGCGCCTTCTTCTTTTTGCCACCGGGCATAGGCCTGCTGCGCCCGCTCGCTATCGTTGACGCCGCGGAAGAGCGTAATGTCGTCTTCTCCGAGGCCAATAGCGAGAAGCAAGCGTCGCAGGTATTCCTGGGTCGTGATCGACTCGGTAAACACAACGGCCTTGCCGCTGCCCCGGCCGTCCCGCCCGAGATCGAGAATCACCTTGATCGCATCCTGGAATGATCGCGCCTTGGCGTCATGCGGCAACTCCCGCGCGCGCCTGATGAAATCCTCGACGCGCGCCAGTTCCTCGGCAAGCGCCGCACGGTTGATCGGCGGATTCGGCTCTTCGGAAGATTCTTCGGTTTCTTGCTCTTCCTCAAGATCCCGGAGTACGTTGAGGGCCGTATCGTCGGAACCCAGGCCCCCTTGCAGACGACGCAGACGGTAGGCGACGTTCTCTAGGCTCGATGCCAGGGCGGAGAGGGACGATGCCATACGCCGATGAAACCCGATCAGCAAAAGCCGCCGCTGTCGCCCCGCGAAGGCATAGAGGGACGGCTCAAGCAGGTATTCAGTGACGTCGTCATAGAGCGACCGTTCGTCGTCGCTCATCGCGTATTCGTAGAGCCTGCAGCGCCGTTGCGTGAAGGGCCGGTCAAGAAATTCCTGCGCCTGACGGCGCAAAGTCCTCCGTTGGACCATCGCGAGGCGTCGCTTGAGTTCGTGCTCCTGGCCAGGGACCAGCGTTCGGTCATCCTCAGAACAGAACACCTTGCGGAACGTCGCGATGTCGCCGAATAGCGTGCCCGTGGGCTCCACGTACTGCACGAGGCCCCACAGTTCGGCCAGTGAGTTCTGCATCGGTGTGGCGGTGAGAAGCAACACCGGCGTTGAACGTAGAAAACCACGAACCCGGTGTGCCATCAGCGCTTCATCCGACGTTTCGTCGTAAATCCCATCACGCCCGTATCGCTTGTGCAATCCTGCAAAGATTTCATGCGCTTCGTCGATGACGGCGAGATCGAAGGGCGGGACGGCGCCGAGCGGTGTCGCGCCACGCTCACTTCCGGCGAATTCTCTGCCGACTAGATACACGCCTGGGGCAAAGAAGCTCGCGTCGTTCTCGCGTGCCTGGATCCCGAACAGGTTTAAGAGCTCGCTCTGCCACTGCCCGATCAGCGACTTAGGCACGATCAGCAGGATACGCTGCGCTCCTTCCGCCCGGCTTTGAGCAATGACCAAGCCGGCCTCGATCGTCTTGCCCAGGCCAACTTCGTCAGCAAGAATGCAGCCGCCTTCGCGTAGACGTCGAAGCGCAAAGATCACCGCGTCGATCTGGTGGGGGTTGGGATCAATGCGCGCCTGGCGCTGCGCAGCAGCATAGCGCTCTCGGTCGTCCGGACGGCGGACCCGGATGAGGTCCTCCGCGAGAATTCGCTGGTTGAAGGCATGCATATGCTGAACTACCCCTCGGGCACCAATTCAAGGCGCTTGTCTGTTATCCTCAAGCGCCCAAATGCGCGTTCTCCGACTTCGTAATCGGCCGGGGAGGGCTTGAACTCCGCCCTGGGGATCGCAACTTCGTATGCCTTGCCGTCGCGGTCGAAGATGAGAAGGCACCGGCGCTTGTTGTAGTGCGCCAGCGCCCCTCGCATCAGCGGTTCAAACAATCGCACAAGTTCAGCGCGGTCCATGCTCTTTGTCGCGCCGAGGACGTACACCCAATCAGGCTGTGAATCGAGCGTGGCGGCCATGAATGTCAGCCCTTGGTTGTTCTCCGACAACTTGATCGAAGCGTTATGGAAGGCCTCCCCGAGCACTGCACGCTCGCGCAGCCCGAGGTCCGCCAGCACGGCCTGCATATTCAGGTATGCGATCCTTTGGTCGGGCGGGTCGAATCGATTGAGCAGTTCTTCCGGAAGGCTACTCTCCAGGCCCGGGTCTCTCGTCGCTAATTGGTCGGCGACGTGTTCCAATAATCCACTGTAAAAGTCCGATTCCGCCTTGGCACGGAGCGCTCTCCGCAACTGCTCGCTCCGGCTCGCCACGGTGATCCTGGCATCGGACAATCCAACGCAGCCTGCGAATGATGCGGCGTTGAGCAGATAGAACGGGAAGAAGTCGCGCTCGGCCCCGATAATCCGCTGCTCCGCAACAGGAAGGGCGCGCTTCGCATGGAAGTAGTTCAGCAGTTCCGGAACTGTCCTTAGTTCGGCAACCAAGTTGAGGAAATCATTCACGCCAAAGTATGTCACCGGCGTCCGCTGGTACTCCAGTGGGAGGCTGTCAGCGTCCGGGGAGAGGTCAACCTCCTGGAAAACCTCCACGATCACGATGCAATGGAGAACAGGCGGAAGCCCAGCCGGGAACTCGACCCGCCCCCGGCGAATGTGGTCACACCAGATCGCTCGGTCGGGGGGACGGTTCAAGGTGCGCCGCAGTTGGCTCCACGCCGCTTTGGCGTTCTTAAGTGCCCAGAGATCGACCTTCGCGGCAGTACGCTTGAGAGGGTCCTCCTGACATTTCTGGGAGACGAGAATGGCCTGGCCTCGATGATGAATCAGGAAATCTGAGACTTCGTGCTCCGTGGTCCCGTCAAGCGTCCGAGGGCTTCGAAAGACGAATTCACGAAACAGAGGGGCAGACAGGCGGTCCTCCACGTGCAGTTCCGCCCACTCGGTGCGCCGCTGCGAATTGCTTTTCGCTTCCACGTTCTACTCCGCCGCTTCCCCCACCACCGGCGCCGCAAGCAGCGCCTTCGCAAGGACCTGGTCGAGGCTGTTCACAGGGAAAAGTTTCAGCGCGTCTTTGACGTACTGTGGCAAGTCGGTGGTGTCCTTCATGTTGTCGGCCGGGAGGAGGACCTCCTTCACACCGGCCTCATAGGCAGCGCGGATCTTGGCGTGGACGCCGCCAACCGGCAGGACCTTACCCATGATCGTGATCTCGCCGGTCATGGCGACGTCATTTCGAACGGGCCGATTGGTGAGCGCTGAGACGATGCCGGTGACGATGGTGATACCTGCGGAGGGGCCTTCCTTGGGAACACCCATAAAGGTGGCCAGAACTGCGACATCGTAGTTCTCGCGC
>Ga0335081_10005366_pt1 | contig 20283 bp, 16 predicted proteins | sample Lox_Sample_35_FD_206713 | JGI IMG/M metagenome (GOLD analysis project Ga0335081, IMG submission 206713) | Soil microbial communities from Loxahatchee National Wildlife Refuge, Florida, United States - Lox_Sample_3.5 | ecosystem: Environmental > Terrestrial > Soil > Wetlands | place: USA... | reverse complement strand
CGAGCCCGACAAGGCCATCTCGGTGGGCGGATTCATCATTCACGAGGCCGGCACCGTCCGCATGGGCCGCGACCCGAATACTTCGGCGCTGAATGCATACTGCCAGGCGCACGACGTGAAGAACCTTTTTGTCTGCGACGCCGCGCCGTTCGTGAGCCAGCCCGACAAGAACGTGACGCTGAGCATCGTGGCGTTCGCCTGGCGCGCATCCGAGTACCTGGCGGAAGAGATGAGGAAAGGCAATGTCTGACGATCTGGATTATTCGCGGCGCGACCTGTTTCGCCATATCGGCGCGGCCATCAGCCTCGCGGCAGCCGGCGAGCAGGTGCTGAACGCGCAGGACTCCCAGCACGTACACCAGGCGGTAGCACAGGACGCAGCCGCCCAGAAGGGAAAGTACCAGCCGAAGGCGCTCACCGCGCACGAATTTGCCACTCTCCAGCGGCTGGCCGACCTCATCGTTCCCGCCGACGAGCGCTCCAAGGGCGCCTTGGAAGCCGGAGCCGCCGACTTCATCGACTTCCTGTGCGCATCCAGCGACGAGATGCGCGAGATTTACACCGGCGGGCTGGCATGGCTCGACGACGAGAGCCGGCGGCGTTACACCGGGAAGGACTTTCTGGGCGCGGAGCCGGGACAGCAGACTGATCTTCTCGACCTCATTGCGTACCGTAAGAACGAAACGCCGGCGCTGAATCCCGGCATCCACTTCTTCACCTGGGCGCGGCGCATGGTGGTGGACGCCTACTACACCAGCCCGATCGGCATCAAAGACCTGGGATATATGGGCAACAGCGCCCTGTCGCAATTCAGCGTTCCGAAGGAGGCGGTCGAGTACGCGCTGAAACGCAGTCCGTTCGCATAACTGTCACGATCCTCATGCGCCGCTCCGCGCCTGTCATTGCCGCCGTGATCGTGATTCCGGTCGCGGCGGTAGCCGCGCTTCCTCTGATGCGCTATCTGCAGTCCGACCGGGAATCGCTCACCATGGACGACGGGGCGCGCCGTCACGCGGCCGGGACCTTCGTCAAGCTGTCGGACGGCGTGACTCACTACCAACTCGGCGGGCCCGCTTGGGGCATGCCGCTGCTGCTGGTGCCAGGCTTCTCTACGCCGTACAACGTGTGGGACCCGACCTACGATGGCCTGACCGCCGCCGGCTTCCGCGTCCTGCGCTACGAGTTGTTCGGACGCGGATTCTCGGACCGTCCCGAAGCGCGCTACGACGCCGCGTTTTACGACCGGCAGATTGTCGAATTGCTGGACGCGCTGGGAATTCCTCGGGTGGATATCGCCGGTCTCTCGATGGGTGGGCCGATCGCGGCGGCTTTCGCCAATCGCCATCCGGATCGCGTGCGGCGCGTCATGCTCTTCGATCCCGGATACTGGACAGCCATCTCGCTGCCATTCGGATTACGGCTGCCGGTGATCGGAACGTACAACATGGCGGTGGCTGTAGCTCCCGGATTGCCGCGGTCGCAGTTGGCGGACTTCGCGCATCCCGAACGTTATCCGCAGTATCTCGACCCGTACCTGGACCAGATGCGCTACCGGGGCTTTCGCCGGGCCATCCTCGAGACCCTGCGCAATTACCTGACCCACGACGTCACGGGCGAGTTCGTGCAGCTTGGCAAGAGCGGCAAGCCGGTGCTGCTGGTCTGGGGCAAATCCGACCAGGACGTCCCGATCGAGCTCAGTGCGGACGTTCGCAACGCGATCCCCCAGGCTGAATTTCACGTGATTGACGATGCGGGCCACGTTCCGCACTTCGAGCATCCGGAAGTGGTGAATCCACTGGTGATTGAGTTCCTGCGCCGGTAGGCGCCGGCTGGTACCACTGTTTTTGCATCCAGATGCTTCAGGTGCGAGAATAATGGACTACCTAGTACTTGAGTCCCAATGGATTCCACGGCAGGGCCAATTCGCGTACGATCGGTTGGTCTGATCGCCATCGGCTTCCTGGTCTGCGCCGCGATTGGCATCAAGCTTTGGACAGACAACCGTCGCCAGCCACAAACCACATGGCGGATCGGCTACGAAAACAATCCGCCGAACATGGTGGTGAGTCCCGATGGCCAGGTGACCGGACTGGCAGTTGATGTGGTTCGCGAGGCCGCGGCCCGCGCCGGGATTGGGTTGCAGTGGATCCGCTACGAGGGCCCCAGCAACCCGATGCTCGAGGGGCGGGTGGACCTGTGGCCGCTGATGGCGGACGTTCCCGAGCGGCATCGGAATATGCACCTGACGGAACCCTGGCTCCAGGCCCATTACATGCTCCTCTATCGCGCGGGACAGGAACGGCCGACTGCGGAGTTTCGAGGGCGTATCGGCCACTATGAGCAAACCTTGCACGCCCGTCTGGCGGCCAGACTCTACGCGCACGCCACACCCAGGCCGTATACCAGCCGCGAAGAGCTGATTCGGGGCCTCTGCGGAAGTGAAGTGGATGCCGCGCTTCTGGAAGAACGGTTTGCCCTGCGTTTGTTGTCCAGCGCCCCAGCCCCTTGCGCGTTGAAGGCGGAACCCGTCAACCATTTGCTGGTGCAGTTCTCGATGGCTTCCACGAAAAGGGCCGCCGTGGCGGCGGACCGGATCCGGGAACAGATCGGCGAGATGGCGCGAGACCGGTCGCTGGCACTGTACCTTGCCCGCTACGCGAACAACGGGGTCCACGATGCCACGGCTGCCTATGAACTGTCGCGGGAGCGGCAGCGGGCTCGAGGGCTGGCCATTCTGGCCGCTTGCCTGGCGGTGTTGCTGGCGATGGTGCTCTGGCAGAACCGGCAGATGCACGCCGCACGCCGCATGGCGGAACGTTCCAGCGAACGGCTGAAGGCCAGCGAAACCCGTTTCCGCATCCTGCTGGAACATGCGGCGGACATGATTGTGGCGATCGACGGATCCGGCCGGCTCGGCTACGTCAGCCCCTCCTGCCCGCGGATTCTGGGATGGGACACCAGCGACCTGGTGGAGAAGAACCTGCACGATCTTTTGCAGCCGGAAGAGCGCGGCATCTTCCAGGCCATCATCGAAAGCCTGCCTCCCCCGACATTCCCGCCGTCGAAGATCCACTTTCACTTGCGGCATCAGGAGGGCACGTACCGTTCGTTTCAGGCGATCGTCCGCCGGCTTCCCGATGGCTACGGAGCATCCGGCGTGTTGATCAACGCGCGCGACGTTACCGCGGAGATACGCCTTCAGGAGCAATTGCAGCAGTCCCAAAAAATGGAGGCGATGGGACGATTGGCCGCCGGGATCGCACACGACTTCAATAATCTGCTGACCGTCATCAACGGCTACTCCAGCATGTTGCTGCGCCGTACCCGGCCCACCGAACCGGCGGCGGCCCAGCTCGAGGAGATCCAGAGGGCCGGCCAACGCGCCGCGGGGCTCACCCAACAGTTGCTGGCGTTCAGCCGCAAGCAGATGATTGTCCCGCGGCATGTAGACCTGAATGGCGCGGTGCGCGAGATGCTGGAGATGCTGCGGTCGATCGTGGGGGAAGACATCTCCATCGCAACCGCGCTGGCCCCCGGCCTGGGAACCATTCTGGTAGACCCGGACCAGATGCAACAGGTGATCCTGAACCTGGTCGTAAACGCCCGCGATGCCATGCCGGAAGGCGGCAAACTTCTGATCGAGACGCAGAACCAGGAACTCGGCACGGCTTATGCCGGCGCCCATCCGGACGTAACTCCCGGGCGCTACGTCCGGTTGGCGGTTACTGACGACGGTGTCGGCATGGACGCCGCCACCGTGCAATCCATTTTCGAACCGTTCTTCACGACCAAGGCCAAGGGCAAGGGTACAGGTTTAGGTCTGGCCACGGCGCACGGAATCGTGCGCCAAAGCGGCGGCTGGATATGGGTGTATAGCGAGCCGGGACGCGGCACGACGTTTAAGATTTACCTGCCGCGAAAAGACGCCCCACCGGATATCGCGGTTGCTCCGGCGGATGCCCCCGGTGAAGACGTTGAGGGAAAGACGATTCTGGTGGTGGAGGATCAGGACGCGGTCCGATTCCTGATGATGTCCGTTCTTCGCGAGAAGGGCTACCACCTTCTGGAGGCCGTAAGCGGCGAAGATGCCCTGCGCGTGGCTTCCGGTAGTGATGAGATCGACCTGGCGTTAATCGATGTGATCCTGCCGGACATGAATGGCCCGCAACTGGCTGAGCGCATCGCGACACTCAAGGCGGGGGTGAAGGTCCTGTATACGTCAGGGTACACGGAGAACGCTCTGGTGCATCGCGGCGCGCTCAAACCTGGATTTCAATACCTGCCGAAGCCCTTCACACCCGAAAATCTGGCTCTAAAGGTGCGGGACATTCTAGGCTGACAGACGTGGTGCGCTAGTGATCCTTTGGAGGACCCTGCTGCGGAGGGGTCTTCTTGGTCCCCTTTTCGCCTCGCAATGCCGCACCCAGCACCACCGCCAGCGGCAGCGATGCCCAAAACGCGTATTTCAGTTTCCGATTTCCGGGTTTTTGAGAATTCGGAGGCAACACGCACGCATCGTGGGAGTGGTCGATCGGCTTCCCGACGCGCATCTCGTTCAGATCGTACGCGAATTGCTTTCCGCAATCCAGGCAGACGACGTAGGTTTCCCCATGAGGAACGCCCGTCTTACTGACGGGGGTCACCGGGCGGGTTAGCCGGCGGTGGCTGCAGCGGAACATCAGGTTCAGAAGCGTGTCAATCATCGCGTCATCCCCATTCCGGCTTTGTGGGCCTTCTTTCATTGTGACAGGTTTCGTCCGATCTGCCCCGGACCATCACCACCGTTGCCGCAATCGTCAACCTGCTAAGATTGCGAATAGGAAGTCCCCTCCATCCCCCATGTCGCAACGTCCGGGCCGTAAAGCCTACCTCCTCATCACGCTTTTCGCTCTGCTCCTGGTGCTGTTTCCGTTCCTGTTCTGGTACAACACCTGGTTCGGCCGGAAACTGACGGACGCGCAGGTGGACGAATACCTCCACGATCAGTCCAAACCCCGCCATGCACAACACGCTCTGGTGCAGATCAGCGACCGCCTCACGCATCACCGCGACGCCTCCCGCTGGTATCCCGACGTGATTCGGCAGTCCGCCAGTCCGAGCCTCGAGATCCGCCAGACGGCGGCTTGGATCATGGGGCAGGTTCCCACTTACGCCCCGTTTCACGAAGCGCTTCTGCGTCTGATCCATGATCCTGAGCCGATGGTTCGCCGCAATGCCGCGCTGGCCTTGTCGGTATTCGGCGATCCTGCCGCGCGTCCCGAGTTGCTGGCCATGCTGCGGCCCTTCAGCATCACGGCGCCGGTTCCGGGCACCCTGGAATATCGCCTGAAACTCGGCGACTACGTGAATCCCGGCACCAAGGTGGCGCGGATTGGCGATGTCGAGGTCCGCGCGGCCGTGCCCGGAGAGGTTCGTTCCCTGGACAAGAACGATGGCGCCACGGTCCACCCCGGTGATCCACTCGCCGACCTCTCCGTCGATCAGCATCACGTCTGGGAGGCCCTCCGCGCACTCTACCTGGTCGGTCAATCGTCCGACCTCGAAGACGTGGAGCGTTATCTGCGGCCCGTCCCTGGCCTGCCGGACACGATCCAGCGGCAGGCCGCCAACACCGTTGAGGCGATTCGGAAGCGAAACGCCCAACCGTGATTTCAACCCGCCTCGATGACCCCCGGCTTTACTATCTTTTGTTGGCATTGAATGTGGCCAACCCGTCTGAAAGCATGAGATAGTAGGAAATACGGCGCAACGCCCGCTGCGAGGTCTTTTGAAGAAGCTTCTCCTGTTCTGCACGGCCCTGATTTTGGTTTTTCATGCTCGTACCGCTCCGTTGGCTCTGGTCGTTCTCAATACGGCGGGGTGGAGTGTCTCCAGGTTGCCGGCTGATTGGCAGGTGAAAGTGAATCACGGCAAGCCCGACGTCTCGGTATGTGCCGACCGGCCCGATGCCTGCCTCCACCTCAGGAGCAACAAGGCCTCGTTTTCTCTCGAGCGCAGCGTGGATGTGGATCCCGTGCAGATGCCCTTCCTCACCTGGCAGTGGAAAGTCGCGCAACTCCCCGCGGGTGGCGACTTCCGCAAGGCCGCAACGGACGATCAGGCGGCCCAAGTGCTGGTGGCCTTCGATGACCGGCGGATCCTCAGTTATGTCTGGGACACCACCGCGCCCAAAGGAGCCGAACAGCGCAGCACTTTCATTCCCCTCGTCCACGTCTTTGCGATGGTGTGCCAGTCCGGCGCCGCCGACGCCAACCGCTGGATTGCGGAGAGCCGGAACGTCGCGGCGGATTACGAACGGGCTTATGGGAAGCCCGCACCTCATGTCAAGGGCCTGCGTCTCCAAATCAACTCTCAGCACACCGGTACGGTGGCGGAGAGCTACTTCGGCGAAGTCGCGTTTCGCAGCACGCCGCGGTAATGATCCTGGTAACGGGCGGCACGGGATTCATCGGCAGCCACGTCTTAGAGAAGCTCTCCTCGAGCGGTGTGCCCGCGCGTTGCCTGCTGCGCCCCCGGAACAGGCCGGCCACTCTGCCGGCGGGCATCGAGCCCGCTTTCGGTGACTTGTCCACAGGTCATGGGCTCGCGGAGGCGCTCCGCGGCATCACCGCCCTCATCCATCTTGCCGGGGTCACCAAGGCCTTGCGCAAGGAGGAGTTCTACTCCGGCAACGTGCGCGCGACCGAAACCTTGCTGCATGCGGTGGCGGGGCGCGAGATCCGCCTGGTGCATGTCAGTTCTCTCGCTGCCATCGGTCCGAGCCGCGACGGCACGCCGGTCGGCGAAGACGATCCTCCCGGTCCAATTACCCATTACGGGAAATCCAAGCTCGAGGCGGAGCGCCTGGTTCGCAAACTCACACCTCAGGCGGTCATCGTGCGCCCCCCGGTGGTTTACGGCCCCCGGGACACGGACGTCTTCCAATTGCTGAAATCGATCTCCCAGGGCCTGGTTCTCGAAATTGCGGGTGGCGAGCGGTGGTTCAGCGCCATTTACGTGACTGATCTCGTGGATGGCCTGCTGGCAGCGGCCAATTGCCCGCGGGCCACAGGGCGGACCTACTTTCTGGCGCATCCCAAGCCGAACACGTGGACCGACCTGAGTTCCACCGCCGCACGCATCATGGCATGCCGCCCCAGCGTACTCCGCGCCCCCGTGCCGGTAGCGTATTCTCTTGGATTCGCCGCGGAGATCTGGTCGCGGATCACGCGCAAACCGGGCATCGTTTCCCGCGAGAAGATCCGCGAGGCCCGCTGCCGATGGTGGACGTGCGATACCCGGCGCGCCGCGGCGGAACTCGGTTTTCAGGCCACGACGCCCCTCGATACGGGGCTCTCCCTCGCCCTGGCTTGGTACAAGGAGGCCGGATGGCTGAAATGGTAGGCCTCACCGGCCCCCCTACTGACACACGCTTGTGGGCCGTTGACAAGTTAATTCTGGGCTACCTGGCCTTTACCACAATCTTGATTCTGGGATGGTGGAGTTCGATCGAGGACGCCGCCTGGCTGTTCGCCGCCCAGCTGGCCGGGGTGGCGCTGCTGATGTTCGAGGTGAAGCGCCCGAATCCCACAAGCTGGGTCTTCCGGAACTGGTATGCCCTGCCCTACGTAGCTTCCTGTTACAAAGAAATGGCGCTGATTATTCCAGGGGTGCGCCTCACCGATGCGGATCAATGGCTGGCAGACCTGGATTTTCGGCTCTGGGGCGTCCATCCGACCGTTTGGCTGGAGCGGATTCAGACTCCCGCCCTCACCGAGCTGTTACAAGTTGTATACACCCTCTTCGTACCGGCTGTTTTGCTGATCCCATTCTGGATTTGGCGGAGGCGCCGTTTTCGGGAGTTCCAATATTATGCTTTTTTAATCGCGTTGGGATATTTGGCTTCCTACATCGGTTACCTGATCGTCCCCGCCCGGGGGCCTCGATTCCTGCTCAACCATTTGCAGCACATACCGTTACAGGGGCTGTGGCTGTTCCACGCCATGCAGAGCACCCTCGACCGCCTGGAATCCGCCCATTACGACTGTTTCCCGAGCGGGCATACCGAACTCACCATCCTGGCGTGGTGGTCCAGCCGCGCGATCTCAAAACCTGTGTTTTGGGTCTATTTAGCCTACACTCCGCTCATCATTTTTGCTACAGTTTATCTTCGATACCACTATACGGTAGACGTGCTGGCGGGGATTGTTCTGGCGGCGGTGCTCCTTGTGTCCACCCCCGCGTTGTATCGGTTGATGTCGAAAGGAGCGTGGTGGATTGGCGGACATTGAGGTCACCGGAGTGGATGGTAAGAAGGCCCTTAAAGAGTTTGTGGAATTGCCATACACCCTTTACCGTGACGACCCGTACTGGGTTCCCCAACCCCGCATCGCTGTAAAGGATCTACTCGACCGCGCGAAGCATCCGTATTATGCTAACGCAGAGGTAGAATTCTTTCTGGCGCGCCAGAACGGTCGCGTGGTAGGCCGGATTGCTGCCATAATCGACAGGGCGCACAACCGGGTTCATGAGGAAAACGCCGGATTTTTCGGGTTTTTCGAAAGTGTGAACGATCTGGAGGTGACTCGCGCCCTGTTGTCGCGGGCTCGCCAGTGGGTTTTTGAACGAGGCGCACGTTTCATTCGCGGCCCCGTCAATCCCTCCACCAACTATGAATGCGGCATGTTGATTGACGGCTTCGACTCCAGCCCTATGGTCATGATGACCTACAATCCGCCGTACTATCCCGCATTGATGGACCAGGTGGGTCTCCGCAAGGCCAAAGATTTGCTGGCGTATTTGAGCAATTCGCAGAAAATCGAGATGAAAAAGATCGAGCGTGTTGCCGATCGCGTCCTGGCCACCCATGGAGTTACGGTTCGTACCATCAACATGAAGGATTTCAACGGGGAGGTGGAGCGCGTCTGGGAGGTCTATTCCAAGGCCTGGAGCCGGAATTGGGGATACGTTCCCATGACTCGGGAGGAATTTGCCCTGATGGGCAAAGACTTGAAGATGATCCTCAAGACCGACCTGGTGTTGATCGGGGAGGTGGGGAATCGTGTCGTGGGCTTTGCTTTGGCCTTGCCCGATATCAATCAAGCCTTGAAGCATGCGAATGGGAGGCTGTTCCCGACGGGGCTCTTCAAAATCCTGTATTATCAACGTTTGGTCAAAAGTGTACGGGTTCTTGCACTTGGGGTGGTGGAGGAGTACCGCACCTCCGGGCTGGCGGCGGCGTTTTATGCGACTCTGGTCCGCAATGCCAGGAGACTGGGATACGGTGATTGCGAAATGTCCTGGATACTGGAAGACAATGTCTTGATGAATCGTTCCCTGGAAGTGATGGGGGCAAAGCGGTATAAGACCTACCGAATTTATGAATGGAACTGAGGACCATGCGCGTATCGACTAGCGGCACGACCGGCAAAAAAAAGAGCGGCGGATCGAACGACATTTTTGAAAAATGCCGGAATTTCACTCGTCCGAGTGATTTGCAATCCGCCGGCCTCTATATGTACTTCGAGGTCTTCGGCGATCGCGATGGTTGCGGACCGGGTGAGGTCCGCATGGGCAGGCGCAAGGTACTGATGTTCGGGTCGAATGATTATCTCGACCTGATCACCCATCCCAAAGTCAAGGAAGCCGCCGTGCAAGCCATCCGCAAGTACGGCAGCGGATGCAGTGGCTCCCGTCTCCTCAACGGTACTCTGGATATCCACATTCAACTCGAAAGTGAGCTTGCAGATTTCGTACATAAGGAATCCGCAATCATTTTCGGCACTGGCTTCCAGGCGAACTATGCCACCCTCTCGGCTCTTACCGAGAAGGGCGACGTCATGATTTGCGACCACAATCTGCACGCCAGCCTGGTGGAAGGCGCGCTCCGTTCGCCCGCCCGCACCATGCGGTTCCGCCATAACGATCTCGATCATTTCGAGCGCTGCCTGGAGAACTGCCCGCCCGAAGACAAGATTCTGATCGTCTCCGAGGGTGTATTCAGCATGGAAGGCGACATAGCCGACCTGCCCGGCATTCTGAAACTCGCCAAGCCGTACGGCGCGCGGGTCTATGTGGACGAGGCGCATGGCATTGGCGTGCTGGGGGCCACCGGAGCCGGCGCGGCCGAGCATCTCGGCGTCCTCGACGATATCGATATCGTGATGGGGACCTTCAGTAAATCGCTGGCATCCGTCGGCGGTTTCATCGCCGGCGAGCGCGCCGTGATCGATTACCTGAAGCATACTGCGCGGCCCTTTGTGTTCTCCGCCAGCCTCCCCGCCGCCTCGGTAGCAGCCGTCGCCACCGCGCTCCAAATCATGAGAAAAGAGCCCCAGCGGCGCGAACACCTCCTCCGCGTTGCCGGGTTCCTCCGGGATGAATTGCAGGTGCGCGGTTTCAACGTACTTCCCGGCGAGACGGCGATTGTTCCGGTGGTCATCCAGGAAGAGATCGATCTTTGCCGGCTCTGCAAGCGACTCCTCGAGGAGGGCATCTACATCAATCCCGTGCTGCGGCCGGCAGCCGCGCAGAATCTGCTGCGGATTTCGGTCACCGCCGCCCACACGGAGTCGCACGTGGAGCGGCTGATCGACACCCTGGAACGCGTATCGAGCGAACTCGGCATTCCCAGGTAGAAGTGGCGCCAGGCACTCATGCCGACGCTTTTGAGCCGTCCCGATTTCCAGGAGCCGTTCCCTATCCTACCGGCCCCTGCGTCGCGCGTCCGACCCCCATCAGCGTGTCGTTCGGGTAGAAGTGATCCACGTTTTCAGGGGTGATCAGCAGGTGCCGTATGAAAATCGCCGGCGGTGTGGCCTTGCGCGCCAGGATATCGAGCGCCAGGCGAATTACTCCCGGGCCGTACTTCTCCGGAAAATAAGCCACCGACCCGATGAGTCGAGTGCGCGGCTCGCGCAGTTCGGCGCGGCCGTCGGGCTCGGCGTTGTGCCCCACAATCGCGCAGTCGGCGATCCGCCCGGCTTCCTGGAAGGCGCGTAAGGCGCCGAGCGCGCTCGGATCGGTGGCCGCGCCCACCAGGATCCGTCTCGCTTTCGAAGTCCTGAGGTGCTTGCGGATGCACTCCAGCGTGGTCCGGAACTGGCCGTCTCCATCGAGGTGGAGGGTGCGCGTTTCGGTGTGGCGAAGGGTTTCGTTGATGCCCGCCAGCATCCCGCCGATCCGCTGCTGCGGCACCGAGCCCGACCGCGAGATCTCCACCATCACGATCTCCTCGACGACTCCCTCCCAGTGTTTGTTGGCCCACCGTCCGAGGTGGCGTCCACCGATCAGCCCCGCCTCGTAGTTGTTCGCTCCAAAATAGGTCGCGCCGGGATGCGGGATGTCGATCGCAATCATGGGAATGTTGGCTTCCATGAATTTGCGGGTGATGGCTGGCGCCGCCGCGTCGTCGGCCTGAAACTCGATCACCAGGTCTACCTCTTCGCGGATCAACTGGTCGGCGTTGCGCAGAGCAGTCCGCGCGTTGTAGCGATTGTCCACCACCACCAGTTCGACATGGGCGCTTTCGGCGGCGCGCACCAGGCTGGAGGCGACCTCTCGCGGGAAAGACGAATCCTGCCCCTGGGCCGCATATCCAATCCGGTACTTGCGGCTGGTCCGGATCTCCGAAACGGTGCGGTACTGATTTTCTCCGACCTTTTCCAGGAAGCCGCACGAATGGAGCGTGTAGAGCAGGCGAAAACACATGCCCTTGTTGAATCCAGTGCGCGCCACGACGTCGCGGAGGCGAAGCACCTCGCCCTCGGAACGGAACGCGGAAAGGACTTCCGAAGCGTGCACCAGCGACTTGATCAGGTAGCGGCTGTGGTTCGTGCGATTCGGCATGAGCGGCGTGGCCGTTTTGCTATTTGTAACACAGGCTCGCTGGAAAGTCGCCCGGGGCACCGGCCGTAAACAGTTGGTGAAGCGGTTAAATCACTTCTGGTAAATGGATTCGGGGCCATTGGACACTGCCTGTTTACTTGACAAGCGGTTGCCATCGGGCATATACTCCCTCCTAAAATTCAAATCACGATTTAACGCTGAGCGAATCGGCTTAAATCGAGGGGGTATCTTATGCTTGGGGTTACTCTGCTCAGCAGAAAACGTCTCTCTGTCCTCGTTCTACTCTTGACCGCGGGTGCACTGCTCGTCTGCGCCCAAACCACACAAACCGGGATCCACGGAACCATCACCGACCCCTCGGGCGCGGTGGTTCCCAATGCGACGGTGAAACTCACCGACACGGGCACCGGCATCGAGAAGACCACAACCGCCGCCTCGGATGGAGGTTTCGTCTTCCCCGACCTGCAGGCCGCCACGTACAAGGTCACGGTCACGGCCACAGGCTTTCAGACGGCGGTCATCGCCTCGGTGGTGGTCGATAGCGGGCGTGTCACGGACGTTCCGGTGAGACTGGCCGTTGGAAGCGCCACGGAGACCGTGGAGGTCAACTCCACTGCGCCGCTGCTGGAGACGTCTTCCAACGAAGTAGGGACTACCATCAACAACGCGGCGATTCAAAACCTGCCCTACAGCAGCCGCGACGTCTTGATGTTTTCACTGCTGATGGCCGGGAACACGACAGCCAATGACGCGACCGGCCGCAACAGCACCTTTAATGGGCTTCCCAACGCCTCGCTGAACATTTCGATCGACGGCATGAACAACAACTCGCAGCGCTTCAAGAGCGGCGGCACCAGCATGTATGCCTTCGCTCCGGAGCGGATCGACGCCATCGAGGAGGTGACGGTGTCCACCACGGGCTTGGGTGCGGACGCGGGAGCCGGCGGCGCCATGAATATCCGCTTCACCACCAAGCGCGGCACCGACACCTATCACTTCTCGGTCGGCGAACAATTCGCCAACGAAGATTTGAATGCCAATACCTTCTTTGGGAACCTGCACGGGCAGCCCATCTCCAGGTCGCGTCAGAACAATCCGTATGGGAGTTTCAGCGGACCGCTTCTGCCGTTCATTCCGAGCATGAAGCACAAGCTGTTTTTCTTCGCCTATGTGGAAGCACAACCCCAGCCTACCTCCACCACCAACACGATCACGGTGCTCAACCCTGATACGCAGGCAGGCAACTTCACCTACATCGGAACCGATGGCGCCACGCGCACGGTTAACCTCCTGCAGGTCGCCGGAGCGGCCGGATACACCAGCACCATCGACCCGACCATTTCCGGAATTCTCAGCACCATCAATGGCTCTCAGTCGAAGGCCAGCGGGTACCTGAACATCAGCGGCCAGCCCTACTGGCGCACCATGGAGTGGACGCAGCAGCAGAATACGCAGTACATTTTTCCCTCGGCGCGAGTCGATTACCAGATCACGCCCAAGATCAACTGGCACGGCACCTGGAACCTGCGCCACGAGACGATTGACGGCGGGCCGAATTATCCCGGACTGGCCGGACAAAGCTACGGCGGCGGGTACAAGATCACGACCTATATTGCCACCAGCGCCGTAGACTGGCAGATCACTCCCACCATGCTCAACAACACCACGTTCGGCGTGCAGAGCAACGGGGAGTATTTCTACCAGGGAAGCAGCCCTCAACAGTGGGGCGTCTACGGGAACCGCAATATCGTGTTCCCCGGTTTTACGGTAAACGCTCCGAACCAGACGGTCTGCAACGCCAGCGCCACCGCTACCATCAGCCCCGTGATCTGCAACCAGACCCCGTTCATCCGCAACAACCCGGTGTACCAGGTGCGCGACGACTTGAACTGGGTCAAAGGCAAGCACACCATTCTGATCGGCGGAGCGATCCTGCACACCAGCTTCTATGAAACGTCCTACGGCAGCGCCGGCGTTCCGAGCTTCAACCTCGGCATCGCTTCGGGCGATCCCGTGGTGACGACTCTCACCTCCGCCCTGCCGGCCATCAACACCGGCAACGGCGATCTGAACAACGCCGAGGCGATCTACGCGTTTCTCACCGGGCGCCTGAGCAGCATCACCGGGTCGGTCAACGTAAACGAGGTCACTCATCAATACAATCAGTTCGCTCCGGTCACGCAGCGGTATGCCTTCACCACGGGTGGATTGTATGTGCAGGACAGCTTCCGCGTCACCCCGCACTTCACGCTGAATTACGGCTTCCGTTGGCAATTCGATGGACCGATCAAGAACACCAACGGGATCGACGCCGAGCCGGTTAACGGAAGCTTTTTTGGCCCCTCCACCGGGCTGTTCGCCCCGGGGTCGCTGAACGGCGTCCAGAATCCGCAGTTAGCGCTGGTCGGGGCGCCCTACAAATCCGATCTCGTGAACCCCGCTCCGAACGTCGGGTTTGCCTGGACTCCGACCGGCGGCGGCGGGATCCTCGGCAAATTCCTGGGCAACGGCAAGACGGTGATTCGCGGCGGCGCTTCCGTCACCTACTACAACGAGGGCATGAACGCCATATCCAACGTGCTCTCCAGCAACCAGGGCACTGTGCAATCGGAGTCCGCACAATCTGGAACTCCAGGGTTCCCCCTCGGCGGCGTAAATCTGAGTTCGCCGGCGCCTCCTCTTACGGTGGCACCGGCATCCTTTGGATATCCCATCAATCTCTCTGCCTATGCCTTTACCGGCAGCCAGAGCCTGTACCTCGTCAACCCGAACCTGGTGACTCCGTACACCACCAACTGGAACATCGGCATCCAGCGCGAACTGCCCAGCAAAGCGGTTCTGGAAGTGCGCTACATCGGCAACAAGTCCACCCACATGTGGCATTACCAGAACCTCGACGAGGTGAACATTTTCGAGAACGGCTTCCTGCCGCAGTTCGTCCAGGCGCAGCAGAACCTCACCATCAACCAGGCCAACGGCAAAGGCAATACCTTCATCAACAATGGACTGCCCGGCCAGGCAGCTTTACCGATCTTCGAAACGGCCTTCGGCGCGAACGGCTCCAATGCCGCGCTCGCGGCCAGTTCGGGTTTCTCCAACACCACCTTCATTACCGACCTGCAACAGGGTCTGGCCGGCACTCTGGCCGGATCTCTGGCGAGTGTGACTACCCCGACTTACTATTGCCGCCTGGTGGGAGGCAACTTCGCGCCGTGCGCGAACCTCGGGTACACCGCCAAGACTCAATACCCCATCAATTTCTTCGTGCCCAATCCGTATGGCAGCAGCCTGCGCTTCCAGAGCGACGACGGCAACGTAAACTACAACGGCCTCCAGGTGGAGGTGCGCAAGGCGTTCAGCCACGGCCTCACCATCACCGCAAATCTCGTCTGGAGCCACGGCCTCGGCGACCTGCTGAACGCCAGCGATCAGACCGCTACGTACCAGTGGTTCACGCAGCGAAACGCGCGTCTCAGCTACGGGCCCACACCCTTCGACCGGCGGATCGCATACAACTCGTGGTGGACGTACGACCTCCCCATCGGCAAGGGCCGGGAAATCAACATCAACAACCCGATTCTCGACCGCATCGTCGGCGGGTGGACGTTAGGCGGTGTGGAGCAGATTGCCACCGGGTCTCCCAGCATCCTGAACAGCACGCGCGACACCTTCAACAACCTGGTGCAGAGCGGCGTGTTCATCGGCAACGGCCTCACGCTCTCGCAACTGCAGCACGACCTCTCCACGATCCCGAACATGAACCAGGTGACCAGCAGCGGCAACCTGCTTTCGAACGTGTCCACAATCGCGCAGTCCAACGGCATCTCCAACCCGGCGTACTACGGCCCGGCCGCCACTCCCGGCGCCTTCAGCCAACTCGCCTACATTTACGGCACCACCAGCTTCATCCTGAACATGAGCCTGAATAAATCGGTTCGCATTCACGAGCGGCTGAACATCGGGTTCCGCCTGGAGGCCTTGAATTTCCTGAACCACCCGTTCTTCGCGCTAGGCGGCACCTCGGTCACGGCGAACACCTTCGGCCAGGTAAGTTCGGCCAGCGGCAACCGCACCGTGCTGCTGCGCGCCTTCCTTAGCTGGTAGGTTGGCGCGTTCAGGTTAGCGTTCCTGGCCGTGTCGTGGGTGGTTACCGGCGACCGGCGTCAAATCCGCGTGGGCGCAGTTCGCGATCTGGCGCCGGAGCATGGTTCCATGCCGGGTGCTAGATTGGTTCCATGCCGGACATGCCTTCATCTGGCGCGGTCCGCGAACACCTCGGCCGCGTTCTGGCCAGCGCCGCCTTCCGCAATTCGGACTCGCTGCGGCGTCTCCTCCGGTATACAGTGGAAGCCACACTCGCCGGGAATGGCGAGGCACTGAAGGAATATACCATCGCCGTGGAAGCCCTGGGCCGCCCTGCGAACTTCGACCCGCGGCAGGACAACATTGTTCGAGTACAAGCGCGCAAACTCCGGCAGCGTCTGACAGATTACTACAACCGCGAAGGAAGTAACGAGATCTGCCGAATCCAGTATTCTCCGGGGAGTTACCGCCCTCTGTTCGGTTCGAGCCGGGGACCGGCCGCTACGCCGAAGACGATGGCGGTGTTGCCATTCATGAACCTGACCGCCGATGGAGGCGCCGGATATTTCTGCGATGGTCTGGCTGAAGAATTGATCGACCTGCTGAGCCGCAGCAAGGGATTGAGGATTGTGGCCCGAACCTCCAGCTTTCAGTTCAAAGGCGTGCAGATGGACATACGCGACATCGGCCGGCGGCTCGGTGCCGATCTGTTGATCGAGGGCGCCGTTCGCAACGCTGGAGACCGGTATCGCATTACCGTGCGGCTTCTTTCGGCGAAAGACGGTTGTGAGCTGTGGTCGGAACGATATGATCGGACCGTGACCGACGTGCTGGAACTGGAAACGCAAATCGCCGCGAGCGTCGCGTCGGCGGTCAGTTCGGGTATGCCACTGCCCGGGTCGCCATCCGAAGCCGATGGGATTACCCTTTACCTGAAGGCCCGCTACGCATGGAACCAGCGGACGGAGACAGGTTTCCGCAAGGCGCTGGATTTATATTCCGAGGCCACCCGCAAGGATCCGCACGCGAGCAAGGCATGGACCGGAATCGCCGAGTGTCACGTACTCATGAACATGCACGGACTTGCCAGGCCCCATGTCTGCATGCCCAAAGCGCGCGAGGCGGCGCGCACGGCGCTCGGGATCGACGAAGCACTGGTCCCGGCGCGTTCGGCGCTGGCGGCCGTTACGGCTCTGTACGACTGGAATTACGGCGCCGCGGGCGAACAGTGGCGACAAGTACTCGAAACCGATCCGGCATACGCGACAGCTCACCATTGGTACGCAATGTTCGGTCTGGCGCCCGCAGAAAAGCTGGACGAAGCGCTGGAGGAACTTCGGGAGGCCGAACGGCTGGACCCACTCTCCGCTCCGATCGCCAACGACGTCGGATTCGCCCTCTACTGGCTGCGTCGGTTCGCGGAGGCTGAGGAGCAGTGCCGGAAGGCGCTGGCGTTGCATCCGGGATTCTACCGCGCGCACGTCCTCCTCGGCCGCGTAATGGTCGCCCAAGGCAGGCACGCGGAAGCCGTGGAGGCGTGCCGGCGGGCCGAGGAGCGGTCGGACGGCGCTTCGTTCCGGCCTTACCTGCTCGGGACTGCCGGGTTTGCCCATGCCGCGATGGGCCATATCGCCGCGGCCCGGGATGCGCAGGAAGAGCTGCGGGAAATAGAGCAGAGGTACGCCGTTACCGGTCACGAGCGTGCCCTGATCGCAACCGCCCTGGGCGAGTGGGATCAGGCAACGGCCGACCTTGCGGAAGCATTTCAATCCCGAACCGGCTGGGCGGTTTGGGTTCCGCTCGAACCACTGTTCGACCCCTTGCGCCGGCGAGGGCTTCTGACGGGGAAGCCGTTCACGGAAGCGTTTACCCCCCGTTCACGGTAGAGCACTTTCGCGAGGCTGAGCTTCCGCGCGATCCTTTTACTGGACGGGCTGACACGCGTCAAAGCGGCGGCCGGGCGGAGGTGCCGGGCCGCTGGTTCAGTCCCCGTCAGAGGAGGCGACGATGATTCTGGTGGTCGGGGCGACGGGACTTCTGGGCAGCGAAATCTGTATGCGACTCCGGCAGTCCGGCCGCCCGGTTCGGGCGCTCACGCGTCCAAGCTCGAATCCCGAACGGGTACAGGCTCTCCAATCTGCCGGAGCGGAGAGCTTGATCGCGGACCTGAAGGACCCCGGCTCGCTGAAGGCGGCGTGCCGGGGCGTTTCGGCGGTGATTACGACGGCGTCCTCGACGTTTTCGCAACAGGCCGGAGACTCGATAGAAACCGTCGATTACGCCGGCCATCTGAATTTGATCGAGGCCGCCAAGGAAGTGGGTCTCCGCCGGTTTGTCTATACGTCGGTTCCGTCCTGCTTCCGTTACGAGTGCCCGCTCACAACGGCGAAACGGGAGATCGAGGCGGCATTGGCCACAAGCGGCGTTCCGTTCACGGTCCTGCAGGCCAACTACTTCATGGAGGTGTGGCTCGCCCCGGAGTTGGGCTTCGACTACCCGAACGACCGAGTCACGATCTATGGCCGCGGAGAGCAGGCTCTTGCCTGGGTGTCTTACCGCGACGTCGCGGCACTCGCCGTCGCAGCCCTGGATCACGAAGCGGCCCGAAACAGGGCTCTGGCGGTGGACGGGCCCGAGAACCTCAGCCCCCACGAGGTGGTCGGCATCTTCGAAGAGGTTCGCGGGCGCAAGCTGACCGTGACGTCGGTCGCGGAAGAGGAACTGCGGCGGAACTACTGCGGCGCGGCTGCCCCGCTGCAAAAGAGCTTCGCGGCGTTGATGCTCGAGTACGCCGCTGGATGCCCCATGGACCGGAACGAGACGCTCCACGGGTTGGCGCACCCCTCGACCTCCGTTCGCGAATACGCATCGAGGAGTACCGCATCATGATCACACAGAGAATTCGGGTGGGAGATTATGACTGTTGGGCGCTGCCGGATGGCGACCTGATTTATCCGGGGTCGATGCTGCTGCCGCCTGAAGGCAACCTGCCCTCCGAAGTTTTGGTTCCATACACCGCCCTGCTGGTCGATACGGGCGCGGCTAAAGTGCTCGTGGATACGGGTGCAGGCGCACTCGGACCAGCTACCGGCAAGCTGATCGGCAACCTGGCCGCTTCGGGTTTCGCGCCCGAGGACGTTGACGTGGTGGTGTTGTCGCACGCGCATCCGGACCACATCGGCGATCTTTCGCACTTTCGGAATGCGGTCGTGACTATGACAACCGCGGAGTTCTCTTTTTGGATGGCAGGGGAGACGGACGCCAGACTGCGCGCTAACGAATTGTACGGCATCGGCGCGCTGGAGCACCTGATGGCCGATTCCATCCGCGATCACCTGGCGCCGGCGAAGGACCGCATCGAGCTGATCGACGGACCGACGGAAGTGGCGTCCGGCGTCCTGCTCTTTCCCGCAGCAGGACACACCCCGGGCCACGCGGCCGTGCTGGTGTCGTCCGGGCGGCAACAACTGCTCTATGTCGGAGACGCGCTGATCCACCCCGCTCAATTCGAGAATCCGGCTTGGATTTCCGCCTTTGACCTCGCGCCCACGCAAACCGTCGAGACGCGCAAGGCCCTGTTGGACCGCGCCGTGGCCGATCGTTGCATGCTGGCGGCATTCCATCTTCCTGGAGCCGTCGGTTTCGCCGAGAGAAGGCAGTCGAGTTACCGTTGGCAGCCGTTGTGCGGCGTCGGCACTGTGTAAGGCGTCCATCACGATTCGCCATCACGGGCCCGCGGTCGCGCCCCACATGCGGCGGCACGGCCGCAAACTGCAACCGAACAATTCCGACATCTGAAACTTGACTGGAGCATATTCATGCGCGTACAGGTTGGTTTGTCATGGTGTTTCGAGCAGTCGTGATCGCCGGTGTTGCTGAAGGTTCCATGGCGGCCTGGACACCAGCCGCTCCGGCGTCCGCGTGCGACGCGATCTCGATCCCGGAAGTTGCCGACGTCTTGGGTGAGTCCGTTTCCAGTCGGGGGGCCCTCATCAACAAGGCTGAGCTGAGTGCTTGTTCGTTCGTCACGGAACAAGGAACCCGCATCTCTATCGTCGTACGCCGCAGCGTCGGACCCGATTGGAAAAACATCCAGTTGGGAAGGATGAGATCGGCCTCCACTCTTCGGCCAGTGCCCGGATTAGGAGAAGGCGCATTCCTCTACGAGAATCGAAAGGGCGCCGCGGTGCTGTGCGTTCTTCATTCGACACTCTACGTCCAGGTCTCGGTCGTTCGTGCCGGCAATTCCCTCGAATCCCAGGCGCCGGCTGAACAGCTGAGTCGACGGATTCTCATGGAGCGTCGAGAAGTCCCTGCATGATGACGGAAGTCACGACAGCTCATCGGCCTGGCCTCGGGCCGGATGACGTCGCT
>Ga0335081_10005365_pt1 | contig 20288 bp, 18 predicted proteins | sample Lox_Sample_35_FD_206713 | JGI IMG/M metagenome (GOLD analysis project Ga0335081, IMG submission 206713) | Soil microbial communities from Loxahatchee National Wildlife Refuge, Florida, United States - Lox_Sample_3.5 | ecosystem: Environmental > Terrestrial > Soil > Wetlands | place: USA... | reverse complement strand
TTCTGTTTCAGGGTGGCGGCGGATTGAATGGAATGGTCGCGCCGCCCCTAGGCGGCGTGGCCGCTGGAGACACTCCGGGCCTGGCCCGCGGGTTCGCCGTCGTGACCACCGACACCGGCCACAAGGGTACCGCTTTCGACAGCAGCTTCATGCGCGACCAGCAGGCCAGCCTGGATTTCTACTACGTCGCCATCGGCCGCGTGGCGGTTTTCGCGAAGGAGATGATCACCTGGTACTACGGCCGCGCCGCCGCGCACTCGTACTACGCCGGTTGTTCCACCGGCGGCCGCGAAGGGATGATCATGTCGCAGCGATACCCGTCGTACTTCGATGGCATCGTCTCCGGCGATCCCGCTATCCGCACCGGTTACTCTAACCTCGCCCTGGGATACATCGGCGCGGTTTTCAACCGCGCGGCCCCCAAAGACACCTCTGGAAAATCCGACCCTGGCAAATTGTTCTCCGACTCGGACCGCACGCTGATCGTCAAGTCGTTGCTCGACCGCTGCGACGCCAAAGACGGCCTCCAGGACGGCATGATCTTCAACAGTCGCGCGTGCGACTTCGATCCCGCGGCGCTCACCTGCCGCAGCGCGAAGACCGACCAATGTCTCGCCGCATCTCAAGTGGCGGCGCTGAAAAGCGCTTTTGCCGGGCCAAAGACGATGCATGGCGACCCGGTTTATCCCGGCGTTGTCTATGACTCTGGCATCGACGAGAGCACCGGATTGCCCGGGCTGTTGCGCGGACCGCGCATTCCTGTGCAGACCGGTGCGGACATGAGCAATTTCGATGTCGACCGCGAGGCTAACCGTGTCGCATCCGATACCAACGGACTGCTCGGCGACAGTACCTGGACCAACCTCAGCAGTTTCGCCGGCCACGGCGGCAAGCTGATCTTCTACCACGGCCTGAGTGACCCTTGGTTTTCCCCCCTGGACACGCTCGGCTACTACGAGAAGATGGCCACGGACACCGGCGGGCCGAATCCAGCGGCCACGTGGAGCCGCTTGTTCCTTGTCCCCGGCATGGGCCATTGCGGCGGCGGAAGCGCCGCTCTCGACCGCTTCGACATGCTTACCGCGATCGTGAATTGGGTGGAGAAAGACGAAGCGCCCGATTCGGTGATCGCCACCGGCCGTGCGTTTCCGGGCCGAAGCCGTCCGCTCTGCCCGTACCCGCAGTACACCCAATACAAGGGAACGGGCGACCCGAACGACTCGAAGAACTTTGTCTGCAAACAGTGAGGGGCGCGGTTCCCTTCGCCGTCGCCCTGAGTGGACGGCAGCGCAAACGCCGTCCATTGCGCCGGAAGGAACCGCACAGCCGGTAACCGGCAGGGGGTCCCCATCACCAAGCTAGGTAAGCCGGAGATCTGACATTCAGGTTGGTTGCCACGGGCCGCCACCGTCGTCTATGCTCACCGTCGCCCCTTTTACCGCGAGGTTGCCGTTGGCGCCTAGGACCGCGTTGCCCCCGGCCCTCAGGTCCATCGAGTTGAGGGCTCTGGCATGCAAGTTGTTCGTGCATTTGATCTCTATGTTGTTTGCATCCAAAGTCAGCGTGCCTTGAGTCTTGATGGTCATATTCGATCCTAGAGTGATTCTGAGGACTTCGACGTTGTTCAGCTTGACGAGCACCTCATCGGCCGTGGGAGTGGTTACCTCATAGCCGCTGTGCGTCTTAAGTCTTGCGATGGGTTGTGCGAGCTGCATAGTTCCCCCCCGGGTTGGTCTCACCAGTATAGTCGCTGATTGAAAAATTGCAACAGCCCGACAACCTCCGAAGGACCGCGCCGTGCTTCCCTATTGCGCCGTGCACGTAAAATTCGCCGCGTCGTCCGTGCTGCCGGTCCCCTTGTATTTCGCCACCAGCGGAAACTGACACAGCGGCCGGCTGCGCACCACGCCAGTCTGGTTGCGCCGCACGGCATTCAGCGCTTCCGGAGCTTTGCCTTCCTCCACCCATCGGACCACCGCGTCGAACTGTCCGTCCGGCTGCGGTCCCGGTCCGCCCGCGCAGTGGCCAACACCCGGCGCCAGGAACAGGCGCGCAAACTTCGACGTATTTTCCGCCCCGCCCATCTGCCTCTGCACGCGTTCATAGTAATCGATGGTGCCTTCCGGATAAATCAACTGATCCGACCAGCCGTGCCACAGGATGAGCTTGCCGCCGCGGTCGCGGAACGCGGAAAGATCCGGATTGTCGGTGGCCAGCACCGCGCTGAATTCCTCCACCGATTGATCCCAGTACTGCTCGTAAGAAGCCGGCGTGAGCCCGGAGTAATCCCACTGCGGATTCTGATTCAGAAAATAACGCCACCACTCGAGCGTAATGGGATTAGGCCTCGGGGCCAGCGGCGTGCCTCCCGTCGAGCTCAGCCCGAAAAAGTCCGCGCCTCGCTGCAACCCGTACCACAGGAAGGAGCCGTCCTGGCGGCGCGGCCCTTGCCAGATCTTGCGGATCACGTCCGCATCGGCCTCTGTAATCGCATCACAGGTGCCCGAAGAAGTCCCCACCAATTGCTTCGGTTCGAACGTGCAGGCGCGCGGATTTTCAATCACGCCGTCCTTCACTCCGTCGGCGGCATCACACGCTTCCACCGCTGCCGCTTGCGCGGCGGCGAACTTACATTGCGGAACGGGATTCTTGGCTTGCAGCATGACCACCGTCCCCCACATCTGCTCCATGTGTAGCTTGGTCCAGTTGATGGCCGGTGCGCCGGAGAGGATTCCGTCATAATCTGCGGGGTACCGCTGGGCCTCCGAGAGTCCCTGGCGCCCGCCCGTGGAGCAGCCGTTGAAATAGGAATGCCGAGCGGCCGTCCCGTAGAACGCCTCCACCAGCGCCTTCCCGGTAACCGTCATCTCGTGGATGCCGAGATAGGCGTTATCGCGGATGAGCATCCAGTTCAGGTGGCCGGTCGCATCCAGCGCGAAGCTCCCGCTCCCGCCCTCGTGGCCCGTGTCAGTGGACCCAGCCGCGTATCCCTGCGCCACCGGCGCCGCCACGCCGTTCGGACTCCCGCCCGAGAATCCCCCGCCGCCCACACCTTCAAACCGGCCGTTCCAGCCGGTGAGAGGAAGGCCGATGAAGATCCGGATGCGATCCCCGGCCGGCGGATGGGTCGTCACCGCGGTGATGCGGCAGAAAGACGGCCGCGAGCCAGTTGCCGGCTCGACCGCAGCCGATTCGATCGTCGTGTTCGGCAACGACACCGACGTCAAGCTCTCGCATGTGCGCACCGGTTGGCCGCTCGCCACCCCCGCGAATCCCAACGCCATCATTACCGGGCACGCCATCCTGCAAGTTCGCCCGGGCTTTCGCTCCCTCGGAGCCGCGACCGTCAGGGAGCGGAGAGGATCCCATGCCAGATAATTTGCCGTACTTCCCAAACGCCCTGCGAAACGCATTCTTCGTTCCTTTCATTGCTCCAGCGGCAGCCCAGCGTAATTCTCCGCCAGGCTAGTCATGGCTGCACGCGAGCTCGTCACGTAGTCCAGTTCCGCGAGTTGCCGCCGGTAATCGAACTCGCTGCCACCCGGCGCGCGGTGCAACATGGACGTCATCCACCACGAAAAACGCTGCGCTCTCCACACCCGGCGCAGACAGCGGCTCGAGTACCCGTCCAGCAGATCCTCCCGGCCTTCCCGGTAGTACGCCGTCAACGCCCGCGAGAGGATACGCACGTCGGCCGCAGCCAGGTTTAACCCTTTCGCGCCAGTCGGCGGCACGATGTGTGCCGCGTCCCCCGCCAGGAACAGGCGGCCGCACCGCATCGGTTCCGCCACCAGGCTGCGCATCCCCGTGATCCCCTTTTGCAGGATGGGTCCCCGGTTCGGCCGCCAGCCATCGTCCGTTTCCAGGCGCGCCGCGAGCTCGTCCCAGATGCGCTCGTCCGGCCACTGCGCCAGGTCTTCGTCGAGAGCACATTGAAGATAGAGACGCGTGATGGAAGGCGACCGCATGCTGAACAGCGCAAAGCCGCGCTCGTGCAAGGCGTAGACCAACTCGTCCGAACTCGGCGCCGCAGCCGCCAGAATCCCCAGCCACGCGAACGGATACTCCGTTTCGTATGTTCGCAGGCTCGCAGCCGGGATGGAAGGGCGGCAGACGCCGTGCGAGCCGTCGCATCCCGCGATGAAGTCGCACGCCATCTCGAGCTGCTGCCCGTCCTTCTGAAACGCAATCCGCGGCTCCGACGCAAAATCCGTGACGCGCACCTTCTCCACTTCAAAATAGAGCGGCCGGCCGGTCGCGCAGCGTGCCTCGATCAAATCTTTGACTACTTCGTTCTGGCCGTACACCGTGATCGAGCGGCCTCCGGTTAACTTCTCGAAATCGATCCGGTGCCGGCGGCGCTCAAAACAGAGGTGAATTCCTCCGTGCCGCATGCCCTCCCGCCGCAGCCGTTCGCCAACTCCCGTTTCGATCAACAGGTCCACCGTGCCCTGTTCCAGAACGCCCGCCCGCACGCGCTCGATCACATGCTCGCGGCTGCGGTCCTCCACGATGATGGAATCGATCCCGTCCAGGCGCAGCAGGTGGCCCAGCAGCAGGCCGGCCGGGCCGGCGCCCACGATCCCGACCTGCGTCCGCAGCCGTTTCACACCCGCTCCACAATCGTGGCGATTCCCTGCCCCACTCCGATGCACATGGTGCACAGCGCATAGCGCCCGCCGCTTCGCAGCAGTTGGTGCACCGCCGTCACCACCAGTCGTGCCCCGCTCGCGCCCAGCGGATGGCCGAACGCGATCGCCCCGCCCATGGGGTTCACATGGTCCGCGTCTTCCGGGATACCAAGCTCGCGAAGGACGGCGATGGCCTGAGCCGCGAAAGCTTCGTTCAGCTCGATCAGGTCCATCTGCTCCATCTTCAGCCCCGCGCGCTCCAGCACCTTGCGAGTGGCCGGCACGGGCCCCATCCCCATGATGCGTGGCGCCACTCCGGCAACCGCCGACGCAACGAAGCGCGCCCGTGGCCGCAGGCCGAACTCCTTAACCGCTGCTTCCGATGCCAGCAACGTCGCGCACGCGCCGTCATTCACTCCCGAAGCGTTACCGGCCGTCACCGTGCCGCCCGCCCGCACCACCGGCCTGAGCCGCGCAAGAGATTCCAGCGTGGTGTCCGGCCGCGGATGTTCGTCAGCCGTTACCGCGGCCGGCGGCCCTTTCTTCTGCGGCGTGAAGACCGGAATCAGTTCCTCGGCCAACAGGCCCGCCGCAACCGAGCGCGCTGCCCTTTGCTGGCTGCGCCAGGCGAAGCAATCCTGGGCCTCCCGCGAGACTCCGAATTGTTCCGCCACGTTTTCCGCGGTCTCGATCATCGAGTCCGTTCCGTAGGCCTCTTTCATCTTCGGGTTCACGAACCGCCAGCCGATGGTCGTGTCCTCGATCCGCTGCGTGCGGCCGAAAGCCTCGTCCGCCTTACCCATCACGAATGGCGCCCGCGACATGCTCTCCACGCCGCCGGCGATCGCCAGTTCCGCCTCGCCGCACACAATCGACCGGCAGGCAATGGCGAACGCGTCCATGCTCGAACCGCATAGCCGGTTCACTGTGGTGCCCGGCGCCTCCTGCGGCAGGTCGGCCAGCAGCAGCGCCATCCGGCCCACGTTGCGGTTATCCTCGCCGGCCTGGTTGGCGCAGCCGTAAACCACATCGTCGAGGCGGCTCCAGTCAACGCCCGCATTACGTTCGACCAGCGCCCGGATCGGGACAGCCGCCAGATCATCGGTCCGAATCCCGGCCAGAGCCCCGCCGTAGCGCCCGAACGGCGTGCGGATAGCATCGCAGATGAAAGCAGTGTGCACGGCGATTATCGTTCACTTGTACGATAATCGGCCAGACTCCGTCAAGAGGCGCCTGGCGACTGCGGTTTTAGCGCCCGGCCTTTTCTGCCGCGAGTTGCGCCTGAAACGTTCTCGCCGCACGGTCGACGAAGTCCCGGTAGCCCGCGGGATCAATGAAAGGGTTCACTGGCCCGTTCATGCGCTTGACCTTCTCCAGCATGCCGTAATAGCCGCCATGCGCTCCCAGAAACACGTCGCAATGCAGGCTGCGCAGCGCCTGGAATGATTTTTCGTAATCCGCGGCAATTCCCGGCCACGTGGGATCCTTCACCAGCCGAACGCCAGGATTGATTGTAGTGCCGCCCACGAACACCACGTCGTATTGTCTCCCCGCATCGGTCACCTTCATCGTCCAGGTAGTGCAGCCAATGCTATGCCCGGGAGTCAGATGCGCCACCAGCGTGACACCACCCAGCTTCACCATCTCGCCATCGCTCACCACATGATCGACGTGCACCGGTGGATAGGTGATTTCTCTGCCCCAACGCGGATCCTTCGCTCCTCCGCTCTCGAGCACCGCCACCTCCCGCTCGCTCGACCAGATCTTCGCGCCGGTTGCCTTCTGCAATGCGCTGAGCCCGGCAACATGGTCGTAGTGCGCCTGGCCGTTCAGCAGAATCTTCACGTCCGAGGGCTGGAAGCCGAGTTTCCGAATGCTCGCCGCAATGATGGGCGCAGTGTCCTCGTAGCCGGCGTTGATCACGATATGGCCTCGCGGCGTGGTGATGAGGTACGACGTGATGTCGTCCGCCCCTACGTAATAAATGTTCCCGATCACCTTGTATGGCGGAAACGGTTTGTTTCCCTCGTGCGGGCTTTGCGCGGCGGCGGCAATGGAAATAAGGAAAAACGCAGAATTTCGCAGCATATGCCTACCAGTATCCGCCAGCTTTAGTGGCGGCGTCGCGGTTAAGATTGGTTCCGACGGATCATGGGTTCGGTAGTCGAATCAACGCCGATTCCGAAGAACCGGGATTTGTGCAGCACCGCGAGCCATTCACCCCTGCTCGCGCCGCACTCGGGTCTCAAAGGGCGTAGAATTGGCGAGGAACGGAGTCGGCAGGAGTCGTGCCCCAGGTTTGCCTGGCGCGCCCCGACTGTGGACTATAGGTTTCGGTCCGAGGTTGGTCACGCGATCACGCCTGCATTTCTCTGCGCCAGAAAGTGCCATATGCGACCCAAAACATCGCCTCGAAAAGGGCCGAGCTTGGCCAAACCCGGTTCCCGCCAACTGACTGATTACCTGGAATTCGAACTTCGCGCCTGTCGGCCGGACCTCGAACGAATCGAGGTCGTACTCCAAAACAGCCCGGCAGGCAGGATGCCCGGGCCTGTCTCCATCTCGATGGCGCAAAGCGAGGATAGGCACCTCCGTCTCGGTTCTGAGGCCACCGTTCAGGATGCCGTAAATGCCGGCCGAGCAATGTCCCGCATCCTTCTTCCGCCTCCCGTTTACAGTTTGCTTCAGCAGTCATTGCGGATCGCATCTCACCAACGCCACACGGGCCTACGGCTGCGACTGTTGCTCGATGACTTCCTTTCCGACCTCTCTTGGGAGTTCCTGTATCGGCCGGACATGAGAGTGGGGGATGCTCTTTCCGGATTTCTGATTCTGGACCCATCGATCTCGCTGGTGCGGGGGACCATCAAACCGGAAGCGCCAGCCCAACCGTCATCGAACAAGCAGCGGCTGCTGTTTGTGGGCACGTTCTGGCCCGGCGGGGAAGACCGATGGGAGGTCGAGCGAGAATACCAGCTTCTCACCACGGCCGTAAACAGCGTGAAGGACCTTGTTCAACCCGAGTTCCTGAAAGCTTCCCTACCGCACGGAATCGAGGAAGCGCTCGCTCGCCCAACGCCAATCTTCCACTATACCGGGCACACCGATACGGATCCTACGGTTGGTCTCGGGTACCTGCTTAGAGAAGCGGCCGGGGCAGGCCCGAGGCTATTCAGCACGCACCTGGCTCCAATGCTGGCGCGGGCTGGCAGCCGGCTGGCCGTCTTTATGGCTTGCAACAGCGCGGACTCGACTTTCGTTCGACCTTTGATGGAACAAGGCGTGCCGGCGATTGTTGCAGCCAGCGGCACAATCTACTCCGACGCTGCGCTGGCGTTTTGCTCCAAGCTCTATCAGTCCCTTGCAGTAGGCTTGTCGCTGGATGAGGCCGTCACCTACGCGCGTCTCGCCGTCGTGCAAATGAAAGCCCCAGCCGGGAAGTGCGATTGGGGAAGATTCACAGTCTACATGAACACGCAGCGGGCCGTGCTATTTCCACGGAAGGGCAGCGGGGCCGTGCTCGCTCAGTCAGCCCAGCGGGTCGCTCGAAGCGAGACCATTGGAGACGTTCAGCGCTTAGTGAAAGAACTGGATGGAGCAGGCTACGGCGCGCTCATGTCCGAGCTTGTGTCTCGTGGTGTTCTGATACTCGGGCGCTTCACCGCGCGCCGCCGGAGAATCCTCGAAGCGATCCAGAGGACGCTGGAACAGCGGGCCGGCAACTACATCCCCGTCTTGTTCACGTTTCAGAAGCCCAAAGGCAGAGATCTGATCGAGTCCGTAATGGGATTTGCGGCCCTCAGCCGTTTTGTCATCGCTGATCTCACCGAGCCCAAAAGCATCCCCGCGGAGTTGCAACAGATCGCGCCCAGCTATCCCTCGCTGCCTATCGTGCCGATCATCAGCGCGGCGGCGCGCGAGTACGCGACCTTCGCCAACATTAAACGCCGCGAAACCGTCGTGAAGCCCACGGTGGTGTATCAGGATGAAGCTCACTTATTGCGCATTCTAGAGGCGAAGGTGATAGCACCAGCGGAGGCGAAACTCGCCGAACTGCAGCAAGGGCTATGAGTCAATCCAGGGCGTACTCGCTCGGGCGGCTCTCGACGGCGGTTGTCTTGGCCGTCTTATTCCTGCCCATATGCATCACCTTTCTATACGTGCGGGCCTTCTCTGTCGAAATGCCGTTTATGGACGACTGGGATATAGTCATCCCGCAGCTGGCGCATATCGAGACCGGGACACTCCACTGGAGTGACATTAACGTACAACACAACGAAAGCGTGATCCTGTTCCCTCAATTGGTGTATCTGGCGGCCGCAAGGCTGCTGGGATATCAGGTCTTGGCGCCGATCTACATCAGCTTCGGCTTTCTGTGCGGCTCCCTGTTGGTGCTGTTCCTCTTCTTCCGGCGATTGCGGCTTCCCGGACGCGGGAGCCTGCTGTGGTTCTTGCCGGTATCGGTCTTTTTCATGAGCTGGAGGCAATCGGAGGGGCTCCTGTGGAGCACGCACCTGTTGAATACGATGGCGCTGTTCTTCTCGTTGCTGGCGTTGTACTGCTGCCTCGACGCGCACCGTTCGCGCCTCTTCTTCGCCGCCGCCCTGGTATCCACCGGCATCGCCTCGTTTTCCATGGCCAGTGGCGTTCTGAGCTGGGCCCTCGGTTGGATTTACCTGGCCCTTCTGTCGCCGTCTGAAGCTCGCAGAGCACGCCTGTGGCGCGTTGCCGCCTGGTCGCTATTCGGCGCGCTGTGTTGCATTTGCTTTCTGTTCGATCGGCCCGTGCATTCGATCGGTTGGCATGCGGGGTTATCTTACGCCTGGTCCCATCTGGGAACGGCAGGCCGGTATGGCTTGATCTACCTCGGCTCCCCATTCAGCCATGACCCGGACCGGGCCGTGCTTGCCGGCGCGGCGTTCGCCATCATTGCTGTGGTCTCGGTGTATTTCACGATCGCGAAGGGCCTTCGTCAGGCGGCAGTTTCGGCTTCCCTGCTCCTCATCGCTATGGTGTTGTTCTCACTCGGCCCGCTATTGCTTTTTCGAATGCAGTTGGGCTCCGAGGAAGCGATCTCATCGCGCTACGTGACGCTGCTATCGGTAGGGCCCGTCGGAGTTTACTTCTGCCTTATCGCTTTGCTTCACAAGACTCCGGCGGCGCGGTATCTTCTCGTGGCCCTCGCGGCTCTTTTCGTGCTGGGAACCGTGGATGCGTATGCCAGCGGCTTGGAAGACGGGCGGGAGAACCACGCAGACCTGATCCAGTGCGCCGCGATCGTGCGGGATTATCACCATCGCGCGGTGGAAGATCTCGAGTGCGCGTATCCCGAACCGCAAGCCATTCTCGGCCGAGCGGCGCATCTGGAGCGGCACCGTTTGAGCCTCTTCCGGTGGAGTGACGGGCGTAGGTAGGCGGTGCCGCAGACCCTGATCAGTCCGCAAGCAGACAGCTTCTTAGCCGCGCTTGCCATAAAGGCTGAATCACCGCCCCCAAAGGGCGATATCGTGGTTCATCTAGGAGGTCCAGTGAAGAAACGGAGCTTGACGGCGGCAGGCCTCATGGCAACCTGCGCGATTGTCCTGGCGATCACCGCGCAACTGCAAGCCCAGACCCGCGCAGGTGAGACTCGCGGCGCCCAGGCGCAAAACGAAACTGCCAAACAGTCGGACATCGACGCCATGATGGCCGTTTTGCCAGGTACGGCGCCGGCCAAACCGCTGCGTGCGCACAAGGTGCTGGTGTTGTGCAGGGCGCAGGGGTTTGTGCATTCTTCGATCCCCCTGGCGGCCAAAATGGTAGAGGCACTGGGAGCCAAAACCGGGGCCTGGTCGACCGTGGTTACTTACAACTCCGCCGATATCAACGCCGCCAATCTCAGGCAGTTCGACGCGATTTTTCTGGACAACACTACTGGTCTGTTCCTCGATGACCCGGACGACGCGGCCGCCACCGCCGCCCGCAAACAGGCGCTGTTGGACTTCGTCCGCGGCGGCAAAGGCCTGGTGGGCATCCACGCGGCTACCGATTCGTACCATGGCGTGTCGCCGGGGACCGGCGCGCCGCCTGCGCCGGGAGTGAACGAACCTCTCTGGCCGGACTTCAACCGCATGATCGGCGGCTACTTCAAGTTTCATTGGGTCTACCCGCAACGGATCACGGTCAAAATCGACGATCCCAAGAGTCCTCTCACCGCTATGTTTCATGGCCAGGAATACGAGATTCATGACGAAACCTATACGTTCGCTCAGAATTCCTTCTCCCGGAAGAACGTTCACGTGCTGACCAGCGTCGATTACGCCAAGATGAGCGACGAGGACAAGGCGAAGGAGACCGACAGGCGGACCGATGGCGATTATGCCCTCAGTTATATCCGCCGCGAAGGCAGAGGCCGCGTCTTCTATGAAGCGCACGGCCACAGCGAAACGGTGTACGCCATAAAGCCGTTCCTCGAGCACATGCTGGCGGGAATTCAGTACGCCCTCAGCGACCTCAAGGCCGACGACCGTCCCAGCGCGAAATAACGGCGACAGCCGTTCGGAGAAGGTCGCCTTCTATCCCAAGCCGCCGTGTCCGAAGCAAGCCCAGGTCAAGTAAGCCTGGCCGAATTCGGGAACCACCGGGTTGCCACTGCAGAAAGTTCCAGTCATCTACCCGTAGGGGTTTGGCCGGTTTTCTGCGCTCTTCATGGTTGGAGGCAGATATGAGCACGCTACCCAACATCGCGGTTTCAACACCTGTACCGCCGGTACCGAGCCAAATGGCTTGGATAAGGCCCTCGCGCAAAGCATGGTCCCGGTTTGAGCCGCCGGTTCGGATAGGGCTTGCCCTGGGAGGGGGCTTTGCCCGCGGCATCGCGCATGCCGGCGTGCTCCGGGTCCTGGAACAGCACCAGATCCCGATCCATTGCGTGACGGGGATCAGCGCCGGAGCTATCGTGGCCGCGGCGTACGCCAGCGGCACGACCCCCGACGATATTGCGCGCGCCGGCTGTTCGATGCGCTTCGGCGATGTCGGACGCTTGAGCTTCGGCCGCCTGGGATTGGCCGGCAGCCAGCGAATGAATCATTTCCTGGAAGGGCTGCTGAAGACATACCGGTTTGAAGAGATGCGCATCCCGCTGGGCGTGCTGGCCACGGACCTGGCTACAGGGGAGCCGGTGCCGTTCACAAAAACCGGTCCGGTATTCGAGCCGATTCGCGCCAGTTGCGCGTTTCCCGGATTGTTTGAGCCGGTGAGCCATCGCGGGCAACTCCTGGTGGACGGCGCAATGAGCGTGGCGGTGCCGGCTGCCCTGGCGCGCCAACTCGGCGCCACGCACGTGATTTCCGTGCCTCTGCCGCCGGCCCCTACCGGCGCGGCGCCCTGCAACATGCTCCAGGTGGTCAACCGCTGCTTCCAGATCCTGCAAGGCCGCTTCGAGCATAGCTGGCGCGATGAAAGCGACCTGGTGATTACGCCAGACGTCCGGGGAGTGGATTGGCACGCGTTCGGCCGCGGACCCCAGTTGGTCCAGGCCGGGGAAGCGGCTGCCTTGGCCAGCCTTCCCCACATTGAGGAATGGTTGTCGAGCGCGTGTGCGCGTCCGGAACTGATCAACTGAAGCGGGCGCTCTACCGGTTGGCAGCCGCCAGGTCCTTGCCTTCCTCGCGCTTGGTGTAGCTGGTGGCCGGCCAAGAATGCCAAGCTTCCGCACTGCGAAGAAGCGCCTGGCGGCGCTCCTCGCCGCTATGGAGCGCGGCGAGTTGCCGATAGCAACTCGACAGGTAGTAGACCGGCGTAAGGTCGGTGGGATGGCCGGCGCGCAACTTTTCGATTGACCGTATGATTTCGTTCAGCTTCTGCTGGGCCTCCGCGCGCTTTCCCTCGGCCGCCAGCAGAGGCGGCCATAGCAGTTCACTGGAGACGTCGCCCAAAAGATCGGCGTAAGCGGTGGATGGGGGATTGGCGCTTTCCATCTCGTCATATTCAGTCAATGCCTTACGCGCCTCTGCGGTCCGGCCGAGTTTGATCAGGGGCCGGCTGATCGCTGCCAGGTAAGCGCCCTTCAGCATATTGAGCTGCTCCTTCGAAGCCAGGGCCTTGGCCGTAGCGAGGGCCCGTTCGTAAAGATCGAGCGCGCGGTTGGGTTCGGCCTGCCATACCGCATCGCCGAGTTTCCCGTAACGCGCGGCCAGGTCAAAGCGCGCCTGGCGGTCGTGGGCATCCAGTGCGGCAATCCGTTCCTGGATGTGGACCGACCGTTCATACAATTCAGCAGCCTTGCCGGGTTCATTCAGGTTGGGCCGGTCCACCGCCGCGTAGACGTCGGCGGTCCAGCTCAGCCGAACCGCCAAAGCCCGGCACGCGGCTCCCGGCGGGGCTGTTTCATCGCAGGGCGCGCTCGTTCGCAGCAGATCCTGAAAAGCGCTCACAGCACCTTCCAGGTCTCCCGTGGAGACCCTCGCTTGCGCCAGGCGTTCCTGGGTGTAGGAGATCACGTCCGGCAGAGCCGGATCCGCGTACCCCGCCGACCGCAGATCCTGGAGTGCCTTCGCCGCCGATTCCAACAGAGCCAGCCCCTCCGCCGTTTGGCCTAGTTTCACGCGGATCTGGCCCAGGCTGCTTTCACCCTGCGCGCGCCACCTGCGAATTGCGGCATCCGGAGTGCGGTCCGCCAGCAGATCCAGCGCCTGGCGAGTGATGTTTCCGGCAGCCTCCTCATGGTACGAGTTGTACTCGAGCCGGCCCGAGTCCACCAGCAGGTTGGCAAGCCTGAGACGCAAATCCTCGGGCGATGAGCGGTTCACGCGCAAACGGGCATAAAGATTCTGGGCTCGCTGGTAGCTGCGCCGCGCTTCTTCCACCTGCCCGAGATTGGCCTTACCTGTCTGGCCCTGGACATCGCCCAGCCGCTGATACGCCTGCGCCAATTCCAGCATGAGGCCCTTGTCGTTCCCGGCCTCCTTTGAAAGGCCGTCCAAATACTTGCGCGCGGTATCGACGATGGACGCGCGAACGGCGGTGGAACCCGCCAGCGGAGTCACCTGGTCGTAGAACTGAAACAGAAACGTGTTCGCCAGTTCACGAACCTGCGCGAAGCGCCGCTGGGCGATCTGCGCTTCATGCAATGCGATCACAAGGCCGGTGGCCAGCGCGACAACCACCGCCGCTGCCGCGGTCACACCGATCCTGTGGCGCCGCACGAACTTCACGGCCCGATAGACGGTTGTGTCGGGCCGCGCGATGATGGGCAGCCCCTCCAGGTACCGGCGGATGTCTTCTGAAAACTGCTCGACCGAAAGGTAGCGCCGCGCCGGCTCCTTCTGCATCGCCTTGAGCACGATGTTGTCCAGGTCACCGCGCAACTTCCGGTTGCCCAGCTCGCTCGGCGGCCGGATCTCGGTCTGGCACACCACCCGCGCAATTTCCACCGCATCGTAATTGTGGAGCGCGTGCGGCCGCTCTCCGGTGAGCAACTCATAGAGCACGGCGCCGAGCGAATACACGTCCGAAGCGGTCGAAATCGCTGCGCCGCGAACCTGCTCGGGGCTGGCATAATCCGGCGTCATGAGCACGGCTCCGGTGGCGGTATCGGTCATCGGCTGGCCGGTCGCGGCGTCCGCATCCAGCAGTTTGGCAATCCCAAAGTCGAGTAGCTTCGGAACGCCATCCACGGTGACCAGGATATTTCCCGGCTTGATGTCGCGATGCACGATCAGGTGTTGGTGAGCGTATTGCACCGCGCCACAGACCTGGAGGAACAGGCGCAGGCGCCGCTCGATCGAAAGATGCCGCTCCTCGCACCAGTCGGTGATCGGCACTCCCGCCGCGTATTCCAGCACGATGTAAGGAGTGCCCTGCTCGGTAGTGCCGCCATCGAGAAGCCGGGCAATATTGGGATGCTCCAGGTGTGCCAGGATCTGCCGCTCGTGCCGGAATCTCGACACCGCGGAACTGCCCTCCAGTTCGAACTTGAGGGTTTTGATCGCGACTTCCTTGTGGAACTCGTCGTCATCCCGGACCGCCAGGTATACGGCGCCCATTCCGCCGCGGCCTATTGGACGCTCGATCCGGTAAGGACCCATGCGGCGGCCGGTCCAGGCGTCTTGGTTCTCCGTGGTCGCCGCGGCGGCCTGCCCCACCAGACCGGTAAAACCGCTGCCCCCCTCACGAAACGCAGCCAAAAGCTCGCGGCGCAGTTTCTCGTCGTCGGCACAGCGCTCCTCGATGAAGCGTGTACGCTCGCCCGGATCCATACCGGCCGCTGCGTCGTACAGCGCCTCCATCAATCGAAAGCGTTCTGGATTCATACGGCCGGCGTCGCACTCAACGCGGAGCGAAGCCAGGCGGCGCCAAGGCGGACATCCTTCTCCACGGTCTTCAGGCTGATGTTGAGCACGGCAGCGATTTCAGCCATCTCCAAACCCCCGAAGAATTTCAGCTCCATGGCGCGCGCCTTGCGTTATCCACCGCCGCCAGCTTCTTGAGGGCTTCATCCAGAGCCAACAGATCCACCGAGCGGGGATTGGTCGCGGCCTGAGCATCATCGAGCGAAATCATGGTCGCTCCCTCGCCGCGCTTCACGGCCCTGTGGCGGCGGGCATAATCCACCAGGATCTGGCGCATGTGCTGCGCGGCGATGGCGATGAAATGCGACCGGCTCTCCCAGTCCTGCCCGGCACCCTGGCCGATCAGCCGGACGAACGCTTCGTTAACGAGCGCGGTCGGCTGGAGCGTGTGCCCGGTGCGTTCGCGCCGCAGGTAGGATGCTGCGAGACGACGCAACTCGCGGTCGACGGTTTCGGCCACCTGGGACAGGGCGGATTGATCCCCGTGCCTCCAATTCTGCAGGAGGACGGTTACCGGAACGGTTTGCGACGATCGCTCCATCGTCTCTTCGGATCGCCCATTATAGGGCAAAAAAAACGGAGGGGCGCGTAGGGGTTTGCGTGGCGTCCTGCGCTCTATCTGGTTGGAGGCGGACATGAACAGCTTAGGAAACATTATCATTTCAACAAACGCGCCAGTGGTTGAAGTCGAACCGGCGCTGGACACGGTAAACCGACGGCTTCAAGACCGGCGAATTGCGCTCGGATTGGACGACCTGTTCGAAGACTTGAGAGCACGCCGCGAGGAGCAGCCCGAGACATGGCCACAATATGCCCGCGCCTGCCTGGGCCACCCGGTTTGCGGTCTCCTGCACCAGGATCCATTTACATACCGCGCGTTTTCCAAGCCGAGAGGCTACGCAGGAGACGCGGTCATGATGGACTACATCTACGGGCTGGGCGAGGCAATACCAGCGAACCGCGAAGCCACGCCAATCGGGCGCGCGATCTTCCAATACATGGGCACGCGTCCTTCGGCAAAAGCCGTCCGGTACCGCCGACAGTTGATTGCGGATTTGATCGACCGCACGGCCGCGCGACGCGGAACCAGTGTGCTCGCATTGGCCGCGGGTCACCTTCGCGAGGTTGAGTGTTCCAACGCCGTACGCGCCGGAAAGATACGGGACTATGTGGCGCTCGACCAGGACGAAGCCAGCCTGGCAGTGGTGGACCGGGACTACGCGCACTTGGGAGTGCGGATTCTGCCGGGCTCCGTGCGGCAGATCCTGTCCGGAAAGATACAACCCGGACAGTTTGACTTTGTCTATGCCGCCGGACTCTTTGACTATCTCAATGGACCGGTAGCCACCGCGCTTACGTGCCGTATGTTCGAAATGACGCGACCTGGCGGAACGATGCTGATTCCCAATTTTCTTGCCGGTGTCCGGGATTCCGGCTACATGGAAGCGTTCATGGATTGGCACCTGATCTACCGCAGTCACGCCGACATGCAGGCGCTGGCCGCCGCTCTACCTTCAAACGCCGTTGCGGGCTGCCAGATCTTCGATGACCGCGATGACGCGATCACATTCTTGCTGGTTTCCAAGGCGAGCTAAGCCGCTCTCAACGGAGCATCTGCCCGAGCAGGCGCGAGTGATCCACCAACGCCGGAAGGATTCGTTCCACGAGTTCCGCCGACGAGACCCGGGCCGCGTGCACGCCCGAGTTCATCGCGGCCACCACCCGCCCGCTCTGCGAGACCACGGGCACCGCGATCGATCGCAGCCCAAGCTCCAACTCTTCGTCCACCAGCGCGTACCCTTGGCTCCGAACCTCCGCGATCACCTGGACCAGTTTCTCTGGGTCGCAGATCGTCTTCTGCGTCAGCGGCTTCAGTTCCGCCTGCGCCAGGTACTGCTCCAGATCCGTTGCCGCGAGCGCCGCCAGCAGAACGCGCCCCATGGAGGTGCAGTATGCGGGAAGCCGGCTGCCAACCCCCAGGTCGATAGTCATCACGCGTTTGGGCGCCGAGCGCGCAAGATACACGATCTGCGCGCCATCCAGCAGGCTGACCGAGCAGGACTCGTGGATGTGCGCGCTGAGTTGCTCCAGCATCGGCAGGCTCAACCTCGCCAACGAATTCGAGCTGATAAAGGAGAATCCCAGCCTGAGGATCCGGCTGGTGAGCCGGAAACTGGAATCCTTGTGCTCGGCGTACCCCAGCGTTTCCAGGGTGATCAACAGCCGCCGCACCGCCGCTCGCGAAAAGCCAGTCTTCGACGCGACCTCGGAAACGGTCAGCCCGTCCGGCTTTTCGTGGAACGCCTCAATAACCTGCAGCCCGCGCGCCAACGACAAAACGAAGTCAGGATCACGCTCCGGCACAGCCATGTCACCCCTAGCGTAGCCGATAATCGCACAATCCTCCACTCTTGACTTTCATTCTGAAATGAGGCTCTAATACCGAATAACGCACATCTGGACGTTATTCGCACAATGGCTTTGTTCCAACCGCTCCCCGACGCCGTCTCCACCCTGGTCCACGACGGCGACACGGTCGCTCTGGAGGGATTCACTCACCTCATCCCATTCGCGGCCGGGCACGAGATCATCCGCCAGGGCCGCAGCAACCTCACCCTGATCCGCATGACGCCCGACCTTGTATATGACCAGATGATCGGCAGCGGGTGTGCCCGCAAGCTGGTCTTCTCCTGGGGCGGGAACCCGGGCGTCGGGTCGCTGCACCGCCTGCGCGACGCGGTCGAACACGGATGGCCGAATCCTATTGAAATTGAAGAACATAGCCACTCGGGCATGGCCCACGCCTACTCCGCCGGCGCGGCCGGGATGCCCAGCGCCTTCTTCCGCGGCTACCTGGGCACCGAACTCCCGGCCGTCAACCCGAGTATCCGCTTCCTGGACTGCCCGTTCACCGGCCAGCGGCTGGCGTGCGTGCCGGCGCACCATCCGGACGTCGCCATCATCCACGCGCAGCGCGCGGACCGCGAGGGCAACGTGCTGCTGGAGGGTATCGTCGGCGTCCAGAAGGAGGCAGTGCTTTCCGCCAAGCGCTCGCTCGTTACCGTCGAGGAGGTGGTGGACGACCTCGCCGTCACCAGCCCGAATGCGGTCGTGCTCCCCTCCTGGACCATCGCCGCCATCGCGGTCGTCCCCGGAGGCGCGCACCCCTCTTACGCACACGGCTACTATTCGCGCGATAATTCTTTCTACGTCGCCTGGGACGACATTGCCAAGGATCGCGAGACCTTCGCTGTCTGGATGAGACAACACGTTCTCGAGCAGGGACCGGATATCTTCGGCGAACGGGCGCGGCTGTGCACATGAATTACACGGCCACCGAGATGATGACGATAAGCGCGGCGCGCGCGCTGTGCAACAGCGACGTCTGCTTTGTCGGGATCGGCCTGCCTTCGGTGGCCTGCAACCTGGCGCGCCGCACACATGCGCCCGGCCTGACCCTGGTTTACGAATCCGGAACCATTGCGGCCAAGCCCTCGGTGCTGCCGCTCTCCATTGGCGACGGAGAACTCTGCGAGACCGCGCTCACCACCGTACCCGTCCTGGAGATGTTCCGCTACTGGCTGCAAGGCGGGCGCATCACCGTGGGATTTCTGAGCGGCGCCCAGGTGGACCGCTACGGCAACCTCAACAGTACGGTGATCGGCGACTACCGCAAGCCGAAAGTACGGCTACCGGGCGCCGGCGGGGCGACCGAAATCGCCACTTACTGTGGCCGCATCTTCATGATCATGCGCCATCACCCGCGCGCCATGGTGGAGAAGTTGGATTTCCTGACCACGCTGGGCCACGGCCCGACGGGGCGGGAGCGGCGCCAGTTTGGTGTCATGACCGCCGGACCGGTTCTGCTCGTGACCGACCTGTGCATGATGCAGCCCGATCCGGAGACCAACGAATTCATGGTGACGTCGCTTCATCCCGGGGTGAGCCGCGATCAGGTGCGTGAAAACACCGGATGGGAGGTCCGCTTCGCCGGCGAGGTTGAGGAGACCGAGCCTCCAACCGAGAAAGAACTGCAGGCGTTGCGCGACCTCCACGCCAGCACCGAACGGGCGCACTGTGGAAGGGCGGTGACAGCATGAGTCCCCAAAAGGAGACTGACATGAAAACGTATCCGCGGCCGAAACCGGGCGATCAACCGCCGTTGCTCCATCCGCCATATGTATCGAGCATCCGGCGCGCCCCCGCGATGCCGCCGATTCCCTTGCCGCACACGCTTTCGGAACTGTCCGGCCCGCTGTTCGGCCAGAATCCGGTCGGCGAGACGGACAACGACCTGACGCGGCAGCATGCAGCCGATCCGCTGGGTGAGCGGATCATCGTCGCCGGCCGCGTTCTGGACGAGGACGGGCATCCGATCCCCCACACCCTCATCGAGATGTGGCAGGCCAATTCCGGCGGCCGCTACTCTCACACACGAGACCAGCATCCGGCGCCGCTCGATCCCAACTTCACAGGCTCCGGCCGCACCATCACCGACGCGGTCGGGAACTACCGGTTCGTGACCATCAAGCCGGGCTGCTACCCGTGGCGCAATCATCCCAATGCCTGGCGGCCGGCGCATATCCACTTCTCGCTGTTCGGAACCAATTTCATCACGCGCCTGGTGACCCAGATGTACTTCCCGAACGATCCGCTCATGCCCTTCGATCCGATTTCGCAATCGATTCCGGATGAGCGGGCGCGCCAGCGGCTCATCTCGCGCTTCGACCTGGAACTCACCGAGCCGGAGTGGGCGCTCGGATACCACTTCGATTTTGTGTTACGCGGGCGCGACGCCACTCCATTCGAGGGCCAGGCATGAGCCGCCTGAGCGCTGTGCCGTCGCAGACCGTCGGCCCGTTCTTCCACCTCGGCCTGACCGGGAACACGAAGCTCGGTTGTCTTGCGGCCCCCGAAGCGAAGGGTGAACGCATACGCCTCCGGTTCCGCTTGCTCGATGGCAGCGGTGCGCCGGTGCCCGACGGCATGATCGAGCTGTGGCAGGCCGATGCCTCTGGCAAGTACCAGCACCCCGCGGACTCACAGGAAAAGGAACCCGACCCGGCTTTCTGCGGCTTTGGCCGGCTGGCCACCGATGCCGAGGGTGCCTGCACCTTCGAAACCGTCCGCCCCGGACGCACGCCCGATGGACGTGGCGGCTGCCAGGCCTCCCACATCAACGTCTCGGTGTTCGCGCGCGGCTTACTGGCGCGGGTCTGCACGCGCGTCTACTTCGAGGGCGATCCCGCCCTGGTCGAGGATCCGGTCCTGGCTCTTGTTCCCGAGGATCGGCGGCAGACCCTGATCGCTCGGCCGGACCTCGCGT
>Ga0335081_10005364_pt1 | contig 20290 bp, 18 predicted proteins | sample Lox_Sample_35_FD_206713 | JGI IMG/M metagenome (GOLD analysis project Ga0335081, IMG submission 206713) | Soil microbial communities from Loxahatchee National Wildlife Refuge, Florida, United States - Lox_Sample_3.5 | ecosystem: Environmental > Terrestrial > Soil > Wetlands | place: USA... | reverse complement strand
ACCTTGGTCTTTGACACACCAAGTTTACCGGCGATCTGGAGCCGACGCCGTTATACAATCAGACCTGCTTTGTAGGTCAGCGGCTTTTGGCCTTCGGTCTTTGGTCCCCCGGGTGTTGCCGGGAGGATCCAATATCGGCGGCTTTGCGGCAGGGTGCTAGATAGCTACGCTAGAGTTAAGGCAAGAAGGTACCGCGGACCTTGGGAAGCAGGTCCGCGCTACCCAGCCTTTGAGCGTCGGTTGGAACCCGATGTCAGACCCGATGCGCTCTCGGCCACTTCGAGCAGAGAATGCAGAGCCTTATTGACAGCGACTGAGTTTGGAAAAACAGCCGCAACCTCCGGGTCAAGCACGACAACGTTAGAGCTTGCCCGAACCCGCTCGTAGTATTTGCCGCGCTCGAGGTTTCTGAAGTCCGAGCGTTTGTACTCCGGGCGAAGTTCGTCACATTTGGACTTAACCTTCTTCTTCATGTGCCTTTCAGGCCGAGTTGCGAGACGAGCACTGATGATGCGGATGGCCTCACCACGCTCAGTATGTGGGACACAACGAGGAGCTGGCCGTCCGCCGACATGCCAAACGTGACCAACCTTTCCTCGACGTCCGAGTGGTCCGGGTCGGCACCGGTCACTGCCAACGGGTCGTAGAAAACGCTCGAAGCTTCCTCAAAGGAAATCCGATGCTTGCGGAGGTTCTTCTGCGCTTTGGCTGAGTCCCATTCAAAATGCATGCCGTGATTCTAAGCTTGAGATCGCCCGATGTCTGACTTTTGTTCGGACCAAACAGTTTGAACCCGCGGTGCCCCAACGATCGCGGCCCGGACAAGCTTTCATCATATCACCCCTTGTAATCCACCAGATGGAACTACCTCCTAGGAAAAGGGGCTAAGCTGATTTAAAACAGCAGGCGTAGCGCAGACGTCTGCGGCTGTTGAAAGCGGTGGAGCGCACGATGGCGCACCGCCGGCTGGCGCAGAACGCAGGTCTGCGACCTTCCTTTGGCTCGTCCCCTCCCGTTGCCCCGCGCGCGACACATAGCGGCGATAGAGGGTCTGGAATTACAACAATGGCCGGTGCAGCCGGTACGGATTCAGATGGGCACGCCGACGAGCAATTGCACCTGTACTTCTGCGAGCAGGGTGGCGAGTTGCGGAAACTCCAAGTTGGAATGGCCGACTGGGTAAAGATCCTTCATCCGCTTCCGACCGCCTGCAAGTGAAGGTGACGCGCACCCGCAACCGTAACATCACCAGAGCGGAACCAAAAAGCAAAGGAATGAAAGGCGAGGGACTACGGACTAGCGGAAAGATCCGTCCTTGCAAGTCCCTGATCCCTAATCCCGAGTCCCGAGTTCTTAGTCTCGCGTTCGGCGCGGAGAACTCATCACTGAGCTTGACGCCCCTGCTGTGGTTCTCTAATATGACGAGAGGGGTCGCCTTCGGGCCTTCCAAAAAAATGGGACGAATGTCGCCAGCTCGCCAGTCACATGCAGGACGCCGGACTCGCGCCGGCAGCCCTGAGGTGGAGATCCCGGATAAACTCTACTTCCGGATTGGTGAGGTCAGCCGGATGCTCCGCACCAAGCCCTTCGTATTGCGCTACTGGGAGACCGAATTCCCTACTCTCAAGCCGGAGAAAGGACGGTCGGGACATCGATTGTATCGCCGCAAAGACGTGGAGACAGTGGTCCAGATCCGGCGGCTGCTGTATGATGAGGGTTATACGATTGAGGGCGCCCGGAAGCGGATTGCCGAACTCTCCCGAAAACGGGCTGAACAGAAGTCGCTCTTCCACGTGGCGCCGGACGGAACCCACCTCCGATCGCTGAAGCGCGAACTGGAGAGCGTCTTGACAATACTCTCGCGGAAATGCTAGCCTCTGCAGTGACGAGTGAAAGGTGAAGAGTGACAGATGCCCAGCTTCTGGCGGTGGGTCCCCACTCTCAGCACGTTCTCGTTGACTCACGGATGAATCGTCATGTCGGGACGTGGCGCAGCCTGGTAGCGCACTTGCTTGGGGTGCAAGGGGTCGCCAGTTCAAATCTGGCCGTCCCGACCATTACCGGAGTGACGAGTGGTGAGTGACAAGCGACCATTTGAAGCCAGACTTGCCACTCGTCACTGCTCACTGGTCACTTCATGTTTATCGGGGCGTAGCGTAGCCTGGTAGCGCGCTTGGTTCGGGACCAAGAGGTCGGAGGTTCAAATCCTCTCGCCCCGATTGATCTTTCAACGACGGCCCGCAGCACGACTATTCCGTTGCGTCTCTTGATTGACGCGCTCCCCACGAGGACATAGAATGATCGCCGCCGGCCTTCGTCTGCCAGGGCGATGGTCGGAAAACCACTTGGGGGGAACTCGCCATGTTTCGTCGCGCCGCCCGCTCCTCTAGATTCCTCTTGCTTCCGATTCTCATTGCCTTCCCCACCATCGGTGCGGAAGAGCCGCCCATCCAGCTTCAGGTCCACTGGAATCAGGTCACCCGCGTTTTACAAACTATTCCGACGTTCTTGCTGGGCGCGGGACCGTCCGTATTTCGGGGATCCCCGCTTCATGATCGAATCTTCCAGATCATCAAGGAGTTGGGCGCGGATGATGTGCGCTACACGGGAGGGGGATACGTTCTGCCGCACTACGGCGTCGCGGAAATGCAGCCTCCCACCGCCACCGCGACATCATGGGACTTCTCCGAGGTCGACGCCTTGACCGAGGACACTATGAACGCCTTGGCGGGGCATCCAATGGTCTTGAACTTCACCACCATACCCGCCTGGATGTTTAAGTTGACGGAGCCGGTCCGCTACCCGGCTGATCCGACGAAAGTATGCTGGGATTGCGCGCGAGGCACGGAGCTGCGTGATCCTACTTACCGCGAAGTTGCTGACTACTTTGCACGCGTGGTGAGTTGGCACGTGAAAGGCGGCTTCACCGATGAACTGGGAAAGTGGCACGAGTCCGGACATCACTACAAAGTGGATTATTGGGAGGTGTTCAACGAACCCGACCTGGAGCACGGGTTCAGCCCGCAAGTCTACACGAAGCTTTACGATGCCGTGGTGGAAGCGATCCATAAGGTTTCCCCTCAAACCAAGTTCGTCGGTATTTCAGACAACTACCCGGCCGGGCATTCTGAGTTCTACACGTACTTCCTGAAGCCCAAGAATCACAAGCCGGGGATTCCGCTCGACATGATCTCCTACCACTTCTACGCCGTGCCGAATTCGGACGAACCTCCTGAAGTGCAGCCGTTCACTTATTTCAACCAGGCTGACAGATTCCTGGAGATCGCCGGTTACATTGAAGCCCTCCGAAAGATGCTTTCGCCCAAGACCGGGACCATGGTGAACGAGATCGGCACGATGCTCCCTGAAGACTGGGCACAGACGAGTCCCGACTATGTCTTCAAACCCATCCGGCCCTCCTATTGGAATCTCTCGGCGGCGACGTATGCTTATGTCTTCGCGGGACTGGCGCGGCTGGGGATCGATGCCGCCGGCGAATCGGGAATACCGGTTGCTCCCGGCATGTGGCCCAGCATCGCCATGCTCGATTGGGAGACCGGCCAACCGAACGCGCGATTTTGGGTTCTCAAGCTCATCCACGACAACTTCCGGCCCGGAGAAAAGATGGTCGATACCCAAAACCCGTCAGGCTACTTGCTGGCGCAAGGGTTCGTCAACGGCAACGGAGAAAGGAAGCTTCTGGTGGTGAACAAACGCGACCGCACGTTTCACTTGAACCTGCCCGAAGCCGCAGGTGGAAAGATCGAGGTCGTAGACCAGACAACCGGCTCGAACCCGCCCGCCGCAAGCAGAATTGAGGGTGAGAGTTTTGAATTGGGCGGGCTCGGCGTGGCGGTGGTGACGCTGCCGAAGTGATGGCGCGTGTAGCGGCGAGTTATTTTGCCACCTGGCGTGCATAGGGTGAACCAAATGGCGGCGTACAAACCGCCTCTACATCAGTTTTGGCGCAAGGATTCGCAATGATGAGGTTTCGTGAGTCAGGTTCACTTCCACAGAGTGGCCGTTCACCTTGAGCTCACCGCAGCAATGCCTGCGAGGACATCACGAAGCCGGCACGGCCCTTCTCATTCAGGTAGCTCCAAAAGTAGGAAATCCAAAGGTAGTTGCCGTTGCTGACTTTCTTTTCTTTGTTCACTCCCGGCAGGCCGAAGGGCAAGCGGTCGTCGGACTTGATCCTCTCGGCGTCGACCAAGTCGCCATTCAAGGGCGGATTGGCCATCACGAAGTCGCAGTGCCCGGGCTGCATCCTTTCGCTGGGGCCCAGGTTGTGCTCGTCCTGGTAGTAGGTGATGGCCTCGGCCATCTTTCCTTCCAGGCCGTGCACTGCGAGGTTCATCTCGGCAATGCGGATGGTGTCGCGGTTCTTCTCCTGGCCGTAGAAGGTGACCTTCTTCGCCGTGTCGCCGCCCTCGCGCTCGATGAAGTGGCTGGATTGCACGAACATTCCCCCCGAGCCGCAGGCCGGGTCAAACACCGCACCGTGGTCCGGCTCAATCACGTTCCCGATCATCTGCACCAGCGAAGACGGCGTGAAGAGTTCGCCGTTATCGTGCGCCTTCTGAATGGAGAACTTGGCAAGGAAGGGGAGGAATGTGTGCAGCCGCTCTCAGAAACGCTGCCGCACGGCGCATCTCATATGAGAGGTCGTGCTTGTGTGCTGTCCCACTCAAGGTTTGCCAAGGGCTAGCGGCTCCGCCGCGGGACAGGACACTAGACGTTGAGGTGAAGAAGCTTGGCCGCATTCTCGTAGTAGACCTTCCGCAAAATCGTTTCTGGCAGGCCCAATCCATAGATCTGCCACCGTCCCTGCGGCGGCACGGGCGCCGGCGCATAGTCGAAGTATTCGTCCTCAGTCTCGAGGAATCGGTAGTAGATCTCGTAAAGTTTGTCTCCGAACACCTGCTGCGGGGTCTCGTTGCCGTAGGGAGCAGGTACCGCATCGGTGCCGAAGAGAATGCGATCCTGGTATTTGTCAAACAATTTCCGAGCCGTGCGGGGTTGCCTGCCCAGCTCGCTGATGCGGGCGGCCAGCTCCACGTACATGTTGGGGAACCGATCCATGCATTCCGAAACGTAAGCGAGATTCTCGGCATCATTGCCCATGTGCAAGGCAATAAACGCGGTCTTCGGATGGCGGGCGAACACGCGGTTGCGCGCCTCGAGCAACTCGGCGTTGTTGGGGAAGTCGCGGTCGTAGAACGACCAGTCAGGGTGGTTGTTCAGCTCCTCGAATCGCTCGTTGAAGCGATCGATAGGCAGGAAGAAAGCCTCCGGGTCGGAGATGTGCATGGCCACCGGCAGGTTGAGCGCGGCGCAAGCCTCCCACATCGGGTCAAAACGAGGATCGTCGATCTTCACCAACGGTCCTTCGGCAATCTGCTCACGCAGGTAAAGTCCCAAGGTCTTGACGATCTTCAGCCCGCGGGCGCCGGCGCGATGGGCACGCTGGATTTCATCCGCCTGGAAGCGGCCGTAGCCGGGCTCGTTCGAGCGCTCCCACCAAGGTTCGGTGAAAACCAGAAAGCGATCGGGGTGGGGAGTTTGATACTTTTGGACGGTCTCCTCGAGTCCCTTCCCGATGCCGCCCGTGAGGTCCACCATTATTCTGATGTTCTTGCGATCCATCACCGGCAGCAACTCTTCGGGCGTGGCGAGGAACCGCATTATCTCCCCCAACGCCACACCGTTCTTGCGGGAGGCTTGCCACGAGAGGTGAGTGTGAACGTCGATCACGGGGAAGCGCGAACGGGATACCTTGGTTTGCGCCACGTGGAGCATGCTCTTGGGCTGGAAGTCGCGCAGTTCAAGACGCGTCTCGCTTTGGGGCTCTTGGGCAGCGAGGTCGGAGGAAAGGGCAGTCTCGGAGCCAGCCGCAAGCAGTGTGGCTCCAGTCCTCGTCAACCATTGCCTTCGATTCACGCCCCGCATGGATCCTCCTAGGACTCGACCGTCGACAGTCGAGGTCGAGAGTGGAACCGTCAAGAGCCTTCCCGGCTTATCTCTTCGAAACGAGGTCCCCGAAAGCAGGGAGCAACTGATACTTGTTCTCCCACGTTGTGTACATGATCCCGATGGCCTCGTGGGTGTGGTCGAGCGACGCTAACCAGTCTTTCGGATTCTGGAGGTCGTCCGCATCGTAGTAGGCGCCGGCGAGCGTCCGGTAGCCAAGCTTGGAGAAGAAATCAAGGCTGAGGTCGCGTTTCTCGTAATACCAGCAGGCGATCACCAGGTCTTTCGGAATGTACTTCCACGTTCCCTGGAAGCTTCCGTCAATCAGGTAATACTTCTCACGCGCGTTGTGGTTGGGATCGAACATGTCGGACCAGACATAGACTTGAGCCTTGGGATTGGCGGCACGGATCATCTGGTACTGGCGAGTGAGGCAATCGCTGAGAATCTGGGCCATGGCGAGGTGGCGGCGCTGGCAAGCCTGGCAGAATCCGCCAATCCGCACCTCGTCCATGCTGAGGAAATACATCTTGGGGGCGAGGTATTTCTCCAGCACCGGAATCTGGCGCTGCCAGATTTCGTAGACCGCGGGCTCCGACATGTCAATGGGAACCTGATCTCGATAGATGGTAGTGCCGTGGAAATAGTCTACGCGCAGGCGTTCGCCCGAATGAATGCGGCTGCCAGCCAGGAGCCGTATCGGCGGGCCGTCGTGGTCCCACCTGAAGTCAAGCTGGGGATCGGAAATCGCGGCGTAGTCGCGCCCTTCTTCGTACACGTCGCCCGTCTTATCATTGCTGACTTTCACCGGCGTCCCTGGGCGGCGCAGAACGTTGGTGAGTCCCACTTCCTCCACCTGGACGTCATCCACCCAGACCTTGCCCTTCTCGCCATCGGAGACCCCAATCCGGAAGTCAATGTGGTCGGCGTACCAACTATTGAATTCCCACACGAGCTCGTGCCAATCGCTCGTCGGCGCCATCCATGGCTCCATATAGGCGAGGTCGCGGCCGTCGGGAGTGATTGCCCAGAGGTGAAAAACCTCGCGCGGCGCCACACCCTCGGTTTTCACCCAGCAGCGCAGACGATAGCTGCGATAGGGCTCGACGCGGAGGGTCTGCGCGAGGTAGACCGTGCCACCCGGGCTGCTGCCAAAATCTTCGAAGCGCACGGAAGCCTTTCCGGAGTGAAAGACGGTGGTATCGAGTTCCGCCCGCGCACCGTGTACCTTGAAGTCCGCCGGCAGATTCCCCTCGCTCCGCTCAAAGTCCCCGTTGACGAGCTTCGCCGGCGAGTCCGGCACGAAGTGTGCTTCCTGGTCTCCCGCGACAAACAGCGCTCCGCCCACCGGCAGCCCCGCGGCCAAATTCTTGTCGTGAGACAGCACGCCACCGCCGTAGCCCACACTGAACCCCATCGGAATAATTTCCACCTTGAGTCGGTCGCAGGTTTGCTTCAGGCGCCCGAGGCGCTGAAGATAATCGGAGGATTTCAAATCCAGAGCGTCGAAGCCCGCCGAAAGCAGCATACCGTTCAGACCGTGCTCGGCGGCGGTGCGCGCGATATCTTCCACGCGAGCGAGTTCCTCATCGTTTGCGAGGCCCGTTGAGACGTAAACCCAGCGGTTGGGATACACCTTTGGCTCACTCAAAGCCAGGACTGTGAGAACGGCGACGCCGCCTAACAGGAGCACAGGGACTTTTCTCAACGAGAGCTTAAATAGCGGCTTTTGCATGGTGTCCTCACGAGGATTGGAAAGGGGTTGGTTCGTCCTGTTCCTCGTACAAGCGGCATTGTACACCCACGCAGGGCGGTCGCACCAAAACTCTATTGAAAGAATCCGGCTGTTTCGCGGCACTTCCGATTCGGATAAACTCTCTGGCGTATGAGTCTCGGCACGATTCGACTGCATTGGGTGAGGGTGCCCCTTCACGAGGCCTTTCGGATTTCGAGCGGGGAGGTGTCGGCCAAGGAAGCGATTCTTATCGAACTCACCCACGACGGCAAGACCGGCTGGGGTGAGGCGTCACCGATGCCGGGCGCATTCTATTCGGTGGAGACGCCTGAGGGGACTTGGGATTTTCTGCGCCGCCGACTGGTGCCGTGGTTTCTGGAGAATCCGCAGTTGGACCCACGCAGCGTGTCCGAGCAGATGCCTGAGTTTGACGGCGAACCGTTTGCCAAGGCCGGACTGGAAGGAGCGGTTTGGGACCTTGCGGCGCAACGGGAGTCCAAACCACTCTGGGAGCTGCTGGGCAGCAAGAGATGCCCTGTTGAAAGTGGTGCTGCCATTGGGTTGATGCCCACGCTTCCGCAACTTCTGGACCGCGTCCGTCGATTTCAGTCCGAGGGCTACCGGCGCATCAAGATCAAGATCGAGCCCGGGCATGACGTTGAGCTGGTCCGTGCCATCCGCGAGCGCTTTGGTAACATCTCGCTAATGGTGGACGCCAACGCCTCCTACAGCCTCGAGCATATCTCTACCTTCGAAGAGCTCGATCGGCTGGGGCTCATGATGATCGAGCAGCCGCTGGGACGCGAAGCGATCGCCGAACACGCAGACTTGCAGCACCGACTGCGGACGCCCGTCTGCCTGGACGAATCCGCCCATAGCCTCGACGCCATTCGAACCATTATCCGGTTACGGGCCTCCCGAATCCTGAACATCAAGGTCCAGCGGATGGGCGGCCTCGGGCCTGCTCGCGCTGCCCATGATCTGGCACAGTCGGCCGGCATCCGCTGCTGGCTCGGGACCATGCCGGAACTGGGTGTGGCTTCGGCCCAGGGATTGCACCTTGGAACCATGCCGAACTTCAAGTTTCCTTCCGATGTCGAGGCTTCAGCCCGATGGTATGTGGATGATATCATCTACCCCCATATTGAAGTCTCGGCAGGTGGGACGATCGATCTGCCGGAGGGTCCTGGAATGGGATATCGCGTGGACCCGGAGAAGGTGGCGCGCTATCGCGTGCGCCTGGAAGAGTTTCGAACATGAGTGAGATCCCAGCGACAAAGCGGTTTCAGGCCCGCATTCATCACGGCTTGATCCCAGCCGTCCCGGTACCCTTCCGCGCCGACGCCCGCATCGACGCGGCGGCGCAAGAGCGATACGCAGCCTATATGTCGCGACAGCCTGTCGCGGGTGTTGCGGTATGGGCGCACACGGGCCGGGGGCTCCACCTCAGCCGCGACCAGCGAAGGCAAGTCCTGACCTGTTGGCGGAACGCCCTTGGAGCAGCGAAGGTCGTGGTGGCTGGTGTGGGCGGCTCGCCACGCTGCGTTGGAGACGCCCCGGAGTTTGTGGCATCCGCCCTCGACATGGCACAGGACGCCGTTGCCGGTGGCGCGGATGCCCTTCTCGTTCATCCTCCGTCTCCATTCCGCCAGGTGCCTCGCAGCGAGGATTTGATCTTCGACTACCATCAGCGATTGGCCTCCGCCGGCGCGCCGCTCATCCTTTTCTATCTGTACGAAGCAGCGGGCGGAATCTCCTACTCTCCCGAACTTCTGCGGCGGCTTCTGGCGCTACCCGAGGTGGCTGGAATCAAGCTGGCCACGCTCGACAGCGTGGTGACTTTTCAAGACATCGCCCGCCAGCTTGCAGCGGAGTTTCCGGACAAGCTTCTCATCACCGGCGAAGACCGGTTCCTCGGCTACAGTCTCATGTGCGGCGCGCATACAGCGCTGATTGGTATGGGAGCGGCCTCGACCGAGTTACAGTACAACCTCCTGCGCAGCTACTTTGAGGGAAAGAGCGATGAGTTCCTCAAGGCTTCCCGCTCCGTCGACTGCCTGGCCCAAGTGTTGTTTGTTCCCCCGATGGAAGGTTACATCCGACGAATGCTGTGGACCCTGGTCCATTTGGGGGTGCTGGGACGGGAGCCCGCTCACGACCCCTGGGGACCGCCGCTTGGCGACACTGAATTTCAGGCGATCGGAACCATGCTTCGCACGCTTGGCGAACTTGGAGATTGAAGCACAAGCGCATCGGCTGATATGTTCGAATACCTGCCTCCACGGATCAGGCTGTGCGGCGCGCCGCATCTTCGCGAGCCGGATGCAAGCCGTCTTCGCGCCGATTTTGATAAATTCCGCCACGGCTTGCCGCAGTCTCTGGAAGCTTACGCCCTACACACCTTTGGCATCGACCTCAGGAGCGACTACGGAGGGCAGCCAATCAAAAACCCGTTCGGGAAGGCGTCGGGACAACTCTCCCTCGCGCGCCATCAGGTGGAAAAGGACGCCGCAGGGGGACTCGGCTTCGTGGTACTCAAGACGGTCATCGCTCAGGATCAATTCGGTGGTCAAACCATGCGGGAATGGGCGATCCCCGAGACGCGAATGCTGGTGGAGCGCATTCAGGGGCGAACTGGAGCGGCAGGATGGACGCTCACCTGGAACGGGCGAGGCTGGTTTGACACCTTCGAAGCCTACCGCAAGCTCTTCGAAGAGGCTTTGATCGTAGCCGAACCGGCGAGAATGCTCGTAGTGCCGTCGGTGAAATACCACTTGCCGACACCAGAGGAGAGCTTCTGGAAGGAGGATGAATACCAGTTCACCACTCGCGCGCTCCTGGAAGTGTGGAGCAAACATCACAGGGACCGGCCCATGCCGCTGGAGAAGGACTTCAGCCCCACCCTGGCCGGATCCGGACGGGCCATCCAACAGGCCAAGATCCTGGAGTGGGTCTCCGCGGTTCCAGGCCTCATCCATCGCGCCGCGCCGGGAAGAGTCAGTGTCGGGTTGAAACTCTTCAACACGCTATTCGGAGACGATTTTCAGGTTCGCATGCTCCAAGCCGCCCATGACGCGGCACCCGGCCAGGTCCGTGCGGATTTCCTGGTATATGCCAACCGCCTTTTCGACCCTGGGCGAGAGTTCGCCGGCAAGGTGGGGGTAGCCTATGGTGGGCCAGACTTAAGCGAGCGGAACTTGGCGTGTCTTGAGCGCTTTCTGTCGGCTCAGCGGAAGCAGTCAAACCAATCCGACGCCGCACCCGCGCCGTTGCCCCTTTCCGCTACGGGTGACGTCCATTCCGGCAGAATTGCGGTGGAATACCTGTTGCGCGGCGCATCCAGTTTCCAGATGCATACCTTGTTTCAATTGCCCGACACGGAGTTCAGTATGGTGAGCGGGACCAAGACCGAAAAAGGTTTACACCATTTACTTTTCCACCCTGAGGACGGCTTTCTGGCCTGGATCTTAGACCTGCGCGCGCGTTTCAATCTGCGGGTTGAGCTCAATGTGAGCAGCATGGCTGAATGGTGCCGTGCGAACTGGAGCGCCGTGGCGAACTTACGCTGAAAACGCGGTGTAGCAGCGCAACAACTGAAGGCGGCGATGCACTTGCGCAAGATGACCCGGGATGATGTCTCGATGGGGATGAGGCTGAAGGACATCGCCGGATGGAACCAGGCACCAGGCGACTGGGAACGCTTTCTTGACGCGAGCCCCGAAGGATGCTTCGTGGCGCAGCAGGAGGGGCGAGTCTGCGGCACGGTGACGACCATCGGGTATGAGGGACGGTTCGCATGGATTGGGATGGTTCTAGTTGACCCCGAGTATCGTAGTCGTGGGACCGGTACGCGGCTTCTGGAGAAAGCCATTGAATACCTGGACGCGGCTGGAATCTCCACCATGAAACTCGACGCCACGCCGCAGGGCAAGCCTCTCTACGAGAAACTCGGATTCGTCGCCGAGTACGAAATCGAGCGTTGGGTGCTAAGCGAGCACACCCATCGGCCGCGAGCAGTAGCCTCTGAGGCGAGAATCAGCGAAGCGGGAAGCCTGGAAGATATAATCAGGACGGACTATGGGGTGTTTGGAGCCGACCGCGGTGCTCTCTTGCGATCGCTCCACCGCGACGCGCCCGATTTCACTACCACCATTCACCTCCAGAGAGAACTAGGTGGTTACACGCTGGGTCGGCGAGGTTCCCTGGCGGATCACCTCGGCCCCTGGATGGCGCTGAGCGAGACCGCCGCCCAGGGATTGCTGGAAGGATTTCTGAGCCGTTCAGCCGGCCGGGATATCTTTGTGGATTGCCTCAAATCAAATCCATTTGCAGGACGGTTGCTGCGCGCATCGGGTTTCGAATTCGCACGGCCACTCACACGCATGGTCCGTGGCCTGAACGCTTATCCCGGACGGCCGGAACTGCTCTGCGCAATCCTGGGTCCTGAGTTTGGTTGAACAGCGAGATGCCGTGAAACAATTGCAAGGGCGCTTCCAACACAGAGACACAGAGGCACGGAGAAAAATGAGAAACGTCGAGAAACAAACAACTTCTCCATATGATCCTCGTTCTCTTTTCTGTGTCTCTGCAAACCAAGAGCGTAATCTCTTGCTCTCTTGGCAAGCGGACGCCACGGTCTTCACCCCTCATCCGGCCTCCTCCGTCCGCCAACTTTTCCCCTGGGAGAAGGCTAGGCTCGTGAGTCGTGAGTCCTTGCCCTCTCCGGGGGAGAGGGTGGACCGCGTCCGGCGCTTTCACCAGCCGGCGCGGGACGGGTGAGGGTTCGCGGCCGTAGAGCGCTTGTCGCCAAGCTTGAAAGGCCGACTTTTGCATTTTTTACTTTCACTTGCGGCCACGCCGCGCTGTGCCTCTGTGTTTGATCTCTTTACCGCTTTCTGATGAGATGCTGAAATGAACTCGCTCCCGACGCGCGCCTTTTATGGCTGGCGGATCGTTGTCGCCGCTTCTCTCAATCTCTTCTTCGCCGTCGGTATTATCTTCTATGGGTTCCCGGTTTTCTATCCTCTCCTGGTGCAGTCTCTGGGATTCACGCGCGCCCAGGCGACCCAAGGCTTTCTGATCGGGTTTCTGCTGGTGGGTTTGCCCTTTGGTTTCCTGGCCGGGGTGCTGATTGACCGGGTGGGCGCTCGTTGGGTGATTCTGGCTGGAGCCGGGTTGGTGGGCGGTTCCCTACTCTTCATGGGGTTCATGTCCCGCCTTTGGCAGTACTACCTGCTCTGCGTCACGGAGGTTATCGGTTACGTCCTGGCGGGGCCGATCCCCAACCAGGTGCTCGTTACCAATTGGTTCCACGCCAAGCGCGGCCGCGCCATGGGTTATGCTTATCTCGGGCTGGGAGCGGGCGGCGCTGTCTCTCCGCTTCTGGTGAATTACCTGGCCGGGCATTTCGGCTGGCATCGGGCCATTGAAATCCTGGGTGTGATGATCCTGGTGGTATTGCTCCCCGTTGGGGGTTGGGTTACGCGCTCGGCGCCGCGCGACATGGGACTGCTGCCGGATGGCAGCAATCCTACTTACAAGGTTCGGATCAGTGTCGAGACTCCCCCTGCGGCAGGGGGCGACATCGCGTACGCGATTCGCTCGCCTAACTTCTGGCTTCTGGTGGCAGGTTGCACGCTCGTGGTCGGCGCCATCGGCGCTGTTATTCAGCACTTGATCCTCTTTCTCAAGGACCAGGGATATTCGTCCGGTGCGGCCTCGCAGGTTTCGAGCTGTCTGCTCGTTTCCAGCCTGGCAGGCCGGGTCTTGGTAGGGCACCTGGCAGACCGCTTCGTCAAGAAGAACGTGATGGCCTGGTTCTATCTCCTCCTGGGGTTATCGATCCCCTTGCTGTACTTGGCGCACCGGCCGCCAGCTGTCTGGATGTTCGCCGTGCTTTTCGGCTTCGCCATGGGCGCTGACTACATGTTGATCCCCCTGGTCACCGCAGAGTGCTTTGGTCTGGCGGCGCTGGGAAAACTTCTGGCGTTGATCATCATGGGATACTCGCTGGGGCAGTGGTTGGCGCCGTGGCTGGCGGGAAGGATTTTCGACGTTCACCACAGTTATGACATGGCTTGGGCGATCATGACCGTGGCCACCGTGGTCGGGGCCGCCACGATCTACGCGGTGTCGCCCAGTCGAAGTCGACAGTCTGCCTAGTTCTGAGGGCGTCGCGCCAGAGCCTTGAGAAGGCCAATCTGGCCCCCCACGAGCTAAAGTACCGCCTCACCGAGCGCCGCCTGGCGGCCTGTTATGCCGCCCTGGAAAAGGCCGCCGAAAGGCTGCGCCAGTTCGATTCCCCGCACTACGGGTTGGGCTTCAAGCGCGGCACCTCCTGCGCCTCGCTGTGGCGCAGCCTGGCGCTGGCGGGAGAGAAGCGGGAGGACTACGAAGAGCACCTGGAACTGATGCAGGAGGCGTTGGCGCCGGTGGGCGACGAGGGCCGCAAGAAAGCGCGGGCAGCGGCGGAGACAGTGTGGCGGAGATTGCGGGTGCATCGCGGGCGGGCGCGCTGGGAACTGTTCGCCGTGGCTAGCGTGCTGGCTGAAGTGATCGCCGAGCGAGCAGAGGAGGCGGGTCCGGCAGGGCGATGGGCCCGATGACGCCCGACCGCGCGGTGATGCTGGGGCTCCAGATCGTCACCCTGTTGATCGACAAAAAGCCGCAACAGGAGGCCCGCCGACTGAACCTGCGCCTCGAGCGGTTGCTGCGCGGGATGATGGAGGTGGACGAGGCGCTGGGATTCATCCTCGAGGCCAAGCCACGCCCGGAAGAGAAAGAGTATTCCAAGCGGACAGCGGAGTCGTTGGGGAATCCGCTGCGCTCGGCGGCGCAGATCGTGGAGGCGCTCCGGGAGAAGCAGGGAGAGATCAAGGGGACGGGCGAATGGAAGGATAGGGGAGAAGGGAGCGAGGCGAATCGCCCGGGCTGCCTGGGCGCGGACGAGCGGGCGCAGCGCGGGGGGATGATGCGGGACTTGTTGCAAGGAAAGGTGGCGGGGGTGGACCTGGAGCGCCTGGAAGGGCCGAAGGGGGAGGCGGCGTGGATGGACCTGTGGCTGCGAGCGTTTGGGGTTGCCGATGCAACAGCGGACGAAACCGACTCGCAAATCGAGAAAGGACAGACCACGGGCGGCCATAGCAAAGAGAGATTCTTCACTCCGCTTCGCTCCGTTCAGAATGACAAGGCTGGGGGGACGAGTTTCGATTTTCGAGTTTCTCGCGTGGAAGTTCTGGCATTTGCGGAAATGGTGTGGGAGCGGATCGAGATGTTCCGGCGGCAGGGCGAGAAGGAAAGGGCGGACGTGAAGACCCCATTTGTGGACCGCGGTTCGTTGAAGAATCCTACCAAAGAGCTACGCTTGCTTTGGCCCGGATTTGATCAAGGCCCACGATGTGACCGGGGTCACAGCCTGTGCAGCCGCCAAGAGGTTAGGCTTGTTGCGCGATTAGGGCAGAATCGGCGGGGGAGTTCTTCCGGGAATTTCGCCCGCGTCTGCTGTTCAGGATCCTCAGAAGCCCTAGAGTGATGGAGTTGCGCTCTCATGGTTCTAAAGCTCACACGCCTGATCTGGAAGAACGCCTTGCGAAACAAGCGCCGCACCGTACTCACCGTTTCGAGTGCGGCGGTTTCGCTCTTCCTTCTGACCACGCTGGCGATGGTTTTTCGCGCCTTGGGGGCGCCTTATCAGGGCGCCGACACTTCGCCCCGCATGATGGTCCGCCGGCTCAGCGGTATTGTGTACATGATGCCGGCCAGTTATGGCGCGCGCATCAGGACCGTGCCTGGCGTTGTGGCCTTGTCGCCGATGAATTGGTTTGGCGGATATTGGGTGGACCCCAAGAACCAGTTCGCCAACTTCGCCATGGACGCCGACACCGTTTTTGACGTGCTCAGCATGAGCACTATTCCTCCGGATCAACTCCAGAACTTCAAGCGGGAACGTATCGCCGCCGTGGCCGGGCAACGCCTCGTCAGTAAGTACCACTGGAAGATCGGCGACCGGATTACGCTGCTGGGCAGCCCCTACCGCATCACGCCTGAGCTGGTACTTCGCGGCGTCTTCTCCGGAGGCCCGGACGACCAGTTTTACTTTCACTACGACTACCTCAACGAAGCTATGGGAGGCCATTTCGACCAAGTCAGCCTGTTTTATATCCGGCTGGAGCGGGCGGAACTGGCTCCGCGCGTATCCGAGGCCATCGACGCGATGTTCCGCAACACCGACGCGGAGACCAAGACCGAAAGCGAAAACAATTTCCTGCTGGGCTTTATATCGTTGCTCGGAAACGTACGAGCCATGCTCCTAATGATCGGCAGCGCCGTGGGCTTCGCCATTCTGCTGATTGTGGCCAACACCATGGCCATGTCGATCCGCGAGCGCGTCTCGGAAGCTGCGATCATGCGGGCTCTGGGATTTCGTGCCTCGCACATCCTGGGCCTGTTCGTCGGCGAGTCCCTGATGCTGACGCTCGCTGGTGCCATCCTCGGTGTGGGCGGCGCCAAGCTCCTTTTCGATTCGTTGCGCCTGACCAAAGTCACTGCCTTTGTGTGGGCGGACCTCCGCGTGAGGCCCGACACGCTCGGCTTCTGTCTGGCGCTCGCGTTATTGATTGCCGTAGTGGCGTCCGGGTGGCCTGCCTATCGGGCCTCGCGGGTGAACCTGGCGGAGGCGCTGCGCTTCGTCGGCTAAGCGGCCTGGGCCGACGCGGCGAGCCCGGCCAAAGCGGGTTTCTCTTACGAAGGCGGATTTATGGCGATACCGATCAAATACAATTGGCGCAACTTAGTGGTGCGCCGCAGCACAACGATCTTGACCGCCTTCAGCATCACGCTGACGGTGGCCGTCTTCGTAGTTTTGATGGCTCTGGCCACCGGGCTCCAAACCTCACTTTCCACCACCGGCCATTCCCTTAATGTCGTCATCATGCGCGAAGGCTCGCAAGCCGAGGGCTTCAGCTCCGTGTCGCGCGACAGCTTGCAGGTGATTAGGTATCTCGACGGCGTCGCCAAGGACGATCACGGCGAACCCTTCGTCTCGCCAGAAGCCATCGTGCTCACCAGCCTGCTGCGCCGGGGTCGGACGCAAGGGTCTAATGTAACCATTCGCGGCTTGAGCCCGGATGGACCGGCGCTGCGTCCCGACTTCAAGATGGTGGAAGGACGCTTTTTCCGTGTAGGCCTCCGCGAGGTGATCGTCAGCCGGAGAATCTCCGAGCGCTTCCAGAATTGCCGCTTGGGCGACCGCCTGAAGCTTGGCAAAGCGTACTGGACGGTGGTGGGCATTTTCGACGCCGGAACCTCGGCCTACAATTCTGAAATCTGGACCGATGTCGACGGCCTCATGGACGAGTTTCGTCGCAGCAACTACAACGACGTCTTCGTGCGAGTGACGAGCGCGGGGGCCGTCGCTCGAGTCAAAGATCAGGTGACGAATGACCGGCGTCTGCACCTGAAGCCGGTGGCGGAAAGGGATTACTTCGAAAGCCAGACGGAAACGGCCACGCCCATACGGTTTTTTGGCAGTCTAATTGCCGTACTAATGGCCATTGGCGCGTCCTTTGCCGCCATGAATACGATGTACGCGGCGGTGGCGCGCCGGACCCGCGAAATGGGGACTTTGCGCGCGCTGGGATTCTCGCGCGCCAGCGTGCTGATCTCATTTATGGTCGAGTCCGTGCTGATCGCTGCGCTCGGCGGATTGTTGGGCTGCGTGCTGTCGCTGGGGATTAACGGCGTCACCACCGGCACCACCAATTTCACCAGCTTCAGCGAAATGGCGTTCGACTTCCACGTGTCGCCGGCGCTGTTCCTGGCCGGTATGGTGTTTGCAGTTTTCATGGGTGTCGTGGGCGGCTTCTTTCCTGCCTGGCGGGCTTCCCACGAAAGCGTTATCAACGCGCTGCGCGCAACTTAAGCCGGAACCGCGCGGACCGTCGCCCGGCGGCCCATCAGGGGAGAAGATAGGGAGAAGATATGGCAGCAGCCGCTCCAGTACTTGAGAAAGATCTCAGCGTTCTGCGCATCGATCCCTCGCACAAGCAACCTTTACCGGAGGACCGCAAGCGCCACACGAAGCCCTGGGTTTACGCGGTCGCGGCCGCGATCGTCGTGCTCGCCGCGTCGGTCGTGGTCGTCGCGATGCTTGCCAATTCCCCTCAAGTTGAAGTGCAGCGCGTGGCGATCGAGCCGGCCCCGGCAGGCGGCGACGTGGTTTTGACCGCCGGAGGCTACATCGTGGCGCACCACACCATCCAGGTCGGCTCCAAGGTGGTGGGCCGGGTGGCCTGGATCGGGATTGAGAAGAGCGACCGGGTAAAGCAGGGTCAGGTTCTGGTCCGCCTCGAGGATAGTGAGTTCCGGGCTCAGCAGGCGCAGGCGCAGGCTAGCCTGAGCGTCGCGGAAGCAAATCTCCGAAAGCTCGAAAACGGTTCGCGTCCGGAGGAGATTGCGCAGGCGCAGGCGGCCGTCGAACAAGCGCAGGCGGAGTTCCAGAAGGCCGGGATCGGTCTGCGGCGAACGCAGGAGCTGGCGGCCGCGAATGTGGCCTCCCGGCAGCAACTCGACAACGACCAGGCAGCCTACGACGTTGCTAAGGCCAAGCTTGAGAGCGCCCGGAAGACCTTCGACTTAGTGAAAATCGGCCCGCGACGCGAAGACATCGACCTGGCGCGCGCCCAGGTGCAGCAGGCCCAGGGTGTGCTGGACTACGCTAGGACAATGCTCGACGCCACGGTGATTCGATCGCCGATTGACGGGGTGGTGCTGGAACGTTCGGTGGAGAAAGGCGAGATGGTCTCCACCATGAACCTGGGCGGCACGGGAGGCGGAGTGGAGGCGTCGGTGGCCTCCCTGGCCGATCCTAACGATTTGCAGGTGGAACTCGACATCAACCAGAACGACTTCCCCAAAATCTCGCCCAAGCAGGAAGCCAGCCTCACCGCCGACGCCTATCCCGATCGAGCCTACAAGGGCGTGGTGGCCGAAATCGCGCCGGAAGCGAGTCGTCAGAAGGCGACGATTCAGGTGAAAGTGAAGGTTCTGGAGCCCGACGCGTATCTGCGACCGGAGATGAACGCCCACGTATCGTTTTTTGCGCCGCAAGCCGGCGGGCAACCGGCGACGCGGGACACCCTGTGGGTGCCCAGCGCCGCCATCGTCGAAAGAGACGGTAAATCCGTGGTGTTCGTTTTGGATGGCTCGCGTGTCCGCAGGCGTGAAATCCAGGCTGGGCGCACGTTGCGCGACCGGGTGGAAGTGCTGGACGGTGTCGGGCCTAACGACCGGGTGGTGGTGCACGGCGCCGACACGCTGAAGCCGGACCAGCGCGTCAAGGTCGTGGCGGGAGGCTAGTGTGCTGTAACACCTAATTCTCTGCAATGGCCCGGCGGTTAACCACACTCTTGCGTCTTCAGAAGAATTGCCGATTGCCGATTGGAAGAGGAGGCATTGACGATTGTGCGTGGCTTATCGAGAGTTGCACGGCCTACCTACTCGCCGCTTTCAATCGTCAATCTGCAATCGTCAATTCTTTGTTGATGGTCGTGGCGGACCCGATTGGGGTGGGCACCGCATGGAGAATTGAGTGATACGGCACACAAGATTCAAACGTTGCGCTTTGAACACTGTGATCCAGGGAGGGAGTGGGCATGTCGAAAAACGTGGTTGAAATTCGAAGACTATCCAAGATCTTTCGGCGGGACTCTCTTGCTGTGCCTGCCCTGGAGAACGTGGATCTGGAGGTGGACGAAGGCGAATTCCTCTGTCTGATGGGGCCCTCGGGCTCGGGGAAGACGACGTTGCTGAACCTGATCGCGGGCCTCGATCGTCCCACCTCGGGCGAACTGCGCGTGCTCGGCGAAGATCTCGCCTCGATGAGCGAGGATCGCCTGGCGGCATGGCGCAACTCCCACGTGGGTTTTGTGTTCCAGACATTCAACTTGATCCCCGTGCTGACGGCCTACGAGAATGTGGAAATGCCCCTGCTGCTCACGCGCCTCCCGGCGCCGGAGCGGAGGAAACACGTCGTGGCGGCGCTCGAATTGGTCGGTTTGCAAGATCGGAGCGAGCACTATCCGCGGCAGCTCTCCGGAGGGCAGGAGCAGCGCGTAGCTATTGCGCGCGCCATCGTGAGCGACCCTACGCTTATCATGGCCGACGAACCTACCGGCGATCTCGACGCCCGCGCCGCCGAGGAAGTCCTCGGGATCCTGGCCGGCCTGAATCGCGACTTCGGAAAAACGATCATCATGGTCACGCACGACCCGCACGCCGCCCAGCACGCCACCGTCACCCGCCACCTGGAGAAAGGGCAACTGCTTCCGCTGGAGGAAGCTGTTGCGGGCGCCGTAGCCGGGCCTTACTGAGTAGGAGTCCCTTGCCGCGCTCCGCATACTCAGTGTTGTGGTGCTACCGTCGCTACCCTTGCTCCGGTTCGGACCCCCTTTGAAAACCTGGCATCCGCGCGGAGGATGGGTGCACAACGGGTGCAATTAAAAGTGCGAGTCACTTTACGCTGCCTTCTGATGCACGCTACTCCAGTAATCGTCCCAATCTCGGTTCGCTCGCACCACGCGTAGAGCT
>Ga0335081_10005363_pt1 | contig 20294 bp, 12 predicted proteins | sample Lox_Sample_35_FD_206713 | JGI IMG/M metagenome (GOLD analysis project Ga0335081, IMG submission 206713) | Soil microbial communities from Loxahatchee National Wildlife Refuge, Florida, United States - Lox_Sample_3.5 | ecosystem: Environmental > Terrestrial > Soil > Wetlands | place: USA... | reverse complement strand
AAAGGGATGACCGTCATGGTACAAATACCGGAATTCGCACGACACGTACTCCTGCAAGTCGTAAGGATCGCCGGCAAAACTCGCAATCCCATAGTTCTCTCGATGTTGGCAACGTGGGGCAGGTTTCCGCCTGCCTGTTTCCTACTGCCCTGTCCGTTGGCAGTGCTATGCTATCGCAGGGTACCATTGGTACCAAGGAGGACTAGTGTCCCAAGCTTCACGGCGTACTTTCCTGGCGGCCGGAGCAGCCGCGATTTCCCTCCGGCGCGTGTTGGGCGCCAACAACCGCGTTAACATCGGTATCGTCGGAATCGGCGGACGCGGCAACGATCACATCAAGACCTACGCGCCGCTGCCCGACGCCCGCATCGTCGCGCTCTGCGACGTCAACCAGCCCGCCCTCGAGCGCGGCCAGGCGGCGGTGCTCAAGCTCACCGGCGAGAATCCGAAGGGCTACGACGACATGCGCAAGATGTTCGCGGACAAGAACGTCGACGCCGTCTCGATCACTACTCCCAACCACTGGCACGCGCTCTCCACCATCTGGGCCTGCCAAGCCGGCAAAGACGTCTACTGCGAAAAACCTGCCTGCTACAACGTCCACGAAGGCGAGCGCATGGTCGAGGTCGCGCGCCAGACCGGACGCATGGTGCAAATCGGGTCCCAGGGCCGCAGCATCCCGCACAAGATGAAGGCCATGCAACTCCTGCGCGACGGCGTCATCGGCAAGGTCTACATGGCTAAAGGCCTCTGCTTCAAGCGCCGCAAATCCATCGGCCACAAGCCGGACGAGCCCGTTCCACCCGGCCTCAACTGGGACATGTTCCTCGGTCCCGCGCCCATGCGCGCCTACAACGAGCTCCGCTTCCGTTACAACTGGCACTGGTTCTGGGACACCGGCAATGGCGATATCGGCAACCAGGGCGTCCACGAAATGGACGTCGCCCGCTGGGGCCTCGGCGAAGTCACATGGCCCAAAAGTGTAGTCTCCACCGGCGGCAAGTTTGTGTATGTCGACGACCAGGAGACTCCCAACACCCAGCTCGCCACGTTCGATTACGGTGACAAGCAGCTCATCTTCGAAGTGCGCGGCCTCATCACCGGCGGCGAGGGAAGCATTCCAAAAGGCGGCAGCAACTACATCGGCAACCTCTTCTACGGCTCGGATGGCTGGATGGAGGTCGATAGCCTCGGATTCAAGGTCTACAAGGGCGAAAAAGAAGATCTCGTCATGGAAGAGAAGGCGCAGAAGGAGTGGGAGACTGCGCCCCACATGGAGAATTTTCTGGGCGCCTGCCGCTCCCGCGACCACAAGAGCCTCCATGCCGACGTCGCCATCGGCGTCATGTCCGCCGACCTCTGCCACCTCGCCAACGCCAGCTACCGCGCCGGGCGCAAGCTGGCCGTGGATGCGGCCAAAGGCCGCTTCGCAGGACCCGGCGCGGAGGAAGGAAACGCGTTGCTGACCCGTCCCAGGTATCGGGCCCCCTATGTCGTCTGACTCCGAAACCCCGCGGAACTTCAGGCCCCCACCCCAGATCCTTACCACAACGGTGGGAAGCTATCCCGTGCCGGATTGGCTGTCCGCCCTGCCCAGCGAGCAGGCGCGCCTCGACGCCACGCGCGTCGTGTTCGATGTCCAGCGCCAGGCCGGAATCGATCTGCCCACCGACGGCGAGCTCTACCGCTTCGACGTCAACCATCCCGACACCAACGGCATGATCGAGTATTTCGTCCAGCCGATGTCCGGGGTCCGAGCCCGCGTGGGACGCAGCGATCACGAGGCCTTCGCGCGCCAGTCCATCATGCAGTTCCGCCATAAGGCCGCCGGGGTAGTCGAATCGCCTCTCGGCGAAGGCTCGCTCAACCTGCTGGCCGATTGCGAGCTCGCCGCCGCGGTGGCCGGCGGCCCCTTCAAGTTCACCGTGACCAGCCCTTACATGCTGGCCCGCACTCTACTCGACCGCCACTATGGCAGTTTCGAATCGCTCCTGACGGCCGTGGCCGAAGTGCTGGCGCGGCAGGTCTGCAATCTGCCCTGCGCGTGTCTCCAGATCGACGAGGCCAATATTCCCGGCAACCCCGCCGACGGTCCCCTCGCCGCCGCCGCCGTCAACCGCGTCCTCGATGCCTTCCATGGACGCCGCGCCGTGCACCTGTGCTTCGGCAACTACGGCGGCCAGACGATTCAGCGAGGCGAGTGGCACGCCCTCATCTCTTTCCTCAACTCGCTGCACGTTGATCACCTGGTGCTCGAGATGGCGCACCGGCCCATGGCCGATCTCGCGTCGCTCCGCGATCTCGACCGGCGCATCGGTCTTGGCCTCGGAGTCATCGACGTCAAAATCAATCACGTGGAGACCCCCGACGAAGTCGCCCACGCCCTGCGCCGCGCCGAAGCTATGCTTGGCCCCGGCCGCGTCACCTGGATTCATCCCGACTGTGGCTTCTGGATGCTCAAGCGCTCCATCGCCGACCGCAAGATCGCCGCCCTCACCAAAGGCCGCGACCTCTACCTCGGACGCACATGACCCGCCAGATCACGGACGGACCCCACATCAATCACCCGACCTACTTTCTGCAAAGCAGCTTCTTCCCCGGCGACCGCGAAATGTTTTTCACCAGCTATCGCACCGGCGATGCGCAGCTCTTCGAAGTCTCGCTCGATACCGGAGAAACCCGGCGCCTCACCCACGGCGCGCCCATCCACCCCTTCTCCCCCGCGTTGCATCCCGATGGCGAGACTCTGATCGTCACGCGCGGCGGCGGCCTGTGGGCCGTCAGCCGAACCACTCTCGAAGAGCGGCGCATCTTCTCCTTCGAAGGCGCGCAGCTCGGCGAGTGCTCCATCGCGCGCGGGGGCGAATGGCTCACCGCCGCCTTCAAGCGCGGCAGCCACAACGGCCTCGTCGCCGGCCGCTTCGACGGCGCCGGCTGGCACGTGATTCCCTTCCCGCGCACCGTCATCCATCCGCAGTTTCATCCCCTCGAGCCGGATTGGATCGAGTTCTCCGGCGACCCCGCTCCCCGCATGCACCGCGTCCGCCGCGACGGTACCGGAATGGAGTGTCTCTACCAGCACGGCAACGACGAGTTCATCGTCCACGAGACCTTCCTCGGCGCCACCGGTGATCTGGTCTACACGGTCTGGCCTCGCGCCCTCTGCCGCATGGACTGGAGCACACGCGCCATCCGCACCATCACCCGGTACAACGCCTGGCACATCGCCCCCGACCGTGCCGGCCGCCGCATCCTCTGCGATACCAACCACCCCGACGAAGGCCTGCACATCGTCGACGCCGAAACCGGCGCCCGCCGCCACCTCTGCGAGGCTCTTTCCAGCAATCAAGGCTCGCAGTGGCGCAAGTCCTGTTACGCGCTCGCCGAAGACTTCCAACACGCCCGCGAGACTCTGAGCTGGATGGAATCCGCCGCCGACACCGTCTACGGCCCCCAGCACACTCATCCGCACCCCAGTTGGTCGAGCACCGAGAGCATGGTCGCCTTCGCCAGCGACCGTTCGGGCGTAACTCAAGTCTACGTTGTGGCAGTAGGGTAGGCCTCCCGGCCTGCCCAGCGCGGGACTTCAGTCCCGCCGGCTCGCTTGGCAGGCTCACGCCCCGTCGCGGTCAGCCTGTCCCCTTCAGCACCTCGCGCACCATGCCGATCAACCGCTCCGCCGTGAAGGGCTTTTCGAGCAATCGGGCATTGTCGTCCAGATTCACGCGGTCCGTATAGCCCGACATGTAGATCACCCGTGTGTCGGGGCGCAGCGGCGCCAGCCGCGCGGCCAGTTCTTTGCCGTTCATGCCCGGCATGATGATGTCGGTCAGCATGAGCCGGATCGGGCCCGGGAAACGCCGCGCCACGGTCAACGCCTCATCCCCGTCGGCGGCCTCCAGCACGTCGAAGCCGCGTTCCCTGAGGATAGTGCAGGCCAGCCCGCGCACTTCCTCCTGGTCCTCCACCACCAGCAGGGTTCCGCCCTCGTGCTTCGCGGTGCGCTCTGCCGCCGCGGCGGGTTCGGCCGGCGCCGCGCCGGCCAGCCGGGGAAAGTGAAGGTGGAAGGTGGTTCCCCGCCCCGGCTCGCTGGTCACCGAGATCTGTCCGCCCGCCTGTGTGACAATGCCGAACACCGTCGCCAGTCCGAGGCCGGTGCCCTTGCCCGCGCCTTTGGTGGTAAAGAACGGCTCGAAGGCGTGACGCCGCGTCTCGTCATCCATGCCGACACCGGTGTCGCGGATGCGCAGGCAGAGATGCTCGCCCGGCGGGTCCTCGAGGCGTATATTCGTTGTCTCGATGGTCAGAACGCCTCCGTCGGGCATGGCATGGCGGCCGTTCACCACCAGGTTCATCAGCACCTGGTGCATCTGGCCGCGATCGGCCTTGATGGTCCAGGGATCCGGATGAAGCTTGAACTCGAGCTCGATATCCTCGCCGATCAGGCGTTGCAGCATGCCCTGCGAATCGCGGATCAGCGCGTTCAGATCCAGGGCGCGCGGCTGCGTCGCCTGCTTGCGGCTGAAGGCCAGGAGTTGCTGGGTCAGCTCGGCGCCGCGCTCACCGGCCCGCCGGATTTCGTTCAGCCCGCGCCGCAAGGTCTCGGAATTGGCGAGGTTGTTCAACAGAAGGTCGCTGTAGCCGCTGATGACCATGAGCAGGTTGTTGAAGTCGTGCGCGATGCCGCCTGCCAGGCGGCCCAGGCTCTCCAGCTTCTGCGATTGCAGAATCTGCTCTTCCAGACGCTTGCGGTCGGTGATGTCGAAGAAGGTCACTACCACGCGCGACCAGTCCTTGGGCGATCCTTCCACCGACACGATCATGCTTACCGTACGCTCTTCGCCATTGAGAATGGGCGTCTCGAACTCCGCCTTGTAAATCGGCTGCCGCACCAGCACGCCCAGCTCGTCACAGAAGAGTTCGTACGAGCGCTCGTCGAAGAGGCGGTTCAGGTCGCCCAATAATTGGTCCTTTCTGGTTGCGCCGTAGAACCGCAGCGCCGCCCGATTCACATCCAGAATGCGCACCCTGCGGACGCATTCTTCCAATTCGCTCCGGTTGGCCATCAGGTGCGCCCGCGGGTCGCTGACGCCGCGCGCCGCAAGCTCGTCGATGAACCGCTTCACGCCGGAGCAATCTTCCTCCCACATCGGAAACGGCGAATCTTCGAAAAGGGACCGGTAGCGCTCTTCGCGCATGCGCAGCGCCTCTTCCGACATGTGGCGCTCGGTGACCTCGTGCTCGTGGCCCTGCACGCCTACCTGCCGCCCGCCATCGTCGTAGATGGGCCCCCAGGAGGCGGAGACCCACTTGATCCGGCCATCCCTGGTCACCAGGCGATATTCCTCTTCGTGGAACGATCCGCCTTCGAAGAGCGGCTCCCATTTCGCCAGCATGCGCTCGCGGTCGTCGGGATGGACCCAGCAGATGAAATGCGCACTCTCCAGTTCGCCGATCGTGTAGCCCGTCAGCGACTGCGCCGCCGCATTGACGAAGGTCAGGCGTCGATCCATGTCGTACGCCATCACCATTTCGGTGAGGCCTTTTGCGATCAGGCGAAAGCGCGCCTCGCTGTGCCGCAGTGCGTCCTCCAGACGCTTACGGACAAGGCGCTCCTGCGCGAGTTGGGCCTCCAGTTCTTCGTGCCGGTCCACGTTAGAAATATCGTAACTAATGTGGGCCCCGGGCTTCAGGAACCATTCAAACAGGCTTCAGCCGAACCGGTACGGAATCGCGGCCGCCTCACCCAACGCGCGTGATTTCGAAGTCCACCCTTGTATGGAAGTTCCCGATGTTTTCCCAGAACATCACCTGGAAGACCCCGGAGCCGCCCGGCTGTAGGCCACTCAGGTCGAATTGCTGGCCGGCGGGCGTCGGGTCGGAAATGACCGTTCCGCCACGCGGGGTGGGGTCCGTGATGATGCCCTCCACGGTGAGCGACGCGTAATCGCCCGCCATCTTGAAATTGCCATCCAATGCCTGAGTGCGCTGCATCAGACCGCACTGCCCGTTCAACGGAAACTGGTTCTGGGGGACGCCGTTGCGGTTCAATCCGCGGATGGTGAGATTCCAACTCGTGCCTTCCAGGTCGTTATCCGGCCCACCATCCAGCCGCACGATCTGGAAAGCCCGCACGTTGAACCGGGGCACCGCCGCCGTGGCCAGTTGATGGCTCTGCAGATACGACATCAATACCTGAGCGAGTTGCATCCGTTTCAAGTCGATGGCCGGGTCACCGGGGAAGTACTCGGACGTCAGCAAGGCCGTATACGGCGCAAATACGACAGAGACGGGAATCATGTTGGTCTGCCAGTTCTGCTGCCAGTCCTGAAAGCTGGCGTCCACCGCGTTGCCCCCGCCGGCTCTCAACTGTTGCTGCATCAGCCCAATTCCCTGGGCGTTGGCGCTGCTCTGCCCGGTTTCGAAACCGACGGAGCCGCCCAGCTTGATTCCCTCCACCACGCCTTCCACACCGGCCTTGAAGCCTGCGTCGTCCTGCGACGAATGCTCCCAGGAGCTGGCGCTGATTGTAAGATCGATGAAGTAATTGCCGCCATAGCTTACAGACTTGGCGAAATGCGTTCCGAAATTGGCAATCAGTTGCAGATAACTTTCCTCTGTCCCCAGATTCGCGACGGTTGCCTGGAAGGCCGGAGAAAGAAACTGAGGCCAGAAATTCGCGCCGGGGAGCATCTGCATGGCTAGCGTGTATAACTGTTTCACATGGCATTGGACGTAGTGGAAATTCTGCTGCGACGACAGATCGTTGGTCACCCTCTGATAAAAGGTGCTGGTGTTGAAGCTCGCCGCATCCTCCACGCCAACCTGCTCATCCACGGTGACCCGGAATTTCTGCTGGAGGCTCGAAGTGGACCAGACCATGGTCCCGTCCGAATCGTCGAACTCGCTGCTGCCCGGCAGATATACCATACCTTGGGGGATCATATGTTGACCGTCCGGGAAGAACCCGCTCGGAGTTAGCACGAAAGCGCTCATGCGCTGGCTGGTCGAATCGCCATATGCGGTAGGATCGGTGAAAAGAAGGTCATATCCCGCTCCGACATACTGAATGTTCGGGAAAGCCTGTGAAAAGTCGAAACCCGGCGCGAAACTTGCCATGTTTGAAATCCCCTTCCTATGCTCGCGCGCATCCCTACACCCGCGAGTGCAGATGGAAGAGTATCACAGTTTTTCCGCAGCGAGTCTGAGAATCGCATTCTACGATTCCGGTTTCCACGGAGTGAGGCGTGGAATCCACCTCGGCACCGCGGCGCGGAATAACTCGTACACCGTGAGCGCCGGCGGGTAGACCAACGCGCCGGTAACGATCGCCTTAAAATGAGACTGAAACTACCCGGAGGTCCAGCTATGATACGATTCGCTCTTTCCGTGTGTCTTCTCGGCAGCGCGCTCTGTGCGCAAGACCGGGGACCAGCCGATCTGTTGAAACTGCCGGTGTCGCCCGGAGCGCGCCGGATCGCTTACGGAACGGACCCGCTGCAGTTCGGCGAGCTGCGAGTGCCGGGCGGGAGAGGTCCGTATCCCGTGGTGGCGATTGTGCACGGCGGCTGTTGGGTGTCGAAGCTGGGGAACCTCGATGAACGTGCCGTAGCGCTGGATCTGTTGCGCCCGATGGCCGAGGAGTTGACGAATAATGGAATCGCCACGTGGAACCTGGAGTACCGGCGCGTGGGCAATGCCGGGGGCGGCTGGCCCGGCACCTTCGAGGACGTTGCGCGCGGAACGGATTACCTGCGGAAGATCGCGGACGAGAACCGGCTCGACCTCACCCGTGTCGTAGCCATCGGGCATTCGTCAGGCGGGCACCTGGCACTGTGGCTCGCAGCGCGGCCGAAGCTCTCCCCGGCCAGCGAGCTGTACGCGAAAGATCCGCTTCGAATAAAGGGCGTCGTAGACCTCGATGGACCCGGAGACTTGAAGGCGACGCTGCCCATGCAGCAATCGGTGTGCGGAGCACCGGTGATCACGCAGCTTCTGGGCGGCACGCCGGAAGAGCGCCCCGAGCGCTATCGGGAGGCGTCGCCCATCGAGATGCTGCCTCTAGGAATTCCGCAGGAGTTTTTCGCGGGCCGAATGTTCGCGCCGCAGGCGCCCGCATATGAAGAAGCTGCCAAGCGCGCGGGAGACGCCGTGAACGCGGTAGTGTTGTCGCAGGCCGGGCACTTCGTGTTCATCGACCCCGGTTCTGCCGTGTGGCCCCAGGTGGTCCAACGCACACGGGCACTATTGGGCCTCTCGCGGTGAGGGAACCTACCACGTCGGCCTGATGACACGCTAGTGGCGTTATCATCTGTGGCATGACCCGTCGCGATCTCGCCTGCTTCTCCGCCGCCGCCGCATTGCTGGCACGCCGCCAGGCCAAAGCGGCACCCGCCAAGTACGCCAGCGCCCTCGATGGCCTGGAGAATAAAGTCGATATCTCCACCTTCGACCCCATCGCCTACACGCTCAAGCTGCACGACGAGGCGCCCCTGCGGCTCACCTTCCGCGCCACCGATCGCAAGCAGGCCCTGGCGTGGCAGAAGCAACTGCGGCCGAAGATCGTCGAGCTGATGGGCGGCTTCCCCGAGAAGCGCACGCCGCTCGCACCGCAGACCATCGAGGTCAAAGAGTATCCCGGCTACCGCCGCGAGAAGTTCGTGTTTCAGAGCCGGCCCGGAGTCGGCGTTCTTGGCTATCTGCTTACTCCGACAGCGGCCAAGCCGCAGTATGCGGCAGTTATCTGCATCCCCGGCCACGGCCGCGGAGTGGACGACCTGGTCGGCATCGACGAGAAGGGACAGGATCGCACGGTCAAAGTACCGTACCAATACGACTACGCGGTGCAGGTGGCCGAGCACGGGATGGCGGCGGTGGCCATCGAGCCCATGAGCTTCGGCTGCCGCCGCGATGCGAAGACCATCGCGCGCTCGCTCGACGCCAGCGTGTGCCAGCCCACCGCCGGCAGCGCGCTCCTGCTGGGGCAGACCATGATCGGCTGGCGCGTCTACGACGTGATGCGCACCATCGATTGGATCGAAACGCGCTCCGAGCTCGATGCCAAACGCGTCGGCTGCATGGGCTGCTCCGGCGGCGGGATGGCCACACTATTCGGCGCCGCCGTCGAACCGCGCATCAAGGCGTCGCTGGTGTCGTGCTACCTGAACACTTTCCGCGAGTGCGTGATGAGCATCAGCCACTGCATCGACAACTACGTCCCCGGGCTCCTGAATTGGGCGGAGATGTACGATCTCGGCGGGCTGGTGGCTCCGCGCCCGATATACTTCGAGTCCGGCGAGCGCGACAACATCTTTCCGGTCGCCGCCAGCCGCGCCAGCTTCGCCCGCGTGAAAAAGATGTACGAAGTATTCGGGGTGCCCGACCTCACCGGCCAGGAAGTGTTCGAAGGTCCCCACGGCTTCTCCGGCAAGCAGGGCCTGCCATTCCTCGCGAAGCATCTCGGGGCTTGAACCAGACCTACAGGGCCGCGACTTCTGCCGGTTCCGGCTCTGCCGTTTTCCGGCGCCCCATCCGCTCCTGGAAGCGCTCCAGGTAGAGATAAATCACCGGCGTGATGTACAGCGTCAGGAACTGGCTCACCACCAGCCCGCCCACCACCGCCAGGCCCAGCGGCTGCCGCGCGTCCGCGCCCTCGCCGTAGCCGAGCGCGATGGGCAGCGTTCCGAACAGCGCCGCGACGGTCGTCATCATGATCGGGCGGAAGCGCAGCAGGCACCCGCGCCAGATTGAATCGTACGCGCTCGCGCCGCCGCGCTGCGCATCCACGGCGAAGTCGATCATCATGATCGCGTTTTTCTTCACCACGCCGAAAAGCATGATGATGCCGACGAATGCGTACAGATCGAGCTCCCTGTGGAACAGCTTGAGCGTGGCCAGCGCGCCGAACACCGCCGAGGGCAGGCCCGAAAGAATCGTGATCGGGTGGATGAAGCTCTCGTACAGAATCCCGAGCACGATGTAGATCACCAGGATGGCCACAATCAAAAGGATCGAGAGATTCTGGAACGAGCTTTGGAACTCCTTCACCGTGCCCTGGAAATTGGTGGAGATGCTGGCCGGCATGCGCAGATCGTGGACCGTGTCGTCCACCGCCGTGGCCGCCTGGCCGAGCGAGAACCCGGGCCTCAGATTGAATGAAATGGTGACCGCGGGAAGCTGGCCGAAGTGGTTGATGGACAGCGGGCCGGTCTGGCGCTTCGTGCGCACCACGGACTCCAGTGGGATCAACGATCCGTTCCCCGACCGCAGATACAGCTTGCTCAGTGCCTCCGGCGTGCGCTGGTACTCCTTGAGCACTTCCAGGATCACCGAATACTGGTTGGCGGGCGCGTAGATCACGCTGACTTCGCGCGCGCTGTAGGCGCTGAACAGGGCGTCCTGTACCGCCTGCGGCGTGACGCCCAGCGAAACCGCGCGGTCGCGGTCGATCTCCAGCATCACCTGCGGGCTGGAGATCTGCATGTCGTTGTTGACATCCACCATCCCCGGAATCTGCCGCATGCGCGCGGTCAGTTTCGGCGCCCAATCGTAGATATCGCCGAGGCTCGCGCTCTGCAGCGTGAGCTGGTAGGCGCTCTGCGAGTTCTGGCCGCTGACCGTGATCGGCGGCGGATTCTGCATGAACACCAGCAAGCTCGGAATGCGTGAAAACACCTGCGGGCGCAGTTGTTCGATGATCTGGTCGACCGAGAACTTGCGCTCTTCGCGCGGCTTCATGTTGGCGAACATGAAGGCGTTGTTGCCGCCGATGACAAACACGCCGACGTGCGCGATCTCCGGGTGCGCGGTCAGAATCCGGCCCGCCGCCACGGAATGCGAGGCCATCCAGTCGAAGGAGGCGTCCTGCGGCGCCAGCGCGGCCGCGAACATGAATCCGCTGTCCTGGCTGGGGATGAACCCGGTGGGCATGGTGAAGAAGAGGTAGAACGTGCCCACCAGCATCAGCACCGCGACCGCCAGCGTCGCCAGACGCAGGCGCAGAGCCAGCCGAAGCGAGCTCTCATACCAGCGCAGCATCAGGTTGAATGCGCCCTCCAGCGTGCGGTACAGGATGCCGTGCCTCGCTCCGTGATCGTGTTTCAGGTACCGGCTGCCCAGCATCGGGGTCAGCGTCAGCGAGACGAATCCCGAAATCAGGATCGCCACCACGATCGTCACCGAGAACTCGTGCAGCAGGCGCCCCACGATGCCGCTCATGAACAGCACCGGGATGAACACCGCGACCAGGGAGAAGGTCATCGAGAGAATCGTGAAGCCGATTTCTCGGGCCGCGTTCACCGCCGCGTACAGGCGCGATTCCCCCATCTCCATGTGGCGGACGATGTTCTCCAGCATGACGATGGCATCGTCCACGACGAAGCCGACGCTCAGCGTCAACGCCATCAGGGACAGGTTATTCAGGCTGTACCCTAGCAGGTACATCACGGCGAATGTGCCCACAATCGAGAACGGCACCGCGCACCCCGGGATCAGCGTTGCCGACAGATTGCGGAGGAAGAGGAAGATGACCAGCACCACGATGCAGATGGTCAGCATCAGGGTGAACTCGACGTCGCGGATCGAATTGCGGATCGACTGCGACGCGTCGAACGCGACGCTCAGCTTCACCGAGGGCGGGATCTCCTTGCGCAATTGGTCGAGCACGGCCTTGACGTTGTCCACCACCTCCACTGTGTTGGTGCCGGGCTGCCGCTGGATCGCCAGAATCACACTGCGCTGGTTGTCGTACCAGGCTGCGATCTTGTCGTTGTCCACATTGTCGATCACGTTGCCCAGCTCTTCCAGGCGCACCGGCGTGCCGTTCTTCCAAGCCACGATAATCGGCCGATAGGCGGAGGCGTTGGGCAGCGACCCGCTGCTCTCGATGGTGAACGCCTGCTTGTCGCCATCCAGGCGGCCGGTCGGCAGATTCGTGTTACTAGCCGCCACCGCGCGCTGCACCTCGTCGATGCCGATGCCCCGCGCCGCCAGCTTGTCCGGGTCTACCTGGACGCGCACGGCGTACTTCTGCGCGCCGTACACCATCACCCGCGAAACGCCGCTGATCATCGAGAGGCGCTGCGCGAGCAGCGTGTCGGCATACTCGTTCACGGTGTACATCGGCAGCGTGGTCGAGCCCAGTGCCAGGTAGAACACGGGCTGCTCGGCCGGATTGACCTTCTGATACGACGGGGGCCGCGGCATGCTGGTCGGCAGGCGGCCGCCGGCGCGCGAGATCGCCGCCTGGATGTCCTGCGCGGCGGCATCGATCTTGCGGTCGAGCGCGAACTGCACCGTGATGCTGCTGGCGCCCAGCGTATTGGTCGAGTTCATCGAGGTCACGCCGGCGATAGTGGAGAATTCGCGCTCCAGCGGGGTGGCCACCGTGGATGCCATGGTCTCCGGACTCGCGCCGGGCAGCGCCGCGCTCACCTGGATGGTCGGGTAGTCCACACTCGGCAGCGCCGCCACGGGCAGCGCGCGGAACGCAATGGTGCCGAAAAGGAGAATCGCAAAGCTGACCAGCGCGGTCATCACCGGGCGCTTGACGAAGATGGTGGAGAAGTTCATGACTTCCCCGCTTCAGCCTTGGTCGAATCCACCAGTTGGACCTGTGCCCCCGGAAACAGGCGCAGATGGCCGTCCGTCACTACGTTCTCGCCGGGCGCGACACCCTTTTCGATGACCACCTTCTTGCCGAACGCACGGCCCACCTTCACCACACGCGATTCCACCGTGTTGTCCGGCTTGATCACATAGACGTACTGCCCCTGCTGCCCCGCCTGCACCGCTTCGGCCGGCACCAGCGTTGCACCTTCGATGGTGTCCAGGGTGAGCACCGCCGTGACGAACTGCCCCGGCCACAACAGCCCGTCGCCGTTTTCGAACGTGGCCTTCAGATGAATGGTGCCGGTGGCGGTATCGACGGCGTTGTCGATCACCGACAGCGCACCGGAAGCAGCGCGGTCCGGCGAGTCCTGGCTGAAGGCGCGCACTGCCAGCTTGCGACTGGCGCTCAACCGCCGGACGGCGGCCAAATGCTGCTCCGGCACGTTGAAGTTGACGAAGATCGGCGATACCCGGTGGATCACCACCAACGGCACGTCGTTGGCCTTGACCAGGTTGCCCGGATGTACCAGAAGATTCCCGGTGCGGCCGGCCAGCGGCGAGCGGATCTGGCAGTAGCTCAGATTGAGCTTCGCGGCCCCGACTGCCGCCACGTCGCTCTCCAGCGCGGCCTTCGCGCTGTCGAGAGCCGCTTGCGTCGCTCTCGCGGATTCGCGCGCCACATCCGCGGACGTGATCGCCTGGTCGGTCTGCGACTTCGACACCACACCGGCCTTCAGCAGCTCCGAATATCGCGCCGCGTCGGTGGCGTTGAACTTCGCCTGCGCGGCATCGCGCGCCAGCGTGGCCTCCATCTGGCCGATCTGGGCGCGGTCGCGCGTCACATTGGCATCCGCCTGCCGCAACGCTTCTTCGTACGGCCGCGGATCGACCTCGAACAGGACCTGGTCCTTAGCTACGTTCTGGCCCTCGATGAAACCGACGCGTAGCAACTCCCCCGCGATCTGCGATTTCACCTGTACGATGGCCGACGCCTCGACGGTCCCGACTACCCGTAGTTCCGTGGGCACGGATTCCTGGCTGGCCCTGGCCGCCGATACGGGTACCACCGGCATGCCCATGGCGGCCGGTTTGGCCTGCTGCTGTTTGCAGGCCGCGAGTCCGAACAGGGACGCGGCCAACAACAAGATCGGCGGGGCATGTTTTGAGTGCTGCACAAAAACTCCAGGACAATAAAATCTCCGCCACGCTTTCGCTATTTCTTCGCATTCTATCAAATCCGGGGGCGCGAAAGGAATGGGGTGGAGTCTGGAGTTAACTAATTGCGCACCGGCGAGGCGTCCACGACAGGCTCCTGGGGCGAAGTGCCGTCCGCCGGGTTGACCTTGGCGCCCGGCGGAGCGGCCACGGGACCGCGCAGCAGCGGGTCATCGGTGCGGCGCATCCAGGCAACCAGCCGCCCGCGCATTTCCTCCAGGGCACGTTGCGACGCGGGGTCCGGCACCAGGTTGCACTGCTCACCGGGGTCGAAGATCAAATCATAAAGCGCCTCTTCGGGCACGTCCCGCCCGCGCCATCCACTCTCCAACCAGAGCTTCTTGCTGGGCGAATCGTCGCAGTTCGGAAGCACCGGCGCGCTCCGGCCGCCGAAACGGCGGATGTACTTGTAGCGTTGGGTGCGGACGGCGCGCTGCGGCTCATACGAGGCATGGTAGTTTACTTCGGCGAAGACCTCGTCGTTGATCTCGGCCCGCTGCCCGCGCAGCACCGGCAGGAGCGAGCGGCCCTCCAGCCAGTCCGGCGGCCGGATGCCAAGCCAGCCGCACACCGTTGGAAAGACGTCGAGATGCGACACCATCGCGTCGCACGCCTTGCCGCCGCGAAACACGTCCGGTCCGCGGAGAATGAGCGAGACGCCGAAGCCGAAATCCGTGAGGTTGCACTTCATACGCGGAAACGCGAGGCCATGGTCAGTCGTGCTGATCACCAGCGTGTTGGCGGCCATCCCGTTACGCTCCAGCGCTTCCAACACCTGCCCCACTCCGCGATCGAGATTGCGCGCACTGGCGTGGAACCCAGCCATGTCGCCGCGCGTTGCCGCCGTGTCCGGAATCGGCACCGGCGGCTGGATGTAGCGCGCATCGTCCTCGGCGGTGGGAGCCGGATACTCGCGGTGGGTTTCGAAAAAGCCGACGTCCAGAAAGAAAGGCTGCTTCGGCCGCCGCTCGAGAAACGCAACTGCCTGCGGCGCGACGTCGGCCGCGCGCGTGCTGCGCGGCTTCATCACTTCATCGAAGCCGATGCGGTCCGGCCGGTCGGCGATATGCTGCAATCCCGCCAGCACCGATTGGTAGCCGGCCCCGCGAAGCGTATACAAAATGTGGCGTCGGTAGTCCGTCATCGAGAACCCGCGATGCGCCAGCCCGAGCATTCCATTGCGGTGCGGGCACTGTCCGGTGAGCAGGGCCGCCCGGCTCGGCGAGCAGGTCGGCGCAGCGCTGAAAGCGCGCCGGAAGACTATCCCCTCCGCCGCCAGCTTGCGCAGGTTCGGCGTCGGCGCCGGATAGCCGTATGGCGAGAGGTAACGCCCCGAATCATGAGAGTGCAGATAGAGAATATTCAGCGGCGGACCGGCAATTGCCGGCGCCTGGTTGGCAATTGCCGCGCCCGCTGTGAGATTCGTCAAAAATGCGCGCCGCGATGTGGGCATCGGGCAGAACCTCCAAAATCACTGCCGGCTGGCGGCCCGCGATTTCAATCGTGTTCGCAGCACGTCCCGCAACAGGCCCATCAGCTCGTTCATAGGATACGGCTTGCGGATGTAAGGACAGGGTGCCTGGTCCGCAAGAGCGCGCGCAACGGTCTCCTGGCCATAGGCACTGGTCAGGACCACAGCCACGTTGGGGTTGATCCGTCTCAGTTCCGCCAGAACTTCGTTTCCGGCCATCCTGGGCAAGGTCATGTCAAGCAGCACCAGGTCGATCTCGGAGTGTCTGGCTCGGTATAGATCCGTAGCAAGGCGGCCGTCGGCAGCCTCGATCACCAAATACCCGTTTCTCTCCAGCATTCTGGCAACGGCTACTCGAAGCGAATCTTCGTCCTCCACCAGCAGGACGCTATCGCCCACAGCGGCCCGCGTGACGCCCACCGGCATGATGGGGCTGTCTTTGGGCTCAGGCCGGCTGGTACACGGCAGCAAAATCTCGAAGCGCGAACCCTGCCCGGGTGCGCTGGCGACTTGAATGCTGCCGCCATGGCCTCTGATGATGCCCTGCACCGCAGCCAGTCCAAGGCCTCGCCCCGCGAATTTCGTCGAGTAGAACGGATCGAAGATCCTGGCCTGGACCTCCGGCGTCATGCCAAGCCCGGTATCGCTCACAACCAGCCGCACGGAATCCGTGCCGGAGTCGTCCGGTGCCCGTACGCAGTCGACTGTGACGGAGATGGCCCCTCCGTTTTCTCCGACCGCCTCCGACGCATTGGTAATCAGATTCAACACAACCTGGCGGAGCTGGGGCGCGCTGCCTGGAACAAGGGGAAGCCGCGGGGGAAGATCGACAGCCAGGGTGGCCCGCTTCGATATGGAAACCTTCAAAAGCTGAAGCATCTCGGACACCAACTCCGACAGGTCCACTGCCTCGAAGGCAGGGTTTTCCTGGCCCGCGTACACCATCAGCTCCCGCACAATCTCGGCCGCGCGGATGGCCACCGTCTTGATCTGCTCGATACCGCCGCGGGTGCGCTCATCCGCGGGAAGTTCGTCCAGCAGAACCTCTGCATCGGCAAGAATGCTGCCGAGCAGATTGTTGAAGTCGTGGGCGACGCCCCCGGCCAACACCCCCAGGCTCTCCAGTTTTTGAGTTGCCAGCACCTGCTCCTGGGTCCGCTTGAGGTCCGTGATGTCCAGGCTGCAGCCTACATACCCTTCGAACACGTTGTTCTGGGTGAACCGGGGCGATCCGGTGCAAAGCAGCCACCGGTATTCCCCATCGGCGCGCCGCATCCGATGCTCGATCTGAAAAGGCCGTTGCGTGTCAAAGGCTGAGGAGAACTCTGCAACGCAAGCCTTCAGGTCCCGGGGATGCACGCCCTCGAGCCAACCGCTGCCCAGTTCCTGCTCCAGCGTTCGTCCCGTAAATTCCAGCCACCGCTTGCTGAAAAAGGTGCAGAGCCGGCTGGACCCGGTCATCCAGATCATGACCGGCGCGGTGTTGGCCAAGTACCGGAATCGCTCCTCACTCTCCCGTAGAGCGCTCTGCGCCTGTATTCTGGCAGTAACATCCTCCATCACCGCGACGAAGTAGAGCAGGTTGCCCTCACGATCGCGGACCGGGGCGCCAAACACGCGGACCCAGATGACGCGGCCGTCTTTCCGGACGTATCGCTTCTCCGCCTGGTAAGTCGAGACCTGGCCGGATTGAAGCTTCCGGACCGCCTCGATACAGGAGCTTCGGTCGTCGGGATGCGTGACCTCCAGGAAGGTTCTTCCGCGCAATTCAGACTCGGAATAGCCGAGGATCTCGCAAGCTCCATCGTTCAGGCTGAGCCATTCTCCACCCAACCCGTTCACGGTGATCCCGATCGCCTTCTGTTCGACAATCGCGCGGAAGCGTTCTTCGCTCTCGCGCAGCGCCGACGCCGCAACCTGGCGTTCCGCCGCGAATGTCACGTGGCTGGCGATGGTCTGCGCCACCCGAATTTCATCGGCCTGAAATTCATGCGGCACGTCATGGTAGATCATGAATTTCCCGATCAGGCCATCCTTGCCCACCAACGGAATGAACGCCAGCGCCTGGATGCCTTCCCTGGCGAGCGCCTCCGCATGGGGTGCGAGCATCGGTTCGCCGCGCACGTCCCGCACCGCAATCGCCTGTGCATCCCGAGTTCCGCGGCGCCAGGGGGCGTGCCCGTCTACAGCGGCACGGTACTCCGCGGAGAGTCCGACACTGGCCTTGAACCGCATCACGCCGTCGGGATCGAAAATCAGGACACCGGCCCGATCTGCCGCCACGGCCCGTACCAGGCCTTCCACCGCGGCCTGGTAGATCTCGCCGGAGTCTTGAGCGCGGCTGACTGCTCCCGCCAGTTCGCTCAACAGCTCGAGCTGCCGCAACCTGGTGTGCAGCTCCCGCTCGGCCAGCTTCTGGTCGGTGATCTCGACCGTGACGCCGAGCAGCAGCTCGGCCCGCCCACGGTCGTCGCCCACTGCCTTGCCGCGCGAGTACAGGTAGTGGATCGAGCCATCGGGCCAGACCGCCCGAAACTCGTGCGCCAGCACGCCGCACTGCCCGATTGCGCTCCGGTACGCCTCGCGGAGATCCTCGAAATCGTCCCGGTGGACCAGTCTTTCGACACTCTGATGTCTGCCATCGAACGTGCCGGGCGCGAGGCCGTGAATCGCCTCGAGTTCCGGCGACCAGCGCACGACGTCCTGTCTCAGGTCGTACTCCCACACTCCCATCTTGCCGAAAGAGAGTGCCAGGCCCAGCCGTTCGTCGCGATTCCGGTTCTCGATCGCCCGCCTTTTGGCTTCGGTGATCTCGCGGGCGACCACCACCAGGCCCTCGCCGGTCGGGTACGCGTCGAATTCCAGCCACCGGTCGACCTGCGCATAGTGCTCCTCGAAGTGCCGGTGCGCGCGTTCGCCCGCGGCCCGGTGGACCTCCTGGTAGAATCTGGTCCCGACCATTTGCGGGAAAACATCCCAGACTGATAATCCGATCAATTCCCGCGCGGGCCTTCCCGCAAGCTCCATGGCGGCGCGGTTGAGGTAGGTATGGCGCCATTCGCGATCATAGGTGGTGACTGCATCCTGAATGTAGTCGAGCGCGTAGCCCGGACCCGGTAGCCGGTCGTCGGGTGCCGGGGAGGGCGTCGCTGGACCTGGGTTCTGGAGTGCCATGGCGTGAAATCCATTGTACTTGGAGCGGGTGCCGACTGCTTTGGTCTCGGTCCACGCTAATCCCTTCTCCGCGCGCCCGTCTCTCCTGTCAGAGTAAAATGGTAGTTGCGAATGTCCCCCCGTAATGAGACTTTTTCATGATTGATGCCATTCTGGCCAAAGTCTTCGGAACCAGGAACGAGCGTGAGGTCAAGGCCATGCTGCCCGTGGTCGCGGCTATCAACGACCTCGAACCAGGGCTCCGTGACCTCTCCGATATCGATCTGGCCGCCAAGACCATCGAGTTCAAAGAACGCCTCGCCCAGGGTGCGACCCTCGACGACCTCCTGGTCGAAGCCTTCGCCGTCGTTCGCGAAGCCGGACGCCGCGTGCTCAACATGCGCCATTTTGACGTGCAGTTGATCGGCGGTATGGTTCTGCACAAAGGCAAGATCTCGGAAATGAAGACCGGCGAAGGAAAAACGCTGGTCGCCACCCTGCCCTGCTACCTCAATGCGCTCGAAGGCAAGGGTGTGCATGTCATCACCGTCAACGACTACCTGGCCCGCCGCGACTCCGAATGGATGGGCCGCCTCTACAAGTTTCTCGGCCTGCGCGTGGGCGTGATTGTCCACGACCTCGACGATGAGGAGCGCCAGGAAGCCTACAACTCCGACATCACCTACGGCACCAACAACGAGTTCGGCTTCGACTACCTGCGCGACAACATGAAGTTCCGCATCGAGGACTGCGTGCAGCGCGGCCACCACTTCGCCATCGTAGACGAAGTGGACTCGATCCTCATCGACGAAGCCCGCACCCCGCTGATCATCTCCGGCCCGAGCGAGGAGTCCACCGACAAGTATTACAAGATCAACCGCATCATCCCCAAACTGGTGCGCGGCGAGGTGATCGAGGGCCGCGAACCCGGCGAGAAATACACCACGGGCGACTACACCATCGACGAAAAGCACAAGACCGCGGGCCTCACCGAAGAGGGCGTGCTCAAGCTCGAAAAGCTGCTGAACGTGGGCAACCTCTACGACCCGCAGAATATCGAGTGGAACCACCATGTGCAGCAGGCGTTGCGGGCGCACGTGCTCTACCGCCGCGATACCGAGTACGTGGTCCGCGACGGCGAAGAAGGCCCCGAGGTCGTCATCGTCGACGAGTTCACCGGGCGCCTCATGCCCGGACGCCGCTGGAGCGACGGCCTGCACCAGGCGGTCGAGGCCAAGGAAGGCGTGAAGATCCAGCGCGAGAACCAGACGCTGGCCACTATCACCTTCCAGAACTACTTCCGCATGTACAAAAAGCTGGCCGGCATGACGGGTACGGCCGAAACCGAAGCCGCGGAATTCGAGAAGATCTACAAGCTGGAAGTGGTCGTGATCCCGACCAATCGTCCACTGATCCGCAAGGAACACACGGACGTGGTCTACCGCACGGAAATCGAGAAGTTCCGCAACGCGGCCAAAGAGATCAAGGAGTATTACGGCAAAGGGCAGCCGGTCCTGGTGGGTACCATCTCGGTGGAAAAGTCCGAGCATCTCTCCGGTATCCTGAAAAAGATGGGCGTCAGGCACGAGGTGCTGAACGCCAAGAATCACGAACGCGAAGCCGGCATCGTGGCTCAGGCCGGCCGCAAAGGCGCGGTCACGGTCTCCACCAACATGGCCGGCCGCGGCACCGACATCCTGCTCGGCGGCAACCCCGAGTTCATGACCAAGGACGAGTGCCTCAAACGGAAAGTCGCCGAGCGGCTATCCGAGGAAGAGGCGCAGTTCGTAGCCGACGAGCACTTCTACTACTTCACCCACAACGAGCAGTTCTATCGCGCGCGCCG
>Ga0335081_10005362_pt1 | contig 20294 bp, 13 predicted proteins | sample Lox_Sample_35_FD_206713 | JGI IMG/M metagenome (GOLD analysis project Ga0335081, IMG submission 206713) | Soil microbial communities from Loxahatchee National Wildlife Refuge, Florida, United States - Lox_Sample_3.5 | ecosystem: Environmental > Terrestrial > Soil > Wetlands | place: USA... | reverse complement strand
CAATCTCCGCGTACAGGAACGGATCCGGGACGACGAGCGGGATCTCGTGGCGCATCGTCGAGTGGCGCACGGTGTCGCCATGGATCAACACGTTCGGCATCTCGGTTTCCCCATCTTGGCAGGGATCGCCCGTTCAGCGCGGTGGCAGCACCAGCGTCGCGGCGCTCGTCGGCGGCAGCGACACCACGTAGCGTCCATCGTCGGGCGTCACCGACGAAGCGTCCGAGCGCCCGGCGAGGAGCCCCGTCCCGGTCTCGGTTCCGAAGCTCTGGCCACCGAGCGTCACGCCGGTGGTCGCGCTCGCGCTCGCCGCGGTCAGCCGAGTCAGCGTCGCCTCCACATTGCGCCCGGGGACGCGGACCGCGAGCGTCCGCGGACTGGACCCCTCGTTGGTGAGGACGACGCGGACCGTCCCGTCGGGGGCGCGCGTAGCCCACGTGTGGACCGTGCCGCCGGCGGCGGCGCCGACGTTCACCAGACGCGATCCGGGCGGCGTCGCGCGGGCGAACATGAGCAGCCCGTAGTACTCGGGGGCCACCGACGCGCGCCACCGCCCGTCGGCATGCGTGATCTTGAAGAGCTCGTAGCCGGCGCCCGGAAACGTGTGGACGTTGACGCCCGACACACCTGCACGTGCGAGCTCGAACAGCGTGTCGAGCGCCCACAGCGCGGATGCGAACGACTTGCTGACCGCTGGATCGGCGCCGCACGAGACGGTGTTGAGCTCGTCGACTCGGAGCGACAGGCCATGGGCATGGGCTAGCGCGACGTACGGCGCGAACGAATCCGCAAGTCCGATCGAGGTCGCGGGCGACAGCAGCCGGGCGATCGTCGGGTAGCGCGCCGAAGTGGATGGGGTCAAGCAAATCTGGAGCGGATAGCGATGCAACGTGACCAGCCCGAGGTGCGGCTCGGCGGCCAGGAACTGCCCAAGGCCCTGGGTCCACTGTCGGCCGCTCAGGCTCGGGCCGGCAAGCGGCACCGAGGGCAGGGCTCCCGTGAGACCGTCGAAGTCGCGGATGTAGGCGGACTCGTCGTAGCTCCTCGGGCGGCCGAACACGGCATGGCCGGCCGACCGGTACCACGGGAACGCGGAGTACAGATCCGGCTCGTTGCCCAGCTCGAGCGCCCTCACCGATTGCCGGCCGACGCCGTCGATCAGCGCGCTCGCTTCCGCGGCCGCGAGCTGCGGGGTGTCCTGCTCGAGGTTGACCCCGAGGATCAGGTGAGCGCCGAGCCTCTGCGCGAGCGCGCGGGTCACCCCGAGCCATTGACGGTCTAAGTCGAAGGTGACGCCGGCCGGCCGGCTCACGCCGGCCACCGGCCACCAGGTCCGGTCCGCGCTGTTTCCGCCGATTCGGAGCACCGGGGGCTGCCCAGGCGCCAGGTTCCGTACGAGCTGCAAGAACACCGGGTCGAGCGAGCTGGGGTCGCTCCCGGCGTATGCCGAAACCGCCGGGTACTCGAGGGATAGGCCCACGAACCCGGCGGGCACCGTCACACTGGTCGCGCTCGTATCGACGGTCACCGTCGCGGCGCCGGCGACGCTGGGTAGCGGGTCGTCCGAGCCGCGGCCGGCGCCCGCGAGCGCGAACGTCAAGATCAAAACGACGACGACCGACACGACGGTCACGTCGCCTCTGAAGAAACGGCTGCGGCGCCAGGCGGTCACAACTAGGAGTTTCGCGCCGAGCGAGGTCGGCAACCGTCCCGCAACCGGATGCACACGCGCTTGCAATACGATCCGGCACGAGCACTCGAGGAGGCCATGCCATGGATATCTGCTTGATGATCGAAGGGCAGGAGGGTGTCAGCTGGCCCCAGTGGCTCGCACTCGCGACCGCGTGCGAGGAGCACGGGATCCCCACCCTGTTCCGCTCCGACCACTACCAGAACCTCGACGGGCAGCATCCCGAGCGCGGCTCGCTCGACGCTTGGGGCACGATCAACGCGCTCGCCGCCGCCACCACGTCGCTTCGTCTCGGGACGCTCGTGTCGCCGACGAGCTTCCGCCACCCGTCGGTCCTGGCCAAGCTCGTCGTGACCGCCGACCACGTGTCGAGAGGGCGGATCGATCTCGGCATCGGGGCGGGCTGGCATGAGCGCGAGCACGAGGCCTACGGCTTCCCCTACCTCCCGACGAAGACCCGGATCGACGTGCTCGAGGAGCAGCTCGAAGTCCTGATGGGGCACTGGAGCGACGACACGTTCTCGTTCGAAGGCGAGCACTATGTCCTGTCGGATCTCGACGCCCAGCCGAAGCCGGTGCAGCGACCGCATCCGCCGCTGATCATGGGCGGCTCCGCGGGGCCGCGGAGCGCGGCGCTCGCCGCCCGGTTCGCGGACGAATACAACACGCCGTTTCCGGCCCTGGCCGACGTCGCCAGCCGCCGCGGTCAGGTCGCGGAGGCCTGCGAGCGTGCCGGCCGCGATCCGATCCCGTTCTCGGCGATGATCGGAACCGTGGTCGGCGCCGACGCCTCGGACCTCGAGGACCGGGCCCGCCGTGTCGCTGAGCGAATCGGCTCGTCGGCCGACGCGCTGCTTCGAGAGCCGCCAGGTGGATGGGTGGTCGCCACGATCGATCAGGCGGCCGAGCAGTTCGCGGCGTACCGCGACGCCGGCCTTCACCGGGTCATGTGTCAAACGCTCGTGCACGACGATCTGGACGCGGTGGCGCTCGTCGGCCGGCTCGGTTCGATGCTCGCGTAGTAGTCGCCGTCGCTCGCTGGCGACCCGCTCGGCTAACCGGTCCCCAACCCATAACTAAAAAAGAGAGCCCCGGGTCCGGCTACGTGACTTGGGGCCGGATCTGCGGGGCTCTCTGAGGGAGGAGAGGGTGTGCGCATATGGTGGCGGCAACGCTTTCATATGTCAAAGACGTATTCCTTCTCCTATCTATAGGCTCTGCTTATGGAAATTCGTCAGCTGCGCTACCTCGTCGCGCTCGCCGACGAGCAGCACTTCACGCGGGCGGCGGCGCGCGAACACATCGCCCAGCCCGCGCTCTCCCAGCAGATCCGCCGGCTCGAGCAGGAGGTCGGCCTCGCGCTGGTCGAGCGAACAACGCGGCGGGTCACCATCACCGAGGCGGGAAAGACGCTCGTCGCTCGTGCCCGCCGGATCCTGTCCGAGATCGATGCCGCCAACGCCGAGATGCAGGCTCTGGCAGGCGTGCGCGCCGGCCACGTGTCCGTCGGCACGATGCACACGATGGGCCCGGTGGACGTCTCGCTGGCGCTCGCGGTCTTCCACGAGCGCCATCCGGCGGTCGAGCTCACGGTCCGCGAACAGTCGAGCGAGGAGCTCGCCGAGATGCTCCGCGACGACGTCCTTGACTTGGCCTTCCTGTCGGTGACCGAGCGGATCGAGAGCCACGGGCTCGTCCTTCATCAGCTCGTGTCCGAGGAGCTCGTGGCCGTCCTGCCGCGCCATCACCCCCTCGCCCGACGACGCCGGCTGCGGATGGCCGAGCTCGCCGACGAGCAGTTCGTCAGCTATCGCGAGGGCGCGAGGTTGCGTGAGCTGCTCACCTACGCCGCCCACGAGGCCGGGTTCGAGCCGCAGATCAAGCTCGAATCGAACGAGAGCGAGCGCATCAGGCGGCTGGTGGCGCGCGGCATGGGCGTTGCGATCCTGCCCCAATCGGACGCCGACCGCTCAGCGGGTCATCTCGCGGTCGCCACGCTGGTCGAGCCGTCGCTGAGGCGCGACATCACGCTTGCCTGCCGCGAGGGTAAGCGTCTCTCCCCCGCCGCGGCCGAGTTCCTGAAGCTCTCCCGGGACGTCTTCTCTAAGGCAGAGGACGGTGCTGCGCCCACGGCCGCGCCGCCTCGAGCTGACCCGCGAGCGAGTAGAGCAGATCCTCCGCTCCCGGCCGGCCCACGAGCTGAACGCTGAGCGGGAGCCCGTCGGCGCCGAACCCAGCCGGGACCGCGATCGACGGCTGCCCGGTGACGTTGAACAGCGGGTTGAACGGCATGAACCGCGAGGAGCGGTCGATCGCGATCGGGGCTGATTTGCCGTACGCGCCCTCGGCCGCGATCGCCGTGGTCGCCAGCACCGGCATCAGGAGCACGTCGATCTCGTTCCACAGCTCGACTACACGCGCGGTCCGGGCATCTCGGAGCCGCAGCAGCTTGTCGCGCCGGCGGCCGGGGGCGATGCGGCGCCCGGCGGCCACGAGCTGGCGCGTCGAACGCTCGAGCCGTGCGCGGTCGGGCACAGTCCGCGACTCCTCATAGATGCCGCGCAGCCACATCTGCGTGAACTCGATCCCGGACAGCCCGTAGGCCGGATCGCGCTCGACCACGTCGTGCCCGAGCTCCGCCAGCACGGCTCCGGTCCGCTCCCACGCGCCCCGCTGGTCGCCCGAAAGCCACGCGATGAACCCCGGGGGCAGCTTGCGCGAGGTCGCGATCCGCAGCCGTCCGGGTGGCCGCGTCGCCGCGTCGACGTAGCTCCCGGCGAACGGCGGCGCGGTGTCGGCATCGCCGGGCATCGACCCGTGGATCGCGTCGAGGAGCAGGGCGCTGTCGCCGACCGTCCTGGCGAGCGCCCCGAACACGCTCAGCCCGAGCCAGCCCTCGCGGGCCGGTTGAGTCGAGACTCGCCCGCGGCTCGGCTTCATTCCGACGAGCCCGCAGCATGCCGCCGGGATCCGGATCGAACCGCCGCCGTCCGAGCCGGTCGCGCACGGCACCATGCCCGACGCCACCGCCGCCGCCGAGCCCCCCGAGGATCCACCGGGCGTCCTCGTCGGATCCCAGGGGTTGCGGGTGATCCCGTTCGCCGCGCTCGCGGTCCACGGGAAGATCATCAGCTCGGGAACGTTCGTGATCCCGATCGGGATCGCGCCGGCGGCACGCAATCTCCGGACGACCTCGCCGTCGGCGGCCTCCGGAGGTCCGTACGAGCGCGATCCCCGCGTCATCGACTGGCCGGCGACCGGCATGTCGTCTTTGATCGCGACCGGGACGCCCGCCAGCGGACCCTCGATCGATGACATTTTTTCGGCAGTCGCGAGCGCCTCGTCCGCCATTGCCACACGGAAGGCGTTCAGCCGCGGGTCGATGGCCTCGATCCGCGCCAAGAAGAACTCGACGAGCTCGCGCGGGGCGAGCTCACGCCGGCGGACCATGTCCGCGAGCGCGCCCGGACCGGCGAACGCGAGATCCTGCTCCGCCGTGGACGTCATCCCTGAAGCGCCGTCACGAGCTCGCGGATCGCTCCGGGGTAGCGGTAGGTGATGCCCCCGTGCTTGCCGTCGAACAGCTCAATCGTGTGCGCGGCGCCGATCTTCGAGAGCTCCTGCGCGAATGCCTGCGCCCCGAGATCAAGGTAGTACTCGTCACTCTTGCCGGCGTCCAGGTAGATCCGGTGCATGCTCCGGAGCGCGTCGGCGTGCCCCGGAGCCATCCGCACCGGGTCGTGTTCGAGCCACAGCGCCCACACGTCGTCGATCACGCGGCCGGTCGAGATATCGAATGGCAACAACGCCCGTCCGGGCGCGTTCAGGTCCGGCGAGTACGCCGAGGCGTAGCCGTACATCTCGAACGGCTCGCCGTAGCGCGCGAAATCGAAGTGATCGGTGGCGGCGAGCTCCTCGAAGAACACCTCGTAGGAGCCTTCGAAGTGGTCGCGCAATGACCGGGCCACACCGCGAAACGCGGGCAGGTAGCAGCACTCGAACAGCGCGTCGCCGGCGTGCGAGGCCAGCGCCCCGAACACGTCCGGCCGGAGCATCGGCACGACCATCGCGCCGTACCCGCCCGACGATTTGCCGGCGAGACCGCGGTGGTCGCGGCCCGCGAGCGTCGGATAGCGCTCGTCGATGAACGCCACGGCCTCGTCACACAGGTAGTCGAGATAACGGCCGGTCGACGCCGAGTTGATGAACTGTGAGCCGCCGCGCGAGGTCCAGGCGTCGACGAACACGATGATCGCGTCTGGACACGCTCGGGCCGCGAACATCGCGTCGACCCGCTCGATCATGTTGGGCTCGAGCGCGGAATGGCCCCACCACATGTCGAGTTGGCCCGTGAAGCCCTGGATCACGTAGACGGACGGGAGCGGCTTGGGGTGGTCGAGCTCCACCCCGGGCGGCCGGTACACGTACAGCGGGCGTCGCGCTGGGTCGCCGAGCGGGTTGTCGGCGAGCGCGTCGGACTCGACCACGAGCTGGTCGAGCGCGCCGGCCAGCGGCCGCGCCCATGGCGCTCCTACGACACCGTCGACTTCTCTCAGCGACACCCCCCAACCGTAGGGGAAATCGGTGTTGCGGTGCGATCTGAGCTCAGAATGCCGGGGTATATTGAGATTGAGCCCACCATGACCGATTCTCTGCAAACCGCAAGCTCAAACGGCGCGGGAGCCGACATCGACGCGGTCGAGACGACCGAGTGGCTCGAGGCCGTCGATGCGGTGGTCGAGCACGATGGGCCCGACCGCGCCCGTCAGATTCTCGCGCGCGCGGTGGAGCGTGCGCAGCTCGCCGGCAGCGGGCCGATCGCGAGCATCACCACGCCGTACGTGAACACGATCCCGCCCGACCGCGAGGCTGTTCTTCCGGGAGATCCACTGCTGGAGCGCCGGCTGCGTTCGATCGTCCGCTGGAACGCGATGGCGATGGTCGTCCGCGCGAACAAGCTGTCCTCCGAGCTCGGCGGCCACATCGCCAGCTTCCAGTCGCTGGCGACGCTTTATGAGGTCGGCTACAACCACTTCTGGCACGCGCCTTCGGATGACCACGGAGGGGACCTCGTGTACTTCCAGGGTCACTCCTCCCCCGGGAACTACGCGCGCGCGTATTTGGAGGGGCGGCTCACCGAGGAGCAGCTCGATGGCTTCCGACAGGAGGTGTCGGTCGCCGGCGGGTTGTCGTCGTATCCGCATCCGTGGCTGATGCCCGAGTTCTGGCAGTTCCCGACGGTGTCGCTCGGGATCGGCGCGATCACGTCGATCTACCAGGCCCGGTTCATGAAGTACCTCGAGGCCCGCGGGATATCGGAGACCGACGGACGCAAGGTGTGGGCCTTCCTCGGTGACGGCGAGATGGACGAGCCCGAGACGATGGGCGCCACGGCGCTCGCCGGACGCGAAGGCCTCGACAACCTGATCTGGGTCGTCAACTGCAACCTGCAGCGCCTCGACGGCCCCGTCCGCGGCAACAGCAAGATCATCCAGGAGCTCGAGGCGGACTTCCGCGGCGCCGGCTGGAACGTGATCAAGGTGGTCTGGGGAGCGCGGTGGGACCCGCTCCTCGCCGAGGACCAGGACGGCCGTCTTGTCAAGGTGATGGAGGAGTGCGTCGACGGCGAGTACCAGACGTACAAGTCGCGCGATGGGGCCTACGTGCGCGAGCACTTCTTCGGCAAGGACCCGGTGCTGCTCGAGCGCGTCTCGCACATGTCCGACGACGAGATCTGGCTGCTGAACCGGGGCGGACTCGATCAGCAGAAGGTGTACGCGGCCTACCACGCGGCCGTCGAGCACACCGGCCAGCCCACGGTGATCCTGGCGAAGACGATCAAGGGCTACGGCATGGGCGTCTCGGGCGAGGGCCAGATGGTCACCCACCAGGCCAAGAAGATGACCGAGGACGCGCTGCTTGCGTTCCGTGACCGATTCGAGCTGCCTCTGTCAGACGAGCAAGTACGCGCCGCGGAGTACTACAAGCCGCCGGAGGACTCCCCTGAGATGGAGTTCCTGCGCGAGCGGCGCGCCGCGCTGGGCGGCAGCCTGCCGGTCCGGCGGGCGAAGGCGGAGCCGCTCGAAGTGCCCGATCTCGAGTTGTTCAAGGGCCAGCTCGAGGGCACCGGCGACCGGGAGATCTCGACCACGATGGCGTTCGTGCGGGTGCTCGCGGCGTTGCTCCGAGACAAGAAGATCGGGCGGCGGATCGTCCCGATCGTGCCCGATGAGTCGCGCACGTTCGGGATGGAGGGAATGTTCCGGCAGGTCGGGATCTACTCGCCGCTCGGACAGCTCTACCAGCCCCAGGACTCCGAGCAGCTGATGTTCTACAAGGAGGACAAGCACGGCCAGATCCTCGAGGAGGGGATCACCGAGGCCGGGTCGATCTCGTCGTTCATCGCCGCCGGCAGCTCCTACAGCGCCCACGGCGAACAGATGGTGCCGTTCTACATCTACTACTCGATGTTCGGCTACCAGCGTGTCGGCGACCTGGTGTGGGCGGCGGCGGACTCTCGCACGCGCGGGTTCATGCTCGGCGGGACCGCGGGGCGGACGACATTGAACGGCGAGGGTCTCCAGCACGAAGACGGCCACAGCCACTTGCTGTTCTCGGTCGTGCCGAACTGCCGCGCGTACGACCCGACGTTCGGGTATGAGGTGGCGGTCATCATCCAGGATGGCCTGCGGCGCATGGCCGCCGAGCAGGAGGACGTCTTCTACTACCTCACGCTGATGAACGAGAACTATCACCACCCGGCTATGCCTGAGGGCGCCGTCGACGGCATCCTGCGCGGGATCTACCTGTTGCGTCCGGGGTCGGGTTCCGATGATTCCCCGCGCGTTCAGCTGCTGGGGTCCGGGACGATTTTGAACGAAGTCCTGGCGGCGGCCGAACTGCTCGAGTCGGACTTCGGCGTGGCGGCGGACGTGTGGAGCGTCACGTCGTTCACCGAGCTACGCCGAGACGGGATCGAGGTCGAGCGCTGGAACATGCTTCACCCCACCGAGGAGCCGCGCCGGGCTTTTGTGAGCGAGCAGCTCTCGGGGCGCGGGGGACCGGTGGTGGCGTCTACTGATTATCTGCGGGCGTTCGCCGACCAGATCCGCCAGTGGGTGCCGGGGTCGTATCGCGTGCTCGGGACGGACGGGTTTGGCCGGAGCGACTCGCGGCGGGCGCTCCGCAAGTTCTTCGAGGTCGACCGTCACTATGTGGCGCTCGCCGCCTTGAAGGAGCTCGCCGACGCAGGTTCGATCGAGCCCGAGCGGGTCAAGGAGGCTCTCGACCGGTACGAGATCGACGCCGAGGCACCGATGCCGACGACGGTATGAGCGCGACCTCGGGCGCCGTCTCGGTCGAAGTCCCGGACATCGGCGACTTCGAGGACGTACCGATCATCGAGATCCTCGTTTCTGAGGGCGACACCGTCGCGGTCGACGATCCGCTGCTCACGCTCGAGTCAGACAAGGCGACGATGGACGTGCCGGCGCCGGTCGCAGGCACCGTAGGCGAGCTGCTGGTGAAGATCGGGGACAAGGTGTCTCAGGGCACGAAGCTGCTGACGTTGTCGCATTCGGGCGACGGGGACGCTCCGGCCGCCGATGCCGCACCGGACTCCGGGCCCACCCCGACCACGGGGGAGAAGGCTGCCGATTCGGTCGAGAGCGCGGCTCAGGCCGAGGAGGAGGCCGCGCCGGCGCCGTCGGAGGCCAAAGAGGCGTCGCCGGGGCCGCCGGCGCCCGAGAGCGCGCCGAGCCCTGCCTCCGCGCCTCCTCCTCCACCATCGGAGGGAAACGGCGGCGGCCCGGTGTATGCCTCGCCTGCGGTCCGGCGTGTCGCCCGTGAGCTCGGCGTCGATCTCCACCAGGTCAGCGGCAGCGGTCGCAAAGGCCGCATCACCAAGGAGGACGTACAGGCTTTTGTCGAGGGCGGTCCATCCGCGCCGGCGCCGGGGGCACCGGCTGCGGGCGCTGGGGCCGGTGGCGTGGGTCTGGACCTACCGCCTTGGCCAACGGTCGACTTCTCGAAATTCGGGGAGATCGAGCGCGTGCAGCGCTCCCGGATCCAGCGGATCTCGGGGCCGGTGCTCGCCCGCAACTGGGTGATGATCCCCCACGTCACGCACAACGACGAGGCCGACATTACGGACCTCGAGGCGTGGCGCAAACAGCTCAACGACGAGCTTTCGCGCAGCGAAGGCGTCAAGGTCACGATGGTCTCGTTCCTGATCGTGGCGTCGGTCGCCACGTTGAAGGCGTTCCCGGCGTTCAACTCATCGCTTGACGGCGACGACCTGATCCTGAAGCGGTACTACAACATCGGGTTCGCCGCCGACACTCCCGGCGGGCTCGTGGTCCCGGTGATCAAGAACGCCGACAAGAAGGGGCTGATCGAAATTGCGCGCGAGCTGACCGAGCTGTCCGGCAAGGCGCGCGAGGGCAAACTCATGCCCGGCGATATGCAGGGCGCGACGTTCACGATCTCCTCGCTCGGCGGGATCGGCGGAACTTCGTTTACCCCGATCATCAATGCACCCGAGGTCGCGATCCTCGGCGCCACGCGGTCGGCGATGAAGCCGGTGTGGAACGGCTCGGAGTTCATTCCGCGTCTGATGGTGCCGCTGTCCCTGTCTTACGACCACCGGGTGATCGATGGAGCGGCGGCGGCACGCTTCACGGTCCACCTCGTCAAGGTGCTGAGCGATCTGAAGCGGGCGCTCCTGTGACCGAGATCCGCGTCCCGGACATCGGGGACTTCACCGACGTCCCGGTGATCGAGATCCACGTCTCGCCCGGCGACGAGGTCGCGGTCGAGGACCCGCTGGTCACGCTCGAGTCCGACAAGGCGACGATGGACGTTCCGGCGCCGGAGGCCGGGACGGTCGCTCAGCTCCGGGTCCAGATCGGCGACCGCGTCTCCGAGGGCAGCGTGTTGCTGACGCTCGAGTCCAACGGCGCCGCGCCGAGCGCCGGTGCCGCTTCGGAGGAGCCCGCCGAGGCTTCGGAGGAGCCCGCCGGGGCTTCGGAGACGCGGGTGGAGCGCGAGCCCGCCCCTCCTCCGCCCCCGTCCGCTAACGGCGCCAGCGGCGATCACGACGCCCAGGTGGTCGTCATCGGATCCGGGCCCGGTGGCTACACGGCCGCGTTCCGCGCCGCCGACCTCGGTCTCAAGACGGTGCTGATCGAGCGCTACGACACGCTCGGAGGCGTGTGCCTGAACGTCGGCTGCATCCCCTCGAAGGCCCTGCTGCACGCTGCCCGCGTAGTGTCCGATGCCTCGGAGATGGGCGAGCACGGGATCAAGTTCTCCAAGCCCAAGATCGACGTCGACGAGCTCCGCTCCTGGAAGGAGTCGGTCGTGGGGAAGCTGACCGGCGGGCTCGCCGGACTCGCCAAGCAGCGGAAGGTCGAGGTGGTCACGGGCGAAGCTGTGCTCGAGGGGCCGAACACGGTCTCCGTCGGCGATCGGACGATCACGTTCGACAACTGCATCATCGCCTCCGGCTCCGAGGCGGCGATGATCCCCGGACTGCCCGACGACGAGCGGATCTTCTCCTCGACCGGCGCGCTCGAGCTGCCTCAGGTACCGAAGCGGCTGCTGGTCGTCGGCTGCGGAATCATCGGCCTCGAGATGGCGACCGTGTACGACGCGCTCGGGTCGAAGGTCACGATGGTCGAGTTGCTCGATCAGCTGATCCCGGGGTGCGATCCGGACCTCGTCAAGCCTCTGCACAAGCGCATCTCAGGCCGGTACGAGGAGATCCATCTCGGCACGAAGGTCGAGTCGGTCGAAGCGTCCGAGAAGCACCTCGAGGTGACGCTTTCGAACGGCGAGTCGAAGAAGTTCGACGGGATCCTGGTAGCGGTCGGACGCCGGCCCAACGGACGCGCGGCCGGGGCGCCGGCGGCGGGCGTGACCGTCGACGACGCGGGATTCATCCCGGTCGACCGGCAGATGCGCACGAACGTGCCGAACATCTACGCGATCGGCGACGTCGTCGGCGGCCCGATGCTCGCCCACAAGGCCTCGCACGAAGGCAAGGTCGCCGCCGAGGTGATCGCGGGCATCGCCGGCGCCGAGTTCGATCCCCGGGCGATCCCGTCCGTCGCCTACACCGACCCGGAGGTGGCGTGGATGGGGCTCACCGAGTCCGCCGCCCGCGCTGACGGAATCGAGTACGAGAAGGCCGTGTTCCCGTGGGCCGCGTCGGGCCGTGCGCTCTCGTTGGGGCGCGACGAGGGCATGACCAAGCTGCTGTTCGAGCCGGAGTCGCGCCGGCTGCTCGGCGCCGGGATCGTGGGCGTCAACGCCGGCGAGTTGATCGCCGAGACCGTGCACGCGCTCGAGATGGGGTCCGACGCCGAGGACATCGCGCTGACGATCCACCCGCACCCGACGCTGACCGAGACGATCGGGTTCGCAGCCGAGATGGCCGAGGGCACGATCACCGACCTGATGCCGCCGCGGAAGCGTCCCGCCCGCGCTTAGCGTTTGGGAAGAAGCTTCAGCATGGCCGCAGTTTCTTCCCAAGCGTCGCTGGGTTAGCGCCGGCGCCGGCGCCCGAACGCGACCAGCGCCAGCAGCGCGACCACAACGCCGGCGCCGATCCGCAAGCCCGAGGGCGCGCGGCGGGCGAGCGCGAGCGGGCCGCCACCGGACTCCTCCGACGGCCCGCGACCCGCCGGCATCGCAAACTCCTCGGCCGCGAGCACGTCGTGCGCCTCCGCGATCCCGCTCGGATCGTCGGGCAGCGCGATCGGCTGGTGCCGAAGCGTCGGGTCGCCCGACGGCATCGCGAACGCCTCGGCAGCGAGCACGTCGTGCGCCGCGTCTTCAGACGTTTTCTCCGGGCCTGACATAGGCGGCATGTTCCCAGATGTCGCCCGGGTTCGTCGACTCGGAGGGCCCCAAAGATCTCAGCCGCCCCGACTAAGATCGCTGCTGGATCCGCCCTCGCTGCGTGGTATCCTCTACTTATCTTGAGTAAGCAACTATCGAAAGCGAACGCCCTTACTGATGTCTAGTCGCCTTCTACTGATCCCGCTCGACGACGTCGTGGCCTTCCCGGGCATGTCGCTCACGCTCGCGGTCGACGCCGGCGAGGAGGAGCGAGTCCTGCTCGTTCCCAGACACGAAACCGAATTTGCCAACGTCGGCACGGTCGCCGACGTCGTGGACCGCGTCCGCCTTCCCGGGGGCGCTCGTGCGGTCACTCTGCAGGGACTCCATCGTGGAGTCGCCGGCGCCGCCAACACCGCGCCCGACGGCCGGCTGTTCGTCGAGGTCGACGAGCAGCCCGACCCCGTCCCGGTTGACGGCAAGACCCGCAACCTGGAGCGCGAGTATCGCGCGGTCGTCGAGGAGATCCTCGAGCTGCGTGGTGCCGATTCGCGGGTTTCCTCGTTCCTGCGAGGCATCACCGAGCCCGGCGCGCTCGCCGATACCGGCGGCTACTCGCCAGACCTGAGCTATGAGAACAAGGTCAAGCTGCTCCAGACGCTCGACGTCACCGAGCGGCTCGAGCTCGCGCTCTCGATGCAGCGCGAGCGGCTGGCCGAGCTCCAGGTCCGCAAGCGCATCCGCGACGACGTCGAGTCCGGCGCCGAGAAGCAGCAGCGCGACTACTTCCTGCGCAAGCAGATGGAGTCGATCCGCAAGGAGCTCGGCGAGGACGACGCGTCGGTCGTCGAGGAGTACCGGACCAAGATCGAAGAGGCGGGCATGCCCGACGCCGTCCGCGAGCAGGCCGACAAGGAGCTCGGCCGGCTCGAGCGGATGGGCGAGCAGAGCGCCGAGTCCACGGTCATCCGGACCTACCTCGACTGGCTGATCGCCGTGCCGTGGAGCAAGCGCTCCGACGAGCGGCTCGACCCCGAGCACGCGCGTGAGGTGCTGGACGCCGACCACGCGGGCCTCGAGGACGTCAAGGACAGGATCGTCGAGTACATCGCGGTCAAGAAGCTCCGCCAGGAGCGCGGAATCACCGAGGACAAGCGCTCCGGCGCGATCCTGACCCTGATCGGCCCTCCGGGCACCGGCAAGACCTCGATCGGCGAGTCGATCGCCCGCGCCACCGGACGCGAGTTCGTCCGGATGTCGCTGGGTGGCGTCCGCGACGAGGCCGAGATCCGTGGCCATCGGCGCACCTACATCGGCGCGCTGCCGGGCCGGCTCGTCCGCGCCCTGCGTGACGCCGAGACGATGAACCCCGTGATCATGCTCGACGAGGTCGACAAGGTCGGCGCCGACTGGCGCGGCGATCCGAGCTCGGCTCTGCTCGAGGTCCTCGACCCGGCGCAGAACCACAGCTTCCGCGATCACTACCTGGACGTGGAGCTCGATCTGAGCAACGTGATGTTCATCGCGACCGCCAACGTGGCCGACACGATCCCGGGGCCGCTGCTCGACCGGATGGAGGTCATTCGGTTCGACGGGTACACGAGCTCCGAGAAGGTCGCGATCGCCCGCGGCTACCTGTGGCCGCGGCAGCTTGAGCGCAACGGGCTCCGGGCTGAAGAGGTCGAGATCTCGGACGAGCTGCTGGGTACGGTGGCGAGCGAGTACACGCGCGAGGCCGGCGTCCGCCAGCTCGAGCGCGAGCTCGGCACGCTGCTGCGGAAGACCGCGACCAAGATCGCCTCGGGTCAGGCTCAGGCCCCGGTCGTCATCGACGTCGACGCGGTCCGGGACGCACTCGGCCGTCAGCGCCACTTCCAGGAGTCGGCGATCCGGACGGCCGTCCCCGGCGTCGCGACCGGCCTGGCCGTGACCGGAACCGGCGGCGACGTGCTGTTCGTCGAGGCCACCGGAATGCAGGGCTCGCCCGGCCTGACCCTCACGGGCCAGCTCGGCGACGTGATGAAGGAGTCGGCCCAGATCGCCCTGTCCTACGTCCGCGGCCACGCGGGCGAGCTGGACATCGAGCCGGCGAGCTTCGACGATCGCTCATTCCACGTCCATGTCCCCGCGGGCGCGATCCCCAAGGACGGCCCGAGCGCGGGTGTGACGATGGTCACCGCATTGACCTCGCTGCTAAGCGGCAGGCCGGTGCGCCACACCGTCGGCATGACCGGCGAGGTCACCCTCCAGGGCCGGGTGCTGCCGATCGGCGGCGTCAAGCAGAAGGTGCTGGCGGCGCACGCGGCGGGCCTGACCGACGTGGTTCTGCCCGAGCGTAACCGGGGCGACCTGGACGACGTGCCGCAGGAGGTGCGCGACGCGATGAACTTCCACTTCGCTATGACGGTCGACGAGGTGCTGGGCATCGCGCTCGAGCCGGCCCCAATTCGCGCGGCCGCATAAGCAGGCTTCCCCAGCTGGCAACGCAGCGGTGATAGTCCCGGCGGGCCCAGTGTCCGCCGGGACTTTCTCTTGGGTTCACGGCGCCTCACCGGTGGTAGGTTCCAACTATGAGCACGATCACAGCCCCAGCCGAACAGAAAATCGTTGATGAAGTCCCCAAGCAGCTGTACATCGGCGGCGAGTGGCGCGACGGATCGAAGGGCACGCTGTCCGTCGAGGACCCCTCGACCGGCGACTCCTTGTGTGAGGTCGCCGACGCCTCCACCGATGACGCCAAGGCGGCGCTGACCGCCGCCGTCGACATCGGACCCGAGTGGGCCGCGCGGGCTCCGCGCGAGCGCGGCGAGATCCTCCGGCACGCGTTCGAGGCGATCACCGCCCGCGCCGACGACCTGGCGCTGCTGATGACGCTCGAGATGGGCAAGCCGCTCGCCGAGTCCAAGGCCGAGATCGCCTACGGTGCCGAGTTCTTCCGCTGGTTCTCCGAGCAGGCCGTCCGGATCGACGGACGCTACTCGACGAACGCCAACGGACAGGGACGGGTGCTGACGATGAAGCAGCCGGTCGGACCGTGTCTGTTGATCACCCCGTGGAACTTCCCGCTCGCGATGGGCACCCGCAAGATCGGGCCGGCGATCGCCGCCGGATGCACGATGGTCGTCAAGCCCGCCCAGCAGACACCCCTCTCGATGCTGATGCTGATCAAGATTCTCGAGGAGGTCGGGCTTCCGGGTGGCGTCGTCAACCTGATCACAGCGTCCTCGTCGGGCGAGACGATGGCGCCGCTGATCGCCGACTCGCGGCTTCGCAAGCTGTCGTTCACCGGCTCGACCGAGGTCGGGCGCAAGCTCATGGAGCAGGCGTCCCAGAACCTGCTGCGGTTGTCGATGGAGCTCGGCGGCAACGCGCCGTTCATCGTGTTCGACGATGCCGACGTGGATGCGGCAGTCCAGGGCGCGATGATCGCGAAGATGCGGAACATCGGCGAGGCCTGCACCTCGGCCAACCGCTTCCACGTTGCGGACAAGGTCGCCGACCAGTTCGCGGAGAAGCTCGCCCAGAAGATGGGCGAGCTGAAGATCGGCCGCGGCACCGAGGAGGGCGTGCAGGTCGGGCCGCTGATCGACGACGGGCAGCGCAGCAAGGTTTCAGAACTGGTCGAGGACGCCATCGGGCGCGGCGCGAAGGCGGTCGTGGGCGGCCGAAGCCGCGACGGCGCCGGCTACTTCTACGAGCCGACCGTGCTCACCGACGTCCCCGACGACGCCACCTTGCTCCACGAGGAGATCTTCGGTCCGGTGGCTCCGGTCAAGGGATTCGCCGACGAGGACGAGGCGATCGCCGCCGCCAACGACACCGAATACGGCCTGGTGGCGTACGTCTACACCAACAACCTCAAGCGCGCGCTTCGCGTCGTCGAGCGGCTCGAGACCGGAATGGTCGGACTCAACCAGGGCATGGTCTCCAACGCCGGCGCTCCGTTCGGCGGCATCAAGCAATCGGGCTTCGGCCGCGAGGGTGGCTACGAGGGCATCGAGGAGTACCTCGAGACCAAGTACGTAGCCGTGAACCTCTAGTTTCGGCCCACCGTTTCCTCCAATAGTGACTCGCGCCGCCGCGGTCACTCGCGTGAACCTGCATTGACGCCTGACGGTAAGCGACGATTGACGATTTAGTACCTCTATCCCCGAATCGGAGTCAGCGCTCAAGTGACCGGGTAGCCGAGTGCTGGCGCACGAAGGAGGTAAGAGGAGTCAAGGGAGGTCCAGGCGCTCGTCGGCGCGGCTTGGTCTGCGCCGACGAGCGCTCCCGTCGTACCTGCATTCACCGACCAAGCGCCGGACCCCCGACCTGATTCGGCCGGGAAGTGAGTAACCACAAGTCCTCAGCTTGGAGGAGTCAAATGTCAGTACGCAAACTCGGGATCATCCTCGCCGCGGCATTCGCGGCGGCGCTGGTAGTCCCAGTAGCCGCGGACGCTCAGACGAGCGCACCGGCTCCGATCGCCGCAACGTCCCTGTCCCATGTACCGGTGTCCGGGACCGCACACAACGGCAAGTCGTTCACCGGTCACTTTGACGTGACACAGTTCGTCACGCGCAACGGCAAGACGTATGCGGTTGGCACGCTGGTCGGAAAGATCGGCAATCGCCACATCTCGCGCTCGAACGTCGCGATTCCCGCATCGGTGCAGCAGTCGACCGTTCCCGGCATGGCGAAGTCCGCCGCGGTGACGTGTCCGATCCTTCACCTGGTGCTCGGGCCGCTCAACCTGAACCTATTGGGATTGAACGTGAGCCTTAACCAGGTAGTGCTCGACATTACCGCGGTGCCAGGAGCCGGCAACCTGCTGGGCAACCTCCTGTGCTCGGTGTCGAATCTGTTGAACGGGACCGGCACGTCGGGGCTGAGCTCACAGGAGCTCTCCGGGCTGCTGAACATCGTGAACCAGCTGCTCGGCGTCCCCGCGCTGCAAGGTCTGTAGCCCGCCCGCCCAGGGCGTGGGCGGCGGCCGTTGAGGGAGCGGCCCCGTCCACGCCTTGTGGGGTTTACGGTGGGCTCAGGACGCCACCGTCCACCGCTGAGCGCTCGCTACTCGAACCACATCCCGGACGCGACCCGCGCCTCGACCAGGCGAGGGCCGTCGTCCGCGGCGATCGCTTCTCGCAGTGCCTCGGTGAGCTGATCGCGGGTCGACACCGTCTCGGCCGGGACCCCGTAAGCACGTGCGACCGCGGTCGTGTCGAGACCGGGAAGCTCGAGGCCCGGGGCGCCACTGACCTGCTCGAACTCCGAGAACCACTTGAGGATCATGTACTCGGCGTTGCGCAAGACGAGGAAGGTGACGGGCACTTTGTACGCGGCGGCGGTCCACAGGACGGTGATCCCGTATTGGGCCGAGCCCTCGCCGATGACGCATACCACCGGGCGGCCGGGCTCCGCCAGCTGCACGCCGACCCCGGCGCAGATTCCGAAGCCGAGCCCGCCGCTGGCGCTCTGGTAATAGCTTCCGGGTTCCGATAGACGCAGTCGGTTGCGTAGGGCGGACGCGCTCGACGGCGCCTCGGCGACGGCGATCCCGCCGTCGGGCCACACTTCGGCGAGCGCAGCCATCGCGGCCGAGCCGCTCATCGGGTCGGCTTCGGGCGGGTCCGGTGGGGCGGGACGCGACTCGGGGCCATTGCGGTCTGAGTTGCCGGCCAGCTCGACCAAGGTCTGGAGCGCGAGGCCGACGTCGCCGACGATCGCGTCCCCCATCGGCGCACGCGCCGCCTCGTCGGGATCGCTCGTGATCGCGACCAGCGAGGCGCCCTCCGGGAGCAGAGGGCCTGGGATGTAGGGGTAGTACGGGAACACGTGGGAGCCGACGACAAGGATCAGGTCGTGCCCGTCGAGCGTCTGCGCGAGCGGGCCGATCGCCGGCGGCAGTACGCCGACGAAGTTGGGGTGGTTCTCCGGGAAGCCGATGCGGCTGCTCGCAGTGCCCGGCGATGCCCATACCGGTAGGCGCTGCTTCTCAGCCAATGCGACCGCTGCGTACCAGCCGCCACTCGCGTCTATGTCAGGGCCCGCGATCAGCACCGGATTGCGCGCTTCCTCGATCAGAGTTGCCAGCTGCGCGAGCTCGGCCGGGTCGGGCACGGTGCGGCCGGTGACCACACGACGCCGGGCGTTGAGCGCACGGTCCTCGTCGGCCTCCGCGTCCCAGTCGTCCATCGGGATCGACACGAACGCCGGACCCCGGGGCGGCAACGTGGCGTGGTGGATCGCGCGCGCGATCGCGCCCGGGACGTCCTGGGCTCTGGGCGGCTCGTGGCTCCACTTCACGTACGGCTGCGGGCCGACGGTGGCGTCCCGGTTCGTCAGCAGCGCCTCGATCGTGACCTGCGCCCGGACCTGCTGCCCTGCGGTGATTACCAGTGGTGCCTTGTTGGCCTTCGCGTTGCCGATCCCACCGACGGCGTTGCCGACGCCCGGCGCCGTGTGCAGATTCACGTGGGTCGGCCGTCCGCTCGCCTGGGCGTAGCCGTCTGCCATCCCGACGACCACCAGCTCCTGCAAGCCGAGGACGTACCGGAAGTCATCGGGTAGGTCGGCCAGCATCGGCAGCTCGGTCGAGCCGGGATTACCAAAGATCGTCGTCATCCCGTGGGCTCGGAACAGCTCGAGCGTTGCTTCCCGGACGGTCGTCATAGCGCCGCCGGGACCCTACAGCCCGGAGAGAGCCTCCGCGGCTGCGCGTTCGCCGGAGCGCACGGCGCCGTCCATGTAGCCGTTCCAGTACGTGGAGGTCTCGGTGCCGGCCCAGTGGATGCGGCCGACCGGTTGGCGAATCTGGGGGCCGTAGGCGAGGAGCGTGCCGAGCGACGGGATCCCTACCGGACAGCCGCGGGTCCAGATTTCGTCGGACCAGTTGGTGTCGAAGTAAGCGATCGGGTTGGCCGCCTGAGAGCCCAGCCAGCTCGTGTACTGGTTGATCACCGCCGCCTGACGATCGGAGGCCGACGTCGCGTTGTAGCTGCGCGCGTTGTCGCCGCCGACGAACCCGAACAGGACGCCCGGGGACCCGGATGGCGGCGAGTCGTCGAACGACGCGCTGACGGGCCCGCCGGTGTCCAGCACCGCGCCCGTGAGGCCGTTGTCGCGCCAGAACGGCGTTGGATAGACGGCCGCGACTTTCGTCAAGGTGCCCTGCGGGTAGCGCTGAACGAGCTGATCGCGCGCGAACGGCAGCGCCGGCTCGTAATGGATCCGGCCGGTGAGCACGGGCGGAATCGCCACGATCACGCGCTTGGCGGAGATCGTGCGCCGACCGGTGTGAACCACCGCGCCCGCCTTGTCCTGCACGATCTTCTGGACCGGCGAGTTCAAGTGCACGCGACCGCCGAGCGCCGCCGCGACCCGCTCCGCCACGAGCTGGGTGCCACCGACGAAGCGCGACTGCTGCGCCCCGTTGCGAGTGTCGAAGTTGCGCTCGAACGTGCCGGCGTTCTGCTCGTTCCCCGACGCGGCGATGTAGAAGAGCACGAACAGGAGCGACAGCTCGCGCGGCTCGGCTCCGAAGATCGGCCGGGTGGCGGCAGGCACGAGCGCCTTGAAGCGCGGCGTGACGCTGTTCGAGTCGATCCAGCTCTGGAGCGTCTGGCTGTCCCAGCTCGACGCGCTCGAAGTCGTCCAGGGCGCGTTGACCGGGACCTGGGTCGACATCTGGTCGAGCTGCTGGACGACTTCGGCGAGCTCGGCGGCGATCGTCGGGTCCGGCGGCGCGGTACCGAGCGGGCCGGTGTCGCTGTAGCGC
>Ga0335081_10005361_pt1 | contig 20294 bp, 20 predicted proteins | sample Lox_Sample_35_FD_206713 | JGI IMG/M metagenome (GOLD analysis project Ga0335081, IMG submission 206713) | Soil microbial communities from Loxahatchee National Wildlife Refuge, Florida, United States - Lox_Sample_3.5 | ecosystem: Environmental > Terrestrial > Soil > Wetlands | place: USA... | reverse complement strand
GCCGGAAACGCCGTCTGACGTGGGGAAGACGGTGTGGAGCGGGTGACGGTGGAGCGGGTGACGGGAATCGAACCCGCACTGTCAGCTTGGGAAGCTGATGTTCTGCCATTGAACTACACCCGCGCTCGGCTGCCGGAGCCACGCACAGGGTGGCATGCACACCAGCCCGCTCGGGCGACCGCCGCGACGACATAGTACCGGAACCGGTAGGTTGCCTGCGTGCTGCTCTCTGACAGGGACATCCGAGCTCAGATCGATTCCGGCCGCGTCCAGGTGGACCCGTTCGCGCCAGAACTCGTCCAGCCCTCCAGCGTGGACGTCAGGCTGGACCGCTACTTCCGCGTCTTCGAGAACCACAAGTACCCGCACATCGATCCGGCGATCGAGCAGGCCGACCTCACCCGTCTGGTCGAGACCGAGGGGAACGAGCCGTTCGTGCTGCATCCTGGCGAGTTCGTGCTCGGATCGACCTATGAGATTGTCACGCTGCCCGACGATATCGCCGGGCGGCTGGAGGGGAAGAGCTCGCTGGGGCGGCTCGGGCTGCTCACTCACTCGACGGCCGGCTGGATCGACCCCGGCTTCTCCGGGCACGTCACGCTCGAGCTGTCGAACGTGGCGACGCTGCCGATCAAGCTGTGGCCGGGGATGAAGATCGGCCAGCTGTGCCTGTTCCAGTGCAGTTCGCCGGCCGAGCACCCGTACGGCTCGGCCCTTTACGGCTCGCGCTACCAGGACCAGCGCGGCCCGACTCCGTCCCGCTCCTACCTGAACTTCTACCGCGCCGACGTGTGACCAGCGCGATCGTTCCTCCCGGTCGCATGTCCGCCCCGGGAGGTACGCGAGCCCGCAAACCGACCGGCCGAGCCAGCCTGAGCTAGCTGCCCGAGTCCGGAGCGCCTCGCCCCCCGTAGAGCCGGCGTCCCGCGGCATTGAACGCGCCCCACCCGATGATCGTCCGGCCACGGCCGATCTGCATCGCGTAGAACCTCTGGCCGGAGACGTCGGACACGGCCACCCTGGTCGTCGCACCGCCGACGAGGGTGAGCTCGATGTAGGCGACGTCCGGCCTGGCCGTGCCGATGATCCACCTCGGCTCGGCGGGCGGGCTTCCCCTGCGCATGATGATCTTCGCGCTATCGCGCAGCGCGCCGACGGCGAAGCAGCTCTGCTCGGCGCCGTCGGTGACGGGGACGCCCAGGCTCACGCAGTACCCCCACGGCCCGGCCAGCACGAGCGCGCTCCAGCCGGATGAGCCCGACCCGCCGGTCGCGATGTACGTGGTCACCTGCTTCGGCCCAGCCTGACCGGGACGCAGCCAGCTCACGAAGTACGTGCCTTCCCGGAGCGCGCCGCCGACGAACGGAACCGAGTAGCCGAGCTCGGTCCGGCCCGCGTAGGCAGCCGCCCAGATCTGGCCGATGCCCCGAGACGGCAGCACCACGCCGACCCAGCGGCGTCCCGCCACGGCGACCGGGCGCAGGTCAAAGGAGCGGCCGAGCGAACTGCGGATCACGATCCTGGTGAGGTCGGCCCGTACCGGCCCGAAGAACGCGTCCCAAAGCGGCGGCTCCATCGCGTCCTGCGCAGGGCCAGGCGTCGGCACCCACGTCCCGGACAGTGACGCCAGGCCGGTCATTCGCCCGGGACCTCGCGGCGCGACGCACGAGCGCCGCAGGCCGATAACGCCCGCGCAGACCCTGCCCGTCGCCTGGTCAAGGACGACCTGCCACGGCTGCCCACCGATCGAGCCGCTGCCGATCACGACGCTGCCCGCTGGTCCGCTGGGGGTCGGGCTGCCGGCGGGCGGGGAACCCCCGTGCCCGGCACCTGGCAGCACGAAGGCGACCGTCACAGCCGCCGCTGCCACCGCCGCGGCGCCCGCTCCGGCGAGCACGCGCCTCCTGTTCCGCAGTCGCGCCGCCCCGGCCAGCACGGCATCGACCGGCGCCGGCGACGGGCTGACCTGGTCCAGCGCCTCGCTCAGCCGGTCACGCGGGCCGGCCCTCCTACCGCTGTCCATGACCGCTCCCGTTCACCAGGTCCTGGTCGAGCCTCAGCTTGGCCAGCCCCCGCTGCCCGGCGGGCAGGCTCAGCAGGGCGGTCACCACCTCGGGACGCTGGTCACCCGACGGGACCCGGTCGGCGGTTCCGTGCTCAGGCAGGGATCCGGTGAGCTGCTCGGCCACGCGTCGGCGCCGGAATCGGCTGCGGTTGGAGTTGATCATGATCCTACGCACGTACGCGTCCGGATCGGCGGCCCGCCGGACGCGCGGCCAGGCAGCGCACGTACGGATCAGCGCGGCCTGCGCCAGGTCCTCGGCGAACCCGAGATCACCGGTCAGCCCGTAGCCGAACCTGACCAGGGTTGACCACCGCCCGAGCATGAACTCGGCGAACTCGTCGGCCTGCGCTGAGTCCACGGCCACCTCCCTCGCCCATCAGACTCCCGCAGCCGGCCGCCGGGTTGCATCACGGCGGAACGACGTGCCCGTCACCGCGACCCAGTCAGCGCCAGCGCCCCCAGCGCGGCGGCCATGGACAGCGGCACGGCGACCAGCCCGATCCGGCTCGCCCGCGCCAAGGACGGCCGCGCGCCCGCGCCGCGGGCGGCCCGCAGCCAGAGCAGCCAGGCGAGCGATCCCGAGGCGCAGAGGTTAGGCCCCAAATTCAGACCCACGATCAGGGCAAACGGAGCGCTCGGGGTCCGTGCCGCCAGCAAGGACGCGGCCGGGAGGTTGTTGACCAGAGCCGACGCAGCGGCGGCGAGTGCCGCGGTGCCCAGTGCCCCCGCATGCGCGAGCAGTGCGGCCGGCGCCGGCCAGGCTCGGCCCACCGTGCCCAGCGCGACCGCCACGCCGAACAGCCCGGCGAGCACGGGCAGCCCCAGCGTGCCGGCCACGGCCCGCACGGTTACCCGGCCCCTGGCCAGGTGGATCCCGGTAGCCGCCAGGCCCACCGCGGCGACCGGGACCGCCGCCGACCTGAGCGCCAGCACGAGCACCGCGGCGGCCAGGACCGCCGCGAGCCCTACGCCCGGCGTGAACCTGGCCGACTCGTCCCCCGCCCCACGCTCTCCCGCCTCGGTTTCCCCCGGCTCGTTCCGCCCCGGTTCGGTCTCCCCCGACGCGTTCCGCCCTGGTTCGGTTTCCCTCGGCCGAGTCCCCGGGCCGACCGTGATCGCCAGCGAACGGCGCTCGGCGACCGCCACCGCGACCGCGGTGACGGCGAGCGCGAGCGCCGATGGCAGCCACATCCTGGCCAGGAACCCGCCACCGGTCAGGTGCAGGTGGCCGAGCACGATCAGGTTCGTCAGGTTGGAGCCGGGGAGTAGGAGCGAGCCTGCGTTGGACATCAGGAGGCAGCCGTAGAGCAGCGCGGGTTCACCGCCGCCCCGTTTCCTGGCGGTGTAGACGAAGACCGGCGTGAGGAACGCGACCGAAGTGTCCAAGTTCAGTACTGCCGTCACAAGGCCGGTGAGCAGGGCCGCGCCGAGGAACAGCGTGCGGCCGCCGCGCGAGATGCGGGCCAGCCGGTGCCCCGCGGCGGCGAAGAGCCCGTCGTCGTCGGCCACGAGGCCGATCAGCAGCAGTCCCGCCACCAGCACGAACGGCGACCAGTCCTGGGCCGCGGCCGCCCGAGCGGCCGCGGCCCGCGCGGCTACCGCCGCTGTGGCGCCGGAGAGGCCAACGACCAGCAGCAGCCAGGGACCCGCTCGGCCGGGCATGCCGCGCCAGCCAGCGCGAGCCCGGTCCGATCGGCGAGCGACAGCGCTCCCGCCCAAGCCGCGCCCCTCCCAATATCGCACCAGCCGACTCATCACCCGCCCGACCACTCTTCATCCGCCCGGACCACTTTTCATCCGCTGGCGCCACTTCTTACCTTCTAGCGTCTCCCATAAGCCGTAAATCGGACGTGATCATGACGCTAGCGGATGAAAAGTGGTCCGTGAGTCGCGTGTGCCCCTGCTACCCAGCGTTGACGTGATCATTTGCGCCGGAGGGTAGCGAGAACCGAGCGGCCTCCGGCCCGGCCGAGCGACGGCCGGGAGTGCGCGCGGGGACCGGGAGTACGGGGCGTGGACCGGGAGCACGGGCGGGGACTGGGAGTACGAGCGGGACCGGGAGCGCAGCGGGGCTCCGAGTGCTCGCTACGACGAGGACGCGGGCCGCATGTCGGCGCCGCGGAGGCGGCGGGTCAGGCCGGCCAGCAACTCGTCCCGCTCGGCGATGGCATTCAGCAGTGCTTTCCGTTCGGCCTCAAGGGTCTTGACTTGCTCTTCGAGCTCCAGCACGCGGCGAATCGCGGCGAGCGTCATCCCCTCGTCGGCGAGCTGCGAGACGTAGCGGACGACGGTGACCTCGGTGCGGGAGTAGCGGCGCTGGCCGCCGGCCGAGCGGGACGGCCGGACCACGCCGAACTCGTCCAGCCTGCGCAGGAACGCCTGCTGGACCTCCAGCATCTGCGCGACCTGACCGACCGTGAACAGCGGCAGGTTCTCGTCATCGAACGGCAGCACGGCTCAACACTCCTGCATCGCAGCGGGCCGGGCAAGCGATCTCCACCGCGCGCCCGGCCCGAAGCCTGTCGAACGCTCCGATCAGGCGGCGATCTCCGCAGCCGGAGCGCTCTTGATCTCGATCTTGCGCGGCTTGGCCTTCTCCTGCAGCGGCAGGTGGACGGTCAGCACGCCGTTCTCGTACCCGGCCGCGATCTTCTCGGTGTCGACGGTCTCGGCCAGCCTGATCTTGCGGCTGAACGACCCCATCAGGCGCTCGCGCAGCACCAGCCTGTCCTGCTCGGCGGGCTCCTCGGTCCGCTTCGCGGCGACGGTCAGCAGGCCGTGGTCGGTCGTGACCTCGATGCTCTCAGGGTCCGCGCCAGGGAGGTCGATGCGCAGGGTGACCTCGTTCTCGCTGCGGATGACATCCATCGGGAGGATGGCGCCGCGGCCGCCCACGTTGCCATCGGTCCAGCCAAAGGTCCGCTGTACCAGCCGGTCGAAGTCCGCCACGAACGGGTCGAATGAAGTGAGCAACATGATCATCTACCTCCAAGGGCTCTCGCGATCCAACTCAGGATCCCACTTACCTCATAGTCTGCCCCGCTTAAACTTCATAGTCAAATTTGAAGTTCTATGAAGAACTGGCGGCAGGTTGGTGAGTTCCTCGGCGCCTACGTCGGTGCCCACGGGCGCCGCATCCGCCGCGATCCGGGGCGCAGGGCAGCCGCAGCCAGACGGGCAGAGCAGCGCGTCCCTGACGCGCAGGGCGGGCCTGTCAGACCGCGCGAGGGCGGGCTTGACTCAGACGCGCTCGATGATCGTGGCGTTGGCCTGACCGCCGCCCTCGCACATGGTCTGCAGGCCGTAGCGGCCGCCGGTGCGCTCGAGTTCGTGCAGCAGCTTGGTCATCAGGATCGCGCCGGTCGCGCCGAGCGGGTGGCCGAGCGCGATAGCGCCGCCGTTCGGGTTGGCCTTCTCCAGCGACGCGCCGGTCTCGGCCGACCAGGCGATCAGGACCGGCGCGAAGGCCTCGTTCACCTCGAAGACGTCGATGTCGTCGATGGTCAGCTTGCCCTTGGCCAGCGCCATCTCGGTCGCCGGGATCGGCCCGGTCAGCATGAACACCGGGTCGGCGCCGGTCACGGCGAGCGCGTGGATCCTGGCCCTCGGCGTCAGGCCGTGCCGCTGGATGGCGTCCGGCGAGGCGATCAGCAGCGCCGCGGCGCCGTCGGAAATCTGCGAGGCGGTGGCGGCGGTGAGTTCCCAGCCCTCGCGCAGCGGCTTAAGCTCGGCCATCTTCTCCATGGTGCTGTCGCGGCGCGGGCCCTCGTCCACGCTCACGCCGTTGACCGGCGCGATCTGGCTCTCGAACCGGCCCTCGTCGATGGCCCTGATCGCCCTGGCGTGGCTCTTTAGCGAGAACTCCTCAAGCGCCTGGCGCTTGATGCCCCACTTCTCGCACATCAGCTGCGCGCCGCGGAACTGGGAGATCTCCTGCTTGCCGTACCGCTCGCCCCAGCCGTTCCCGTACGGGAAGGCTAGGCCCTTCTCAAGCAGCGGCGCGATCGTGGAGCCCATCGGCACCTGGCTCATGCTCTCGATTCCGGCCGCGACGACCAGGTCCTGGGTGCCGGACAGCACGCCCTGGGCGGCGAAGTGCACGGCCTGCTGCGACGAGCCGCACTGCCGGTCGATGGTCACGCCGGGCACCGACTCGGGCAGGCCCGCGGACAACCAGGCGGTCCGTGCGATGTCGATCGCCTGCGGCCCGGCCTGCGAGACGCAGCCCATGATCACATCCTCGACCGCCGCGGGGTCGACGCCGGTGCGGTTCACCAGTTCGGTCAGCACGTGCGCGGCGAGATCCGCCGGATGCACGGATGCCAGACCGCCGTTGCGCTTGCCGACTGGGGTCCGGACGGCTCCGACGATGTATGCCTCAGACACGGCAAACCTCCACTGACACGAGATCACAGCTCATCAGACCTGAGGTTACCCCCCAGTAGGCAGATCGCCATAGCCGCGGCGGGCCGGTCACGCCGCCTTGGCCCTTGCCGACCGGCTACAGGCCGGTCGCGGTCACCGGCCGGTCGCGGCCGCGGGCCGGGCGGCGTACGCAGCGGGCCGGAGCGTATCGCCCAGCGCCGACCGGCCATTCGCGAACGGCGATGGGGCGAGATATCCCGTTATGCTTGAGCCAGGGCCGGGCGGAAGAGACGGGGTTTGCTGCCCCGCCGAGCAACTGGAGGCGGCAATGACCGACGGCCTCATCCTGCTTGGCTTCATCGCCCTCGTGCTCGCACTGGTCGCGGGCCGGCTCAGGCGCAGGCTGGGCATGCCGTACACCGGCCGGATCATGGCGATGTCGGTCGCGTTCTTCGCGATCGCGATCCTAGTTCTCTGGGCCGTCAGTCGCCGATAACAGGCCGACGGCGGCGGGCTTGATCGGCAGCTCGAACCAGACGGCCTTGCCCTCCTCGGTCGGCCGCGAGCCCCACCGTTCGGCAAGCTGGTCCACCAGGTAGAGGCCGCGGCCGCCCTCGTCGTTCTCGCCCGCCATCCTGATCCGCGGCAGCCGCAGGTCCGAGTCGAGCACCTCGACCCAGACCGAGGTCCGCCCCTTGCGTATCCGCAGCGTGAACTCCTTCGGCGGCCCGGCGAAGTCGCCATGCGCGCCGGCGAAGTCCTCGGAGTACGGCGAGTCGATCCACTCGTCGAGCGCGCTCGGCGTGCCCGCCCTGCGGGTCGCCCCGAGCGCGAACTCGTGCCGCGGGGCCGGCCCGGCGGAGGTGTGCAGGACGACGTTGGTGACCACCTCGGAGACCAGCAGGCAGGCCAGGTCGGCCTGGTCGTCGTCCATTCCGTACTCGATGAAGGTGTCGAACGCCAGCTTCCTGGCCTCGGACACCTTGATCGGCTCGGCAAGGAACGACCGCTCCCACTTGTGCAGTTCCTCGGGCGATGTCCTGATCGCCAGGATCGCCATGTCGTCGTCGATCTCGCCGGGCACGGCATGCTCGGCGGCCGCCACGATCTGCTCGACGCCCTGCCTGGCGACGGCGCTCACCGCGGTGGTCAGCATCGCGAAGACCTCGGCATCCTCGTAGTTGCCGCTGCCGTCCTCGCGCTGGCGCCGGTCGACCAGGCCGTCGGTGTAGAACATCAGCGTGGACCCGGCCGGCAGGTCACGCGACTCCTCGCGGTACGGCGCGATGCCGGGAACGATGCCGCGCACGCCGAGCAGCACGCCCTGCTCGATCTCCATCGGCCGCACGTGCTGCTCGGACACGATCAGCGGTGACATGTGCCCGGCGTTCGCGATCGTCAGCTTGCGGTACCAGGGGTCGTAGATCAGGTAGGTGCAGCTGACGATCGGCCAGTCGATGCCGCTCTCATCGCGGTCGTCCTTCATCGCCCGGCACCAGTCGTCGAGCCTGTGCAGGATGTCGGCGGGTGCCTTGTCGTCCTGGGCGAACGCCCGCAGCGCGGACCGCAGCTGGCCCATGATCGCCGCCGCCCGCGCCCCGCGGCCCTCGACGTCGCCGATCACGATGCCCACCCGGCCTGCCGAGAGCGGGATGATGTCGTACCAGTCGCCGCCGACCTGGGTCTGGATGCCCTGCCCGTGATCCTCGAGCGGCTTGGCAGGCACGTACCGGTAGGCGACCTCCAGCCCGTCGAGCATGGGCGGGTTGCGCGGCGGGAGCAGGCTGTCCTGGAAGGCGACCGCGGTGTTGCGCTCCTCCTCGAACAGCATCGCGTTGTCGATCGCGATCGCCACGCGGCTCGCGATCGCGGCGAACAGGTCGCGGTCCTCCGGGCCGTAGTTGCGCACGTCCCGGTCGGCGCTGAGCGATGAGAGAGCCAGGCTCATCACGCCGAGCCGCTGGCCGCGGGTGATCAGCGGAGCGGCGATCACTGACCGCAGGCCCGCGTTCACGCTCGCCGCCATGCTGTCCGGGGTCGGTGCCGGGTAGGCCGAGAAGTCGATGTCCTCGATGAGAACGACCTCGTTCTCCTCGATCGCCACGCGGCAGAAGTGGCCGGGCGGGTAGTTGACCTTCTCGCCGACCTCATGCCAGGCGCCCTGCCCGGGCGTCCAGTTCCACGCGTTCATCTGGACCCGGCGTACCAGGTGCTGCACGAGCCCGTCGCTCTTGTACAGGTCGATGAAGCAGTGGTCGGCGAACTGCGGCACGAGCAGCTGTGCGACGCTCCGCAGCGTGACGTCGAACTCCAGGGTGGTGCCGAGGGTCTCGCCGATCCGGTCGAGCAGGCCGAACTTCGCGTATCCGGCCGTGGCGCCGAGCTGCACCGCCTGCCTGGCCATGATCACCGTGCCGGTGACCTCGCCGTCGGCCGACCGCAGCGCGACCGCCGTCATCCTGATGAAGAACTTCGAGCCGTCTGGGCGCTTGATCGACAGGGTGCCTTCCCAGTCCCGGCCGCGGCAGGCCTGCCGCTCAAGGTCCTTGACCTTGCCCATGTCCTCCTCGTCGAACCCGAGCGAGCGGAAGTCGATGCCGACCAGGTCGGCGGGCTGGCCGAAGCCGTACAGCGCGGCGGCGAAGGAATTGGCGTAGCGCAGGCGACGGTAGTGATCGACCACGATGACCGCGGTCTCGACCTGGCCAAGCACCTCGTCAGTGCTCAGCGGCCCGGCGGCAGCGTGATCGGCATGCGCGGCATCGGAGCCGGAGCGATCGGCGTGGGCGCGGGCAAGCCGAACCGGACTGGCCAGTCCTGCCGGGGCCGCTGGCTGGCCCGCTAGCTCGCCGTCTGCCGTCATAACTCTTCTGCCGGGCGCTCAGGAGGGTTGGACAACGAACAAGTGTGCCGCAATGCCATGCGGAAGCGCCACGTCGACATCGCCAAGCTCGCCCGCACCTGTCACCCGCACCCCATCGCTGCCGACCACCAGCGTAACCTCTCGGCCGGGTTGTATGCCGATCTTCTTTAGTTTAAGCATTAGCGCAGCATCGCTCTGCAGTTGTTCGCTGATCCGCTGAACAATAACCTCGGTCGGCTCTGCGACCGCTATGGCGGTCATCGCCACTCCTGCCTGAGCGGCGGCCACCTGCGCGCCGTCGACGGCAGTACCAGGCACGCCAAGTTCGGCGAGGCCAGGAATGACATTTCCGTGCGGGCAGCGAACCGGATAATGCAGCAGTTCGGCCAGACGCCGTTCCACGCTGTCGGAAATGACGTGCTCCCACCGGCAGGCCTCGATGTGCACCTCTTCCCACGGCAGCCCGATCACGTCCACCAGCAGGCACTCGGCCAGCCGGTGCTTGCGCATCACCCGGATGGCAAGCACCTCGCCCTCCGGCGTGAGCCGCAGCCGCCGGTTGTCGATGACCTCGAGCAGGCCGTCCCGCTCCATCCTGGCCACGGTCTCGCTCACCGTCGGCCCGCTCTGGGACAGCCGCTCGGCGATCCTGGCACGCAGCGGCACGATGCCCTCTTCGGTCAGCTCGTAGACCGTGCGGAGATACATCTCGGTCGTATCGATCAGGCCGTGCGCCGCCAACTGCGCCTCCCTTCGGCCTTCGATGCTATGGCCAGTGCGCGGGTTGGGGAACCGGTCCAGGGCAGCGGCCTCGCCAGCCCGGCCAGCCGATCAGCCGGCCGGTCAGGGGGCGAGGCGCTCGATCACCCAGCCATCGCCGCTGCGGCGGTACCGCAGCCGGTCGTGCATCCGGTCGGCCCGGCCGTGCCAGAACTCGACATCCTGCGGTACCAGCAGGTAGCCGCCCCAGAACTCGGGCAGCGGCACCTCCTGCTCCTCGGGCCAGCGCTGGCGCATCCGGGCGTACCGGTCGTCGAGCGCCTGGCGGGACGCGATCACGGTGGACTGCCTGCTCGCCCAGGCCGCCAGCTGCGAGGCCCGCGGCCTGGTCCGGAAGTACGCCTCGCTGGCCTGGTCGGACAGCCTGGTCACGGCGCCCTCGATGATCACCTGGCGGTGAATCGCGTGCCAGGGGAAAAGCAGGCAGGCCCGCGGCGCAGCGTCGAGGTCGGTCCCCTTCCTCGAGGTCCGGTTCGTAAAGAACGCAAACCCATCCCGGTCATGTCCCTTCAGCAGCACTGTCCTGGCCCGTGGCTGCCCGGCCGCCGAGACCGTGGCGAGCACCACGGCGGTGGGCTCTGGCAGGCCCGCGGCCACGGCGTCGCTCATCCACCGCTCGAACTGCTCGTCGGGATCAGGGGCGAGCATGTCCTCGGACAGCCCCTGACTCGGCCAGTCGGCTGCGTTGCTTAGGACCCCCATGGGTACAGATCTTCACACAGTCAGCTGGCAGGGAAATCGGCAGGCGGCCATGGATGCGCGGAATGACAGGGTCGTAAGCTAAACGGCGTTTGGCCGGCTTGCCGATGCCGGGCAGAGCGGCCGGTCACGAGATGGAGGAAACCCGAGATGTCCGACTTCACGCCTGGCCTCGAAGGCGTCGTCGCGTTCGAGACGCAGATCGCCGAGCCCGACAAGGAGGGCGGCGCGCTCCGGTACCGGGGCGTGGACATCGAGGAACTTGTCGGGCATGTGACCTATGGTCACGTGTGGGGCCTGCTGGTGGACAACGCGTTCGAGCCCGGTCTCCCGCCGGCCGAGCCTTACCCGATCCCGGTGCACTCCGGTGACATCAGGGTGGACGTGCAGAGCGCGCTGGCCATGCTGGCTCCCGCGTGGGGCATGCATCAGCTGCTCGACATCAGCGACGAGCAGGCGCGTGACGACCTCGCCAGGGCCTCGGTGATGGCGCTGTCGTTCGTCGCGCAGTCCGCGCGCGGCCCGGGCCTGCCGATGGTGCCGCAGCGCCGGGTGGACGAGGCGAAGACGATCACCGAGCGGTTCATGATCCGCTGGCGCGGCGAGCCCGACCCGCGGCACGTCAAAGCCATCGACGCGTACTGGGTATCGGCGGCCGAGCACGGCATGAACGCGTCCACGTTCACGGCGCGGGTGATCGCCTCCACCGGGGCCGACGTGGCCGCTGCCCTGTCGGGTGCGGTCGGGGCGATGTCGGGGCCGCTGCACGGCGGCGCGCCGGCCCGGGTGCTGCACATGATCGAGGAGGTAGAGCGCACCGGCGACGCGGACGCCTACGTCAGGGATGCGCTGGACCGTGGTGAGCGCCTGATGGGGTTCGGGCACCGGGTCTACCGCGCCGAGGACCCGCGGGCGCGGGTGCTGCGGCGGACCGCGCGGGATCTCGGGGCGCCGCGCTACGAGGTCGCCGCGGCCTTGGAGAAGGCCGCGCTCGATGAGCTGCACGCCCGCAGGCCCGACCGGGTGCTCGCCACGAACGTGGAGTTCTGGGCGGCGATCATGCTCGACTTCGCCGAGGTGCCGTCGCACATGTTCACCTCGATGTTCACCTGCGCGCGGACGGCGGGGTGGGCGGCGCACATCCTGGAGCAGAAGCAGACCGGGCGGCTGGTCAGGCCGAGCGCGAGGTACGTAGGACCGCCCGCGCGGTCGGTGCGCGACGTGCCGGGCGCTGCCGAGGCACTCGACGCTGACCTCTAGGGTCTGGCCTGCGGCTGGGGCCTGGGCTGCGGCGCGGGTCTGGGCAGGCGCAGCGGCCAGGTGCCGATCGTCTCGTAGTGCGTGGCCGGGCCGGTCTGACTGCACACCAGGTGGATCTGGCTCGTCATCCAGGTCGAGCCGGCGAAGCCGGCCAGCGCCTGGACCAGGGCGCGCAGGTCGCTGGGCTCCCGGCTGCGGGCGAGCGTGAGGTGTGGGCGGTAGCGGCGGCCCTCATCGGGCGGTGGCGCGCCCGCCCGCCTGGCGCCCGCCGCGACCGACGCGGCCAGCGCGCGCAGGCCGGCCAGGTCCTGTGTCCCGGCGGTGATGTGCGCGCAGAAGACCCTGGCCCGTGCCGCCGAGGGGAACGCGCCGGCGGCGCCGATCCGCAGGCTGAGGCTCGGATGCCGGCCGGCCGCGCGGGCCAGCCGTTCGCCGAGCCCGGCCAGCTTGTCCGGCGCCACCTCGCCAAGGAACGCGAGCGTGACGTGCCACCGCTCCTGGCCCACCCAGCGCAGCGCGGGCCAGTCAGCGCGCAGCGGCGCCACGACCCGGTCGAGTTCGCCGAGCGGGCCAGGCGGTGGAGCGAGCGCCACGAACAGCCTCATCTCACCTTGCTATCAGAAGCTCAGGGCGATCAGAGGCTCAGGCGGCGGTGACCCGCGCCAGGCTGACCTCGCGCAGGTACCTGCGCACCGGCACGCCCCGGCGACGGGCGACGAGAACGGCGACCACGACGGTCGCGAGTACCGAGATCACGCCGCCGGCGATGAGGCTCACCCGCGTGCCGAAGTGCTGGGCGACGAGGCCGGTCAGCGGCGAGCCGATCGGGGCGCCGCCGAGGAACACGAGCATGTAGATGCCCATCACCCGGCCGCGCATCTCGGCCGCCGTGCTGAGCTGTACCGACGAGTTCGCCGTGGTGGTCAGGCTGATCACCGCGAGGCCGGTCGGCACGAGCAGGATCAGGAACAGCCAGTAGGTCGGCATCAGCCCGGTGGCGACCTCGAGCACGCTGAACGCCAGCGACGTCCCGATCAGCAGCCGCATCCCCGCCTTGCCGCGGCGCGCCGCGACCAGGGCTCCGATCAGCGCGCCGAGGGCGAAGACCGCCGAGGCGAGGCCGAACTTCCCGGCCCCGGTGTGGAACACCACGCGTGACATCAGCGCGGTGGTGACCTGGAAGTTCATCCCGAACGTGGCGATGAAGAAGATCAGCACCATGGTCATCAGCAGGTCGGGCCGCGATCTGACGTAGGCCAGGCCCTCGCGCAACTGGCCCTTGGCACGGGCAACCCGCTCGGCGGGGTGCAGTTCGGCCGGGCGCATCAGCACCAGGCTCACGATCACGGCCAGGTAGGAGGCCGCGTTCAGGAAGAACGCCGCCGGGGTGCCGATCAGGCCGATCACGACCCCGGCCACGGCCGGGCCGACGATCCTGGCGAGGTTGAAGACCGCGCTGTTCAGCGCGATCGCGTTGCGCAGGTCGTCACGGCCGACCATCTCGATCGCGAACGACTGCCTGGTGGGGTTGTCCACCACGGTCGCCATGCCAAGGCCGAACGCCAGCAGGAAGACCTCCCAGACCTGGACCACGCCCGTGACCGCGAGCACGCCGAGTATCAGAGCCAGGGCCCCCATGCTGGCCTGCGTCGCCATCAGCACGTTCCGCTTGGGGTACCGGTCGGCGATCATCCCGCCCCAGAGGCTGAACAGCAGCAGCGGCAGGAACTGGAGCCCGGTGGCGATGCCGACCGCGGTGCCGCTGCCATGGGTCAGCTCGAGCACCAGCCAGTCCTGCGCGACCCGCTGCATCCAGGTGCCGGTGTTGGAGATCACCTGGCCGGTGGCGAAGAGCCTGAAGTTGCGTACCCTCAGTGAGCTGAACGTGCGCCTGTGGCTGCGCGGCGGCCCGGCCGTCAGGACTGGCTGAGCTTCTCCAGGATCGGCAGCGCCTCCCTGAGCACCGCCCGCTCGGACGGGGTCAGGTCCCGCAGCCGCTGCGCCAGCCATGCCTCGCGCAGCTTGCGTACCTTGCGGACCACCTCCCGCCCTTGGTCGGTCACGGTCAGCACGACCTGGCGGCGATCGGTGGGGTGCGGCATTCGCTGGATCAGGCCGCGTTCTTCCAAAGAGGCGATGACCCTGGTGATCGACGGCGGCTGCACCTTCTCGTGCTCGGCGAGCTCGCCGGGCGTCATGGTGTGCTTCTCCAGCGCCGCGAGGGCGGCGAGCTGAGAGTCCGAGAGCTCCGGCTGCAGACCCTGAGCGACTCGCTCGGCCCGCATTCTGCGTGCTAGCCGACTCACGGAGATCCGCAGGGACGTCGCTAGCCCCGCGTCCGACCTGGACTGGGGATTGTTCATAGTCGTTAGCTTTGCTCATTACTCTTGCTAACCGTATAACTGGGGAGAGCATTCCGCCAGTTACGGCTCGCTGGCCGTCGAGAACCGCTGGGCGAGCCGCGCCGCCAGCCCAGGTAGGAACAAGGTACGCCACACAAAGGCCTGCGCGCGCCCGCCACGGCCGATCAGCCGGCCCACCCAGGGCGCCCGCCGCAATGCCCGGATTTGTGCCGCGCGGGTGCCAGGGGCGCGCGAGCAAGGACGGGCCGGTGACCAGGCACTTGCTAGCCTGTGGTGCATGCCCAGGCCATACCGCGAGGTGCCGCCGCCGCTGGAGGGCAACGACCTGATCATCACGGCGGCGGGGACGATCGCCTGGGCCATAGCGCTTGTCGTCCTGCTCGTGCTGCGCCACCAGATACCGGCGTCGAGCCGCTGGTGGATCTGGACCTGCGCGGTGGGCCTCGGGCTCGGCCTGTTCGGGCTGGTCTACGTGCCGCGGCTGAAGCGCTCACGAGCGCGGGCCGCCGCTAAGCGCGCGCCCTAGCACCTGTCCGGTATATCTCCGCGGGCACCGGCGGATCTACCGCGCGACATCACCGGCCACGGACAACGCCGCAGCGGCGCGGCCGGCCCCCGCACGCCCACCCGGATCCCCGCATACCACCCGAAACCGGATGTGATCACCTAGGTGTCGGTGGAATGGATGCCACATCCACTGCGTATTCTGGGACATCCGCCACATCCATCAAGATCATCTCCGGGCGGCACGGGGCGCGGCGGCCGGCGGCGGTCTCGGGGACGGCCCGCGCCGGACCGCAAGCCGAGAGCCATCAGGACCTGCTCCGCGACCCAATCACATGAGGGACAAGTCCTAGCCGAGCTCGTGGTCCAGCGTCTCAAGGACGCTCTCGGGCAGGCTCGCGCCCGGGCTGAGCATGTCGTAGCCGAGCTCGTCCACGGTGGGCTCGGCCCCGGTGCCCTCCTCGCCGGTCAGCTCGCCGTCGGAGTGGGCGCCGCAGCCGTGATCGGCCGACACCACCTTGCCGTCGTCGGGGGCGAACTCATTCGCGCAGACGCCGAAGAGCCGGCCGAGCGGGCCGTTCAGCCTGATCATGAATCCGCAGGTCTGACAGGGGGCCGGGGCGGCGAGCGCCAGCGGGGACGCGGGGCCTGCCTCGCCGATGTACCACCGCAGCGCCGCCTCGTCGCGGCCGATGGCTGACAGCACCCTGGCAGGCCTGACGGCCGGCAGGGGGCGGCTGCGGGTCCGGCCCGAGCGCCGTGACCTGCCGGGCGCCGCGGTACGGGGCTGCGGGGTGGCCTGGGCGCCGTCCGGCGGCGCGGCTTCCGGCTCGCCCCGATCCCGCCCGGCCTGCGCCGCGCCGAGGCTCCAGGCGTCGCTGTCGTCCCAGTCCAGCAGGCCTGCGTCGCCGGCGATGGCCACGTACGGAACCAGCCGCTCGTCGTCCGACCGCGCTGGCATGAGGTCGCCGGGCTTCAGGTCGCCGGGGCGCACCCGCTCGGTCCACGGCACCCAGTCGGGAGCGAGCAGCGAGTCAGGCCCCGGCAGCAGGACGCTCTCGCTGACCGTCACCACCTTGGACCTGGCGGCCCTGTTCACCGTCACCGCCCAGCGCCAGCCGACGTAGGCGGGGCTGAGGCATTCAAACAGGTGCGTGACGACCCGGTCGGCCTCGACCCCGGTGCCCACGTGCGCGCCGACCAGGCCTGGGCCGGCGTCAAGCTCGGCCGCCGCGCGGGCAAGGTCCACCGCTTCCGCGCAGGCCTGATCCGGCTCGGCGTGACGTGTCGTCGCAGGACTCACACCTGTCATTCTTCCGCATGGCGGGCACTGCCCGGGCACAGACCGCCCGGTTCGAGCCGCCGCGGGACGCTCGGTGCGGCAATACGGTGCCGCAGGGCCAATACTGGGTACATGGCGAACTCGGGAGTCGGGCCGCGGGCCAGGCGTGCCGCCAAGGCCGTCGTCGCCGGTTCCCAGACCGCCGGGCGGGCGGGAGCGGCAGCCGCCTCGGGCGCCACCCGCGTGCTGCACAAGATGACTCACGCCTCTGGCGCGGGCCGTACCGGCCTTGCCCAGCTCATCGAGCTGTCCGCCGCGGGCAGCGTGGGCGACGGCTTCGTCGCCGTGGCGCTGGCCGGGACGCTGTTCTTCAGCACCTCGGTGCACCAGGCCAGGGGCCGCGTTGCGCTTGCGCTCCTCATTACGATGGCGCCGTTCGCGCTGCTTGCCCCGTTCATCGGCCCGATGCTCGACCGGGTCCAGCAAGGCCGCAAGTACATACTGATCGGCACGGTGCTCGCGCGCGGCCTGTTGTGCTGGGGGATGGCCGGCGCGGTGCAGCACAACGACTCACTGACGCTGCTGCCTGCCGCGTTCGGGGTGCTGCTGCTGCAGAAGGCGTACGGGGTGACCAGGGCATCGGTCACGCCACGACTGCTGCCCGAAGAGATCACGCTGGTCACGGCGAACTCGCGGTGCGCGCTCGCCTCGCTGATCGCGACCTCGGCCGGCGTGCCGCTGGCCGCGGGGATCGACGCGATATGTGGCGGAGGCCAGGGCGGTGCCGCCTGGGTGCTCAGGGTGGGCACTCTCGTCTACCTGGCCGCGATGGTGCCGGGCATCCGGTTGCCCAGCGGGGTGGACGAGCCGCTGGCTGAGCCGGAGGGAGAGCAGCCAGGGGAACAGCAGCGGCCGGGACAGCCCGGGGCGCGGGAAACGCGGGGACAGGAACCGCGGGGACGGCAGCCGAAGGCGACGGTGCCCTACGAGGTGCCGCCGTTCCAGGCCGGACCGGGGTACGGCGGACCGGGGTACGGCGGGCCGGATTACAGCGGGCCGGGGTTCAACGGCAAAGCGGCGGCTGGCGCTGGGCCGGCCGGCGAGTGGCCAGAGGAGACCTCCACGCTCGGCGCGGGCGCGGGCGCGGCCGCTGCCGGCCTGGCCGGTGGTGGCTCGGGGCGCACGGCGGCGACCGGTGCGCGACCTGGCGCCAGCGCCCGCGCGGGGCGCAAGAGGCGGCAGTGGCGGCTGTTCCCGCGGCCGGTGGGTCCGGTGGTGGGCGAGGCCATCCAGGCAAACCTTACGTTGCGCGCCTACTCGGGATTCATGATTTTCTTCCTCGCCTTCCTGCTGCGCACGGTTCACTTCGGCGCGGTCCCCGACCGCGTGGCGCTCGGCGCGATGATCGCCGGGGTCGCGGTCGGCGGGTTCACCGGCACTCTGATCGGCGCGGCCCTGCGGTCAAGAGCCCCGCAGGTGATGACCTACGTCATGCTCGCCTTCACGCTCGCGGTAACAGCGGTGTGCGCCGCCAACTTCGGGCTCTGGGCGGCCGTGATCGTCGCGTTCGCCGCCGCCGTCGGCCAGACGCTGGTCAAGCTGGCGCTCGACTCGATCGTGCAGCGCGAGATCAGCAGCGACGTGCGCTCGTCGACGTTCGCGGTCTCAGAGACGCTGCACCAGCTGTCCTGGGTGGCCGGCGGTCTGCTCGGGCTGCTGCTGTCGATGACCAACAGCGGTGTGATCGGGCTCTCCGTGGCCGCGTCGTGCCTGGCGCTGTCGATCGGCTCGCTGCTGCTCACCAGGCGGGGCAGGATCCTGCGCGCCAGGGCCGCCCCTCTTCCTGGCGCGATGTCACCTGATCCCCAGCGCACGCCAGGGTAGAGCCCTCAGGCCGGTAGCCTCAGGCGTCGATGTCGTCGGCCACCGCGCGCAGCACAGCCGCGATCTTCTTGGACTCCTTGGCATCGGGGTGCTTGCCGCGGTGGTAGGTGTTTGACAGCCCGTCGAGCAGCTTGATCAGGTCCTCGACAAGGACGGTCATCTCGTCGGTGCCCTTGCGGTTGGACTTGGCCACGGTCGGCGGCGGCTCCAGGGCCCGCACCTGGAGCGCCTGGGCGCCCCGGCGGCCCTCGGCCACGCCGAACTCCACCCGCTGGCCAGCCCGCAGCGTGGTGCCCGCGCTCACCAGGGCAGTCGAGTGCACAAAGACCTCGCCCCCGTCATCACGGGTGAGAAAGCCGAACCCCTTGTCGGCGTCATACCACTTGACCTTGCCAGTAGGCACGAGCAGACCCTTTGCCGAAGAGAAATGATGAATGACGACGTCGCTTGCGGATATCTAGGCTATCGGTCCCGAGCCGGTGCGCCCACGTCCGGATCGGGCTGGCTAGGCCAGGAGGAACCTACTCTCGCTGGCTGGCCGGGGCTGGCCCGGTCGGCCGATCAGCCTGATGGGCGGCACCGCAAACGGCGGGGCCTGTGAGTGTGAACATACCCCTTGCGGCCCGACGGGACACCGGAATAACCGCCGCCGGAGGCCGGGCTGGTTCAGCCTGGCCAGCCAGGTCTCCGCCGGAGGCCGGCCGGGTTCACAGGTCCAGCTTGTGCGGGACGTTCCACGGCGGCAGCTTTGGCGGTCGCCGCCCCTGCCGCAGCCGCCACAGCAGGTAACCGGCGCTCAGCAGGGCAAGCAGGCGGCTCAGCCGGCCGATCGCCATCCAGGCTTCTGAGCCGTACAGGGTCAGCGACTGGCGCTGACCGCCGAAGACCAGTACCAGCACCGTGCAGATGACCAGCACGAGCACGGGAAGAGCCAGGCCGATCCATTTGTCGCGGGCGTCCCAGACCCTGGAGATCAGTGCGAACAGGGCGCCGAGGACCCAGATCGGCGGGTAGACGGCGCCGCCGATGGCCAGCAGCACGACGGCGATGGCCTCAAACTTGTGCTTGCGTGCGACCGCGACGAGGCTGAGCCCGAACTGCAGGAGGTAGTCGCCCGCCGAGCTTGCGACTTCGGCGATCCTGCTGGCCAGTTGGGGCTGCTCGAACTCGAGCACCGCGGACGCGTCGTGGCCGGGGTCACCGGCCGCCTGCTGCTTGGTCAGCAGGACCTGAGGGGTAGCGGGCGGCGGGACCTGGGGCCGGTCCGCCTTGCCGGCGCCGCGCAGATGAACGTTCACTTCTGGTGCGCTGTCTTTCTGTGAGTCGCCACCGGCCGGTGAGTCCCCCTCGGCCGGTGAGTCCCCCTCCGATGCCAATTCGCTGCCAGACGCAGGGTCGCTGCCGACCGGCGGCTCGGGCAGCATGTCGCTGGCTGGGCTGGCGAGCACGGGCGCAAGGACGGCGGTCGCTACGGCCGCACCGCCGCCATGCCCAGGCCCTCTGCACGCTTCCGCAGACCCGTTCAGCGAAGCCATCCCGTTCGCTGACGCTGTGCCGTTCGCTGACGCTGCGCCGTTCCCTGACGCCGTCCCGTTCGCGTGTGCCCTCCCGCTCGCGTGCGCCGACCCGTTCACGGCCGCGGTCCCGGCGAGCCTGGCGTGCTCGGCCTCGACCAGGGCAACCGGGTCGCCGAGGCCAGTCAGCGTCCGCCTGACGTCCGGCGCGCTCGCGGTGGCAAGGTCGCCGCACTCCGCCTCGATCCGCACGCGGGTGCGGTTGAGCAGCACCTGCCGGTCGCCCGGGCGCAGGGTTCCCCGGGCTGCGACCGACAGCCGGTTCAGGTAGTCACGGATTAGCTGCTCCGTGGGCGGATTCATGCCTTGATGATCCACCTTTATGGCCTCCTTGGGGAGCCGGCACGCATACATAGCGGCCGAAGAGGGAGGAGAGTGTCCCGGGAGCGGAGGGTCCCGGAAGCAGCGCCCCCGACAGCGCGGCACGGGCACGGGCGCGGGGGCGGAGACGGGCGCGGAGACGGGCGCGTGGGCGAACGCGAAGGCGGCCCTGGCCGAAGCCAGGGCCGCCCTGCGCTCGCCTGGACGGGCCGCCACCGGCGGCCCGTCCCGAGCCTGGACTAGAAGTCCATGTCACCGCCACCGGGAGCAGCCGGAACCTTCTCCTTCTCCGGCTTCTCCGCGATCACTGCCTCGGTGGTGAGGAACAGAGCCG
>Ga0335081_10005360_pt1 | contig 20295 bp, 19 predicted proteins | sample Lox_Sample_35_FD_206713 | JGI IMG/M metagenome (GOLD analysis project Ga0335081, IMG submission 206713) | Soil microbial communities from Loxahatchee National Wildlife Refuge, Florida, United States - Lox_Sample_3.5 | ecosystem: Environmental > Terrestrial > Soil > Wetlands | place: USA... | reverse complement strand
CGAGGACCTGCAGGCCATGAGGCACCTCGAATACGCCGCCGGGGTGCCGCCCTTCCTGCGCGGGCCGTACTCCGCCATGTACGCGCTGCAGCCGTGGACCATCCGGCAGTACGCTGGCTTCTCCACCGCCGAGGAGTCGAACGCCTTCTACCGCCGCAACCTGGCGGCCGGTCAGAAGGGACTCTCGGTGGCCTTCGACCTGGCCACCCACCGGGGCTACGATTCGGACAACGAGCGCGTGAAGGGCGACGTCGGCAAGGCCGGCGTCGCCATCGATTCGGTCGAGGACATGAAGATCCTCTTCGACCAGATCCCGCTCGGCCAGATGTCGGTCTCGATGACCATGAACGGCGCGGTGCTGCCGGTCATGGCCTTCTACATCGTCGCCGCCGAAGAGCAGGGGGTGAAGCCGTCCGAGCTGAGCGGGACCATCCAGAACGACATCCTGAAGGAGTTCATGGTCCGCAACACCTACATCTACCCGCCCGGCCCGTCGATGCGGATCATCGGCGACATCTTCCGCTACTGCTCGGCGAACATGCCGAAGTTCAACTGCATCTCGATCAGCGGCTACCACATGCAGGAGGCCGGCGCGACCGCCGACATCGAGCTCGGCTACACGCTGGCCGACGGGCTCGAGTACATTCGCACCGGCATCCGAGCCGGGCTCGACATCGACAGCTTCGCTCCGCGCCTCAGCTTCTTCTGGGGCGTGGGCATGAACCACTTCATGGAGATCGCCAAGATGCGCGCCGCGCGCGTGCTCTGGGCCAAGATCATCAAGGGGTTCCACCCGAAGAACCCGAAGTCGATGGCGCTCAGGACGCACTCGCAGACCTCGGGCTGGAGCCTCGCCGCACAGGACGTCTTCAACAACGTCCCCCGCACCTGCCTCGAGGCGCTGGCGGCGGCGCTCGGCCACACCCAGTCCCTGCACACCAACGCCCTCGACGAAGCCATCGCGCTGCCGACGGACTTCTCGGCCCGCATCGCCCGCAATACCCAGATCTACCTCCAGGAAGAGACCGGCATCACCAAGGTGGTCGATCCCTGGGCCGGCAGCTACTACGTCGAGGTCCTCACCCACGAGCTCATGCACCGGGCCTGGCACCACATCCAGGAGATCGAGGGGCTGGGGGGGATGGCCAAGGCCATCGAGACCGGTCTCCCCAAGATGCGCATCGAGGAGGCCGCGGCCCGCCGGCAGGCGCAGATCGACTCTGGCCGCGAGACCATCGTCGGGGTCAACAAGTACCGGCAGGCCGAGGAGTCCGCCATCGAGGTGCTGGTGGTCGACAACCAGGCGGTTCGCGAATCGCAGCTCCGCCGGCTGGCGGAGGTCCGCGCCACGCGCGATCCGGCCAGGGTCGCCGAGGCGCTGGCCGCACTGGCTCGCTGCGCCGAGACCAAGGAGGGCAACCTCCTCGAGCTGTCGGTCCACGCCGCTCGCGTCCGGGCGACGCTGGGAGAGATCTCGTCGGCGCTGGAAGGCGTCTTCGGCCGGTACCAGAGCGTCAACCGCACCATCTCCGGCGTCTACTCCTCGGAGAGCCAGCAGGACCCGGAGTTCCGCAAGGCGCAGTCCATGGCCGCCGAGTTCGCCCGGGCCGAGGGCCGGCGCCCGCGCATGCTGGTGGCCAAGATGGGGCAGGACGGCCACGACCGCGGCGCCAAGGTCATCGCCACCGCCTTCGCGGACCTGGGCTTCGACGTCGACGTCGGGCCGCTGTTCCAGACCCCGGCCGAGGCGGCCCGCATGGCCGCCGAGAACGACGTCCACGCGCTCGGCGTGTCTAGCCTGGCCGGTGGGCATTCCACCCTGGTGCCGGAGGTGATCGCAGAGTTGAAGAAGCTCGGCCGCGAGGACATCCTGGTCTTCGTCGGCGGGGTCATCCCTCCGCAGGACTGCGAGCCGCTCTACCGCGCCGGTGTTACCGACGTGTTCGGCCCCGGCTCCGTCATCCCTCTCTGCGCCCAGAAGATCCTGACGGCGCTGACAGGGAATGCGCGTGCCGCCTAGGCCGACCGGTACGGCTGGGCGCGGCCGGCGACGACTGGCGCCGGAGGAGTACGTCCAAGGCGTCCTGAGCGGGAACCGCACCGTCCTCGCCCGGGCCATCACGGTGGTCGAGAGCGACCTCCCCTCGGACGGGGAGCTCGCGGCGCACATCCTCGACGCGGTCCTCCCGCACACCGGCCGCTCGCTCCGGGTGGGCATCACCGGCGTCCCGGGAGTGGGCAAGAGCACCTTCATCGACGCCCTCGGCATGCACCTCATCCGAGAGCGCGGCGAGAACGTCGCCGTGCTGAGCATCGACCCCTCGAGCCCGGTCTCGGGAGGCAGCATCCTCGGCGACAAGACGCGGATGGAGCGGCTGGCGGTGGAGGAACGCGCCTTCATCCGCCCGTCGCCTTCCCGAGGCCACCTCGGCGGGGTCGCCCGGCGGACGCGCGAGACCCTGCTCCTGTGCGAGGCCGCCGGTTACCGCAACAACCTCATCGAGACGGTGGGCGTCGGACAGTCCGAGACCGCGGTGCGGTCGATGACCGACTTCTTCCTGCTCTTGATGCTGGCGGGCGCCGGCGACGAGCTGCAGGGCATGAAACGCGGCATCATCGAGATGCTCGACGGCATGGCCATCAACAAGGCCGATGGCGACAACCTTCGCAAGGCCGAGCGGGCGCGCATCGAGTACTCGAGCGCCCTGCACCTGTTCCCGGCCTCCCCCGACGGCTGGACGCCGCGCGTGCTCACCTGCTCCTCGCTCCACGGGAACGGCATCCCCGAGATCTGGCGGATGGTCCTCGACCACCACCAGCTGCTCGCTGCCAACGGCCACCTGGAGAGGCGGCGCAAGGGGCAGGCGCTGGAGTGGATGAACGAGCTCGTCGGGCTCGGCCTGGAGGCCGCATTCCGCGCGGACCCGGCCGTCGCCGAGCGGCTCCCCCTCCTCAAGGAGGAGGTGATCCAGGGCCGGGTGACCCCCTTCGCGGCGAGCCGCGAGATCCTGGCCCTCTTCCGCGCCAGGCCGCCGGGCGCGAATTAAGGAAACGCACCAGGCCGGGCCGGGGAGCCCGTTGCGGCGACGGAAGGGGCCGGTCTCCAGGGGCGCGTGCGGTGCGGCTTGTCGAACCGGCACTCGCCCCTACTGTGAACCGTCGTTCGCGGGCCAGAGGTCGTTCAGGACCATGGCGAGCCGCACCCCCGCCTTGGCCAGCTGCTCGCGGATGACCGGCTCCGCGGCGGCCTCGTACTCCGGCCCGAGGACCTCGTGGAGTCGCAGCATCCTGGCGGCGATCCCGCCGTCCCCGTTGCAGTCGGCGACCGGCCGAGGCGCTTCGATGGCGACCTTGCGGATGAGCTTCCCGTAGGCGATATCCTCGGCCCGCTCATGACTCTCCCAGGCCCACGCCTGGAGGTCGATGCCGGCCTGTTGCCAGGCCGGGGCCTGGCTCCGGAACTGGTGGTCCAGGGCGGCGGCGACGTCGCCCACAGCCGTCCCGCGGGTCATCCGGGCGATGATGTTGGTATCCCACACCGCGTGAAGGTTGGGGGAATACTCGCCGGTCGTGGCCGATCGCACGTGCGGCACCTGTCCGAAGTACTGGACGGGGACGCAGTTACCGCCCCGATCGTCGTTGGTGGTGGTGTGGAGCGGTTGGTGGAGGTCGCCCAGGAAGTGGATGACGAAGCGGAGCGCGTTCCCTTGCGCCTCCGGGGTGGCGCCGGGCGCCCTCAGGACCGCCAGCTGGGCCGTGATGGCGCTCGTGACGCAGCCCGAGGCCGGGCAGTACTGGCCGAGGTTGGCGTCGGTCGCTCCGCGCGGGATGTCCAGGAAGTGCCAGCCGGCGGTGTCGCGCGCCACGCTGCGGTAATCGTCGGCCCAGGTCGCCGCGTCCGCCAGGGCGTCGAGCGCCCCGGGCTTGCAGAAGCGCTTCAGGTTCGGATCGATGGGGCCCTGCTCCAGGACCCGCCGGGCCACCTGGAGAGCGTGGGCGCTGAGGTGGCGCTCGGCCACCAGGGCCACGATCTGGTGGCCCTCGCAGCCCCAGGCCAGGGCGGACCCCAGGGGTGCGAGTGCCAGGGCGACCATCGCCGGCGCGGCGGCGAGCAGGCTGGACCTCATGGGGCGACCTCCTGGGGCGGGCCGAGCGCACTCGCCCCTCCCCGAGGCAGGCTAGAAGTGCACGATGGCGAACTCGCGACGATGGCACGAGCCTACCCGGTCGTCCTGCACCAGGTGCTCACCCGGGAAGGCTCACCCGATCCCGTGAGATCGCGGTGGGCCGGCCGCCAGCGCCGAGAGGTTCCCGGCGCCGGCCTTTGCGGGGAAAGGCGTCGCGACCCTAGGTGCTGAGGGCGAGGGCCGCGTTGAACTCGGCCACCGCGTCGAAGAGGGCCAGCACGTTCTCGGGGGGGACGTCCGGCAGGATGCTGTGGACGGTGTTGAACACGTACCCGCCACCACGGGAGAATACCTCCAGGCGATCGAGCACCTGACGCCTGACCTCGTCCGGCGTCCCGGCGTTGAGGACGGCGCGCCTGTCGACCCCGCCACCCCAGAAGACGAGATCCCTGCCGAACTCGCGCTTCAGCCGGGTGGGCTCCATGCCCCGGCAGCTGGTCTGGACCGGTTCAGGATCTCGAAGCCCGCCTCGATGAGGTCGGGGATGACCTGGTCGATCGATCCGCACGAGTGAAGGAAGGTGTGCAGGCCCGAGTGGCCGTGGGTGTAGTCGCTCAGCTGGCGGTGGCGCGGCTTGAACGGCCGCCATTAGACCTCCGGATCCATGAAGGGGCCCTGGTCGGTCCCGAGGTCGTCGCAGAAGCGGATGACGTCGGCGACGTCGCCGAGGCACTCGCGGACCTTGGCCAGGGTGGCGAGCTGCCGCTCCATGAGCGCGTCGAGGAAGCTCTCCACCCTCTCCAGCTCGACCATGTGGTCGACGAGGCGGCGGAGGAGGTACCCCGCTCGAAGAGGTTGCAGCCGACGTTCACCATCAGCGCGCGGTCGCTTTCCCCCCGCAGCCGGAGCGCACCTTCGCGCAGGCGAGGCCAGAAATCGGGCGCGTCCGCCTTGTCCCAGGGCGAGAGCGGGGCCGCCCAGAGCACCTTGCCCATCGCCTGGTGGAGCCGCGACCACTCCCTGGGCCAGCCGTCGAGTAAAGGGAAGCAGGTCTGGTCGAAGAAAGCCGCGCCGGTCGGCATGCGCGCGATCCGGGTCCCGTCCCCGTGGAAGACGCCCCGGGCGCCGCCTTCCCCGGGCCGGGCGCGGAACCAGGCCGGATAGCGGGCGGGTGCCCTGGACGGCAGGGCACCGTCGCGCCAGTCCTCGTCCCGCGCGTTGAAAGGCGCGCCCGAGGTCGAGCACGTCCACGGCGTACCGGTCCAGGGCCCAGGGTTCGGGCTGAGCCACCTGCTGGACGTCGTAGACGTCCACGTGGCCGGTCCGGATGCCGAGGAGATCCCGCACTCGGGCGTAGGCGATGGCCGAGATCCCCCGAGCTCGAGGTGGAGCCCGGGTCGACCGGGATGCGGTCCGGCTCGCGGCGGGCCACCGTCGCCAGCAACCGTTCGCGTGTCGCCGGGCCCTCCCTTGAGAGAATCCGACGCGCGCGACAGGCCTCAGGCTCGGGGAGGCCCTGGGCTCGACCGCCCACCCGGCCCGCACGCCGACCGTCAACCGCGCCGCCGCGACCTCAGTACTGGCCGTCGCGGCTCACGTCCCACCGCACCCGCTCAGCCTTGCGTCGGCAGCGGGGTGTTGTCGAACTTCCCGCGCAGGAACTCGCGCACTTGGGGATCGGGCTTGGGCTCGCGAGACGAGAAGGCTGGTGCCTCGGACGCCGCGGCCGTCTCCGGGGAGCCGGCCACCTGGGCATCCTCGGACGCGGCGGCCTGCTCCGCCGGCGCGAATCTGCCGACCTCCCTGGCGGCGATCCGCCAGGCGTGCTGCACCACCCAGGAGAGCGAGCGGTCGAGACGGATCGCCTCCTGCATGATCTCGTTCAGCATGTCATTCGGGAAGTACAACGATTGCTTGCGGTTGTCGGTGCCAGCCATGGGTCGCTCTCCCCGCGCTCTTGGCCCTATCCTACATCAGCGTCCCGCGATTCCGACACTCCGCACGTGACCCCGGATCGGGACCAAGTGGGTGCCGACCAGCTACCTTGGCCGCCGGCTGACGCAGAACGGTCGCCGACGCAGGCCTCAGGGCCTTACCTGCGGGCCTTCCGGCCTGCCGATTTCCGCCCGGCGGCCCGGCCCCTCTTGGTCGTGGCGACCTTCCTCCCTGCCGCCTTGCTCTTGCGGTTCTTCGCGGCGGCCCGCGCCCTGCGCGTCACCCAACCCTTCTTCACGATCTCGCTTCTGTTCATGCGCGACCTCCCTGGTCGAGAAACCCGGGTAAGTATGGCGCCTCGCGCGAGCGTGCGCCAGGAATCGACCGCCTTCACGAGACCCTCCCGAGCCTCCAGCGGGCCATCAGCGCGTTCGGGCCGGTCGAGCTAGCCGGGCGGCGAGTTGGGTGAAGCGCGCCTCGGTCTTGTCGTTCTTCACTGCGATGGCCAGCGCGCGCATGGTGCCCACCAGGACGACCAGTCGCCGGGCCCGGGTGATGCCGGTGTAGAGGAGGTTCCGCTGGAGCATGACGTAGTGCTGGGTGTGGAGCGGAAGAACCACGCACGGGTACTCGCTCCCCTGCGACTTGTGGATCGAGCAGGCGTAGGCGAGGACGAGCTCGTCGAGGTCGGCGCGCTCGTAGGTGACCGACCGGCCGTCGAACTGGGCGGTGAGGGTGTGCTCCATCTCGTCGATGGCCTCGACGGTGCCGATGTCTCCGTTGAAGACCTGCAGGTCGTAGTTGTTCCGGATCTGCATGACCTTGTCGCGGAGCCGAAAGAGGCGGCTACCGTGCACGAGGCTCGGGCCCTGTGGGTTCAGGAGGGCCTGGAGCTCGGCGTTCAGGCTGGCCGCCCCGAGGAGCCCCCGGTGCATGGGGGTGAGGACTTGGACGTCGTTCACCGGGTCGAGGCCGAACCGCCGCGGGATGCGGGTGCGGAGGAGATGCTTCAGGGTCTCGAGGACCTCCTCCGGCTCTTGCTTCTCGATGAAGAAGAAGTCGGCCTCGGTTCCCGGGGCCGGGAGCCTCGGCATCTCCCCGTGGTTCACCCGGTGGGCATTCACGACGATCAGGCTCGCCTCGGCCTGGCGGAAGATGTGAGCGAGGCGCACCACCTCCACCGCCCCGGAGCGGATGACGTCCAAGAGGACGCTGCCCGGTCCGACCGAGGGGAGCTGGTCGACGTCGCCCACGAGGACCAGCTGACCGGTCGGGGGCACGGCCTTCAAGAGGTTGTAGGCGAGGACCGTATCGATCATGGAGGCCTCATCCACGATGACGAGGTCGGCTGCCAGCGGACGCTCCCGGTCGCGCAGGAAGCCCATGGTCTTCGGGTCGAACTCGAGGAGCCGGTGGATGGTACGGGCCTCGCGCCCGGTGGCCTCGGTCATCCGCTTGGCGGCGCGGCCGGTAGGGGCGGCGAGCAAGATGCGGCGCCCCTTCTTCTCCAGGATCTGGATGATGCCGTTCACGAGCGTGGTCTTGCCGGTGCCTGGACCGCCGGTGATGACGAGGATCTTGCTCGTCACCGCCCGCCGGATGGCCTCGCGCTGCTCGGGAGCCAGCGAGATGCGCTGCTTCTCCTCGTACCAAGCGAGCGCGCGCTCGATGTCGATGGAGACCGGGCGGCACGGGCTCTCGAGGAGGGCCCGGCAGAGGTCGGCCGAGCCGCTCTCGGCCCGGTGGAGCGAGGCGAGGTAGACCGCCTCCTCTCCCCGGACCTGGCCCTCGCCCTCCAGGATGGGGCTGAGCACGACCTGGCCGGACTGGGCGAGCGCGCTCACCGCGGCCTCGACCAGGCCGGCGTCGATCTCGAGGAGGGCCACGGCTGCCTCCACGAGCTTGCGCAGGGGGTAGAAGACGTGGCCCTCGTTCGAGAGCTCGCCGAGGACGTGGAGGACGCCCGCCTGGGCGCGGCCGGGCGAGGTGGGAGAGATGCCGAGCTGGCCCGCGATCCGGTCGGCGGTCTTGAAGCCGATGCCGAAGATGTCCATGGCGAGGCGGTAGGGGTTCTCCTTCACGACCGCGATCGAGCGGTCCCGGTATTGCTTGTAGATCTTGATGCCGAAGGAGCTGGAGACGCCGTGGGCCTGGAGGAAGACCATCACGTCCTTGATCTGCTTCTGCTCCACCCAGGCGGTCGAGATGCGCTCGCTGCGGACCGGGCCGATGCCGTCCACCTCGCGCAGGCGCTCCGGGGTCTGCTCGATGATCTCGAGGGTGGACAGGCCGAAGGCCTCCACCAGCCGACTGGCCATCACCTTCCCGATGCCGCGCACCAGCCCCGAGCCGAGGTACCTCTCGATCCCCACGAGCGTGGCCGGCTGCACCGTCACGTAACCGTCGGCCTTGAACTGCTCGCCGTACTTCCGGTCCACGGTCCAGCGGCCGCGCAGTCGCAGGTTCTCGCCCGGTTGGACTCCGAGGAGGTTACCTACCACGGTGACGAGGTCTCTCCGGCCTGGGACGGCGAGCCTCACGACGCTCCAGGCGTTCTCCTCGTTCACGTACGTGACCCGCTCGAGGACGCCCTCCAGCGTCTTCTCGTGCGGGACCCTGGTGTCCGGCCCCGGCCCTGGCTCTTGAGGACCGCGCATCCAGCTCAGAGTGCCATGGGGGGACCACAAGTGCGCGGGCGACCGAGGGCCTCCAGCGGGGGGTCGAGGGCGCGCCCGGCGGCCCGGGCCCCGAGCTCGAGCCAAGCGCGCCCCGAGAGTACGCTCGCTACAGGTGGCGAAGACGGTGAGGCGAGGGCGGCTCGGGAGTGAGGCGCCGCGGCCCAGGTCTCGAATGGAGGACCGAGATCGAGGCTCGGCTCCGGCCGGCCGCGAGCACGCTCCGCACGGGCCGGCGCCATCCTGGGTCCGCTCCCTGGTGGTGCGGGAGCCGATGACCGATCGCCCGATCGCATGACGAGGCCGAAGCCGCGGCCTCGCCACGGGCCGGGCGATGCAGCTTTGAGGGTGCAGCCCCGAGAGTGGAGGAGGGGTTTCACCGGTGGAAGAGAGTGGCCGACTCTCCGGCATCGTCCCACACGCCAAGGCCTTCAGCACCGCACCGTCCACGAGCGTGCGATATCCTGAGGTTGTGACGGCCGCCAGGCGCGAGGGACCGTGCCGCGATGAAGGTACGACGGGCGCGCTCCATCTCGGGCACCCGTCGTGCGGGCGCCGCGCCGGGAGAGGGGGATCGGCATGAGAACACGCGGTGGGCTCGCGGCGATGGGTCTCGGGAGCTTGCTCGTGGCGGCCTGCGGCGGCGGGACCCTGGCAGGGGGAGGTAAGACGGCCACCACGACCAATAGGCTCATGGTCAATTCAACCACTCCATCCGCCGGGGTGGCGGTACAGGTCTCGCCGGCCGATGTTCACGGAGCCTCGAACGGCAGCTCGAGCTTCACCCGCACCTACGACACGGGGACCACCGTCACGCTCACGGCTCCGACGTCCGTCGGCGGCAGCGCGTTCACGTCCTGGGCGGGATGCTCCAGCTTCACCACCGTCACCTCCCTTCCTGGTACCTGTCGGTCGTCAACGCGGGCTTCGAGATCAACAACGGCACCGCCCCCAGCGACAACGGGTGGTCCACCACCGACTTCTGGGTGGCCGTGCAAGACGAGCCGGACGGATCATGAGGCCGAGGCCCGGCGCGGGCCGGCCGCGGCACTGGCCACCGGGCCGACTCATTCTCCCCAGATCGCCCCGTCGGGCGTGGACGGGGCACGGCCAGGGTTCATCGGGGATCGGGTTCTGCTGCGGAGAGCCGGGGTTGGTGATCGGTAGCGAAAGGCCGTGCGGACAACGCTCCCCGCACTGGGCGGTCAGCTCGAGCTCATCGCGTCGAAACCCGGGAGGGCCGGACGACGGCCACGCGACCTCGGCCGATGGTGGGCGCGCCCATGGCCGACCCCGACATCCCGAACCGAGGGGGAGCCGAGCCGAGCAGGGCAGCCGTTCCGAAGGCTGGCGGCGCCGTCACCCCCGGCGCGCACCCCCGTCGGCCGTCCGGACCGACGGCCGGCGGAACGCGCGCCTCCTCAGGCCGAAGAGGAAGGCCACGAGCCCGACCAGCCCCACCGGATCCCCGCCGCTACCGCAGCCGCCCTTGGAAGTCCCGCTGCTCCCGGAGGGCGTTGAGCCGCTCGCCTCGACCGTGAAGGAGGGGAGGGCCACCGTCTGGTAGCCGTGGTTGGCGTTGTTGGCGTCGGGCGTGAAGTAGCCGACCTTCAGGGTGCTGGACGCTCCGAGGCCGAAGGATGCGCCGGACATGTCAGCCTGGTTGCCGTACCAGGCCACCGCCCACGAGTAGGAGCCGGGCGTGGCGGGTGCGGGGGCGGAGAGGATGACCGGGAAGACGCTGGTGGTGCACCCGCCCTTTCCACCAGGGCAGCTGCTGCGGGCGAGCTCGTTGAGGTTGTGATCGAGCAGGAGGACGCGGACCCAGCCGCTCTGCCAACCCCCCTTGACCGTCACGGTGACCGTAGCCGACGGCGCGTATGAGCTGGCGTCCATCGTGCCGACGATGTTGATGTCGTCCATCGCCGCCGAAGAGTGAGTGCCGTGGGCGTGGCAACCGTTGCAGGTCCCGACCGACGGGTCGTGACACGATTCGCAGCCGCTGTAGTCGGAGCGGGCGGTGAGCGGCGAGAGCGCCAGCGCGGTCGCGGCGAGAGCTATCCGGAGCCATCTCATCGTGAGCCCCCAGTAGATTGACCAACAGCAAACGTACCAGCCGCGACGTCCGCGCACCATGGTGCAGCGAAACCCCCGACGTGGGAGGGCAGGTGCGTCTCCGTGGGGACGCCGTCTCGCCCGGTCACCCGCGGTTCACGGACGCGATGGCCGGCAGGGTGGGTCCTCGTGCGTCGGGGTGAGAGGCCGACGGTGCGCGCGCGGAAACACCCGCCGGTCATGGCGACGGCGTCGGCGGACGAGCTCGAGCACGAGCGACAGCAGGAACGGCGAGCGGGTGCGGAAGCTCGGGAGCGGGAACCGTCGCGTTGTCCCTGAAGAAGCCACGTCAGTGTGGCCCCGGCAGGGAGAGGACGAGGGCCTCCGCGAAGGCCTCGACGGCTTCGCCTCGCCCGGCGACACGCGACGGGCTTTTGAACACCTCACGGACGTGGTGCACGTGAGAAGATGCCGGCATGCGCTCTTGGCTGCCCTCCTGGATGCAGTACGCCCTCGGCTCGGCGTTCTTTGCCGGGCTCACCGCCGTCTTCGGCAAGGTGGGCGTCAGCGGCATCCCCTCGAACCTGGCCACCTTCCTCAGAACCTGGGTGGTGATCGTCTTCGCCGGAGCGATCGTGGCGGCGCGCGGCGAGTGGCAGAACCCGCTGCGGCTGCCGACCAGGGCGCTCGCGTTCCTCGTGCTCTCCGCGCTCGCTACCGGGGCATCCTGGCTGTGCTACTACCGGGCGCTCCAGCTCGGCCCGGCCTCGAAGGTGGCACCCGTCGACAAGCTCGGGGTCGTCTTCGCCGTGGTTCTGGCCCTCGTGTTCCTGCGCGAAGCTCCGGACCCCAAGACGATTGCCGGCACCGCCCTGATCGTCGGGGGGGCGGTGGTGATGGCGCTGCACTGACCGCAAACAAAAGCCCTGTAGTCCCCACTCGGGTGTGGCGAGCGGGGAGTAACCCAGCCCCGCGCGGTCTCTCTGGCGCCCGGCCGTGCGCGTCGCACAGTGCGGAAGGCGCACCGCTGCCCGGAAAGCTCGCAGAAGCTCGTCCGAGGTGCGCCAGGGCGCCACTGGCCGTACCGACGGCCGAGCTCGAAGGCGCCCGCCCGTTGATCCGCTCGCGCTGGGCAGACGTCGGAGCCCCGCCGGGAACGCGCCCTCGTCACCCGCGAAGGGTGCTTTGGCGATGAAGACGCCGACGCAGGCTCGCCCGAGCCCCGTGGAGACGCGTGGCCGACAAGGCGACGAAATCCTTGGCGTCCTGTATCGTCGACCGGATTCCTTTGCCTGGTGGCCGGGTGCCATGTAGTGTTACCCAAGCTTTCGAGCGGGCGGTGGAGTCCGCCGTAACCGCCGTCCGATCGGGGGCGGCCAATGACTCCTGCGGGTGCGAGGCGCCGGCAGGAGCTTTCCCCAAGAGAGCGACCACCGGGCTTCCGAGTTGGACTTTGGGGTGGGCTGTGCGCTTCAGGGGAGACGGCGCTCTGTCGGCAAGTCTCGGAGGCGAGGACGACGGAGTGACGCCGTCCTCCGCCTCCCCCGCGGATTCCAGCCACCCCAGGAGTTCGCTTCGCCCTCTTCCGCTGCCAAGCCCTCGCTCGTCTCCCCTGCGCGACCTGCAAGAGATCGCCTCCGAGGTCGGCGACGAGGATGTGGCCAGGGACGCGCGCGAGCTGGCCGGCCGCCTCGAGGAGGGCCGTTTCCACGTGGCTTGCATCGGACAGTTCAAGCGCGGCAAGTCCACCCTCATCAACGCCATCATCGGGTCTCCGATCCTCCCGACCGGGGTGGTCCCGATCACTTCTGCCATCACCGTGGTCCGCCACGGCAACGCGCCCTTGGTACGGGTGTCCTTCGAGGACGGTCGGGTGGAGGACGCCGCTCCGGCTGACCTCAGCGCCTTCGTCTCGGAATCCGAGAACCCCGGAAACTCTAAGGGGGTGCGCGTCGTCGAGGTCTTCTTCCCCTCGCCGCTCCTCGAGCTCGGGCTCTGCCTCGTCGACACCCCCGGTCTCGGCTCTCCGTTCGGTGGCAACGCCGAGGTCACTCGGGCCTACGTCCCCCACGTCGACGCTGGGCTGGTCGTGCTGGGCGCGGATCCTCCGCTGTCGGGCGACGAGCTCGACCTCGTCGCCAAGGTGGCAGCCGAGGTGCCTCACCTCGTCTTCGTGCTCAACAAGTCGGACCGGCTTTCCGGGGAAGAGCGCCAGGAAGGCGCACGGTTCGCGTCCGACGTACTGAGCCGACGCCTCGGGATGCCGGTGGGGCCCTTGCTGGAAGTGAGCGCGCGCGAGCGCCTCGACCTGGCCCGGCCGACCCGGGACTGGCCCGAGCTCGAGCGCACGCTGCAAGCGCTCGCGCACGAGGCCGGGGCGGACATCGTCCTTGCTGCCGGACCACGCGGCGTGGCGCGCCTGACTCGGGCGTTGCTCCGCACGCTGGACGAGCGCCGCGACGCACTCTTGCGACCGCTGGCCGAATCAGAGGCGAGGCTGGCCCTCCTGCGATCGCACGTCGACGGGGCACGCGAGGCGCTGGGGGACCTCCGCGTGCTGCTGAGCGCCGAGTCGGCCCGGCTCGAGGAGGCCTTCCGTACCCGCCACCAGGCCTTCCTGGCCCTGGCAAGGGGCGAGGCGTCGCGTCAGCTCGAAGAGAGCGCTCGCGCCCTCGAGTGCTCGAGGAACAGGCTTCGCGGTGAGATCCTTCGCATCGCCCAGGAGCTCGCGCGGCGGGTGGCCGAGCGCTTCCGCCTGGAGCTCGAACCGATCGCCGAGGACGGCTACCGGCGCGCCATGGAGCGATTCGTCCTGCTTGGAAACGAATTTCTGGCACGGGTCGCCGCATCGGGCGAGCCCGGTCTCGACGCTCTCCCACCAGCGGTCGGGGCGGTGACCGGACTGCGCCTTCCGGGCCGGATCCGGTACACTGAGCTCCTGAGCCGAACGCTCTCGCTCACCGCCTGGATCAGGGATCCGCTCCTCCCTCGTTCCTTGACCATGCGCTCGGCCCTGGCGCAGACGAGCCGCTATCTCGACGACCTCATCGAGGCCAACAGCTCGCGCGTGGCGGCCGATCTGGTGGAGCGTGTGGCCGGGAGCCGGGCCCGGCTCGAGGCCGAGCTGCGCGACAGCCTTACCCGCGTGACGTCGGTGGCCGAGAAGGCGCTCGAGCGAGCAGGGAGGCGCCGCGCCGAAGGAGAAGCATCCGTCGAGGAAGAGCTACGATCGATCGCCAAGTTCAGGGCGCAGCTCACATCGCTGTTGCAGGGAACCCAGGAAGGAGAGCAGAGATGAGGCCCATCACCGCAGTGAAGGCTCGCGACATTCTGGACTCGAGGGGCAATCCCACCGTCGAGGTCGACGTCACGCTCGAAGATGGAGCCTTTGGCCGGGCGGGTGTGCCCTCGGGCGCGTCCACGGGGAGCCGTGAGGCCCTCGAGCTCCGCGACGGGGACAAGAAGCGCTACGGCGGTAAGGGGGTTGCGAAGGCCGTGGCCAACGTGAACGATGTCATCGCCCCCGCGGTGCGCGGCCTCGACGCGTCCGACCAGGCCGCACTCGACCAGCAGCTTCTCGCACTCGACGGGACCCCGAACAAGGAAAAGCTCGGCGCGAACGCCATCCTCGGCGTCTCCATGGCCGCGGCCCGGGCAGCCGCGGCCTCGTTCGAGCTGCCGCTCTACCGGTACCTGGGTGGTGTGGAGGCCAAGGTTCTCCCAGTCCCCATGTTGAACGTGATGAACGGCGGCGCGCACGCCGACAACAGCGTCGACTTCCAGGAATTCATGATCGCGCCGGTCGGCGCACCGACGTTCCGGGAGGCGATGCGATGGGCTGCCGAGGTCTACCAGGCTCTGAAGAGCACCCTCAAGTCCAAAGGCCTCGGCACCGGGGTGGGTGACGAGGGGGGATTCGCTCCGAACCTCAGGGCCAACGTCGAGGCGGTCGAGGTGATCCTGGCCGGGATCGAGAGGGCGGGGCTCGCGCCGGGCAAGGACGTCGTCCTGGCGCTCGATCCGGCCGCGAGCGAGTTCTACGAGGACGGGGCCTACGTCTTCGCCAAGTCCGACAAGAGCCGGAAGACCTCCGTGGAGATGGTGGCCTTCTGGGCGGACTGGGTACGCCAATATCCCATCTGGTCCATCGAGGACGGGTTGGCCGAGCAGGACTGGGAAGGCTGGAAGGTGATGACCGACAGGCTCGCCGACAAGATCAAGCTCGTCGGTGACGACATCTTCGTCACGAACCCCGCCATCCTCCGCCAGGCCATCGCCAAGGGCATTGGCAACTCGGTGCTCATCAAGCTGAACCAGATCGGGACGGTCAGCGAGACGCTCCAGTGCATGCGGGAGGCTCGCGCAGCCGGGTACGGGACCGTGGTCAGCCATCGATCCGGCGAGACGGCGGATGACTTCATCGCCGACTTCACCGTGGCGACCAGCGCCGGGCAGCTCAAGACCGGTGCCCCGTGCCGAGGTGAGCGCGTGGCCAAGTACAACCAGCTGATGCGGATCGAGGAGGAGCTAGGGGCGGGCGCGCGTTACGCGGGATCCCAGCCCTTCGGCCGCTAGCCCCGAGCTGAGAGATCCGTCCGGGAGGTCAGGAGTAGGGCGAACGAGGTCCTCGCCATGCCCGGCCTCGTTCGCTCCTCATCGACGTGTGCGGTGCGTCCCTTGGCGTTGGGGATTTGACGATGAGGCTTGGGTGAACCTCCAGAGCGCGCCACATGAACTCTGGTCGGGTTCGGTTTGTCCGGCCCCACGCCAAGGCCGCCCCGGATTCGCGCGAGCCTTGCGACCGCCCGCGAGGAGGGGCCCGCGGCGACGCGGTCCTTCATCGAATCGCGCGTACGGCGGTGAAGGTGACCGCGAAGTGGCAGGCCGCAGCTACGATGACGAGGGCGTGGAAAACCTCGTGGTAGCCAAACACCCGCGGCCACGGGTCCGGCCGCCGTGTCGCGTACACCAGGGCCCCCGCGGTGTAGGCGGCGCCGCCCGCCCCAAGCAGGATGAGCCCGGTCGTGCCGACGGCGCCCCGCACCGCCGGGAGGACCGGCAGGACCACCCACCCCAGCGCCACGTACATGGCCGCCAGGATAGGCTTGGGCGGGCGCACCCACAGCACCGACTTGGCGATCCCGGCGGCGGCGCCGATCCAGACCACGGCCAGCAAGGTCCCGCCCCGGCGCCCGCCGAGGAGCAGGCACAGCGGCGTGTACGTCCCGGCGATGAGCAGGAAGATGGCCGAATGGTCGAGGCGGCGCATCCGGGCGCGCGCCCGGGGCGACCAGGTCGGCCGGTGGTACGTGGCGCTGATCGCGAAGAGCGCGAAGAGGCTCCCTGCGTACACGTGGGCCGCGGTCCGTGCCGCCGCCGAGGGCGCGACGGCCACGATGACGATCCAGCCCAGCAGGGCGACGATCGCTGCGGCCTCGTGCGACACGCCGCGGAGTAGGGACTTCGGCGGGACGGCCTCGAGAACGGTCTGCATGACCCAGCGTGTCACCGACGCGTCATGCCCGTGTCACGGCCGGCCGCGCGGCATAGGGCTCATCCCCAGGAGGAGGTGGCTACCGCCGTCGCCTGGGGCGCCACGACCCGACCAGCCGGGGGGCGGCGCCCTCGCGCGGGGCCTCACCGGCCCCGGCGGCCTTCGCCGCGGTGCTCCGGGCGTGCTGACGCGACGGCCGGGCGAGCCCATAGCAGCCCCGCGACGGGGGCGGCCGCTGTGGCGCGGGCGGGGCCGACGCCGCGCGTAGCAGCTCCTGCTGGAACCCGGGATCGTGGCGCGGCACCTCGGCGCGAGGGATGGGGGCGCGCGTCAACCGCTCGATCGCCTCCAGCAGCGCGCGCTCCTCCGGGGCGGAGAAGGCCGACGCGCGGCCGCTCGCGGCGGCGCGGGCGGTGCGCCCGACCCGGTGCACGTAGTCCTCGGCGACGTGGGGGAGATCGAAGTTCACGACGTGGCCGACGTCGGCGACGTCGATGCCGCGGGCCGCGATGTCGGTCGCGACCAGCACGCGGTACGTGCCGTCCTTGAAGCCGTCGAGCGCGGATCGGCGCTGGGACTGCGAGCGGTCCGCGTGGATGCGCGCCACCTTGTGCCCGGCGCGCTCCAGGCCCCGCGCCACCCGGTCCGCCCGGCGCTTCGTGCGCGTGAAGACGAGCGTCGAGACGTCGTCGCGCCCGAGGAGGGCCACCAGGAGCGCGAGCTTCTCCTGCTGCGGGGTGAGGAAGACCTGCTGGTCGGCCCGGGCCGCAACGGTGCCGCTGCGCACGACCTCCACTCGCACCGGGTGGGCGAGGTGCGTCCGCGCGAAGGTGGCTACCTCGTCGCCCATCGTCGCCGAGAAGAGCAGCGTCTGACGCTTGCGCGGCAGGACCGCCAGGATCCGATCGAGCTGTGGCTTGAACCCCATGTCCAGCATGCGGTCGGCCTCGTCCAGCACCAGGAGCTCGATCTCCCCGAGCGCCGCCGACCCGTGCCGCAGGTGGTCGACGAGCCGGCCCGGCGTGGCAACGACGACCTCGCGGCGCTCGCGCAGCGCCTGCGTCTGCGGCCCCATGCCCACGCCGCCGATGACCACGATCCCGCGGACGCGGCGTCCGCGTCCGAAACGCACGAGCTCCTCCTCGATCTGGAGCGCCAGCTCGCGGGTCGGCGCGAGCACGAGCGCGCGCGTACCGGTCCTCCCGGCCAGGCACTCGATGATAGGGAGTAGGAAGGCCGCGGTCTTGCCCGTACCGGTCGCGGCCACGCCGATGACGTCGCGACCGAGGAGCGCCGGCGGGATCGCCTGGGCCTGGATGGGCGTTGGGTGCTCGAACCCGGCGCGATCGAGCGCGTGCAACGTCTCAGGCGAGAGCTTCAGGTCTGCGAAGGAGAGGGGCGTCAGCGGGGCTGCTCCGGCGCGTGTCGTGCGCGGCGGCCCGGGCGCTCGGCCAGGGCGGGTGGAAGCGGCATCGAGCGGTTGAGGCCGGGACCACGGGGCGCTCCGGAAGGAGGCGTGTCCTCTGCGGTCCGTGAAACGGCCGACCTTCTTATAATCTCAACACTATCCCACCGCAACGGCGCCCACGCAGGCTGCCGGGGCCTTCCCAAAGCTGGCGCGACCGCGTAGAAGAGGGCCACTATTCTCGCGCCGACCTCCGTTCGCGTCGAACGGTCGCCCTCCGAGAGGAAAGCGACCATGGACGACATCGCGACCGGAACGCTGGTGAAGCACGTCTCGCTCGGCGTCGGAAAGGTGGTCGCGGTCGAGCCCACCGCCCTCCACGTGTTCTTCCCGGCGAGCGACAAGCGCTACGCCGCGAAGCTCCGCTGGCCGACCGCGCGGCCGCTCCTGACCCTGGTCGGCGTGCAGCCCGACGCGTGGCTCACCGGCCTCACCTCGTTCGCGTTCGACGCCGGGGCCGGCCGGTACGCGCTGGCCGCGAACTTTCTCAGCCACGACGAGGCGCTGGCGGAGTTCCTCGAGCGGTATCCGGGCGGATTCGAGGGCCCCGCCTACCTGGGCCTGGGCAAGCGGAGCGAGCGCGCCGCGCGGTGGCGCGCTGCGGGTGTGGCGTGGGTCGAGGGGCTCGGCGAGGGGAAGGGTGAGCGCCTTCTCGCCGACGGCGAGATCGCCGAGCTCGCGCGGCGAGCGATCCGCGCCGGCGCGGAGGTGACAGGAGCCGCGGGGGCGGTGGAGCAGGATGCGTTGGTCGAGGCGCTCGAGCCGGGCGACGAGGTCGCGGCCTACTTCGACGCGCTGCTCGGGCTGCTGGCGCCGCGGTCGCCGTCGCAGCCCCGCTTCGAGAAGCTGCTCGCGGCGTCCGGGGCGCTCGGCGTGGCCCCCGATCTCGCCTGGCCGATGCTCACGCTGTTCCCGTCGATCGCCGATCCCACCCGCTACCTGCTGCTCGCGCCACGGAGCGCCTGCGCCGCCGCGGTGCGGCTCGGCTGCGACCTGCGCTTCAAGCCGGCGCCGGGCTGGACGACCTACAACGCCTGGCGAGGGCTGGCGGAGGGCCTCCTGGAGTCGCAGCTCAAAGCCCACGGCGCGCGCGACCTCGTCGACGCCGAGGTCTTCCTGCACGCGGTGGCGACCCCGCCGGCGCGGAAGCGGCCGTCGAGCGAGGCGGTGGCCGTGAAGGGCGAGACGGCCTCGTCGAAGGTCCGGAAGGCGGCGCCGCGCCCTGCTGCCCGCGCCGCCCCGAGATGAGTGCCGTGACCCTGACTGCCCCCACGGTCGACGGAGGCGTGCACTTCCTGCCGAACGACGGCCGGCGCTTCCCATTCTGCGGCAGCTGGCGCTCGAACTGGAGCCAGACGAGCAACCCCGACCGCGTGACCTGTCCGCAGTGCAGGGCCTGCCTGACGGTGGCACGCAAGCTGCCCGCGCCCGAGGGCCCGGCCGGCTCGAAGTGATCACCTGAAACGCAAGAAGCCCGACCTCGTCGAGGCCGGGCTTCTTCACGTGACGCGTCGCTCGATCAGACCGGGCGGACGTTGGCCGCCTGCAGGCCCTTCGGGCCCTTGGTCACGTCGAACTCCACCTTCTGCCCCTCGGCGAGGGTGCGGAACCCCTCCGCCTGGATGGCGGTGTGGTGGCAGAAGACGTCCTCGCCACCGTTTTCCTGCGTGATGAAGCCGAAGCCCTTCGCGTCGTTGAACCACTTCACGGTACCGATAGCCATGTGCTGGATGATCTCGTTTCTTCTCGTGTACGCGAGCGGTAAAGCACCGCCCGGACCCTTCCGGAGACTGGGAGGGAGAGCGCACGTGTACTCGCTTTCGGCGGACAAGTCGAGCGCAAGTCCCGAAGGGCGGCGTGTTTCCTGCTCACGCTCAGGATGGCGCCTCCGGCCATCACTGATTGAGGCGCTCGGCCCATGATCTCCGCGCGCGAGTCGCTCACGACGACTAATGACCTGGACCAGATCGACCGGGCGCTGAGCGATCTCGACACCCACGACCTACTCCGCCGCGGCGAGGAGCGCCTTTCAACTCGGGTCCAGCGGGACGCTCGCCTTGAGCACGTTCACGCCGCCGCCGGGGTGAGGAGAATGATGGGGAGCTCATCGGGGCCCACCCACCTCCCACTCGCCTGGAGCTTGCGGCGGCGCCTCGCCAGGCGAAGTGCGGCCTCGAGGAAGAGCGCGGCGAGGAGCAGCCACAGCATCAAACGTTCCGGGGCGCGGCAACGCCTGGCCAGCCGCTCACTTGGTCGGCTCCTTGGCTTGGGGCGCGGCCTGCCTGGACTTCTTGGCCGCCTTCGCGGCGGCGGACCTGGCCGTCTTGGCGTCCGCCTTGGCCTTCACGTCGGCAGCCGCGTCGGCTCGCGCCTTCGCCTGCGTGGGCGAATCCAAGTGCGGCCCTGCGCTCTTGTCGAAAAGATCGGCGTAGCCCATGTGTCACCTCGATGGTGCGTCGTCCTCCATGGTGTAGCCAGCGCAGTGCCCGACCACACGGGAATGAGGGGGCGCCCGTCGCGCGGCTCATCGCCGGAAGAACAGGC